>Ga0190269_10000359_pt1 | contig 24353 bp, 19 predicted proteins | sample Popmic249IS_FD_133749 | JGI IMG/M metagenome (GOLD analysis project Ga0190269, IMG submission 133749) | Populus adjacent soil microbial communities from riparian zone of Blue River, Arizona, USA - 249 IS | ecosystem: Environmental > Terrestrial > Soil > Riparian zone | place: USA: Arizona... | reverse complement strand
CACCGTGTCGCCGGCGAGCACGCGGTCGCCCAGCTCGTCGACGGCCGAGGCGACGTCGTACGGCGGCGCCAGCGGGTCGGGCCCGCCGCCCCACGCGCCGTACCGCGACCTCACTGCGGGCCGTCGTCCGCCGGTCGCCTGCCCTGCTCGTCCAGCCAGGCCTGGTAGGCGAGTCGCCGGCGCAGCCGGATGGCCTCGCGTACGGGGTGCATCAGCGGCCGGATCACCACCACGTAGAGCAGGACGGTGCCGATCACGAGCCAGGCGTCCGAGACCTCGAGCCAGGCGATCGTCCACGCCAGCGTCAGGAACAGCACGAAGGACAGCACGCCGACGAGCAGCACCCGCCGGCGCAGCGCCACGGTGTCGGGGACGGTGGGCTCGGTCATCGGGTGTAGACCGTCCGCGAGCCCACGTGCTCCTTGGACAGCCGCCGGTTGAGGTGCAGCCCCTCCAGTGCCAGCTCGAGCGCCGCGGCGGCCAGGCCCGGCGACTCCTGCTCCACGCCGAGCCGGCCCAGCAGCTGGGCCAGCCCGGGCACGGGGCCGAGGTCGGCGAGAAGCTGCTCGGCGGGGACCAGGTCGCCGGTCTCCAGCACCCCGCCCTCGGCGAAGCGGTCCTGCAGCCCGGACAGGTCGAGGCCGGCGAGCAGCGCCCGGAACGTGTCGGCGGTCGCGCGGCGCAGCAGGTGGTCGAGGACCTCGAGCTCGCGTCCCTCCTCCGACGCCTCGAACTCGACCTTGCCGCGGGCGGCCGGTACGACGGCGGGCAGGTCGCAGACCCGCGCGACCGCCTCCGGCTCCCCGGTGACCGCGGCCCGACGCAGCGCGGAGGCGGCGACGGTCTCGGCCGCCGCGACGGCGAACCGGGCCGAGACGCCTGAGCGCTGGTCCACCTGCGGCGCCTCGCGGACCAGCCGGGTCCAGCGGGAGACGATCTCGAGCAGGTGGTCCGGTACGACGACCGGGTGCCCCGGCCAGGACAGCTGCGCCTCCTGCCGGACCAGCTCGACCTCGTGCAGCAGGTCCACCGGGTAGTGGGTGCGCACCTCGGCCCCGAAGCGGTCCTTCAGCGGCGTGATGATCCGGCCGCGGTTGGTGTAGTCCTCAGGGTTCGCCGAGGCCACGAGCAGCAGGTCCAGCGGCAGCCGCAGCGAGTAGCCACGGACCTGGATGTCCCGCTCCTCCAGCACGTTCAGGAGCGCGACCTGGATCCGCTCGGCCAGGTCCGGCAGCTCGTTGACGCTGAAGATCCCACGGTTCGTCCGGGGCACCAGCCCGTAGTGGACCGTCTCCGGGTCGCCCAGGGTCCGTCCCTCCGCGACCTTGATGGGGTCGACGTCGCCGATCAGGTCGCCGACGGAGGTGTCCGGGGTGGCCAGCTTCTCGCCGTACCGCTCCGAGCGGTGCTTCCACGAGACGGGCAGGTCGTCGCCGAGCTCGCCGGCGAGCCGTCGGCAGCGGACGCAGACCGGCGCGTACGGGTGGTCGTTCACCTCGCAGCCGGTCACCACCGGCGTCCACTCGTCGAGCAGCTCGACAAGCGTCCGGATGAGCCGGGTCTTGCCCTGCCCGCGCTCGCCCAGCAGCACGAGGTCGTGACCGGCCAGGAGCGCTCGCTCGACCTCGGGCAGCACGCTCTCGTCGTAGCCGAGGATGCCGGGGAAGGCCGTCTCGCCGGAGGCCAGCCGGGCCAGGAGGTTGGCCCGCACCTCCTCCTTCACCGTCCGGTGGGCATGTCCGGTGGCCCGCAGCGCGGCGAGGCTGGTGGGCGAGGGGGAGGTCACCCGGCCACCGTACGTCCGCGACCTCCCACGCGCAGCCGCGGTATTCGGCAGGATGCCCCGCCATGGGACGGTACGGCGACGGCATCGGCACGACGGCTGACCTCGGGGCGGCGGTCGAGACCGCGGTGGCCCAGGCCCTGGCACCGCTGGGCGGCCGGACGCCCGACCTGGCCCTCGCCTTCGTGTCCGGCCAGGACGCCGAGGCCGCCGGCGCGCGGGCCCTGGCGCTGACCGGCGCCCGCTCCACACTGGGCTGCACCGCGGAAGGCGTCGTCGGTGGCGGAGTCGGCGTGCAGGACGTCAGCGCGGTGAGCGTCTGGGTGGCCGAGCTGCCCGGGGCGCGGCTGCGCACCTTCCACCTCGAGGTGCTGCCGGCGGACGGGGCGGCCGCCGTCGTGGGCCTGCCGGAGCCGCAGGAGGGGGACGACGTGATGCTCGTGCTCGTCGACCCGTTCAGCTTCCCGGTCGACGGCTTCCTTGCGCAGGTGGCCGCGCTCTTCCCGGACCTGCCCGTCGCCGGCGCGCTCGCCCACGGACCCGCGGGGCCGGGCTCCACCCGGCTGTGGCTGGACGGCCGCACCGTCGCGCGCGGCGCCGTGGGCGTGCTCGGGTCGGGCACCGGCGCACGTGCCGTGGTCTCACAGGGCTCGCGCGCCGTCGGCCCCGAGATGCTCGTCACGGAGGCCGTCGGGAACGTGGTCGGCGCGCTCTCCCTGGAGCGCGCCCGCGACAAGGTGCAGTCGGTGCTGGTGGACCTGCCGCCGGGGGACCAGGCGCTCGCCTCCCGGGGCCTCTACCTCGGGCTCGCGGCGAAGGAGGGCGAGGACGAGCCGGAGTACCTCGTGCGCACGGTGGTCGGGATGGACGGCGACGCGCTGGTGCTCTCCCACCCGGCCGAGGTCGGGCAGACCGCCCGGCTGCACGTGCGTGACGCGGACGCCGCCGACGCCGACCTGCGCGAGGTGCTGGCGGGTGCTGCTGCGCCGGGCTCCGGTGCGCTGCTGATGAGCTGCCGGGGCCGCGGTCGCAGCGCTTTCGGCCCGACCTACGGCGGGTCGTCCCACGACGCGCTCACGGCGCGGGAGGCGCTCGGCGCCGACGCAGTCGGCGGCCTGTTCACCGCAGGGGAGATCGGGCCGGTGGGCGGCCGCTCGTGGCTGCACGGCTTCACGGCATCCGTCGTCGTGTTCCCCTGAGCGGCTTTGCTTGACTGCTGACGTGATCCACCCCCTCGTCGGCGTCGACGACGTCCGTGCTGCCCGCGAGCTGCTCGAAGGCATCGCGCGCAGCACCCCGCTCGAGGGCAGCCGTGCCCTGGCCGAGCAGGTCGGCGGCCCCGTGTGGCTCAAGTGCGAGAACCTCCAGCGGACCGGGTCGTTCAAGATCCGCGGCGCCTACGTGCGCATCGCCCGGCTGTCCGAGCACGAGCGCTCACGCGGCGTCGTGGCCGCGTCCGCCGGCAACCACGCCCAGGGCGTGGCGCTCGCCGCCTCCCTGCTCGGCTGCCGCGCCACGGTGTTCATGCCGGAGGCTGCCCCGCTGCCCAAGGTGGCGGCGACGAAGGCGTACGGCGCCGAGGTGCGGCTGCACGGCGCGACGGTCGACGAGGCGCTGGCCGAGGCGTCCGCCTTCGCCGAGCGGCAGGGCGCGGTGCTGATCCACCCGTTCGACCACGAGGACGTGATCGCCGGCCAAGGGACCGTCGGCCTGGAGATCCTCGAGCAGTGCCCGGACGTGCGCACGGTCGTCGTCTGCACCGGCGGGGGCGGGCTCGTCTCCGGTGTCGCGGCGGCGATGAAGGGGCTGAAGCCGGACGTCGTCGTGGTGGGCGCGCAGGCGGCTGGGGCGGCCGCGTTCCCGCCCTCGCTGGCGGCAGGCCACCCCGTCGCACTCGACTCGATGTCCACGATGGCGGACGGCATCGCGGTGGGCCGCCCCGGTGCGATCACGTTCCGGTACGTGCAGGAGCTGGTGGACCGCGTGGTCACCGTGGACGACGACGCGATCGCGCGTGCGCTCCTGCTCTCGCTCGAGCGCGCCAAGCTCGTCGTCGAGCCGGCCGGGGCCGCGGGCTTCGCAGCGGTGCTCGAGCGCCCGCAGGACTTCGAGCCCCCGGTCGTGGTGGTGCTGTCAGGCGGCAACATCGACCCGCTGCTGCTCACGAAGGTCGTGCGGCACGGCCTCATCGCAGCCGGCCGGTTCCTCGCGGTGCGGGTGCGCATCCCGGACGAGCCGGGCGCTCTGGCCGGGCTGCTCCAGGTGCTGGCGGGCGCGAGCGCCAACGTCCTGGACGTGGAGCACCAGCGCACCGGCAAGGCCCTCCACCTCGACGAGGTGGAGGTGGAGCTGCAGCTCGAGACGCGGGGCGCCGAGCACAGCGAAGAGGTGCTGGGGGCCCTCCGCGAGGCGCGCTACACGGTCTTCCCGCTGTAGCGGCTCAGGTCTCGTAGGGCGCGATGCCGGTGATCGTGACCGTGATGCTGCGCGGCCCGAAGGTGACCTGGTCGCCCTTGCGGTGGCCGGCCATGGCCTGGCCGATGGGGGACTCCGGCGAGTAGACGTGCAGGTCGCCGATCTTGCCGCCGTCGTCGGTGGCGTTCTCCCGGCTGGCGAAGAGGAACGTCTCCACGTCGTCGTCGCCGTAGTCGATGGTCACGAGGCAGCCCTGCTCCACCACGTCCCCGGACGGCACGTGGCCGACGTGCGCGTCGCGCATGAGGGCCTGCAGCTGGCGGATGCGGGCCTCGAGCTTGCCCTGCTCCTCCTTGGCCGCGTGGTAGCCGCCGTTCTCCTTCAGGTCGCCCTCGGCGCGGGCCGCCTCGATCTTGCTGACGATGTCCTCGCGCACCGGACCGGTGAGCTCAGCCAGCGTCCGCTCGAGGCGCGCGTGGGCCTCGGTGGACAGCCAGGTCGTGGTGCTCTGCGTGGTCACGGCTCGACTCCTGCTCGTTCAGGGGAAGACGTCAATCCTAGGGGCGGCAGCGGCTGACCTCACCCGTCACGGCCCGGGCAGAGGTGGCCAGACGGTGCGTGACCCGGACAGGGGCGTCGTCGCTGGGACCCACCTCCACCTCCTCGCTGCCCACGACCTGCTTCTCCGTCCCCAGCGCGCGGAGGAAGCAGGTGACGGTGGAGGAGGGTGCCTTGTGCACCTCGAAGCGGATCTCGACGGTCCGGTCGTCCACCACCTCGTAGCCGCGGACGGAGAACGGCACCCGGCCCGAGGAGTAGCGGTCCCAGGCGGCGTACGTCCCGAGGAGCAGGGCGAGACCCAGCACGCCCAGCAGGGTGTGGAGCAGCGGGCGGGGCAGCGGGCGGCGGTCGTCGTACCGGCCGGGGGGTCGGCGCAGCGCAGGTGTCTCGGTCATCGGGTTCAATCATGCCTGTGGCAGAACCGCTCAGGCTGATGTGCGTCCATGCTCACCCCGACGACGAGTCGAGCAAGGGTGCAGCGACGATGGCGAGATACGTGCGCGAGGGGCACGACGTGCTCGTGGTGACCCTCACCGACGGGTCGCGCGGCAGCGTGCTCAACCCAGCGCTGGACAACCCGGAGACGCTGGCGAACATCACCGAGATCCGGGCCCGGGAGATGGACCGGGCGCGCGAGATCCTCGGCGTCCGGCAGGTCTTCATGGGCTGGGTCGACAGCGGCTTCCCTGAGGGCGACCCGCTGCCGCCCCTGCCGGAGGGCTGCTTCGCCACCGGTGACCTGGAGGAGCAGACCGCCGCGCTGGTCGAGCTGATGCGCAAGGAGCGGCCCCACGTCGTGACGACCTACGACGAGAACGGCGGCTACCCGCATCCGGACCACATCCGGTGCCACCAGGTCACGGTCGCGGCCTTCGAGGCGGCCGGCGACCCGTCGGCGTACCCCGAGGCGGGCGACGCCTGGCAGCCGCTGAAGCTCTACTACAACCTCACGTTCCACAAGGCACGGCTGGTGGCGCTGCACCAGGCGATGCTCGACAAGGGGCTCGACTCGCCCTACGGCGACTGGCTCTCCGCGTGGGTCGACAAGCCCGGCGACGAGGAGCGGCTCACGACGCAGGTCGAGTGCGCGGAGCACTTCGGGCTGCGGGACGACGCGCTGCGCGCCCACGCCACGCAGGTGGACCCGGAGGGGCGGTGGTTCCACGTCCCGCTCGAGCTGCAGCAGCGGGTCTGGCCGACCGAGGACTTCCAGCTCGCCCGGTCGCACGTGCCCGTGACGCTGCCGGAGCGCGACCTCTTCGAGGGGCTCCGGTGACCCTCGCCGCCGGTGCCGGAGACCGGGCCGGACCGCTCGGCCTGCTGGTCGTGCTGCTGCTCATCGTCATCACGGTGCTGCTCATCCGGAACATGAACGCGCGCCTGCGCCGGCTGCCGAAGAGCTTCGAGCCGCCCACGGAGCTCGAGGACGACGGCGACGGCAACGACCCCGACTCCCTGGCGGGCTGATCAGCCCAGCTGCACGCCGAGCAGCAGCGCGACGAGTGCGGCGAGCGCCGTGACGCCGCCCCAGATGCCGCGGCCGCGCGGCGTGGTCGCGCGGGTGTGCAGGTACGCCGCCACGCCGGAGAGGACGACGACGACCAGCTTCACCTCCATCGTCCGCTGCGCCGCGCCGTCGAGCTCCTCGGCCAGGACGTTCCAGACGCCGGTGGCGAGCAGCACGGCGTAGGCCGGCCAGGCCACCCGGTTGAAGGCGCGGGCAGCGGCTCTGGGCACGTCGGGCCCGGCCGCGCGCAGGGCCGGCACCAGACCGGCCAGGACCAGCTGGCCGCCGACCCAGACGGTCGCGGCGAGCACGTGCAGGAAGACGCGGACGTTCTCGAGGGTCAGGGGGAGCACGGCTCGAGACTAGGCGTCGTCGCCGCGGCTGCGGCGGGAGCGCTTCAGCTCGCTCCGCTGCCGCTTCACCTGGAGCCGCCGCTCCTTCGACCCCCTGGACGGCTTGGTCGCGCGCCTGGGCGCGGGCGGGGGTGCCACGGCCTGGCGGAGCAGGCCGGCAAGCCGCTCGGCAGCTGCCTCCCGGTTCTGCAGCTGGCTGCGGTGCTCGCTCGCGGTGACGGTGACGGTCGTGCTGCCGAGCCGCTCCACCGCCCGGCCCAGCAGGTGCGGGGGCAGGGCCCGGGTCAGGTCCACGGTGAGCTCGACCCGGCTGTCGGTCGTGTTGACCCCCTGGCCGCCCGGCCCGGACGAGCGCGAGAAGCGCCAGGACAGCTCGGCGTCGGGGACGACGAGGCCGGGGAGGATCCGGACAGGCACTGGCAGAACATACGTCCGGGGCCTGATGCGTCGTGAGTCACACAACAGGTGGGGCAGGAATCGCCGGCGCGACGTCCAACCGGGAAGGGTGCGCCGACTGAAGATCCCGAGCCTCCGCCCCGTCCTGCTGCTCGTCGCAGCCGCCACCCTCGCCGCGGGCGTGCCCGCCCTCGGTGCGGCCCCGGCCCCGCCCACGCCGAAGCCGCTGGCAGGAGCCGCTGCCGCCTACGCCGGTACGCACTTCGGCGACAAGAACCTGCCGGCGGGCTGCATCGTGGACCGCGACGAGTCGAACCCGGACAACGAGTGCTTCCACCTCAAGGTGGGCCTCAACGCGCTCGACTCGCCCCAGGTGAACGTGGCGGTCCTCGTGCCCGTCTCCGCGACCGCCGAGCGCGACATGCGGATCATGCGCCAGTCCGTCGAGATGTGGGCCGGCGGCATCAAGCACCTGGCCGAGCAGATGAACCTCGACTGGCTCGCAAAGGGCGTGCGGTTCAACGTCACGACCAAGCTGGTGCCGGTCGACGCGAACGGCCTGCCCACCCAGGCGATCAACCTGGTGAAGCCGAAGATCGTGGTGATCGCCACCAACCCCGCGGGCGGCATCGGCATCGGCATCGACCCGGTCGACTTCGTCGGCCAGCTCGGCATCACCGGGGAGAACGGCGTGCCGTGCGGGTCGATCCCCGACCCGTTCTCCATGGCGGCCTGGCACGCGCGCCCCGGCTTCGACGGCCACCACGGCGACCTGGGCGGCTTCTACACCCAGCGCTGCGACGGGCCGGGCGGCCAGGTGTGCTTCTCGGTCAACGGGGCCGTCGACCCGGTCCCCGGCAAGACCGACTTCTTCTCGCTCTACGACCTGGTGTCGCACGAGACCGGCCACTGCCTGACCCTCGGTCACGTGGGCGACGGCGCCGACGGCCCCTGGGGTCCCACCCCGACCAACGACATCATGGCCTACAGCTCCGACCCGGTGGACCTCGCGAAGTGCGTCTCCACGCTGGACGTGGAGGGCTTCGCGCTGCAGATGAGCCAGTACCTCGACACCAACGGCGACCGGAAGGTCGACGCCAAGGACGTGCTCGTGCCGAACGACAAGGCCGGCGACGGGCTGAACGAGTTCCAGGTGCAGAACCCGAAGGACCACTGGTACGCGTCTTCGACGGGGCTGCCGGAGGACTGCCCGCAGCCGGACTGGGGGCTCCTGCCGCTGGCGGAGGAGACCGACTGGACGCCGGCGACGGTGGCGACCCGCAAGGCGAGCCTGACGCTCGGCTCGGTGACGGCGTCCGCCGGCCGGGTCAGCTGGGACGCGACCGCCGGTTGGGCCTCCCCGCAGGCCGCGCCGACGAAGCGCAGCACGTCGCTCGCCGACCCGACGGGTGACGGAGTGCTCCCGATGACCGACATCACCGGCTTCACCGCCTCGGTCACCCCGACTGCCGTGAAGGGCACCATCAAGGTCGACCGGCTCTGGCCGACCACGGACGGCGGGCGCGTCACGGGCTACGGCTTCTACGTCGGCGGCCGCAAGTTCGACTCCTTCGTCACCACGCAGGGCACCAGCAGCGAGGTGCAGACGATCGACTCCGGCGCCCGGCTGATCATGCCGCCCGGCACGTCCACCTGGGACACCGCGAAGGGCACGGTCTCCTTCACGATCCCGCGCAGCTACCTGGCGAGCCAGCGGATCCACGCGCCGTACTCCGTCTTCACCTCGACCGGCGTGCACATCCGGACGAAGGACTGGGTCGCGTCGCTCGACCGCGCACCCGCAATGGGCTCCGTCGCCCTGGCCGGCCCCGCGATGGTGGGCGGACCCAAGGACGTGCCGATGGCCAAGAAGTCGGTGACGACCACGCTGCGGCTCAAGCACGAGAGCGGGAACACCTTCACGCCGGCAGACACCTCGACCTACGGGCTCCCGCTCGTGCCGGTCGTCGGGAACGTCCACCAGGTCGCGCTGCCGATCAAGGAGCAGGCCACGGTCGCGGTCACCCTCGCATGGGACGACCCGGCCTCCGCGCTCGGCCTCGAGGTCAAGGGCGGCTCCGGGCAGGTCGTCAAGAACGGCAGCAGCTCGGTGACCGTGACGGTCCCGTGGGCGCACCGTGACCTGGCCGTGCAGGTGATCCCGTCGCAGGTGATGGCGTCCGAGGTCACCTACACTCTGACGGCCAAGGTCACCACGCTCACGGCCAACGCCGACCGCGACGGCGTGCCGGACGTAGCCGACGCGTGCCGGACGAAGAAGGGGCCGGTCGAGTCCGGCGGCTGCCCGGACACCGACCGTGACGGCGTGCGGGACACGGCGGACCGGTGCGTGACCACGGCCGGCCTGGGCAGCACCGGCTGCCCGACCGGCGCCGGCGAGGAGGTCGTCGCCCTGCTCGACGGCAAGCAGGTCGCCTCGACGCACGTGATGACGCGCCACGGCAGCTACGACCTCGACGGGTCCGTCGCGGCAAGCCGCGGCACGCACACGCTGTCGCTGGTCTGGTACGCCGGCGGGCAGGTCGTCAAGAAGGCGAGCCGCACGGTCACCGTGCGCTAGCAGCCCCCTGGCAGAGCGGGCTCCCACCACGCCGTGGGAGTCCGCTCTGCGTCCACGGGGCAGGATGGGCGCGTGCCCAACCGCCTTGCGTCGTCGACGTCGCCGTACCTGCTGCAGCACCAGGACAACCCGGTCGACTGGTGGGAGTGGGGACCGGACGCCTTCGAGGAGGCACGCCGCCGCGGTGTGCCCGTGCTGCTCAGCATCGGGTACTCGGCGTGCCACTGGTGCCACGTCATGGCGCACGAGTCCTTCGAGGACGACGACACGGCGGCGTACATGAACGCGCACTTCGTCAACGTCAAGGTGGACCGCGAGGAGCGGCCCGACGTCGACGCCGTCTACATGGAGGCGGTGCAGGCGATGACCGGCCACGGCGGCTGGCCCATGACGTCGTTCCTCACGCCTGACGGGGAGCCCTTCTTCTGCGGCACCTACTGGCCGAGGGAGCGGAGGCACGGCATGCCTGCCTTCACGGAGGTGCTCATGTCCGTCGTGAACGCCTGGGAGACAAGGCGTTCCGACGTCGAGGACGCCGGCCGTGACGTCGTGCGGCAGCTGTCCCGACCGCTGTCGGGCGACCGCGTCGAGGTGACGCCGGCGCTGCTGGACAAGGCTGCCGCCGCGCTCTCGCGCGGGTACGACGGTGTCCATGGCGGCTTCGGCTCGGCGCCGAAGTTCCCGCCTTCGATGATCCTCGAGTTCCTGCTGCGCCGGCACGCCCGGACCGGCGAGGGCCTGGAGAAGGCCGCGCACACCTGCGAGGCCATGGCCCGGGGCGGGCTCTACGACCAGCTCGCCGGTGGCTTCGCCCGCTACTCGGTGGACGAGAAGTGGGTCGTCCCGCACTTCGAGAAGATGCTGTACGACAACGCCCTGCTGCTCCGGGTCTACCTGCACTGGTGGCGGGCCAGCGGCGCGGAGACGGCCCGCCGCGTGGTCACGGAGACCGCCGACTTCCTGCTCCGCGACCTCGGTACGCCGGAGGGCGGATTCGCCTCCGCCCTCGACGCGGATGCGGCCGGGGTCGAGGGGTCGACCTACGTCTGGACGCCGCAGCAGCTCCTCGAGGTGCTGGGCCCGGAGGACGGCAGCTGGGCCGCGGAGCAGCTGGAGGTCACCGCCGAGGGCACCTTCGAGCACGGCGCGTCGACGCTGCAGCGGCTGCTGGAGCCGACCGACCTCGCCCGCTACGAGTCCGTGCGGGCCCGGCTGCTGGAGGTGCGGGCGCTGCGGCCCCAGCCGGGGCGGGACGACAAGGTGGTGGCGGCCTGGAACGGCCTCGCGGTGGCGGCACTCGCCGAGGCCGGCGTCCTGCTCGACCGCCCCGACTGGTTGGCTGCCGCGGAGCGCGCGATGGCGCTGGTGCAGCGGGTGCACTGGGTGGACGGCCGGCTGCGGCGGGTGTCGCGCGACGGCGTCGTCGGCCAGCACCTGGGCGTGCTCGAGGACTACGCCGACGTGGCCGAGGGCCTGCTCGCGCTCTACTGGGCGACCGGTGACCTCGACCACCTGCGCGGCGCCCACGCCCTGCTCGAGGTGGTCCTCACCCAGTTCCCCGACGGCCGGGGCGGCTTCTACGACACCGCGGCCGACGCGGAGCGGCTCGTGCGCCGGCCGCAGGACCCGACCGACAACGCCACGCCGTCCGGCGCCTCGGCCGCCGCGGGGGCGCTGCTGAGCTATGCCTCGCTGGCCGGCTCAGACCGGCACCGCCGCGCCGCCGAGGACGTGCTGGCGACGCTGGCGCCGCTGTTCGGGAAGCACGCCCGGTTCGCGGGGTGGGCGCTCGCCGTCTCCGAGGCGCTGGTGGCCGGGCCGGCCGAGGTCGTCGTGCTGGACCGGCCCGACCTCCTCCGGGTGGCGCGGCTGGCCACGAGCCCCGGAGCCCTGGTCGCCGTCAACGGCCCGCTGGCGGAGGGGCGGGAGCCGGGCGCTGCGTACGTGTGCCGGCAGTCGGTCTGCGAGCTGCCCACGACCGAGGCCGACCGCCTGAAGGAGCAGCTCGCCGTCGTCCTCCCCTGAGAGGCTTGTGAGGGAGAGGTCAAGCTCTCCTGCGGCGTGATGGTGGGCGTGGTGAGTCGACGCGCCAGCCCGGGCACGCAGCGGGGTGGGCCCGCGACCCCCTGCGCTGCGACGCCGCGGGCCTTACGATGGTCGGCACCCAGCCCAGGAGACCTGTTGCGCCGCCTCCTCGTCACGCTCCCTCTTGCCACGCTCACGCTGCTTCTCATCCCAGCACCGGCCTCCGCCGCGACCTACACGTCGAACGGCATGCCCTGCACCAAGGTCGGCACCGCCGCCGCTGACCGCCTCGTCGGGACGTCCGGCAAGGACGTCCTGTGCGGTCTCGGTGGCAACGACACGCTGCTCGGGTACGGCGGTGACGACGTGCTCGACGGCGGGTACGGCGACGACGCGCTCTCCGGCGGCACGGGCAACGACACCCTGCTCGGCGCGGTCGGGAACGATCGGTTGCTCGGCGAGGGCGGCAGCGACCGGCTCACGGCAGGCGCCGGCAACGACCGGCTGTACGGCGGGGATGGCGCGGATTCCCTCGCCGGCCAGGACGGCGCGGACGGCCTGAGCGGCGGCACGGGTGCCGACCGCGAGTTCGGTGGGGCGGGAAACGACCTGCTGGTCGGCGGCAGCGAGAACGACGTCCTCTACGGCAACGACGGCAACGACGACCTGTCCGGGGAGGGCGGGAGTGACGCGATCGACGGCGGGCCGGGGACCAACTGGTGCACCGTCGAGAGCGGCGACACCCAGAACCGCTGCGTCTACGACACCAGCACCCCCACGATCGGCACTACCAGCGCGTCGCCCGCCGCGGTCGACGTCACCTATGCGTCGAAGCAGGTGACCCTGACTGCGCACGTCGTGGACGACACCGGGATCGCCCGGGTGCAGTTCGGCAGTGCAGGGCTCGGGTCGCTGGTGTCGGGCACTGCCCGCGACGGCACGTGGCGCGCCGTACTGACGGTGGCTCGGTACTCGCCCGCCGGCGAGTACGGGATGATCGTGGACGCGACCGACCGCGTCGGCCGGCACGTCTACGTCGAGCGGTCGGCGTTCACGGTGGCGGACGACAATCCGGACCAGGCCCTGCCCGTCGCCGTTTCCGCGACGCTCAGCGCCGACACCGTCGACGTCCGGACCGCAGAGGGCAGCCTCACGATCACGGCCCACCTCACGGACGACGCGAGTGGTGTTCTGGCATCCGGGACCTACGCCTGCTTGCACTTCCCGCGGGCGGACGGGAGCTACGGCCAGCTGCCCTGCCGGCACCTGACGCGCTACTCGGGCACGAACCTGGACGGGTACTGGCGCGTGACCGCGACGGTCCCCCAAGGCTCGCAGGGCGGCGACTGGAACGTCTCGATCTGGGTGACGGACGCGGTGCACTCGGGGAGGGCGAACTACTACTGGGGCCCGGACGTGTACCGCTACCTCACCGGCAGCTGCTCGTGCGTCGAACCGACGTACCACGAGCTCTCGAGGGGGCGATTCGCCGTGCTCGGCACGAGCGACAGCTACCCGCCCGAACTCGTCGGGCTGCGCGTCGACCGCACCTCAGTGGACACGCTGCCCTCCGACCAGGCGGTGCACGTGGACGTGACCGCTCGTGACGCCGTGGGCGAGGGCATCGCCTCGATCGGCGGCTACCTGGCCCCGGAGGGCGGCGAGGGCAACGGCAGCCCCGGGATCCAGCCGGTGGACGGGAGGCTGGTGTCGGGCACCGCCGTGGACGGGGTGTGGCGCCTCACCTTCACACTCCCGCAGGGAACCCCGCCGGGTCGGTACTGCCTGACGCAGGTCTGGGTGCAGGACAAGAGCCACTGGAGGTCTTGGGCCCCTGACTGCTCGCCGTACGCGGGGTACAGCAGCCAGCAGCCGGTCGCCCCGTCGCAGCTGACGCAGGCGGACGGGAGCCCGTGGGACGGATGGGTGACGGTGGTTGACAGCTCCGGTCAGGCGCCGTAAACGACCAGACCGATGGCGACGTAGTGCGTGACGAACGCGGCCAGGGTGAGGGCGTGGAAGACCTCGTGGAAGCCGAACCAGCGGGGCGACGGGTCCGGCTGCTTCCGGGCGTAGACGACCGCTCCCGCGCTGTAGAGGAGGCCACCCGCCAGCAGCAGCACCAGCACCGCCACCCCGCCCTCGCGCAGCACCTGGGGGAGGATCGCCAGGGCGACCCAGCCGAGCCCGAGGTAGAGGGCCACGTAGAGCCAGCGAGGTGCGTGCCAGGCGGCGTTGCGCGCGACGATGCCCGCGGTGGCGCCGCCCCAGACGACCCCGAGCATGGTCCACCGCAGCGGCCCCTCGAGGAGGAGCAGCGTGAAGGGCGTGTAGGTGCCGGCGATGAGCACGAAGATCATCGAGTGGTCCAAGCGCTCCATCCGGGCACGTGCGCGCATGGACCACGCGCCGCGGTGGTAAGCGGCTGATGTGCCGAAGAGCAGCGTGACCGAACCGGCGTACACCGCGGTCGCGACGTGCTCGAGCACCCCGCCGGAGAGCGCCACGAGCACTGCACCGGTCGCCAGCGAGATGCTGAACGCCGCCTGGTGCAGGACGCCGCGGAGCCGCGGCTTGAGCGCCTGCTCGGCGTGCTCCCACATGTCGTGCACGTGTCTCTCCGGTGTTCGGGGAGGTTGCGGCCGCGTGCCGTTTCTCACAGGCGGGGGCCCTGTCTGTTTTCCGGCCCAAGGGGCACACTGCAGGGATACCGCCGGGCAGGCGGTACCCCCGCAGCCAACAACACCGTACGAGCGGCACCTCGATGGAGAGGATCCCATGACGACTTCGGCCACCGTCCCCGGGCTCGAGCAGGCCCCGACCAGGAACAAGAAGCTGCTCGCCTGGGTGCAGGAGGTGGCCGAGCTCACCAAGCCCGACCGCGTCGAGTGGTGCGACGGCACGCAGGAGGAGTGGGACCGCCTCACGCAGCTGCTCGTCGACAACGGCACCTTCGTCAAGCTCGACGAGGCGAAGCGCCCCAACAGCTTCTACGCCACCTCGGACCCGAGCGACGTCGCGCGCGTCGAGGACCGCACCTTCATCTGCTCCGCCAAGGAGGAGGACGCGGGCCCGACGAACAACTGGATGGACCCCGCCGAGATGCGCGGCGTCCTCAAGGGCCTCTTCGACGGCTGCATGCGCGGCCGCACGATGTACGTCGTCCCGTTCTCGATGGGCCCGCTCGGGTCGCACATCAGCCAGCTCGGCATCGAGATCACCGACTCGCCCTACGTCGTGGTCTCCATGCGGATCATGACCCGCATGGGCCAGGCGGCCCTCGACCAGATCGGCGAGGACGGCTTCTTCGTCCCCGCGGTCCACTCGGTCGGCATGCCGCTCGAGCCGGGCCAGCAGGACGTGAAGTGGCCGTGCAGCGACACGAAGTACATCACCCACTTCCCCGAGACCCGCGAGATCTGGTCCTACGGCTCCGGGTACGGCGGCAACGCCCTCCTCGGCAAGAAGTGCTTCGCCCTGCGCATCGCCTCGGTCATGGGCCGGGACGAGGGCTGGATGGCCGAGCACATGCTGATCCTCAAGCTCACCCCGCCGAGCGGTGAGCCGAAGTACGTCGCGGCGGCCTTCCCGAGCGCCTGCGGCAAGACCAACCTCGCCATGCTGCAGCCGACCATCCCCGGCTACACGGTCGAGACGATCGGCGACGACATCTGCTGGATGCGCTTCGGCGAGGACGGCCGGCTCTACGCGATCAACCCCGAGGCCGGCTTCTTCGGGGTCGCGCCCGGCACCGGCGAGGACACGAACGGCAACGCCGTCCGCACGTTCTGGGGCAACAGCATCTTCACCAACGTCGCCCTGACCGACGACGGCGACGTGTGGTGGGAGGGCCTGACCGAGGAGCCCCCGGCGCACCTCACCGACTGGAAGGGCAACGACTGGACGCCGGCCAGCGAGACGCCGGCTGCCCACCCCAACGCCCGCTTCACCACCCCGGCCGGCCAGTGCCCGACCATCGCGCCCAACTGGGAGGACCCGGCTGGCGTGCCGATCTCGGCGATCCTCTTCGGTGGGCGCCGGGCGACCGCCGTACCGCTGGTGACCGAGTCGTTCGACTGGCAGCACGGCGTGTTCCTCGGCTCGACCGTCTCGTCCGAGACCACCGCGGCCGCGGTCGGCGCGATCGGCCAGCTCCGCCGTGACCCCTTCGCCATGCTGCCGTTCTGCGGCTACAACATGGGCGACTACATGGGCCACTGGCTGAAGATGGGTCGCGGCACCAGCGAGGACAAGCTGCCGAAGATCTTCTACGTCAACTGGTTCCGCAAGGACGAGAACGGCAAGTGGCTCTGGCCGGGGTACGGCGAGAACAGCCGCGTGCTGAAGTGGATCGTCGACCGCATCGAGGGCACGGCCAAGGGCAAGGAGACGCCGATCGGCGTGCTCCCCGCTGACGGCGAGCTTGACCTCGACGGCCTGGACCTCAGCGAGCGCGACCTGGAGCTGCTGACCTCCGTCGACACCGAGATCTGGAAGCAGGAGGCCGGGCTCATCCCCGAGTACTACGCGCAGTTCGGCAGCCACCTCCCGCAGGAGCTGGCCGACGAGCACAAGGCCCTCGTGGAGCGCCTCCACCAGTCCTGACGCCTCGGCACGTCCGACGGACCCGTCCACCTTGGTGGGCGGGTCCGTCCACGTTTGCGGGGTGTCGGATGCGTTACACCACTCTTGCGCCGTTCCTCCGGCTTGCCGACGCTGCCCCTCCAAGGGCCCGGCGACCGGGCTCAAGGCCTGCTCAGCCTCGGGGGAGTGCCATGCGGAGGACAGGAGCCCGTCGGACGCCGTTGACGATCGCGCTGGGAGCGCTGCTCGGCAGCTCGCTCGCGCTCGCAGGCGGGGCCGACGCCGAGACCGTGACGACCTACTCGGCCGAGTGCGAGGCCACGCTGCTGAGCCTGACGGTCAACGGCCAGGGCGGAGCGACGCCCTCGGCGGAGGGGTGCGAGCCCGACAACCACGCCCTCCTGCCGCCGGTCGACCTCACGCAGGCACCCGGCGTACCGCTCGCGGCGCACGTCCTCTACGCCTCGACGGACGGCGCCCCGCCGAGCGCCCGGGCAGGGGTCGCGCGGGTGCTGGTGCCGTTGAACGCGCCCAGCGAGGGCGAGCTCCCGGACATCGCCGTGGACCTCGTGACGAGCGACGCCCGGTGCAGCGACGGGCAGCCCAGCGGTTCCTCCAGGGTCGTCAACGTGGCCTTCGGCGCCAGCGCCAACAACGAGCCCGAGACGATCGCCGTCCCCGAGGAGCAGGCCCGCACCGTGCGGGACGTGGGCCCGTTGCGGGTGCTGCTCAACGACCAGCAGGTCGGCTCCTCGACCTCGACCAGCACCCTGGGCGGTACGACGACGGTGACGACCACGCGTTCGCTGACCCAGACGGCCCTGCGCCTCACCACCAGCGCCTCCCAGGTGCCGGTGGTGGACCTCGTGATCAGCAGCGCGCACGTGGCCTGCACCACCACGACCAGGACCACGACGGAGCAACCGCCGAGCGCGCCGAAGCGATGGATGAGCGGTGGCGGCCAGCTCGACGCCGCCCTGACCCACGCCTTCGTGCTGCCGTGCGCGACGGCGCAGGAGCGTCCGGGTCCGAAGCTGCAGGTCGAGACGTCCAAAGGGCGGTTCGTGCTCACCTCGCTGAGCTCCGTCACCTGCACGGCTGAGAGCACCGAAGGCTCGCCCGAGCAGCCGCAGGCCGGCTTCAACACGCTGTCCGGCAGGGGCACCGGCAGCTGCGGTGGGGTCTCCGGCGTGCCCGTGGACTTCCGGTTCACCGACGAGGGAGAGGCGAACCGGGGCGTGGACGAGGCGACCATCACCATCCAGCACAGCGCGTGCCCGGTCAGCGCCAGCGGCACCGTGAACGGCAACCACCAGGCCCATCGCGGGGGCACCCCGCCGCGCTGACCGGCCAGGCCCGGGGCCTGGACGCGCGAGCGGACTAGGCTGCCGCGCGTGGGCCTGCGCGACCTCCTGTACGGCGTGTACGAGCGCCGGCTCACCGCTGGGCTGCAAGGGGTGGCTGTGCCCCGGCACGTCGGGGTCATCCTCGACGGAAACCGGCGGTGGGCGCGCTCGGTGGGCGCGTCCTCGCGCGAGGGTCACCAGGCCGGTGCCGACAAGATCGTCGACCTGCTCGAGTGGTGCGGCGAGGCAGGCGTCGAGGTGGTCACCCTGTGGCTGCTGTCCACCGACAACCTCGCCCGGCCGCCGGCCGAGCTCGACGCCCTGCTCCGGATCATCCGCACCGTCGTCGAGGACCTCGCCGCCGAGGGCAACCCCTGGGTCGTGAACGTCGTCGGCGCGCTCGACCTGCTTCCCGCGGAGACCGCCATCGCCATCAAGCAGGCGGCCGCGTCGACGGTGGGGCGGCCGGGGCTCGTCGTCAACGCAGCCATCTGCTACGGCGGCCGCAGGGAGATCGCCGATGCCGTCCGCTCGATGCTGCAGGCGCACGCGGCCCAGGGGAGGTCGCTGGAGGAGGTGGCCGACCTGCTCGACGTCGAGCACATCGCCGATCACCTCTACACCAGGGGCCAGCCCGACCCGGACCTGGTGATCCGGACCAGCGGGGAGCAGCGGCTGAGTGGCTTCCTCCTCTGGCAGAGCGCCCACAGCGAGTTCTACTTCTGCGAGGCGCACTGGCCCGACTTCCGGAAGGTGGACTTCCTCCGGGCGCTGCGGGACTACGGGGCCCGGCAGCGCCGTTTCGGCGCCTGACCGGCGCCCGCCGGGCGGCCGTGCGTCGCCCGACATCACCCGCCCGGCGCGCGTGGCGGTCCAACGACCGCCGCCTGCTTCGACCTACCGTCCGGGGCAGCGGGGGACGACCCGTCGCCCGCACGGGAGGCCCAGTGCGCACACGTCCGTGTGAGGGGGGCCGGCACCCGGCCTCGTGGGCCCGGTCCCGGTCCTGACACGGAAGGGCCTGTGCTGATGGCGACCACGCGGACCGCAGGACGCAAGACGTTCGTCCTGGACACCTCCGTCCTGCTGTCCGACCCGGGAGCGCCGTGGCGCTTCGCCGAGCACGAGGTGGTCCTGCCCCTGGTGGTGGTGTCCGAGCTCGAGGGCAAGCGCGACCACCCCGAGCTCGGGTGGTTCGCCCGGCAGGCGCTGCGGCTCCTCGACGACCTGCGAGTGGAGCGCGGGCGGCTCGACCAGGCGATGCCGGTGGGAGCCGGGACACTGCGGGTCGAGCTCAACCACTCGTCGCTCGACGGTCTCCCGGCCGGCTTCCGGGTCGCGGAGAACGACAGCCGGATCCTCGCGGTCGCGTTCAACCTGCTGCAGGACGGCCACGACGTCGTGCTGGTCACCAAGGACCTGCCACTCCGGGTCAAGGCGGCGTCCATCGGTCTCGTGGCCGAGGAGTACCGCGCCGAGCTGGCCAGCAGTGCCGGCTGGACGGGCATGGAGGAGCTGACCGTCGAGGCCGCCGCGCTCGACGAGCTCTACGACGCCGGACAGCTCGACCTCGAGGAGGGGCGCGAGCTCCCGACCCACACTGGACTGGTGCTGCTCTCGGAGCGGGGGTCCGGGCTGGCCCGGGTGGCCCCTGACAAGTCGCTGCGGCTCGTGCGGGGCGACCGGGACGTCTTCGGCGTGCACGGTCGCAGCGCTGAGCAACGGGTGGCCATCGAGCTGCTGCTCGACCCGGAGATCGGCATCATCTCGCTCGGGGGGCGGGCAGGGACAGGGAAGTCCGCGCTCGCCCTCTGCGCGGGCCTCGAGGCGGTCCTGGAGCGGCGGGCGCAGAAGAAGGTCGTGGTGTTCCGCCCGCTGTACGCCGTCGGGGGACAGGAGCTGGGCTACCTCCCCGGCGACGCGGCCGAGAAGATGAACCCTTGGGCTCAGGCGGTCTTCGACACCCTCGGCGCGCTGGTGCAGCCGGAGGTGGTCGAGGAGGTGCTGGACCGGGGGCTCCTGGAGGTCCTGCCCCTGACGCACATCCGGGGGCGGTCGCTGCACGACGCCTTCGTCATCGTGGACGAGGCGCAGTCGCTCGAGCGCGGCGTCCTGCTGACGGTGCTGTCGAGGCTCGGTCAGGGCTCGCGCGTGGTGCTGACCCACGACGTGGCCCAGCGCGACAACCTCCGCGTCGGCCGGCACGACGGCGTGGCCGCGGTCATCGAGAAGCTCAAGGGCCATCCGCTCTTCGCCCACGTGACGCTCACGCGATCCGAGCGCTCGCCGATCGCAGCGCTGGTGACGGAGATGCTCGAAGACCTTCCGGTCTGACGCGCGAGGTCCGCCGCTCGTCCCCGTTGACCTGGTGAGGCGCAGCTCAGGCGCGCCGCTGGACCCGAGGCCCGCTCCTCCCTGCTGGGTGGGAGGAGCGGGCCTCGGCCTGTCACGGGTGGTAACAGGTCACCCTGCGTGACGGCGGCGTCGCAGGCCGTCGAATCACCCACTCGCTTTCGTCACGAAGCGGACACAGCCCTTGCACTGCAGCGCTTCTCGGGGCTGAATTCCGCCACAGGCACTCCGGCGAGCCACAGCTCGCCCACCGAGAGTGAACGTCCACGCGGCCCGGTCCGTGGGGAGGTCGAGCCGCCGTACCCGTCCAAGAGACAGGACGAGAAGGAGCGTGGGGGTCCGCCCCTGCGCCAACTGGGGGGCACCATGGCACACCACGTCCACCCGTCCGCATCGAAGCCGCGACGCAGGCCGCGCCTCCATCGCACGGCGGTCCTCGCCTCGGTGCTGGCGATCATCGGCTCGTACGGCGTCGGCAGCTCGGGCACGGCCCTCGCCGCGTCCTTGACGGGCAGCGGCTTCGAGATCGACACGAACGCCAACCTGGTCGTGGACGGTGCCGACCCGGCCATCGACTGGCTCACCGGCGGGAGCGGTACGGCGATGCGCGCCGGCGTCCACGTCCGCGCCGACCGGCCGACCGGCCAGGAGGACGACGCCTTCACCCAGGGCACCGACATCAACGACACGACGCCGACCATCACGACCGGCTCGGTGCCGAACAACAAGTCGGACCTGACCAACTTCGGCGTCTACGTGGACCGCACGGCGTCCGACGCGTTCATCAACGTGTTCTGGACCCGGGTGCAGGCGCCGAGCGGCACGACCACGATGGACTTCGAGTTCAACCAGTCCCCGGACCGGTCGAACGACATCTCCCCGCCGCACGTGCCGCTGTCGACCGAGACCATCCCGGTGCGGACAGCAGGCGACATCCTGATCTCGTACCTGCTGGAGAACGGCGGGACGAACCCCACCCTCACCAAGCGGGTCTGGTCCGGCTCGGCCTGGGGCACGCCGACCGTGTTCAGCGCGAGCGATGCCCTCGGGTCGATCAACACGACCGCCATCCCGGCAGCGGCCTCCGGCGGGCTCGGTGCGCTCGACGCGCTGACCTTCGGCGAGGCGTCGATCCGGCTGTCGGCCTTCGTGCCCAGCACCGGTGCCTGCCGGACCTTCGGTTCGGCGTACCTGCGCAGTCGGTCCAGCGCGACGGACACCGACGAGAACAAGGACTTCATCGCGCCCGAGCCCGTCACGATCAGCAACTGCGGCAGCGTGCGCATCCACAAGACCGACGCGAACGGCGCACTGGCAGGTGCCGGCTTCACGCTCTACAAGGACGCGGCGCCGGTAGGCGGGGCCCGGGGCGCCGGTGACACGGTCGTGGCCGGCACCTGCACGACGTCCGCGAGTGGCGACTGCGCGATCGCGGACGTCAAGCTCGGCGACTACTGGCTCGTGGAGACCACCGTGCCCGCCGGGCACGACCCGGTCGCCGACCAGCAGGTGGCGGTCACGGCACCCGACCAGGTGGTGTCGCTCCACCTCGTCGACCCGATCCAGACCGGCACCATCCGGGTCACCAAGGTCGGCGTGCCACCCGACGGCACGGACTTCAGCTTCAGCCTCGACGGCAACGCGTTCCTGCTCGACGACGACGCCGACGGCACGCTGCCCAGCACCCGCGACTTCACCGTGCAGGTCGGATCGCACTCGCTGTCGGAGGTCTCGGTCCCGACCGGGTGGTCGCTCACCGGCCTGAGCTGCACCGACCCGACGTCGAACACGACCACGTCGCTGCCGACAGGCACGGCCACGATCGACCTCGCCAAGAACGAGCTGGTGGCTTGTACCTTCACGAACTCCTACGCGCCGCAGGGCGTGCCGCTGACCACCCAGGTCGTCTCCGCCGGTGGCGGTGCCTGGGACGACGTCGCGACCCTGACGGGTGACGGCACCCACGCGGTGACCGGCACGGTGGCCTTCTACGCCTGCTCCGGCATGCAGACGGCAGCTGGTTGCGCGGAAGGGGGCACCAAGGTCGGTGGCAACGCGCCTGTGAGCCACGTGAGCGGCTCGACGTACCGCGCCACGACCACGGTGCCGCTGGCGCCGTCGTCGGCCGGGTGGACGTGCTTCCGGGCCGAGTACACGAGCACCAGCGCCTACTACCAGGACGCCTCGCACACCAACACGACGACCGAGTGCTTCCTGACCCGCAACGACGCGCTGACCGTGGGCACCACCGCGAGCCCCGCCTTCGGCAGGGCCTACCAGTGGACGATCGACAAGGACGTCGACACGCCGCGGCAGAGCATCCCGGCCGGCTCCTCGGCGACGTTCGGGTACACCGTCTCGGTCGGCCACACCCACACCGACGGCGCGTGGACGGTGACCGGCACGACGACCGTGTCCAACCCGAACGACGTGGCCTTCACCGGGGTGGACCTGACCCAGGCGGTGACCAACGGGGGCACCTGCACGGTGACCAACGGGCAGGACCTGACCGTGCCGGCCAACGGCTCGGTCCAGCGCTCCTACACCTGCACCTGGGCGGCCGCTCCCGCCCCGCTGACGGGGACGAGCACCGCCTCGGCCGCCTGGGACGCCGCGGCGCACTTCACCGAGGCCTCGACGGCCAGCGGTAGCGCCGCGGTCGACTTCGGCAGCGTCCAACCCAGCACCACCGACGAGAGCATCACCGTGACCGACACGGTGGTGGGAGCGCTCGGCACGGTGAGCGCGCTGACCGATCCGAACCCGAAGGCCTTCACCTACACGGTGACGGTGCCGGGCTCGTCGGGCACCTGCACGACGTACCCCAACACGGCGGCGTTCCTGACGAACGACACCTCGTCCACCGGTACGGCGTCGCAGTCGGTCCAGGTCTGCGTCGCCGCAGACCTGACGGTGGCGCCGGCTGCCACCGGGACGGTCGACCGGACCTACCTCTGGACCATCGACAAGACGGTTGACGTCACGACCCTGACGCTGCCGAACGGCAGCGACGGCACCTACGCGTACAGCGTGACGGTGCGTCCGGCGGGCACGACCGACGGCAACCCGGTCCTGGGCGGCTCGCTGGTCGTGTCCAACCCGAACGACTGGCAGGACGTCGTGGCCGACGTCGCCGTGACGGCCGACCTCGGTGGTGGCGTGACCTGCGCCGTCGCCGGCGGTGACGACGCCGTGGTGCCGAAGGGCGGCACGCTGCCGCTCGACATCACCTGCTCCTTCACCGGGGTGCCGGCGCTGACCGGGACCCTGACGGCGACGGTCACCTGGGACAAGGCCGCATACGCCACGCCGACGGGGCAGGCCACCGGATCTGTCCCGGTGGAGCTCGGGGTCGGGGTCGAGACCAACCGCACGATCACGGTCGTCGACGACAAGACCGACCCGCAGAACCCCGTGACCCTCGGTACGGCGACGTACGACGACGGCGAGGCGGTCTTCACCTACACGCTCACCCAGAGCGGCGAGCCGGCCACGACCGACACCCCGGTCTGCGTCGACTACACCAACGTCGCGGGCATCGTGGAGACGGAGCAGACCGACACCCAGGTCGTCACGCTCTGCCACACCTTCACGGGTGGTGGTGGCGGCATCATCCCGCCGGTCGTCAACCCGCCGCAGGGCGGTGGCCTGCCGACGACAGGTGATCCGGTCGGGCTGCTGGTCCGGGCCGCAGGCGGCCTGCTCCTGGCGGGCCTGGTGCTCCTGCTGGTCAGTCGGCGGCGCCGGACGGCCTAGCCATCCGCAGCACGTCGAGCGCGGCGTCCAGGTCCTCGCGGGTCAGGACGCCGCGCTCGACGTAGCCCCGGGCGTCGACGACCTCGCGGATCGTCCGGCCCTCCTGCACGGCCTGCTTGGCGACCGACGCGGCCTCGTCGTAGCCGAGGAAGCGGTTGAGCGGGGTGACGATGCTGGGCGAGCTCTCGGCGTACCGGCGGCAGCGCTCGACGTCGGCCTTGATGCCCGTGACGCAGCGGTCGGCGAGCAGCCGGCTGACGCTGGAGAGCAGCTGGACCGACTCGAGCAGGTTGCGCCCGATGACCGGCAGCATGACGTTGAGCTCGAGGTTGCCCGCCGCGCCGCCGAACGCCACCGCGGCGTCGTTGCCGACGACCTGGGCCACGACCTGGCACACGGCCTCGGGGACCACCGGGTTGACCTTGCCGGGCATGATGCTCGACCCCGGCTGCAGGTCCGGCAGGTGGATCTCCGCGAGGCCGGCCCGCGGCCCGCTCGCCATCCAGCGCAGGTCGTTCGCCGCCTTGTAGAGGCCCACAGCGATGGTGCGCAGCACACCGCTCAGCTCGACCAAGGCGTCGCGCGCGCCCTGTGCCTCGAAGTGGTTGCGGGCGACGGTGAGCGGCAGCCTGGTCTTCGCGGCGAGGTCGGCCAGCACGGCGGCGGCGAAGCCGGGAGGGGCGTTCAGGCCGGT
>Ga0190269_10000358_pt1 | contig 24372 bp, 18 predicted proteins | sample Popmic249IS_FD_133749 | JGI IMG/M metagenome (GOLD analysis project Ga0190269, IMG submission 133749) | Populus adjacent soil microbial communities from riparian zone of Blue River, Arizona, USA - 249 IS | ecosystem: Environmental > Terrestrial > Soil > Riparian zone | place: USA: Arizona... | reverse complement strand
CGCGGTACGCTCGGTTGCGGCGGCGGAGTCTGCGGGCGGGCTTGCTTGCACGCGCGCGGCGCGTGCGGCGGTGTCGGCGACGCTCACGCAGATGGGCCCGACTCGTACTCGAGGGGTACGCTTCGGCATGGCAGCGCTGCGGACCGATCGCTCGCCAGCACCTCGCGCGTCGAGCTCTGCCGGCACGGGCTTGTGACCGTAGAGATCGTGGTCTTCGACGCGCCGCCGACGCCGGCGCGCTCGGGCGAGCGACCGAGGCCCCGCGACGCAAGCCTCCGCGTTCTCTTCCGGACCGAGTTGGGTTGTTGGGTTTATACGACTAAAATGCTTGGTTGTTAGTTTTGATTGTCGATTGTACTTGACGGACTTTGGAGTGGATTATGGACCGTTGGTCCAGCGGGCTTCAGATTGCCCGTTGGGTGTCGCTTGCCACCTCCCTCAGGCTCGCTTTGCAGCGTTTTGTTTGCGCGCTCGTTTGGTCGTGCTCGCGCGCCGCTCCGGGTGCGTGAGAGGGTTCGAAATGTGTGTGTTATAGTTGTTGTGTCTTTCGGGGAGGCCACGTCATGCAACACGTTTCACGCGCGCTTACGTTCGTGAATCGCTGCACGGACCGGGAGTTGATTTGCGAGCTGCAGCGATTGGTTTGCGCTGATCGGTCGCTCAACGTGCGTTTGCTGGTTTATTTGGGAGAGATGGACGCTCGTGGTTTGTATCGAGAGCAGGCTCATACGTCGATGTTCGACTATGCGGTTCGAGCGCTGCGCATCTCGGAAGCGGAGGCGTACCTGCGTATCCAAGTGGCCCGGCTCGGTAAGCAGTTCCCGCTGGTGCTGGAGCACTTCGGCGGCGGAGCCGTGCACTTGACGGCGATCAAGTTGCTCGGCCGCACTTGACGGCAGACAATCACGTGCAGCTGCTCGAGCGAGCACGGGGCAAGAGCAAGCGAGAGATCGAACGGATCGTGGCAGAGATCGCGCCCCAGCCAGACGTGCCGAGTCAGATGCGCAAGCTGCCGCAAGCGAGCGCGCTCCGCTTCCGTCCTCAGCAACGCGGCACCGACGCCGCGGAACCCGTACCCACCGGCAGAGAGCCACGCCCCACGCACGACTTCGCCGCGACATCGCCGCAGTCGGGCGCGCAGTCTGCAAGTCAGCCCGCGCATGCGCCGTCAGCGCGCCGTGAGGCTCCGGGTGAGGTGGCGGCGGATGGTGCGCTCGAGGTCACTGCCGGCGTTGTGGCGCAGACTGCGATCAGCTGCGGGCGAGTGGCCGCGCATTCGTTGCCGGCTCGGAGCGAGCAGCCGACTTTCGGACTGCAGTCGCTACGTGCTCGCGCGGCTTGCGTGCCACTGAGCGCCGGCCGCTACAAGCTGCAGCTCAGTGTGGGGCAGGAGGTGCATGATAGGTTGGAGCAGCTCAAGGAGCTCTTGCGGCATCGCGTGCCGGATGGAGATCTTGCGCGCATCGTCGAGCTTGCGCTGGATGTCTTGCTCCAGAAGACTCTGAAGCAGCGCTTCGCACAGAGGGCTGTCGGGAGGAAATCGCCCGGTCCTCGGGCCGCGTCGGCGCGGGGTAGTGAGATGATGGCTACCGAGACGGGCGATGGAACGGTGACCGCTGCCGAGACGGGCGCTGCGGCGATGACTACCGCAGAGACGGGCAGTGCGACAGCAATCACCGCTGCGATCGCTCAGGTGGAGGCCGGGGCGGCGGAGCGCGTAGAGTGGGCGAGCGTTGTTCAGCAGCGGGTTACCGCTGGCGCTTCGCAGAGGCAGCGGGAGGGGGGGCGCGGTATGTTCCTCGCGGTGTCCTGCGCGAGTGTGTTTGCGCGCGACTCCGGGCAGTGCACGTTCGTTAGCTCGCAGGAGCAGCGTTGCGCTGCGCGAGGTTTTCTCGAGGTGCATCTCGCCACTCCCTTCGCGCTTGGAGGGGCGGCGACCGTCGAGAATCTGCGGCTCATGTGCCGCGCACACAACGCGCTTCTTGGCTTCATGGTCCGCAAGTTGCGGCAAGTGCGCGCGGACCACACCGGGCGCTCCGTCCACATTCCGAATGCGCCCGTTCCGGAGAAGAGCGGAGCTCGGTCCAGCGCGAGAGCAACTCCGATCCCCGCTGCGACGGCGCTGCCAGGAGCTCATGACCGGCAGCTCGCTCGGCACGACCCGGTGAGTTGCGCTGGCGTGCGCGGCCCGCTTCAGATCAGACTACGCTGCCACCTGACTGTCACCTGTTAGGTTGCTCGCGAGGTGTCTCGGAACTGCAGGGGGGATAGGCCTGTGGCTCTTCGGAAGGCGTAGCAGAACGCCGACGGGGAGGCGAAGCCCAGGGTGTGCGCTACTTCTTTGACGCAGTGGTCGCGCAGCAGGAGTTGCTTTGCGTGGTCTAGTCTTACGTTCGCGACGTGCTCGCCCAGGGAGCAGCCTCGGCTCTGGCGGAAGCCTCGGCTCAGCTGACGCACGGAGAGGCGGCACAGCGATGCTAGCTCCGTGAGCGACGGGGCTTCGCGCACCTGGCGTAGACGTTCGTCGATCAAGCGTAGGCGCCACGGGGCCAGGCCGCTCTTGCTCTTGCCTTCTTCGATGCGGCCGTAGTAGCGGGCGAGCTGGATGGCGATCTGACTGGCCAGGAGCTCCACGAGCACTTCGCTCGCGAAGCCTGGATAGCGGATCTCCTGGGCCAGGCGCTCCAGCAGCGTGCGCAGGCCGCCGTCCGCGATGTCGAGGCTCGCCGTAAGCACGCGGTCCGACCAATCGCGTGCAGGGCGCAGGAACTCGCGTTGACTGTCTTCGGAGAAGCGACACACGACGCTGCGGTGACGACCGCGATCGCTGCGCGCGTGCATGTTCTGTCCCGGCGGCACCACGAAGATGTTGCCGACCGGCTCGAAGCGCGTGGGTGACCAGCGCTCCGGATAACAGAGCCGTGCGTTGCGCGGACGCGGCGTGAGCGACATGTCGAGGCGATAGACATCGCCATCCGTCACCATGCCATCGATGGGCTCCTCCAGATCCACTTGCAGCAACTGAGCGTGGGCAAGCTTCGTGGACAGCTCGGCTTCGACTGTGACCATCTTCTTGGACGACAGCATCGGGTCCTCCTCACTCTCGCCATGTTGCTTAGCACGCGATTTTATTAAATCGCGTCGAACTTTCGTCGCTAGGCAGGACACTCCTCCCCTGGGGACGCATGCACTTCAGCACGACACAACGCTGCGGATCACTGCATAGAGGTCAGCGGCGTCAGCAGCAACAGTAATCAACAGTGGTGTTCATCTAGCAGCGCGTCTGGCCGCCTCGCGTCAGCCTGCGCGGCAGGCCAGAGCAAGTGCACACGCCAGCACCACCCCGCTCGCGCAGAAGGCAAGCAGCCGCTCGCGGTGGCTCCAGCCCGGAAGCAGCGTCAGGCACGCGCACAGCGGCGCGGCGATCGCAGTTCCGAGTGACAAATAGCTCACGTTCTCGGTGTAGCATGGCGGCGCCATTCGGCTACCGAGGGAGACCCCGCCCTACACGGAGCGCGTGAGATCCTTCGCGATTTCTGCTCATGCATCGCGGGTGCTGTATGTGGGCTCGACTGCGGTTATGGTGCGCGCTGCGAGGGGCATCGCGGCGTCGCGGCGGGGAGCCGCGACGGAGCAAGCGGAGCGGACTAGCCATGAAGAAGGTCGTGTTGAGCATCTTGGCCGTGTTGGTAGCGGCCGTCGCGGTGGTGTTGGGTCTAGCGACGACGCAACCTGACACTTTCGACGTCGAGCGTCAGATCACCATCGCTGCGCCGCCTGCAGCGATCTTCCCGAACCTGGACGACTTCAAGCGCTGGAACGCCTGGTCGCCGTGGGAAAAGCTGGAGCCGGGCATGAAGAAGACGTTCAGCGGCCCACCGAACGGCGTGGGCTCGGCTTACGCGTGGGAAGGCAAGGAGGTCGGCGCAGGCAACATGACCATCACCGACAGCACGCCGAACCAGAAGCTCGCGATTCGCCTGGAGTTCACGAAACCGTTCGAGTCCACGAACACGACCTCGTTCGAGCTGACGCCCGCAGCGGCAGCCACGCGCGTGCGCTGGCACATGAGCGGGCCGAACAACTTCGTGAGCAAGATCATGTGCGTGTTCATGGATATGGACTCCATGATCGGCAAGGACTTCGAGGCCGGTCTCGCGGACCTCAAGCGCATCTCCGAGAGCCCCGCAGCCGCCGCAGCCGCCGCCGCGAAGTGACTCAACGCCACAGCAGCAAGCTGAGCTGCACGCCACCGCTCAGCAAGAGCTGCGGGTCGTAGTCGGGCTCGCGCGCGTAGCTGATGTCGTTTCTGGCATACGCGTAGCCCGCCCGCAGCGTAAACCCAACGCTCAGCGCGCTCGCGACCGCGAAGTCGAGACCCAAACTCAGGGACGCAGCGGGCAGCGCCTGCGTCGCCGAGCCCGCTCCGCCCAGCTCACCGGCCGGGAGGCGGTCGAACAGCAGGAGCGCGCCGAGGTCGAGCCCGATGAACGGCGCGACCGTTGCAGCTCCGAGCGGCAGAAACCGACCCTCCACGGCCAGGTGCAGGCTCGTGACGTCGTCCCCGAAGCCAAGCCGAGCCAGCCCACCGAGCGCGAGCCTATCGTGCAGGCGAACGCGCGGCGCGAGCGCGACGTTCCATGTCGCCAGACTGGTGCAGCTGACCACGTCACTGGACGTGCGTGCGCAGCGCGAGCCCGAGGCCGCGTACATCAGCTCGGGCCCGACGCTCAGCTCGAAGCTCGGGTACGCGCGCGCTTCCGCGTGCAGCGCTGGAGCGTAGAGCCAGCACGCCGTCGTCAGCGCGGCGAGCCGCAGACGGGTGACCGAGGACACCCGCCCACTCTACAACTCGGCCCGTCCGATCACACGAGCGGGAAGGGCTTCTGCCCTTCGATCATCGGCTCGGCCAAGCTCAGGTCCGACAGCTTGTCCACTCGCGGTACTCGAAAGCTGGCCGTGCTACGCAGCTCGGGGCTCTCGTCTTCGAGGTCCGTGAAGCTGCGCTCGATGCTGATCAGCTGCGTGTTCACGCCGTCCGCGGTCACGTGCGCGAGGCCGTAGCCGAACGAGTGCGAATCCGCGTAGCGCAGGTGCGCGTTGATCTTGGGATCGCGCGCCGCCTGGATCTGCTGCAGGTCGTGGGTCTTCGCCGCGACGTTCGCCGCCTTGCTGCCGTAGCGGATCAACGTGTTCAAGTTCACCACCGCCTTGGTGGATCCGCCGAGCGGCGTCGAGTCGTACACGATCAGCTGCTTCACGGGCTCCACCACGCTCGCGAGCGAGGGATCGAACGCGCCCTGCAGCACGGCCGCGACCGACGACCACTGCGAGTTGGACGAGACGCCCGCGGTCGCGAAGTCCACCATCACGGGGCTGGGGGACGGCGCGTCGTAGTCGTCGTAGACGATGCCTGCGTAGTGAGCGTGGTGATCGCCGGATAGCGAGATCACGTTGGTGATCGCGTTGTCTCTGAGGAACGCCATCAGCTCCTTGCGCTCCGAGTTGTAGCCGTCCCACGCATCCGCGGAGAGCAGCAGGTCCTTCATGATCAGCGGCACCTCGCTGCCATCGAGCAAAATGCGCAGGACCGGCACGCTGCCACCCCACACCTTGAACGTGGCCGTCGACGCCTTCATCACGTCTTTCCACCACGCCTTCTGCGCGCTGCCGAGCATCGTGCCCGGCGGCTCGTTCTTGCGCGTGTTGCTGAAGCCGTCGACGGTGTCCGCAGGCTTGCCGCCGTTCGCTTCACGCCCTGCGTCGAACGCGTTCACGACGTCCTTCGGCAAGCCCACCCGCGGATCGAAGATCAGGATGTTGCCGACGCTCGTCTGCTCCGCGAGCGCGTGGTCGCTGCGGTAGGAGCGGTCGTCGGTCAACACGAGCTCGAGATGCTTGCCCCAGCGCAGGTTGCGATAGATGGTGATCGCCGAGATCGCCTTCACGTTGTTCGGCTCGTCCACCTCGACGACGGCGTCGTACGGAGCGTCCTCCACCTGCACCGGCTTGAAGTCGCGCGCCCTTTGCGCCACGTCTCCCACCTGCTTGGCGTCGCTGAGGGCGGCGGGGATGTACTCGAACCAGGCCTGGCTCGCGGCCACGCGGCGCTTCTGCGACGGCTCGTCGGTGGTCTCCGCGCGCGTGTAGTTGGCCTGCGTCTGCCAGCAGTCGTCGGTGAACTCGTGGTCGTCCCAGACGTTGATGAACGGCCAGCGCGCGCGCGCGTCCTGCAGATCGGGATCGCTCAAGTAGGTCTTGTAGATGTGGCGATAGTCGTCGACCGTGATGGCGTAGTTGGCTCCGTCCTCGCGCGCCTGCCCGGACGGAAACTCCGGGACCGCGCGCGGCTTGCCCGCAGCGGACTTCAGCTCCACGCGCTGCAGATCGTCCGTCACGGAGGTCATGAAGTCCGCGTCGCGCGTCTCGTACACGAAGTCGCCCACATGCAGCACGAAGTGCAGCTGCTCGTCCTCGGCCGCCGCCTTGTCCTCGTTGATCATGCGCCGGTACGGGCCGTAAAAGTTCGACGCGTAGTCCTGGCACGAGACCCACGCGAAGCGCACGGCCACGTCGGCATCGGCCTCGGGCGCGGTGCGCGTCCGGCCCACGCGGCTGCGATCCGCGCCGGCCACGAAGCGATAGTAATACGTGCGATTCGGGGACAGATCCTCCACGAGGATGCGGACCGTGAAGTCGCTCGCCTTCGTGGCTTCCACGGTGTTCTTCAGGACCGCGCTCTGAAAGCCTTCGGACTCCGAGATCTCGAGCCGCACGCGCACGGGCGCATCGCCCTGCGCGGGCACGGCGCGAGTCCAGAGCACGATCGAGCCCGCCTGCGGATCGCCCGACGCGACACCCTGAGGGAAGCTCACCGCTCCCGCTTTGCTGCCTTCGTCCGCATCGCCCTCGGACTCACAGCTCCAGATCCCCACCACGCTCGCGCTCGCCACGAAACAGCCAGCGCGCTTGAGAAATTCTCTACGGCGCATGAAGCCTCCTCGAAAGCCCAGCCATGCCAAGTTGTTGTGACAGACCGGTGGCGGCAACACCGGCTCGCCATGAGCATATCAGTCAGGGCGGCTGGCGCGGGAGTTGCTGCGCAAGCTGCGCGACTCCCGACCTCCGAGCGCGGGCGAAAGCAAGGAACTTGCCGCTGCAAGCTGCAGCTCGGTGTCGCCGGCGATCCTGGGGCAAAACTTGCCGGCCGTCCGGACGCATGACATCCGCTGTCATAGCGCTCATTGACGAGGCGCTGATTGCGCTCGCCAGCGCCGGGCTGCGGGTATATGTCAAATGAGCTTTCACGAGAGGGGTCAGCCATGTCGAAGCCGTCGCGTGGGTCTACGCTCGCAGGTCTCGTGCTCACGGCCGGTCTCGCGCTCGCGAGCGATCACGCCAGCGCGCAGCACCGCAGCTTGTTCTCGTTCGAAGCCCCGAGCGGCGCGACGCCCAGCGGCCTAGCGCGCGGGCGCGATGGCACGTTGTACGGCGTGACCCGCGACGGAGGCGCCTTCGGCAAGGGGGCCGTGGTCGCCGTGACGCGCGGCGTGGGCCGGCCACTGTACTCGTTTCGCGGCGCGGCGGACGGCGCGTCGCCCGCCGCTGTCGTGCTCGGCAGCGACGGCGCACTGTACGGCCTCAGCAGCTTGCTCGTCGTCGACGCCGCGCCGCAGAGCGCGCTGTTCAAGGTGACGTCCAGCGGCGCGTTCAGCGTGCTGGCGAAGCTGCAGGGCGGCGAGGACAGTCTGCGGCTCGCGCTGGGACAGGACGGGGTGGTGTACGTGAGCAGCGGCCAGGACGCGGCCGTCCTCGCCGTGGAGCCCTCGGGTAGGTTGCGCCGGGTGTTCGAGTTCGAGGCGGGCACGTGGGCCAACACGTTGCTCGCGCTGCGCCGCGGCGAGCTGTACGGCACCACGCAATCCGCATCCGGCCCGAGCCTGCTCTTTCGCGTGCGAAATGGCGCGCTGAGCGAGCTCGCGCGCTTGCCGCAAGGCCCGGACGGATCGAGCACGGAGCTCGCGACGGCGCTCGCGCGCACGGGCGATGGCACCCTGGTCGTGGCCACCCTGGGCGGCGCGAGCCCGGCCCTGTACACGCAGCGCGGCTCGGGGCGGCTGCGCTCACTCGGCCCGCTCGACGCTCCAGCGAGCGCGCTCACGCTCGCGCCCAACGGCGCAGACGTGATCGGCGCCACGCGCTTCGGCGGTGCAGCTCAGCGCGGCAGCCTGTTCCGCGTCGCGCGCGGCCGGGTCTCCACCTTGGCTTCGTTCAGCGGGCGCGAGGGCGCAGCGCCCAACGCGCTGATCAGCTCGACGAGCGCGGTGTACGGCAGCGCCGCTGACGGCGGCGGGGGCGGCTTCGGCAGCTACTTCCGCTACAGCGATACGAGCGGCCTGTCGACCGTGTACAGCTTCACGTACCCAGACGGTGCGCGCCCGACGTCGCTCGTGCTCGGCTCGGACGGCGCGCTGTACGGCACGACGCAAGACGGTGGGGAAGGCGGCGCGGGCAGCGTGTTCCGCGCGGACAAGAGCGGCGCGCTGTCGACCCTGCACGCATTCAGCGGCCCGGACGGAGCCGCCCCGCAGAACCTGATCGAGGGCAGCGACGGCGCGCTCTACGGCCGCACCCTCGAGGGTGGCAGCGCCGGCCAGGGGTCCGTGTTCAAGCTGAGCAAAGACGGCGAGCTGACCCCGTTGCTCGACTTCACCGAGTACGGGCAGAGCCGCGGCCCCGCGCTCGTGCAGCTCGCAGACGGGAGCCTCTACGGCGCAGATCAAGCCGGCAGCGGCCACATCTTCCGCATCCGCGGCGCAGGGCAGCGCGATGAGGTCCACAGCTTCACGGGTCTCGAGACGCGCGAGGGTGCGAACCCGAGCGCGCTCGTCGCCGGTCCGGACGGCGTGATCTACGGCCTGACGCGCGGCGCGTACGGGCCGCTCATCCCACCGCAGTTCTCCTCCGGCACGGTGTTTCGCTTGAACGCAGCGGGTCAGCTCGACACGTTGTACGCGTTCTCGGACGACGCAAACGCGCTCGGCGCCATGCCGCGGGCGCTCGTGCTCGGCGCGGAAGGCGCGCTGTACGGCGCGACGTCCAACATCTCGTTTCTGTGCGGCGTGCACGGCGCGCTGTGGAAGCTCGATCCCGCGGCGCCGAACGCGACCGAGCTGCGCCACGCGTTCACCGGCCGCGACGACGGCACGGGGCCAGCGAGCTTGCTGCAGACCGAGGACGGCCGCTTCTTCGGGCTGACGGCCGGCGGCACGGGCCCGCAAAACGACAGCGGCAGCATGTGCGGCGTGCGCAACTCGACCCTGTTCGAGCTCACGGCGTCCGGCGTTCGCACGCTCGAGCGCTTCGCGTTCCAGATCGGCGCGAGCGCCGCAGTCGAGCAGTCCGGCACGTTGATCGATGGTCGCGACGGCAAGCTGTACGGCACGCTCGCGAACGGCGGAAGCAGCAACAGCGGCGAGCTGTTCGCGTTCGACGTCCCGCCGCCGGCAGCTGCACCGTAGTCACTCGAGCGTCAGCGACGTCCGCTCGCCTTCGCCAGGCTGCAGCATGCGACGGCCGACTCGCTCGTACCACTCGGCGTGCATGCGCTCGTACGGCAGAGTGCGCTCGATGATCGCCTTCAGCTCGGGGTCGCGCACCTTGCGGGCGAGCGCCGCGAGGTGCCGCGCGGCCGTGCGCTCGGTCGCGGAGAACGTGCGCAGCTTGCGATCGAGCGACTGCGGGGACAGCCAGAAATGCACGCCCGGCACGATCAGGCTGTCACAGGTACTGGGCGCCGGCACGCCGTGACCGCGGGCGCTGAGCCAGGCGGCATACCACTCCGCGTGCATGTGCTCGTGGCCGGCAAAGCGATTGAACGTGCCCGCGATGTCTCGATTGTCTAGTTTCTCCGCAAAACGCTCGTAGATCACGCCGCCGACGTGCTCGATCAGCCACAAGCCTTGTGCGAGGCGTACATCGTCCATGCGCGGAATCCCGGCTGTCAGGTCAATGGTCTACGGCAGACGCCCTGGCCGTCGCAATATTGTGGACCAACGCACTGCACGCCGCACGCCCCGCAGTGGTCATTGGCGAGCTTCGTGTCGACACACACCGGGGCGCCCGTGGCGTCCGTGCACAATGTCAGGCCTGTCGAGCACTGAATGCCGCAGCTACCGGCTTCACACACGGGTGTGCCGTTGGGGAGCGTCGGGCACTGCACGCAGGTCGCGCCACACTGCGTGATCGAGCTGTCCGGGACGCATGTACCGCTGCAGTTGTGTGTGCCGGGCGCGCAGCTGGTTCCGCAGCTCACGCCGTCGCAGGTCGGGATGAAGCCGGCCGGCGCGGTGCAGGGCGTGCAAGACGTGCCGCAGCTGCTCGTGGACGTGTCGCTCACGCACGCGCCGCTGCAGTTGTGCGTGCCGGGGCCGCAAGCCGTTCCGCAGCTCACGCCGTCGCAGGTCGCCGTGCCAGCATCCGGAGCAGCGCACGGCGTACACGCGCTGCCGCAGTTGTTCGGATCCATGTTGCTCACACATTGCGTGCCGCACAGGTGGGTGCCGGGCGCGCACGCGCAGCGTCCGTTTTGGCAAGTATTGCCGTTGCTGCACATCGTTCCGCACATACCGCAGTGATTGTTGTCGCTCGCGGTGTCCACGCAGTTTCCGCTGCACATCGTGCGGTTTGCCGGGCACATGAAGCCGCAGCTCGTGCCGTCGCACGTCGGGGTCGCACCCGCGGGTGCGGTGCACGGCGTCGTGCAGCTGGTGCCGCACGTCGCGAGCGCGCTGTTCGAGACACAAGCGCCGTCGCAGCGATGTTGCCCGGCCGGGCAGCCGCAGACGCCCGCGCTGCAGACCTCGCCGAGCGGGCAGGGGTTGCCGCAGCGGCCGCAGTTCGCGGCGTCGTTCTGCAGGTTCGTGCAGCTGCGCCCACACAAGGTCTGGCCTGCGCCGCTGCAACCCAGCCCGCAGCTCGCGCCATCACACGTCGCGACGGTGCCCGCAGGTGCCGGGCACGCGCTGCATGCTGTGCCGCAGCTGCCCGGCGACGCGTTGCTCACGCACTGGCCGCCGCACAGGTGCGAGCCGGCCGGGCAGCTGCAAGCGGCGCTCCACTCGCAGCTGTCACTGCACGCCTGGGTGCCCGTGCCGCCGCAGGTCCGGGTCGCCCCGGGGCTGCAGCTGCCTCCGCCCGTGCAGGCGGACCAGTCGCCGTACTGCCCCGTGCTGGTGTTGCATGTGCGCGTCTGCATGCCGCAGTTGCCGCACTCGCGCGCGGGTGGCCCGCTGCACTCCTGCCCGGTGCAGGTCGTGGGCCACTGGCAGCTCGTGGTGCACACCTGTGTGCCGCCTGAGCCGCAGCCACGAGCGGCGCCCGGCCGGCACGCACCCTGGTTCGCGCACTCGGAGAACTCCGACCACGTGCCGCTGTTCGAGTCGCAGCTGCGCGTCTGTGTGCCGCAGTTGCCGCAGCCCTGACGCGCGACACCAGAGCAAGTCTGTCCGCTGCACGCGGCGTCCCACTCGCAGTTGCCGCCGCACACCTGCGTGCCGTTACTGCCGCACGCGCGCGTGTCATTCGGCTCGCATTGGCCTTCGCCGTTGCAGGCCGACCACTCGGACCAGGTGCCGGTGTTGCTGTCGCAGTTGCGCATCTGCGTCCCGCAGTTGCCGCAAGCGCGCGTGCGCGGGCCGTTGCAGCTCTGGCCGGTGCACGCGCTCTCCCACTGACAATCGCCGCGACAGGCTTGCATGCCGCCGTTCCCACACGCGCGCGTCGTGTTCGGCACGCACGCGCCTTCGTCGGAGCACGCGCCGAATACCGACCACATGCCGCTGCTCGCGTCGCAGCTGCGCGTGCGCGTCCCGCACATGCCGCACGCTTCCGACGGCGCGCCCGCGCAGCTCTGATCCCCGCAGCTGCCCCAGCGGCAGTTGCCCATGCAGGCCTGCGTGCCACTGCTGCCGCAGCCGCGCGTGTCGTTCGGCTGGCACTCGCCCTGCGCTTCGCACGCGGACCACGCGCTCCACACGCCGTTGTCGCAGTTGCGCGTCTGCGTGCCGCAGTTGCCGCAGGCCTGCGAGCTCGGGCCGCTGCACGTCTGCGCCTGGCAGGCGCTCCACTCGCAGTTGCCTCCGCAGGTGCGGCTGCCCCCGCGACCGCAGGCCTCGGTCATGCCGGGCGTGCAGCTGCCTTCGTTCCGGCACGCGCCCCAGTCATCCCAGCGGCCGTCGCGGCACTCGCGCGCTTGCGTCCCGCAGCGGCCGCATGCCTGCCGGGCGGAGCCGGCACAAGCTTCGCCGAGACCCGAGCGGCCCGGCGCGGCACCGGGGCCGCCCGAGCCGCTGTCGCGCGCTGGCAGCGGCATTTTCACGGACGACCACGCGCCGCACGGCGGGTGCTTGCTGGTCTTCGGGCCGCAGCTGACGCTGACGGCGGCGCGCAGCGGGACGCCGGTCAGCAGCTTGTCGCACACTCCTTGCGGCAACAGCACGTCGCCCCCATCGCCGAAGCTGTAGCCGCCGCTGTCCAGGTCGAGTGGCACGAAGCAGCTACCGTTGTCGCAGATGCCGGCGCTGCCCAGCGGCAGCACCAGCGACACGCTGACGCGCTCGCTTGCAGCCTCCGGCGGCAGCTGGAACGTGCAGGTGGTGACGTCGATCTCGACGAGCTGCGCGCTCGCGAAGCAGGCGGAGACGTCGAAGCAGCCGCTGGCGGCGGCGTCCGGGCTGCCGTCGCCGATCTGGTTGGGCGACAGCCCGCCGTCCGGAAGCGGATGGTTGCCGCTCTGGGCGGCGGGCCTCTGGGGCTGGTACTGCGGCAGATCCGCGACGTCGAGCGCGGCCGTGCCGCAGCTGCCCATGTTGCAGGTGTTTCCGGGGCCGCAGCTCGAGCCGCCCTCGGATAGCGCCGTGCCGTCGCATAGATAGCTGAAGGGCAGGCGCAAGAGGCCGATGAACGAGCGCGGGACGGGAGTGATCGCGCTGCGCTCGATGCGCGCCTCGTCGCCGCGATAGGCCGTGGCCTGGATCAAAAGCGGACGTTCGTTGCCTGGGTAGGCTACACGCAGCTCCGCCGGCAGCAGCGTCTGTCCAGACCCGATGGCATGGTCCTCTTCGCGAACGACGCGACCATCCTGCGCGATCGACAGGTGAATGCGATCGATGTCCTTGGGCACCGCGAGGTCGGTCTCGAGCGAGAGCACGAGGCCACCTGCAGGGGCGTTGTCCACTTTGCACGCCGTGAGCGGCACCAGCCCGAGCAGCAGCGCCGCGCCGCAGGTCCCCAAGAGCCTATTTACAACCATGACATCGTCTCCGCCGCGCAGCTTACAGCGGCGGACGGCTACATACCATGGCGCGAGCCAGCGCGGGGAGCGGCTCAGGGCAGCTGAATCGTGCCCGGGCTCCAGCTGCCGACGACGGGCTCCGGTGCCGCTGATGGCTTCAGCAACAAATACGCGCCCGTCGCGATGCCACCGGCCACCAGCACGCCGCCCGCGACCCACAGCCAGGTGGCGCCGCCGCCAGAGCTCTCGGGCGCCAGGCTCACCGACAGCGCGCGCGCCTGCCCGGCCACGATCACCAGCTCGCGCGAATAGGGCCGCATGCCGGGAGCGGTGACCACCACGTGGTGCTCACCCGCCGGTAAGGTGCCCTGATAGTCGCCCTGGCCCACGATCTGACCGTCGATGCTGATCGAGCTGTTGGGATCCGAGGTGATCGAGAGCCGGCCTTCTGTCACCTCACGCAGCATGTCCACGTGGATGCTGACCTCCGAGCCGCCCGTGAAGTCTTGCGTGATCGAGTGCGTCTTCCAGCCCGCTTTCTCGATGCGGATGCGGCGCGTGCCGAGATCCACCAGCAGCGGCTCGATGAGCGGCGTCGTGCCGGACGCCACGTTGTCGACGAACACCGTGGCGCCATCCTGATTCACGTTCAGGTGCACGGTGCTGATCAAGAGGCGCACGGTCTGCAGGATCTCCTCGACCTGGCTCGCCTGCTCTGGCGCGATCACGCTGCGGCCCTCGTCGCGGTAGCGTGTCAGAAGCCGCAGCACGTTGGCGTAGTGCCGCAGGTTTTTCTCGCACACGGCCACGTTCCACAGCAGCCGAATGTCGCGCGACTCGTCGTACGCGCGCTGGAACTTCACGAGCGCGCCGGCGTTGTCTCCGTCGTTGAACAGGATGCGGCCGGCCTCGTAGTCGATCTTCGGCTGGCCGGTGAGCGACTCCGCGAGCGGGCGCGGCGGTGTGGCCTGGGCGCTACTGCCGCTGGCGGCGGCGAGCAGCAAGCTCAAGCCCAGCAGGGCGCACAGCCACGTGCGTGTGAGCTTCATGGGGCCTCGCGGAGCGCGGCGCGCGGGAAGGAGTAGAGCTTCGCGTCGTCGTTGAACCAGTACACGTTGTCGGCGTCTGCTGCGATGCTCGGCAGCGGATAGCGGCCGGCGAAGTCCGCGACCACGCTGGCCGGACCGCCTGCGCGCCGCAACAGCAAGAGGGTGGAGCTCGTGACCGTCATGCCGTCGCTCGACAGCGAGAGCCGCGCGACGAGCAGCGCGCCGTCGAGCGCGCCGATCGGCTTGAGCTCACTGCGCTGCCCGCTCACCGGCAGATCGTAGAGCGTGCGCGGCGGCGTGCTGCCGCGCGCTTCGGCGATGTCCAGCGCGTGCACCTGGAAGTGCGTCACGCCTGCCTCCGGCGTGCCCTCGAACACCGCGTAGAGCGTCGTGCCATCCGTCAGCACGGCGAGGTAACCCCCGTGCCGGTCCGGTTGGTCCGTCATCACGATCTGATCAGGAAAGGCATTGCTGCGAGCGCGAGTCGCCTTGTCGACGCGCACCACGTTGCTGGTGCGGCGCGTGGTCGCGCCCATCAGCTGATCCTTGTCCATGCCCAGAAACAGCGCGGTTTCGGTCTGCGCGAACTGCAGGACGCCGTAGTTGCCGAGCGGTGTTTGGCCCGCCACCTTGCCCGTGTTGTCGAACGCGATCAGCTGCACCGGACCTTCGCCGGTCGGGCGCGGCATCATCGTGTTGGCGTCCGCCATGTCGCCGCCCACGGGCGACAGCGCGTACAACCCCTGCGCATCGCCCAGCAGCACGCCGTCTTTCTTGTAGAGCGACATCGGCGCGTTCCACGGGGTCAGCGCCGTCATCGGATCGGCGAGCGACACGCGCTCCACGGTGGCATCCGTGGTCCAGTACAACACGCCCCCGCGGATCGTGGACACGACGCCAGGCAGGCTCATGCCCGGCAGCTTGATCGGCGTGGCCGTGTTCTCCTTCGGCCGCAGCTCGTGCACGTTTGCGCCTGTGCGCGTGTCGCAGCTGCAGGTGTAGAGCTTGTCGCCATCCTGCAGCAGTGGGCAGCACAGGCGCGTGGTGCCGCCCGCAGGCAGGAGCGACAGCACGAGCGACGCGGTGGGCAGCCGGACATCGTTGATGTCGGGCAGGGTGATAACCTTGCCGGCGGTCTTCGGCACGCTGGACCAGTCGCCGCAAGGCGGCAGGCGCGCGCTCTTCGTCACGCAGTCGGTGCTCACGAAGATGCCCGAAATCTGTTCGCGCTTGGCGCGGCTCTGCTCGCCCTCGCACACCGCCCGCGGCAGCTGGATGCGGTCGCCTGCGGCCGTGACCTGCCAGCCTTCAGGGCTATTGCCGTCGAGCGGCACGAAGCACGTGGTCATGGTGCTGTCGCAGATGCCGTTGTTCGCGGGCACGCGCAGACCGATGTTGATGTTCTCCGTCGGAGACAAGGGCAGCTCGATCGTGCAGTCCACGTCGGGCGCGACTGGCTTGCCGCGGACCAAGCAGGCGATCGTGTCGAAGCACGCGCCTTCCTCGGGATCCTCTGTGCCGCCAAACACATCCCGCGGGTCGTAGGTGGGCAGGGTGGACTCCTCCACCGTGCTCGGCACGCAGCTGCCAGCGACACACGTGTTGCCTTCGTCGCACGCCGACAGGACGTGCGTCTCCACGCCGCCGCCCGGTGTCGGTGTCGACACGACGCGGGCGTACTCGCCCTCGTCGCCGGTGCACAGCCACTGGATCGGCATGCGCAACGTGGCCACGCGATCACGCGGGATGGTGGTGGTCAGATCGCGAAACGCGCGCCACTTGTTTTGCTTGCTGCCCGCGACCGTGACCGTGACCGGCGCTGCGGGCTCATCACCCGCGACGATGGTCAAGGTGCCCGGCACGCGGAAGTCGTTGCGCCCGGGGCCGACCTGGTACGGTTGGCTCAGCAGCAACTGTCCGCGCGACAACACCTGCACGCGCAAGGTGTCGACTTGCTGCGGCAGTGCCATGTCCGTGTCGAACGCGACGACGAGCTGACCCGGTGCCTTCTCGTCCGCGGCGCAAGCCCAGAAGCTAACGGCGGCGGTGCAACCGGCCAGCGCGTGCCACGCTCGGCTCCCCAGCAGCTTTCGTCCCCACTTCACGTTCGGGCTTATAACGAACGGACGTGCGCTGCGCAATCAACCGGCTCACTGAATGGTCATGTGCAGTGGATTGTGATCGGGAGCGGGTGCGGAATCTGGCGCGTTCGGCGGCGCCGCCGATGGCTTCGGGGTGGTGCTCGGGTTCGTTTCAGGTGCGCGCGGGGGCTGCGGCTTGGGACGGGCTGTGGGCGACGTCACACTCGGTGTCTCGCCGCGCGTCGCTGCGGGCCGGGTTGGCTCGCTGGGGGCGACTTTCGTGACTAGAGGCTCGCCCGGCGGGCTGATACCGACGGGCAGCTCGGCTGTGGGCGCTTCCAAGGTGGGCAGCTCGGCTGATCGGCTGGGAGGCTCCGGCTGCGCTTCCACGGCGAGATCGCGCGTGGGCTCCGGGCTGGGCGAGGGCTCCGGGCCGAGGGGCAGCTCGGCCACACTCGTATTTTGCTCCGAATACAGATGCAAGAGCACGCCTGCGGCCGCGAGCGCGGCGATCCCGAGCAGCACGAGCAGCGACCACAGCGCGCGCTGTGGCCGCGCTGCGGGCAGCGGCGGAGGCGTGCTCGTGGTCGCGGGCGGCCGCTGTGAGAGCTCGAGCTGCTTGCGGAGCTGCGGAGGCAGGCTCGCGCGCCGCGCCAGCTCCTCCATGGTCGCGATCAGCTCGGCGATCTCCTGGAAGCGCTCGGCTGGCTCCCGCGCCATGGCGCGGGCGACCATCTCCGCGACGCCGTCGGGTAGGTCGGGCACGAGCGTCCCGAGTGGCTTGGGCTCGCCCACCGCGATCTGCACCGCGAGATCTCCGAAGTTGTCCGCGGGGAACGGAAGCTGCCCGGACAGGCACTGGTACAGGATGACGCCGAAGCCGTAGATGTCCGTGCGCCCATCGATGGCGCGCGCGCGCAGCTGCTCCGGCGAGAGATAGTGCGGTGTGCCGATCACCATGCCGCTCTTCGTCACGAGCGAGGTCAGCTGCGCCGAGCTCGTGAGCAGCTTCGAGATGCCGAAGTCCAGCACCTTGGCCTGCTCTGGCTTGTCGTCCGAGCCGCTGCACAGAAAGATGTTCGCGGGCTTGAGATCGCGGTGGATGATGCCGGCCGCGTGCGCGCGCTGCATCGCGCGCATGCACGGGATCAAGTACTCGCAGACCTTCGCGAACGGCAGGCGCCGGTCGCGCTCGAGGCGCGTGGCGAGCGAGTCACCCTCGAGCCACTCCATGACCATGAAGAACGAGCCGTCGCTCTCGCCGAAGTCGTAGATCTGCACGACGTTCGGGTGCTGGAAGTGCCCGGCCAGACGCGCCTCGCGCATGAAGCGCTTGGTGGCATCCTCCGAGCTCACGCCGGGCTCGGCGACCAGCCACTTGATGGCCACGCGCTTGTGCGTGAGGTTGTGCGTGGCGCCGAACACCACGCTCATGCCTCCGCTGCCGATCACCCGCTGAATTACGTACTTTCCAGCGATGATGTCTCCTGGTTTGGGCAGGAGCGAGCTTTCGAGCGGCCAAGACATCTGGTCTGTGGGATTGTACGTAACTCTATGCGGCGCCGGTAGAGGCGCGGCTCACAAGGGGTGTGAAGCATGCCACAGCGCTCGCGCGCTTCATGCGCGTTTCGAGGGCCGCAGGCGCGCGATCATGCTCGCCACACGCAGCGAGCCATGCGCAGGCGGCACGTGGATGGCGCACGGACGCGGTGCGCTCGGTTCGGTCGGTTGTTGTCGCATTTGCAGCTCGTCGTCGAGCGCCTGGATGGTCAGCTTACCAACGATGTCGTCCGCGTGCGTCTGGTAAGACGAATTGATGATTCGGCGCTTGCGTTTGTAAGCGAGCACGGCGGCCGCCGTCGACGGCCCGTAGAAGCGGGTCGCGAGCTCCGCGTCCGAGATGAGCGCGCCGTCCAGGATCATCAGCACGCCCTGGAGCTTGGCGACGTGATCACCTTGGGCGCCCGGTGTGATGTGCGCGCTGTCGCGTAGCAGGCAGGCTTCGAAGCTGGGGTCGCCGCTGAACGTCCTCGATCGCAATGCCATGGCTCGACTCCGCTGTGAGGTTCAAGGCAAGAGGCCATCCGACGGTGGGTTGACGACTTCGATGTCTCCCGCGAACAAGCGGTTCGAGAGCACGTCGATGGTCGGGAACATGAGACCCGGGCGCTTCGCCACGTGCGCGAGGCCGAGGACGTGTCCGATCTCGTGCGCGAGCACGTGCGCCTGCACGGCGAAACCCGAGCGCGAGACCTCGATGAACGCGTACAGGCGATTGCGCGCGGGAAAGAGCGTGCCGAGGCCCAGCGTGCCCGTGGTGCCGCGCTTCGACTCGACGTCCCACACGCCGAATACCACGAAGTCAACGCCTTGAAACGCCGCGCGCGACTCGAATTCGATGAGGTGCAGGAGCGCGTCGTTGGAGGTCCGGATCGGGTTGCCCAGGTCGCGCGGGATGAACACGTCGAGCGGAGCGGCGGCTTCCTGCAAGATGAGATTCGCCTGCTGGCCGAAGATCAAGCTCACGTGGTTCATGAGGATGCGCGTCTCGATCTTGTCCCGCACGCTCGCGTGGACGGGATCCGACAGGAACACGAAGCGAAAGCGCACGATCCTCGGCGGCTTCACGCTGATGAGCTGCGTGGTCGTGACATGCAGGGGCGATTGTTCCTCGAAGCGCAAGCTCGTGATGCCCGGCGCGGTGCCCTCCACCGCGAAACGCAGACGCGCCCTCGGTGGCAGGCGCTGCGCGTGCGCCGATCCGCCGTTGAGCGCCACGCCCGTGCCCACGTGGATGAAGCTGCGCATGATGCACTTGGCTGTGTCCGCGACTGACAGAACCGCTTCGCGCTCACTCGTCTCGATGAGCAGCTCGCGCTGCTTGCCGAGCGGGACCATCTGATACTCGGCGCAGTCGCAGCGCAAAAAAGCACGTGGACCGCGGCGAAGCCGACCTCGACTCGTTGGGGCACACGCTGCCGGCGGAGTGATGGTAGAGTCGCCCCGTCAGGGGGCGACATGGCAAAGCGCGGATTGCAGCCGATGGCGGCGGTGGGAGTGGTCGAGCATGGCAACTCGGCCGAGCTCGTCACGGTCGCAGCGAGCGGCGAGGTCATCGACAGGCGGCGCATCGATCTGACAGTCGGACTGCCGACGCACCCGCATCACCATCAGGGCTCGTGGGCGGTGGGGCGCTATCTGAACACCCCAGGTGCGCGGCCGCTGCCGCTCGCGGAGGCGATCGCGCTCGTCGAGCAGGTGCGCGCGGCGGCGGCGACCGGTGCGCGCGAGAGCCTCGCGGTGCTGGCCGCCGCCGTGAGCGTTCCGATCGCGCGCATCGCCCTGCGCGAGTGCCCCGAGCTGCCAGAGAGCGTGGAAGAGCGCATCCGAGACAACCGAGCGCAGACCGTCGCCGACACGGTCATGTACCGGCAGGCGCTCGCGACCGCAGCCGAAGCGCGCGGCTGGTCGGTGCACTGGTACGACCGCGACCGGGTGCTGCGCGACGCAGCCGCCGCACTGGGCCGCAAAGACATCGACGCCTTGCTGGCAGAGCAGGGCCGCCGCCTGGGCCCGCCCTGGCAGGCCAAACACAAGCTCGCCACCGCAGCCGCGCTCGCCGCGCTCACCGCAACATAGCCGCCTAACGAGGCATCGCGCGCGGCGCAAACGACCGCAGCTTCAGCACCAGACCGCTCTGCGTTTCTTCATCCATCGGCCAGCGGCCAGTCATAACTACAGCTGGCGAAGCTACTGCGGCGCGCTGAAGCGATCAACTCGGCCGAGCTCACGCGCGCGCTCGTCGGCTGGAAGCGAGCGCGGCTTCAGCGCAGCTGAGGCAGCACGTGCTGGCCGAAACAGTCGATGAACTCGCGTTGATTGCGACTGACCTGATGTAAGTACAGCGCGTCGAAGCCGAGCTCTCGATCAGCAGCGAGCCACGCCGCGTGTTGCGCGGGATCCGCAGAGATGCGGACGTAGCGATCCATGTCGGCCGGGGTGACGCTTGCGGCTTGGCGCTCGAAGTCTTCCGGCATCTCGAGATCCGCGAGCGTGTTGCTGTCGGCGGCGTTGGTGCGCCATTGCTCGAACGCCTGCTGGCGGGCTTCGGCCTCGCTCTTCGCGTACGCGAGCTTGACCTGCAAGAAGAGCGGTTTGCCCGCACCACCGCCCGCGCGAAACGCCTCCACCACTTGCTTCAGCTTCTGTCGCTCCTGCGCGATCGTGAGCAGGCCGTCTGCCCAGCTGCCGGCCCAGCCCGCCGTCTCGGCGCTGATCGCTGCAGCCAACAGCAGCGGAGGTCGCGCCGGCCGCGTGTACAGCTGCGCGTTGTGCACGCGCACGAGCCCTCGATGATTCACGCGCTCGCCCGCCCACAGCGCGCGCATGACGTCCACGCACTCGCGCAATCGAGCGTTGCGCGCGGGCTTGTCCGGCCAGGGCTCGCCCGTGACGTGCTCGTTCAGGTGCTCGCCGCTGCCGGCGGCGAGCCAGAAACGTCCGGGGTACATCTCGAGCAAGGTCGCCGCGGCCTGGGCCACGAGCGTGGGGTGGTAACGCTGGCCGGGCGCCACGACCATGCCCAGCGGCAAGCTGGTGCCCTGGAGCGCAGCCCCGAGCCAGCTAAACGAGAAGCCACTCTGGCCCTGGCGCTCGCTCCACGGATGCAGGTGGTCGGAGCACATCGCGGCATCGAAGCCGGCGGCCTCACAGGCCCGGACGTGCTCGAGCAGCTCGCTCGGGCGAAACTGCTCGTGAGACGCGTGGTAGCCGACCCTCATCGCGCCTGGTCTGGGTAGCAGCTCGCGTGCCACGCCCACGCGCGCCGCCGCTCGCCGTGCCAGCTCTCAGCCATCGTACGCTGCAGGAATGACACGTCGGCGCTCAGAGGGCCGTCACAGCCCCGAGCACGCGTGGTAAGCCGCGCCGCAGCTCGTCTCGATGCAGCTGGTGCAGCCGGCGCTCATGAAGCCTGCGGCGCAGCTGCCGATGCAGTGCTGCATGGCGCAGGTGAGCTGCGCGGCGTTGCAAACCGCGCACGCGGGCGAGAGCATCGCATCGCGCTGCAGACACTCCGCCGCACACGTCTCGCTGCCGCCCAGGCACGAGGTCGCACACGTCTTCCGCTTCGTCCCGAAGTCCTCTGCGGTGAGCGCGGCGTTGTCTGACGCTCCGGTGCACGCGCCGGCACCAGCAGGCGCGGAGCCGCTGCCAGCTGCCGCTGCCCCGGCCGCGCCGCCCGGCGGGCTCGCCCCCTCCATCTCGCTCGCGCGGAACTGCCCCTCGATGCAGCTGAAGTCCGTAGCGCCGAGGATCAGCGTGGCGAACACGCACATCTCCGTGGGGAACGTCACGGCCTGATCGCTCGTGTTGTTCCAGGTGCACTGCGTATGCAAGGTGCTGCCTGCCGGAATGAGCAAGGGCTTGGCGACGTCGAAATAGTCGAAGTTGGGTGCGAGCGCCCAGTGCTCGGACCACGTGTCGTCTCTCTTCAGCATCTGCGCGCGGCCGAACGCGTCGATCAGCTCGGTGAACGTGCTGACCCCGTAGTGATGCATGTGATTGGTCATACGCAAGATCGGCAGATCTGCACCGACCTTACAATGAATGTCGACAGTCGACTGCCTTTTGGGCGGGAGCGAGAGCGCGAGGCTCGTGCTGGCGAAGTGACTCGCCAGCTTGTTTGCCGGTTCAGGCTCGCTGAGCTTGAGATCGATGTACGTCTCGCCCATCACGGGCTTCTCGCTCGCGTTCAAGTAGTGCGTCTGGATGGCGAAATACGTGCCCTTGCGAAGGCGAATCACCACGCCCTCGGGCAGCGGAATGGCGCCTTCCGCGCCGATGCCGCCGAGCGAGCTCGAGCTGAGCTGGTCCTGCTCCGTCCACAACCGAGTGTAGCCCACGGCGTTGGCCTGGGTGGTGGTCAACATCAGCGCGTGATGCCCGATCCGGTTTTGTGCGCCCTGGATCGACACCACGTCGTAGTCCTGCTCGGTCGGCCCTCCGACCCACTGCATCCAGTCGTTCGACATTCCAGCCGGGACCTCGATGGGCGGTGCGATGAAGCGCTTGAAGCCCGGCTGCAGCGGAGGCAGCGCGAGCGCAGCAGCGTCCGTTGCGCCGGCAGGCGGAGCGCTCGCGTGCGTGCCGGCGCTCGCGGCCGTCGCGGCGCTCGAGCCAGCGGGGCTGGACGTCGCGGCTCGACTGGACCCACCGTCCGAGCAGGCGATCGAGCACAGCCCAAGACACAGCGTGACGCGAAAGGGCATGGTCATGGGACTCACCTCCGGCTGCACGGAATACGCGGCCAGCGTGGATTGAGGTAAGCGGCGCAGCCGGCGCCGTCTATGTCCGCTCTCACCACGGGCTATGTCCGCACGCGACAGCGGCTCGCCGCTGCCGCTCTTAGCGGCGGAGCCCACGCCCTGGCGCGTCCGTGTACCCGATGGCCACCAAGGCCCGCGCTGTGGCGATGGCGGCGCATTCATGGTATTCGCGCGCTGGAGACTGCGTGGCCCCTCCCGCTTCACTTGCGCCGAAGCTTCCCTCGAAGCCGAGCCCCACGCGCAGGGTGCCGCTCTTCTTGCTGCGCGGCTTCTGGGACGAGCTGAACCGGCGCGGTGTGCCGATGGCGCAGCTCGAGCGCGCGAGCGGCGTTCCGCGTCCGCGCCACGGCGACTGCACGAGCACCATCTCGGCCGCGGACATGTACCGTGTGTTCGAGGCGAGCCAGGCGCTCTCGGGCGACGCGCACATCGGCCTCCACGTGGGCCGCGCGATCGGTGCTTCGGGCTTCCACATCGTGGGTCACCTGGTGCTGGCGAGCGCGACCTTGCCGCAAGCGATGGAGGCCGTGCTGCGCGTGCAGCCCTACATCCGCCGCCGACCGCTGCGCTTCGAAGAACACGTGCAGGGGCTGCTGCGCGTGGGCTTCGCAGGCCGCGAACACGAGTCGGAGCCGGGCCACCGCGTCGAAGCCGAGCTCACGGCCGTCGTATTGCACGACGTCGTGCTGCACTTCTTTGCGGACGACACACGGGAGCGGCCGAGCATCGAGCTTCCGTTCGCAGCGCCTGCAGATCTCGGCCCCTATCGGCGCACGTTTCCGGGAGGCGTGCGCTTCGATGCCGAAGGCACGTTCGTGTGCTTTCCGCGCGCGGCGCTCACGCGTCACCGCAGCGGATCGGATCCCGGTCTGCTCGAGCAACTGCTGAGCCTCGCGCACGAGCAATACGGCGCGGCCAACATCACCGCGGACTGGACGGACCGCGTGCGCTCCACGCTGCGCGCGCAGACGGCCCCGCGTCTCATCAACGCCGCCGACGTGGCGAAGCAGCTCGGCGTCTCGGCGCGCGGCCTCTCGCGGCGCCTCGCGCGCGAAGGCGCAAGCCTCTCCGGCTTGCTCGAGGAAGCGCTGTACGAGCGCGCGTGCAGCTTGCTGAAACGCCCGGACGCTACGACCGCCCAGGTCGCAGACGCCCTGGGATACGCCGAGCTCAGCTCCTTCTACCGAGCCTTCCGCCGCTGGTCCGGTGGCCTCACCCCGAACGCGCATCGCCGTCGCCACGCCGACGACGAGCGGATGGACTGACAGATATTCGCGCGTGCGGAGCTTCCCATGTCAGACAGGGTGCGTCACTACGGGGTCCCGGTCCTCGACTGACCTTGAACTCCGTGCCTTCGCGCGTACATTGCCTGCCGAACAGACCGCCGCTGGAGGCAGCATGGATTTCGACCACTCGCCACGTGCTCAGGAGCTGATCGGGCTCGTCGATCGCTTCATTCGTGAGCGTATCTTGCCGAACGAGGCGCTTTATCACGAGCAGCTGGCGCACTCGCTCGACTACACGCAGTGGCGCATCCCTCCGATCATGGAGCAGCTGAAGGCGGAGGCGAAGGCGCTCGGGCTGTGGAATCTTTTCCTGCCGGACGCGCAGTACGGCGCCGG
>Ga0190269_10000357_pt1 | contig 24417 bp, 20 predicted proteins | sample Popmic249IS_FD_133749 | JGI IMG/M metagenome (GOLD analysis project Ga0190269, IMG submission 133749) | Populus adjacent soil microbial communities from riparian zone of Blue River, Arizona, USA - 249 IS | ecosystem: Environmental > Terrestrial > Soil > Riparian zone | place: USA: Arizona... | reverse complement strand
GTGTTGCCCGTCGCCGCGATCACGGAGACGCCATCGCTCGCGAGCCCGCCCGGCGCCCAGATGCCTGCGCCTACGCCCTTCGTGGCGAACGCCATCGGCGCCGCGGGATTGTCGAGGGGCACGCCCACGACCCAGCCGTGGAACTCGCCGCAGTCCTGGAAGTTGCCGCCGTACGGCACGTAGAGCACGTTGTTCAGCAGCAAGAGCGCGCCGCGCTGATGTTGATAGGCCGGATTGAACGCGACGGCGCCGGCCCTGATCGTGCTCACGTCCACGGGCCAGCCTGCTCGCGTGCTGCCGTCGTCGAGCGACAGCGCGTAGATCATCTGCTTGGTGCCGGCCGTCATCGCAGCCACGAACAACGTGCGCGACGGGCCATCGATCACCGGCGTGCCAGTCACACCGAGCGGCCGAATGTTGCCACCACAGCCGGGCTCACCGGGCGGCGCCAGGAGCTGCTGCCACACGATCGCGCCGCTCAGCGCGTTGAACGCGCTGACCTCGTTCTGCTCGGTCGCGGTGATGATGAGGTCGACGCCCTCCGGGCTCTCGAAATACAGCGGCTGCGCGTACGTTGGACCCTTGAGCGGCACCATGAAGGCGGGGTCCTTCTCGATCAGCGCGGCCCTCGAGCGCGTGAACGCTGGATCCACGTACAGTCCGTCGCGGTTCGCATGGTTGTGGTACTGCAGCACGGACGCACTGCCGGCGCCCACTCTCGGCACCAGCGCGCCCGCTGCACCGCCCGCTCCGATCAACCCCGCGCCGCCGCTGCCAGCGGCAAGCACACCTGCCGTCAGACCGGGGATGCCCGTGCCCACCACCTGAGCGCTGAGCCCGCCGCTGCCAGCAGCAGTCGCGCCCGCGCCCGGAAGCCCCGGCAGCGCCCCCGGCACGCCTGCAGCCCCGAGCGGCTGATCGCTCGCAGCCTTGTCGCTGCAACCAGCGACGCCCAACACGCTTAGCACCACGAATTGCGCAACGCCGCGCCTTCCGAGTCTCATCCGCACGTTCCCTCCGGACGCGCCCACCATAGCCGCCGAGAGCGGACGGCACTACTCCGCGTGGGCCGTCTTACGCGAAGTGCCAGCGCAGCTGAGCAGCCGCAAGCCACTCAGGCCAAGACACGGTGACTCGATCCTAACAAGTCATCCGTCCACGGCATGAGGCCTGCCCGAGTTTTCACAGCTGGGGGGACACAACTACTTGCGCGCGCTGTAGGTGGGGCAGCTCTCGTCCGCGCTCAACTTCGTGCACGGCCCCTGCAAACAGCTCAGCAGGTGCCGCGCATAGCGCTCCTCGAGGCAGCTGCGCGGCTGGTAGCTGCGCAGCACACGCTCCACGTCAGCGCGCAGGCCCGGCAGCTGCGCCTGCAGCGACAGCCGCCGGGTCAGGTCCTGCAGGCCGCTCATGCCGAGCTCCGCGAGCAGCGTGGCCGCCGGATAGGCCGCACTCGGATCTTGCTCCAGCGCCTGCACGAGGCTGTCGTAGCCGCGGCGCATGCCGAGCTCGGCGAGGCCCATGGCTCCAAACGCCGCGCGCCACGGGCGCTTGCTCTGCTGCATCTCCGTGAGCACGTCGAGCGACTGCACCGTGCGCTCACCGAGATCGGCCAGGCTGAGCGCGAGGTTCTCGCGCGTGCGCTTCACGCGCGCGGCGGACAGCGCCTCCGTCAGCTCGTTGATCAGCGCGCGCTTCTGCGGCAATTCCGCGTCCGCGGCCACGAACGCGAGCATGTCGCGTACGCGCCGGTCGAGCAGCAGCTGCGCATGTCCCGGAACGCCCGGGTCGCCGACGTCAGTCAGGTTGGCGAGCGTATATGCGAGCGCGGCCATCAGCTCCGTGCGCTCGGCCGGGCTCACGACCAGCTGCCCATCGTCGCTGCCCGACATCACCAGGGTCACGTACGTGTCGACCGCCTCGAACACCACCGCGGGGTCGAAGCGCTCGTACTGCGGCCCGGCGTCGCCGCGCGCCAGATAACGCGCGCGCACCTGCTGCTTGGCTTGCTCGTAGTTGAGGGCGGCGCGCCGCAGGTGCTCCGGCGTCTCGAGCGCGCGGTCGAGGCCCACCGCGTCGCGCACTGCGCGCAGCTCACCGACCGTCTCTTCGAGCGCGCGCACGCGCGCATAGGTGCTCTGCAAGCGAGCCGCATCGGCCTGGCTCGCGCTCACCATGCCCGCGAGATCCTGGCCCTTGAGCTTGATCTGCTCGTCCATCTTCTGCAGCTCGTCGAGGCGCTCGCGCATGCTGCTGATCGAGTCCACTCCGACCCACACGAACAGCAGCAAGAGCACGCCCGACAGTGGCGCGATACGACGCTTGAGCAGCGACCAGACGCTCTCCAGCTGACCGTGCACCTGCGTCATCGTGGCATCGGCGCGCGCCATGACCTCGGTCGCACGCTCCTCCGCGCGCCGCAAGGTGCTGGACGCGATCTGCTCGGTGTGCCGGTGCAGCGCCCTGATCGCCTCGAGCTCCACCGCGACCGCGCTGTTCACGTTCGCATACGCGGCGCGCGACACGCGATCGGCGAGATGCGCCAGGGTGCCGTCCGCGCGGCGCAGCCGCTTCGACAGCTCCGCCGTGAGGTGTTTGGCGACCTGCGCGCCCGAGCCGCGCAACAGCGCTTCGCGATCGATGGAAAGGAGCCGGCAGTCGCACAGCGCACGTGCCGCCGCCGAGCGCGGCTGACCGTCCACCAGCGCCATCTCGCCGAAGTACTCACCCGGCTCGCAGGTCGCCAAGCTGAGCGACTTGTCAGCGGCGTGCTCGATCACGATCTCCACGACACCGTGCATCACCACGTAGAGCGAGCGGCCCACGTCACCCGCGTGAAAGACGTATTCGCCGCGCTCGAGCTCCTGCACGGTGGACGCCGCGGACAACGCGCTGAGCTCGCTCTCCGACAGATCGCGGAACAAGCTCAGCCCGCGCAAGGTGCTGTGCACATCCGTAAGCTCACGCGTATACGACTTGGCTACGACGCCGGAAGGCTCGTCGGAGGTTCGCGCGGTGTGGCCCTCGAGATGGACAGCGGACTGCGGCTTGGTCTCTCGCATGGTGTACCCCCCGGTATCTGACAGCCAGTTTAGTCCTGTATGCGTGCGCTGCGTATCCGACGCATCACATTTACAGGTGAAAGCGCGCGCGCTGCCCTGGATGGGCCACGTTCAACGATATTCAAGGCCGCGATGCAGCAGCCGCTCGACCAGCATCAGCTCACACGCGCCTCCGCCTGTGTCAGTACGTGACAGTGAGCTCAGCCACTCCACGGTAGCTTCGTGTGCGCGGCGCGCGTAGATCAGCGCGCCCGTGAGCTCCACGGTGTCGCCCGCTTCGACCGCTAGCAGCGCGCGGCGAAGGTTGCTGCTGCCGGGCACGACGTGCACGTTGCTCGACTCGCTGCGGATATCTTCGCTGCGATAAGGCGAGCTCGCGGAGAACGTGTAGAAATACCAGCGACTCGACTGACGCCACTCGATGAAACGATCGACGCGCGCATCGGACATGAAGCCCCAGCCGAGCGCGAGATCGAGGGGTGACAGCTGGCTGCGCCAGCCCCAGTAGTAGCGCTCGCGACTCAGAACGCGCGCAGCCACGCGGTAGCGCGCACGCTTCTCGAGCACGAACGCCGCACCGCCCGCCATCAGGTTCACTTCGGCCGGCTCACGCACGAGCTCTTGCACTGGCGCGCGCGAGGGCTGGATCTCCTCGGTCCACGGCGTGCCGCGTGCGCGCTGGCACGCGCTCTGGCAGAGTACAGTGAGGGCCAGAACGAACAGACGACCGCGCATGGCCTACGGACAAGATAGCGCGACGCGCGGGTCGGATGCGCTGCGACCTCGGTGCCGTCCGCTCACCTGCGGCTTTTGACGCGAGGCCGGACTGGCAAGCACCGCCCGGACGCGCTACTAACATGTTTGTAAGTAGCGCAGGAGACCTCATGGCTCACGATAATCCAGCAGCGGCCGCGATGACTGTGGCGTACGGACGGCTCTCGGATCGCGGCATCGACCCACGGCAGGTGATCGGAAACGCCGAGTTTGGGCCGATCGATGTGGCTGGCCTCTACGAGATGCTGGGCATGATCGCGGCGACGGAGAAGGCGGGCCAGGGCCCGACGTATGCGCTGGCCCGGCTGGCTCTGCAATCCGGGCTGCCGAGCGAGGTCGCTGACACGCTCTTTCTCGCCTACAACCAGCAGTCCGCGGAGGAAGCCGGGCATGGCGACAAGGTGTTCGGCAACGCGTACTTCCTCATGGGCGGATACGCCCCGAGCAGCGATCAGAGCGCGGTGGGTAGCGGCGCGGCGGACTTCTTGAGGCCGGGGCCCGACAAGCAGGAGAACAAGAAGCGGCTCGGGGGCCTCGCGGGCGTGCTGGGCGGCATCGAGACGGTGGCGCTCAACAACGTATTCCCCTTGATCGTGTCGCTGTGTGAGGGCTGGGATCATCCGATCGCGCGCGACCTGCTGCTGCAGATCCGCGATACGGTGCGGCCGGAAGAATCACGGCATGTGCTGATCTGGCGCTACGTGTTTCACCACTTGATCGCGCCGAAGGGCCAGCGGGTGATCGACATGTACCTCGAGGCCACGAACACCGGCCGCCGGCAAATCGGGGGCCTCACACTGGATTCGAAGACGTTCGCGCGCATGCAGGGCTCTGCCGCGCCGACCACGCGGCAGCTGCTCGGCAAAGATCGCGTGGTGTGACGCGAGGCTGCAGCCAGAGGCTGCGGTAGCGATCCTGTAGGATCGTCGACAGGACTCGATGCCCCAGCGCACGTAGTGCCCGTGTGACCCGTCACGACACGGAGCGCACGATGATCCAGCCTGGCTCGCGGCACGGTCACAGCCCGATCCCCTCCTCGCCCGGGGACATGTCACTCGGCATGCCCCTGAAGGGGGTCCTCATCTGCCTCGCAAGTTGTGCGGCGCTCGCCGCGACCGCGTGCGGAGGCTCGGAGGGCAGCAGCACGGGGACGGTGAGCGCCGGAAGCTCGGCGCCGGCTCCAGCCGCGGGCCAGGCCAGTCCGCCTCCGTCGCCGACCGCGGGGCGCGCCGCGGCGGGCGAGAGCGCTCCCGCAACGCCTGCTGCAGGAAGGTCCGGGGCGGCAGGCAGCGCTGCGGCAGGCGCGAGCGCTCCGCCCCCCTCGAGCACGTCTGTCGGCGGCGCAGGTGGCGTTGCAGCCGTGGGCGGCGCAGGTGGCTCTGCCGCTGGCAGCGGCGCAGGCGGTCCTGCGCCGGCCGGAGCGGCGGGCGCGGGTCAGCCCTCCGCAGGCGACATGGCCTGCGATCGCGCGTGCCTGACGCAGCTCAACGATGGCTACCTGCAAGCGCTCGTAGCGAAAGATCCGAGCAAGCTCGTCACCGCAGCGAGCGTGCGCTTCACCGAAAACGGCAAGACGCTGAAGCTCGGCGAAGGTCTGTGGGCCGTCGCGAAGTCGCTCGGCGAGTATCGCCAAGACTTCGCGGAGGTCCCGGCCGGGCAGACGGCGGGCTTCGCCTCGCTGCAAGACGACAAGGGCGCCGTGCTGCTCGCGTTTCGTCTGAAGATCGTGGCGCGGCAGATCACGGAGATCGAGACCACCGTGTGCCGCAGCGGCGAGGCCACGTTCTTCAGCCCCAATAACCTCAAGCGCAACATGCTGTTCGATCGCGACGTCGAGCCCGGCAAGCGCATGTCGCGCGAGGAGCTGACGAAGATCGTGGATCTCTACTTCCAGGGCATCGAGAGCAGCGACGGCAGCGACATTCCGTTCGACAGCGGCGCGCGCCGCAACGAGAACGGCACGACCACCGGCACCGGCATGGCCCTACAGAACGTCGCGATGTTCAGCTACATCGACAAGATCGATCGACGCTACGTGCTGGTGGACGAGGAGCGCGGCAACGTGCTGCCGTGGGTCCTGTTTCAGATTCCGATGGGGCTCGGCGGCTCGCGCACCCTGCACCTCGCGGAGGCGTTCAAGGTGGAGGGCGGCACGATCATGGATGTCCAGGCCATCATGGTGAATCAGCCGCTCGGCACCCCATCCGGCTGGGAGTGAGTTGAGGTAGGCTGCGGCGCGTGGCAGCCAGCAGCAGCAGCAGCGGACCCTCGATCTTGCCGCGCATCGCGATCCTCGCGTTGCCGGAGGCCACCGCCTCCGTCGTGTACGGCATGTACGATCTCTTTCGCTCGGCCGGGCGCGACTGGGGCCTGATCGTTCACGGTGTGCCGGGTGAGCCTCGGCTCGACCCCGTGGTCGTTTCCGGGACAGCGAACAAGAGCGATCTGACGCTCGCGAACGGCGTGCGGATCGTGCCGGACGTGAGCTTGCAGGCGCGCGCGCAATACCGCGTGATCTGCATCCCGGAGCTCGCAATCGCGCCAGACGTGCCCGTCGCCGGGCGCTACCGCAGCGAGGTGGCGTGGCTGCGCAAGCAATACGAGCGCGGCGCGCTGGTGGCCACGGCCTGCTCGGGCGCCGTGCTCGCGGCGGAGGCCGGCTTGCTCGACGGGCAGGACGCGACCACGCACTGGGCGTACTGTGAGCCGCTGCGCAAGCAGTACCCGAGCGTGAAGGTCCACGAAGACCGCGCGCTCGTGGTCTCGGGCGAGGGGCAGCTGATCATGGCCGGTGGCGGGACCTCCTGGCTGGATCTCGCGCTGTATCTGATCGCGCGCCTCACGGATCTCGACACCGCGATGCAGACCGCGCGCGTGAACTTGATCGACTGGCACAGCAGCGGGCAGCAGCCGTTCGCGCGCCTCGCGCGCACGCGCCAGGCCGAGGGCGACGCGGTCATCGGTAAGTGCCAGGAGTGGATCGCGAAGAACTACGGCGTCGACGCGCCGGTCGCGTCCATGGTGCGCATCAGCGGCCTGCCCGAGCGCACGTTCAAGCGGCGCTTTCAGGCCGCGACCGGCAGCGCGCCGCTCGCGTACGTGCACATGCTGCGCCTCGAAGCCGCGAAGGAGCGCCTGGAGCGCGCCGAAGACTCCATCGAGCGCATCGCGCGCGACGTAGGCTACGAGGACGCGGCGTTCTTCGCGCGGCTGTTTCGGCGGGCGGTCCGACTCACGCCCGCACAGTACCGGCGCAAGTTCGGCAGCTTACGGCGTCACCTCTCCGCTGGGCCTCAGAACGGTCAGCGTGCTCGCGGGTGAGGTCACGTCGCGACACAGGAGCATCTCCGGCACGCGAGCCGACGCGCCGTCGTAATAACCCGTCTCCGCCGCGAAGCCGCGCGGGTTCACGAACGTGCCGAACAACATGTCCACCACGGGCAGGTCTGCGTAGTTGTCGCGGTGAACGCCGCGCCCGTGATGATGGGAGTGACTCTCCGGCCGCTGCACGATGTACCCGAGCCAGCGCGGCGTGCGCACGTTCGCGTGCTGAAAGATCGCGAGCCACGTCGTCGACAGCACGAAGAACGTGATCGCGCTCGGGCTCACGCCGATGAGCGACAGCGCGAGCGTGCTCATCACCGTGAAGCCGACCATGTCGAGCGGGCTGAACCAGAACGCGCCGGACACATCGAGCCGCTCCGCGCTGTGATGCATCTGGTGAAACGTGCGAAACAGGAAGTCGGACGAGTGCAACACGCGATGATAGCCGTACGCGAGTAGCTCGTAGGCCACGAGCGCGATCAAGCCGCCGCCCCACGTGCCGAGCGCGCTCGCGTCGTAGATGGCGAATGGTGCGAGGAACGAACCGATCCACAGCGGCAGGTACGAAGAGACGAAGAAGAACGCGAGGAAGGCCAGCGCACCGCGCAGGTGCCAGCCTGCCACGTGAGGCAGCCGGCGCGCTGGCGCGAGCGTCTCCCAGGCGAGCAGCAGGGCGTACGAGCTGAAGCTGACGAGAGACACAGGATCGCTGAGAAGCTCGAGGGGGGTGGGCATGACAATCTCCTTGGATGCAGAAACCAGATGCCCCATACCTACGCTGGGTCGACCCGGTGCGCTTTGGTGGTTTCGGCCAGCAGCCTGACGGATCGGCCACCGCGCCTGCGCTAGAGTTGGGCCATGTACCGCGAGCACGCACCGACCCCCGAGCTGCAGGCACTCGTGACTTGCACCTGGCAGCACACGGCTGCAGCAGAGATGCAGGCGCGCGTCGTGCCGGACGCGTGCATCGACATCGTGTGGAGAGACTCACGGCTCAGCGTGGCGGGCCCGGACACGCGGCCCGTGCACGTGGAGCTATCTCCAGGCACGCAGATCGTGGGCCTGCGCTTCGCGCCGGGCTCGGCTGCAACGGTGTTGGGCGTTCCTGCGAGCGCGCTGTGCGACTCGCGCGTGGCGCTCACAGAGCTGTGGGGCGACGCTGCGCGCGCGCTGCAGGACGCACTGCATGCGGCGCCGGACGCAGCGGCGGCTGCGCGCTGCCTGGAGCGCGCGGTGCTCGCGCGGCGTATGCGCGCGGACGAGCCCGACCCGCTCGTGCCGGCGCTGCTCGGGCGCTTGCGGCCAACGGCGGCGCGTTTCGCGGGTGCGCCGCCGGCAGCTTTGCCCAGGCAGCTCTCGGCGGCGGCCCGGTCCAGGACCCAGAGCCCGAGCCGCGCGGCCGCCGAGCCAGTGAGCCTGGTGCTGCCCGAGCCGCCGAGCGTCGCCGCGCTCGCGCGGGCGCTCGGCGTGAGCGAGCGCCAGCTGCTGCGTCGCAGCCGCGCCGCATTCGGCTACGGACCGAAGGTGCTCGGCCGCATCCTGCGCTTCCAGGCCTTTCGCGGCGCGCTGCGCGCGCGTCCCCGAGCTTCACTCGCGCAGCTCGCCCAGGCGTTCGGCTACGCGGATCAGGCCCATCTGACCCACGAGGTGCGGGAGCTCGCCGGAGTCCCACCGTCCCAGCTCAAGCTGGAAGCCGAACGCCAGGGCTGAAACGGATCAGGCTCCGGGTTGCGTCGCTGCGAAGCCGCGGCGGAACAGCTGATCGGCGGGCGTGCGGACCACGAGCGACAGCGCAGCGCTGGGGCGGCTCGCTTGCGCGTCGAGCTGCGCGCGCAGCCCGGCTTCGCATGCGCGCAAGACCCGCTCGAGCGCGTCCATCGGCCGCAGCGCGCGGCCCTTGCGATCGCTGCTGCCTGCGAGCATGACGTTCACGAGGAAGCCGAGCTCGTCGATGCGCTGCGAGAATACGGCCGGATCGCGCTCCCGCAAGCTTGCGAGCGCGGCTTCGAACAGCGGCGCCGTGCGCGCGGCCTTCGACTGGCGCGCGCCCTTCGTGCTCTTTGCCGTGCGCGATCCGGACGCGAGCGCCGCGAGCGGCTGGTCCGCAGTCGTGCCGAGGATCTGCGCCTCGCCGAGCAACGCGACGAGGCGCTTGAGGCCGGGGCTCGATGCCGCCGCGAGCTGCACTTCTTCGCGCGGTTCGCGTCGCGCGCCGGCTCTCTCGTGCGCCGGCCGCCCGAGGTCGCGGAAGTACGCGTGCGTGATCGGATCCCGCGCGTCGAGCGCCTCACCGCGACGCGCAAGCTCGAGGAAGCCGCGCGCATCGGCCGGGCTGACGAAGCCCTGCGCCGCGCGTCGGTCCTCACGCTCGGCGGCCACGTCGTTCTCGAGCAGCTCCGCGCTGCTCAGCACCTGGTACAGGCCCCCGTTGCCGTTGATGAACTCCGTCGTCATCGCGCAGCACTGGTCGAGGATCGCGCGCAAGTAGTCGTGATGATCGCGGTCGAGCGACAAGAGCGCCGTGCCGACCGTGTCCCACGTGCTCGTGTCGCGCGCGAACATCCGGAACTCCTCCCACTCCTCGTAGGGCGTGTTCTCGAGCGCGCGGTCGAGCTCCATCGCCTCGTAAGTCGGCGTCGACATCAAGTCGGCGAGCGCATCCATGTCGATGACGAGCGCGAGGCGATGGATGGTCAGCGCGAGCATGTCTCGGGGCAGCTCGAGCAAGCGTCGAATCAAGTGCGCTTCGCCCGCTTCCATCATCACGTCCAGCCACAGCGCGAAGCGGTCGGGTCGAAACGTCTCGTCCTCTCCGGCGCGCACCGCTTGCCACAGGTCATCGTCGAACATGCGCTCGAGCTGCTCGGCGGTCGCGAGCGCGACCAGCTCGCCCGAATCTTCGAGACCGATGCGATCGACGAGCTTGCTCAACACGGGAGGTGGCAGCTCACGCACGGCAGACACGAGCTCCGGTTGCTCGAGGATTCGCATCAGCAGTGCGCTCGAGCTCGGGATCGAAGGGCGACTGAGAGAGGCCATAGGTGTGCTCCTTTTCTACGGGAGCGGGCATCCTCGAGATCGGCGGAAAATTTTCCTAGCTATTGATTTCGAGCGCCGATCACTACTATTAAGTGGGTTCTGAATGAGACTGGGTGGGTCTCTTCTCGCTGCTGCGCGACCCGCGGGCATGTCTGATTTCGACAAGACGCTCTGGGGCTCTCGGCTGCAGACTGCCGGGTATGAAAACCATCGACAACGACCGACTCGCGCGTGCCGAACGCTGCCTGTGGCTCTCTGCTCGGGTTCTGGAGCGGGCGCGTTTTGCCCATCATTTTCGCGGCGAAAACCACGCGCCCGTGGTGGCCGCGCTGCGCGCCTACCAGAACCCGGACGGCGGCTTCGGCTCTGCCATCGAGCCGGACTTCCGCGGGCCGGTGAGTCAGCCGCTTGCAACGGACTTCGCGCTGCGCGTGCAACACGCGCTCGGCGTGCGCGATCCCGAGCTGATCGCCGATAGCTTGCGCTACCTGCGCAGCATCACTGCCGCTGACGGCGGCGTGCCCAACGTGCTACCGAGCGCGCGGGACTATCCGCGTGCGCCATGGTGGGAACCCGCGTCCGATACCCCGCCGGGTTGCTTGCTGCCGACCGCGGGCATCGCGGGCCTCTTGCACGCGGCGGGGGTGAAGGACCCGTGGCTCGATGCCGCCACCCGCTTCTGCTGGGACGCGCTGCCCGCGCTGTGCGAGCGCGCCACCCGCAGCCACGAGCGGCTGCCGCGGCTGCAGGCCAGCTACGAAGCACGCGCCGTCGTGACCTTCCTCGATCACGTGCCGGAGCGCACACGCGCAGAGCGCGCCGCCGAGACGCTCGGCCGCACCTTGCGGGAAGCGAAGCTCCTGGTCCTCGAGCCAGATGCGAAAGCCGAAGGCGGCCAGCCCCTCGAGCTCGCGCCCGAGCCGACCTCCCTCGCCCGCCGCTGGTTCGATTACCGCACGCTCGAGCGCCACCTCGACGCCTGGGTCGACGCACAGGCAGCTGACGGCGGCTGGGACGTGGGGTGGCTCATCTGGACTCCGATCACCGGCCTCGAATGGCGCGGCATCATGACCGTGGAGAAGCTCCTGACCCTGAGCGCCTGGCAGCGCTGCCCCGGCGCATGTTGACCGACGGTGCCTCTGGATATACACTGCAACTAGGTATATCCAAGGAGCGCACGATGCAGGTCGCGAAGTGGGGCAATAGTCTCGCGGTGCGTCTACCGACGGCAGTCGTCGAGGCGTTGCAACTGAAGGATGGCGATGACATCGAGATTCACGTGCTCGATGCACGCAAGCTCGCGATCGCGCGCAAACCGGGGCGAACCGAGCTGCTGAAGCGGCTGCGTGCACTGCGCGGTCGTCTGCCTGCAGACTTCAAGTTCGAGCGGGATGAAGTGAATGGCAGGTAGCTTCATCGACACGAACGTGCTCGTGTACCTCGCGTCGAGCGACGAGCGCAAAGCTGACCGTGCCGAGGCGCTGGTCGAGGCTGGCGCCTCGATCAGCGTTCAGGTGCTCAATGAGCTCGCCAACGTCGCGCGGCGCAAGCTGCAGTTCAGCTGGGGCGAGACGCGCGATCTGCTCGAGACTCTGCGGACACTCCTCGACGTGGTGCCGCTCGACGTAGAAGCTCACGAGCTCGGGCTGCGGATCGCCGAGCGCTACAGTCTCAGTGTGTACGATGCAATGATCGTCGCGGCAGCGCTGCGCGCGGGTTGTGACACGCTATGGTCCGAGGACATGCAGCACGGGCTGCGCGTCGAAAGGGAAATGCGCATCTTGAATCCGTTTGGTCCGGCTTGACGACCTTGCGATAGCGCGTGGCGCACGCCTCCGTCTGCGGCAGGCCCGCTCACACGGACTTGAAGCCGATGCGAGCGTGGGTGCCGTCGCAGAACGGTTTATTCGCGCTGCCGCCGCAGCGGCACAAGCGGGCGCTCGTGATGCGCGCGACCGCGCGGCCAGTGCCGCTCAGGATCTCCAGGTTGCCGCGCACGGAGAGTGGGCCGTTCGGCTCGGGCTCGATGTCGAGGGTACCGTCGCGTACGGGCAGCATGTCCACGTTGCCCGTGCGCGGCTCGCCGGTCGCCTGGAAAGATACCGCGTTGTGCGAGCCGTCGCAGAACGGCTTGTTTTGCGACGCGCCACAGCGACACAACGTCGCGCGGTAGCCGAGCGCTTCGCCCTCCAAGCGGATATCTGCGCGCACGGCGTACGGGCCATTTTCACGCACGCTCGTCAAGTTCACGGGGGGCGGCGTCTCGTCGAGCCGCCCATCCTTGCGGCGGTAGCGAATCGCGCCGGAGGGACAGGCGTGTGCGATCTCCACGAGCCGGTCCGTGGCCATCGCGTCCGGATGAATCCAGGGTCCCTGCACGTTCGCGAGGAACACCGCCGGTGCGCCCGTCACACAGAAGCGCGCGTGGATGCAGCGCTTGGCCTCGAACTGCAGCTGCAAGTCCCGCCCCTCCACCTGCTCCACCCCATCCACGATGACGGAGACGGGCCCAGCGGGACCCCCCGACGCTGCAGCCGATGGCTGCGATGCCGAGGCGGCCGCGGGGTCCGCCGGCACGGTCGCCGGAGCCCCGGTGGCGGCGACGGGCGCGGATGCTGCAGGGGCGCTTGCCTGCGGCGAGGGCGCTCGCGGCGCTGCGGCCGCGGCTGGCGCGCGACCGTTCGTGGTGGGTTGCGTTGCAGCTGGTGGCTGCGTGGCGCTCAGGGCGTCTGCCGTAGCGTAACCGCGACGGGCGCGGGCGGAGAGCGCGTTCAGCAGCGCCGCGGCCGTGCGCTCGCGCTCGCCGAGCGCGGCGAGGCCCTGCACGTGCTCTGCGAGCTGCTGCAGCCGCTCACAGAAGAACCTGCGCGCCGCAGGCCCCTGCGGAAACGCGGCCGCGTCGCGCAGCGCCGTGAACGACATGCCCGCGTGACACTCCGGGCTGGAGGGCCCCGCCGGCCGGCGCGCGGCCGCCTCCGCGAGCGGCGTCATCGCGCGCATCAGCCCCACTGCCAGGTCCACCGTCAAGTTCTTCTCCGCGAGCGGCCGCGGCACACCATACGCGTAAGCGAGCAGCCGCAGCATGAGCATGTACGCGGTGTTCGCGCCGTCCACGATCGCCGCCGCCTGCTCGTCCTCGATCCACACCCGACCCTGCGACCGCATCGGCGGACGCAGCACGGGATTGACCGCGGCCGGATACGCCGGGCTGAACTGCGGGTTCTGCGCGCGCAGCGCATGCAGCTCGCTGCGCATCGCCACGAAGCGGTTGTAGTGCGAGCGCTCAGCGTCGGCCGAGGCGCCCTCACCCTGGGTCACGATCGCATCGAACGCCGCCAGCGCGGTCTTCGAGCAGATCACGGGCTTGATGCCGAGCAAGCTCGTTTCCGCCGCCGACAGCTGCAGGTTCGGATCGCCGCAGAACGCCGTGCTCTCGCCCACCTGCGCCACGAACGCGCGCAGCCCCTCACCGAGGCACGCGTAGAACTCGCCCACCGTGTCGTAGTCCGTCGCCATCGGCGTCAAGCTGTCGCGCGCCACGCCGCGCCGGAATTGCAGCTCGGGCGCGAAGCCCTCGCCGTCCGGCTCGGCCGAGCCGTGCGGGCGCTCGAGGTGCACGAAGTGCTGCAGCACGCCCTCGTTGAACGGCGCGAGCTTGACCACCACACCCGCGGGCAGCGCGCCAGGGTCCAGGGGAAAGTTGCCGCGCCCGAAGCGCGGCGCGCCACCGAGCGCGCTCGTGATGTTCCAGACCGCGGCCAGATGACCCATCTCCTCGATGGCAATGCGCAAGATGTCTGCGCGCCAGCGCGTCACCGCATCCGCCTCGCGTGGGGACAACAGCGGATCGGTGGGGTCCCGCAGGCTGAACGCCGCATACAGATACGTGCACATCAAGTTGTGCTCGAGCTCGGAGGCCTCGTACAGCATGTGCAGCAGCTGCTCTCGAGTCGGCACGCGCAGGCTTTGAACGCTCATGGCCCGGCAGTTTAGTCACTACCCGCCCCCGTGCACCTATCCGAACGGTTGGTTTTGGTTTCGGGCGCGTATACTCCGCCCATGGGCGCTCTCATCGATGGCAAATGGCAGGCGGGTGACGTCAGCGCGGGCGATGCGCAAGGTCACTTCGTCCGCGCAGACGCACAGCATCGCAGCTGGATCACGCCGGACGGCGCCGCTGGGCCGACGGGCCGCGCGGGTTTTCCCGCGGAGGCCGGGCGCTACCATCTGTACGTCTCGCTCGCGTGCCCCTGGGCCAACCGCACGCTGATCATGCGCGCGCTCAAGGGGCTGGAGCGCTTCATCGACGTGTCGGTGACCCACTGGCTGATGCGCGACGACGGCTGGACCTTCGAGCCCGGCCCGGGCGTCGTGCCCGATCCGCTGTACCACGCACGTTATGTCCACGAGCTCTATACGCGCTCCGATCCCACGTACTCCGGGCGAGTGACCGTGCCCGTGCTGTGGGACAAACAGCGCGAGACCATCGTGAGCAATGAATCCGCGGACATCCTGCGCATGTTCAACTCGGCGTTCGATGCGCTGGGCGCCCGCCCCGGCGACTACTATCCCGCCGCCCTGCGCGGCGAGATCGATGCCCACAACGCCCGCATCTACGACACTTTGAACAACGGCGTGTACAAGGCGGGCTTCGCCAAGACACAGGCGGCATACGAAGCCGCGCTCGGCCCGCTGTTCGAGACGCTGGATTGGCTGGAACAACACCTGTCGACGTCGCGCTATCTGTGCGGGGACGCGCTGACGGAGGCCGACATTCGCCTGTTCACGACCCTGGCCCGCTTCGACAGCGTCTACCACGGTCACTTCAAGTGCAACCTGCGCCGCGTGATCGACTATCCGAACCTCTGGGCTTACACGCGCGCGCTCTACCAGCGCCCGGAATTCGGCAGCACGATCGACTTCACGCACATCAAGCGCCACTACTACACGAGCCACACCAACATCAACCCGACGGGCATCGTCCCCGCTGGGCCGGTGCTGGACTGGCAGGCCCCGAGTGGCAGCTGACAGCGGCCACTAGCCCTGACAACGATTGTCGATCACGCCGAGCCCCGTGATCTCCGAGCGCACCAGGTCACCCGCGCGCAGGTACTGCCGCGGCGTGCGCGTGGAGCCAACGCCCGCGGGCGTTCCGGTGAAGATCAGATCTCCCGGCAGCAAGCTGCAGTGCCTCGAAAGGAACGCGATCAGCTCGGGCACGCCAAACACCATGTCCGAGGTGCGCCCGTGCTGCATGCGCTGCCCGTTCACGTCGCACGTCAGCTCGAGCTGCGCCCAGTCCACCGCCGCACGCTCCACGAGCCACGGGCCGATCGGGCCGAAGCCCGGCGCCGACTTGCCGAGCGAAAACTGTGGCGGCACGTCGCTGAACTGCAGGCGCCGATCGCTCACGTCCTGCCCCACGCAGTAACCGGCCACGTACTCGAGCGCGTCCTCGGCGCTCACGGCTTGCGCGTGCTGACCGATCACCACGACGAGCTCCACCTCCCAGTCCACCGTCTCTGACGTCAGCGCGATGGGCGCGCGCGCGCCGCTCACGCAGCTCGGAAACTTGGTGAAGACCATCGGCTGCTTGGGCTCCGGCAGCTTGGCTTCGCGCGCATGGTCACGATAGTTCAGCCCGATGCCGAAGATCTGGCGCGGCCGCGGTACACACGGCCCGAGCGTCTCCGGATCGAGCGGCGCGTCTGCGGCGTCTTCCGACTGCAGTCTGGCCCACGTGCACAGCTCCTCCCAGCGACCGATGGCGTCCATCGGATCGCTCGAGAAGCGGCCCTGCGAGCGGCGCTCGATGTCGATGATGCGACCGCTCAGGTGCAAGCTGGAGCGGCCCTGCACGTTGCAAAGCTCGATGCGTGGGAGAGCCATGGCGCTTCCCTCATACTCCCGCGCGCGCCGGAGCGCAACGCGGGCTCAGCGCGGCCGCAGCTGGGCGAAGAAGCCCGCGCGGTCGAAGCGCGAGAGCAGCGCGCGGTTGTCCATCTCGCCGTACGCGATGAGGACCTCGTCTGGCGTGAGCTGCAGGCCGCTCACGAACTGGATCGTGGGCCGGCCGATCGAGAAATACTGGCTGCGCCGCACGTGCTGCAGATCCGGCGAGACGAGGCACAGCTGGCTCGAGTACACGCGCCGCAACGACGGCAGCCGTACGCTGCGGCGGTGCGTCACGAACAGATGCTCGCCGTCCAGCGGCTGCGCTGGCGTGGAGCCACAGTCGTAGAAGTGCAGGCGGTTCGGCTCGAGCAGGCGATGACCGTTGGGCGCCACCGGCTTGTGCTGACCGGCGGGCAAGCGCACGAAGACATCCGGATTGCACGCGTACAAAAAGCCGAGCTCGTCACCCACGGAAAATGGGCACCAGTTCTTCTCGCGCGTCAGACCGTACGGCGAGTCGAGCGGCACGATGTCCGCAGCATTCAGATCTTCGTCGAACGTCACGAGGCACATGCGACACGCACCTGGCCCGTGCTCGAGTGGCTGCGTGCCGATGCCGTACACGCGACCCGCGTGCACGAACAGCCGGATGTCCTCGACATTCTCGAGCTGCGTGTCGAGCGCTTCGAGCTGGCGCTCCACGCGAAAGTGCTCATCGAACAACACGAAGCGATTGACTGTGTGATAGCCGCGGCCGGCCGTAAAGATCGGCGACATCTTTCGCGGGCTGCGATACACGTAGTTTACACCGCGAATACAGGCGAAATAGCCGTCGCGGTAACGCACGAGCGCGGGATTCGCGGGGTGATAACCCGCAGGCAGCGAGACCGCCGCGCTCAGATCGATCGTGCTCGTCGGAGTGATGCTCAGAGCACGAAAGGGATACAACCGGCGCGCGCGTTTCAACGTCTTCATGCTTCACATCGCGTGATAAGTCAGAAAGCAGCGCGACTGTACCACGCGAACACGCGAGCCAAGCAGCATGATTCAAAGAGTGAGGGTGTGCTCACTCGAGTCGGAAGCCAGGTAACGTCGCGCGCGCCGGTCGTGCCACGCGACGGGGGGGCGGATACGCCGGACCGACCGGCCTCTTGGGCTTTGGCGGCGCTTTCGTGAATACCCACGGTGTCTTCAGCGGCGGCATCCAGATCAACAGAGTCAGGATCATGCCGTGATGCGGTGGGTCAAAAATGCCATTCAAAAGTGTCATTGCTGCCAAAGCCATGCGCAGCACGGAAGGCTGGCTCGAGCGAAACACGCACGAATACAGGAACCAGAAGTAGGTCGCGGCGCCGACCACCCCGAATTCCAGGATTAGCTTGGCCCAGCCCGTCTCCGACGCGTTGTACATGGGCCACGGCGTCGTCCGCAGCATCATGCCCGCGCCCAAACCAAACAGCGCCTTCACGGGATCATTGGACAGATATTGCCCGATCAACTTGGCCGGTCCGACGTAGCGCATGTAACCGCTCGACTCGGTGTAGTTGAACTCCTGCGCGCGTTCGAGGAACAGCGACAAGCCGAGCGACTCACCAAAGGCGATGACCAGCGCGCCGCCCACGATTGCAGCTACGAGCAGCGAGTAGCGCTTGTACACGATGAGCAACGTCGGCAAGGTCATCGCGACCATCACGAGGCCCGTGCCCGAGAACGCCACCACGAAGCCGAGCCCGTACACGGCCATGCGCCACAGACGCTGCGGACCGGCCAGCTCCAGCAGCAACGCGATGCCGAGCAACTGGCTGTAATACGAAGGCTCGAGCATGAACAGGCCGTTGGCCTTGTACGTGGTCGAGCCGTAGGCCAGCGCGTTCAAGTAGTTGTAGCGGTGCGTGATGAGCGAGGACGGCGTGAAGTGCTCGATCGGAAAGGCGAGTCGCGCGCCGATCACGAATTGCGCGGGGTACTGGATGATGCCGAGCACGCAGATGAATAGAGAGAAGTTCAGGAAGCGCTGCAGGTAGGGCAAGCTGTCATCGCCCACGCCATGCAGCTTGAACGCATACGCGAGGTGCAGCATGACGATCAGCATCAGCGACGTGAACGAGAAGTTGCCCGCGGTGAACGCCTGCTCGGCAGTCAGCACCGCGACCATGAGGAGATACAGCGCGAGGCGCCGGGGCTCAGGCGTCAGCCGGCCCGTGAGGAGCCCGAGAAACGTCGCGCCGAGGATCACCGGCACGCCGATCAAGATCTCCGTGGCGCCGAGCGTCAGCGCGAACTTCGAGATCAGGGTGACGCCGATGAACGGCAGGTAAAGCACCACGAGCGAGAGCCAGTCCGGCTTCTTCGCCTGTTCGACCGGACCTGCACCGGAGCCCTGACCCTGGCCCGGACCGAGGGTGCGGGTGTGCGCCGCGAGGGGCATCACCACGGCCAGCCTCCGCGCCGCGCGCACGCCTGTCTGCCCCATGCGGCCGTTTCAGGCAGGCCACTCGCGCGATCTTCAGCTTGCAGTTGAACCCTCATCAGCCTCGCGAGTCGGCGCAGGCGCCGCTGCGCGCTTGCTGAGCCTGGCCGACACACGGCCAGATGCAAGCCTGATTCCGATGTCCGCCGCGCGGGCAGCCCAAGTCGAGCGAGCGAGGCCGGCTCGGCGCTCGCAAGTTGTCGTGACGTCTCACTTTTGTCAATCGTAACGCGAGCGCCCGGCGCCGGGGCGCGCCTCGATGAGCGCGGTCCGGGCCGGGCGGGTGCACGACTGGCGCGCGAGCACGCCTGCGCGCATCACATCTCGACGTCTTCGATCGCGTCCGTCAGTGCCTTCACGTGCGTGTTCAGATTCGTGATGCGCTCGTCCAGCGCTTCCATGTTGTCTTCCCAGTTCGTGGCGGGCGTCATCGGGAAGCTCTGCACCTCTTGCTCGCGCTGCTGGTACTCGGTCTCGAGCGCCGCGAGATCGCGCTGCAGCGGCTCCTGCTGGGCGGCGGGCACGGTGCTCAGCTTGCTGCGCGCAGCGTCGATGCGGACGCGGATGGTCTCCATGCGACCAACGGCCTTCGACTGATACAGCGCGCGATCCTCGGAGACGTCGAGCATGTCGAGCGCCTTGTCCTTGTCGGGGCGCTTCTCGCGATCGACGTTCGTCTTCGCGGAGTCGTAGTTGCGTTCGATCGCTTCTTCGCGCGCTTCCTGGCGATCCTCGATCACGCGCGTCCGCGCGACGGTCTGCTCGTCGATCTGCTCCATGCGCGCATCGCGCACTTGATCGGCTTGCGAGCTCGCACACGCTGCGCCGGACAGACATAGCAACAGGCTCACGATCGGTTGAGTACGCATTGGGCAATCCTCCGGGTAAGCGCCAAGGCGCAGCGCGCCTGGCGAAGTGGACACAGAGCAACCCGTGTGGCGCCGCGTTTCGCAGGCCTGGCTGCTTCCTGCTGCTCAACAGCAGCAAGCGATGTGCCAGCGCAGCCGACCGCGGCAGGCCTGATGAAAACCCGCAGGCACGTGAGGCACGTCTGTCATGCGATCAAGCCCGGCACGCCCCGATGTCTGGAGTGACCAAGATCGGGTGAGCCCAGGCCGCGCTCCGGCTCGCGCTCTCAGAATCCGGACGCGGCTTGACGTGGCGCGGCGGCGCGGCCGGGTACCGCGCAACAGCAGCGTTACATGAGCGGCAATGCACAGGAATTTGGGATGCCGCCCGCGCGCTCTCGACGTGCGCCACGCACGCGGAGCCTTCGAGATCGACGCGCGATCTGCTAGACACGCGTCCATGAGCTGGAAGCTCGACGCGCGTGTACGGTTCCGCTTGGTCACCTTGTGTGCAGTGCCCCTCTGCTTGAGCGCAGTCTCGGTCGTGGCCGCCGAGGCGGATGCGGTGAAGGGTCGAAAAGGCTCCCTGCTGGTGTTTGGATCGTCGTCCGTAAACGACACGTTCGGACACCTGATCAGTGAGGACTTCGAGCGCCTGGGCTTCTCCGTGGCTCGTCACGGCTACGCCGCAGCCGGCCTGTCCCGGCCCGACTTCCGAGATCTGCGCGACGTGCTGGCGAAGCTGCCGATCGAGCGCGACGTGTCGACCGTGCTCTTTTACGTGGGCGCAAACGACGCGCAGGCGCTCTGGCTGCGACCGGACGAGAGGACGGCGGCCGCCCCCGAGCAGTCTGCCTGGGTGAGCTGGGAGGACGAGCGCTGGCCCGCGATCTACGAGCGCAGGGTGACGGAGCTCATCCAGTCCGTGTGCGTGCGCGGCGCCCGGCACGCGATCATGCTGGCGCCGGTCGACGTGATGAACGTCCGCCGCCAAGCCCGGCTCGATCGCATCCGTCAGCTGCAAGCCCACGCCGCGGCGCTCAGCCCGTGTGGTCACTTCGTGCCGACGGGCGGCGACTACACGTCGTTTGGTGCCATCACTGATCCGCTGCGCTCGGAGGACGGCTTCCACATGACGCGCGCCGGCGCGCGCCGCGTCTGGCAGCGCGTGCGCGAGCGCATCCTGTCACTGCTCGTGAGCGGCTAAGACGGCCGTCGCGATGCTCTGCTGCGAGCCGCGCGCCCGCAGCGGGCGGCTGCCGGTCCGCGTGAGCGCAAGCACGCTGTCCCGCACGCGGTTCCACACGCGCTGGGCTCCGGCCAACGTCATGTGCACCCCGTCCGGCGTGCGCAGCGGCTCGCCCGCGAGCTCGGCCGTCTCGAGGGAGCGCACGTCGCCAGCCGTCGAGATGAAGCGACCACACTCGGTGGCCTCTGTGGCGCGCCGCAGCGACTGCCGCACGCGATCGAGCCGCGACTGCAGCCGAGAGCTGCGCACGTCCGCCGGGGCGAGCACGATCACGTGCTGCATGCCGCGCGCGCACATCGACTGGATGAAGGCCACCGCGCGCCCTTGATACACGGAGCTCCAGCGCTCGTCGTTCCACCAGATCCACTGGTCCGCGGGACGCGATCCGGTGCGCTCATCTGGACGTAGCCAAATCCCCTGCGCGTCGTTGCCGCCGATGTAGAGCATCACGGATCGCACGACGCCTTCGAGCGGCAAGCCGCGGACGATCTCGCGCAGGTCGCGGTAGTCAGGACGAGACAGCCCCGCCGCGGAGTAGCCACGGCGCACCACCATGATCCCGCGCCGGCCGAGCTCATCCGAGATCACACGGCCGAAGCTGCCGCGCACCGAAGACGATCCGAACAGCAGCATGCGAGAGCTCTGCGCGCTGGCTTGCGTCGCCGACAGGCACACGATGGAAAGCACGATCGGCGACAGAGTCGCGAGACAGGCGAACCAAGCACGTCCCTGGGTAAGGTTCATGAGCGACGCAGCACGATCACAGAGAGCCCGCGCCGAAGAAGCTACCACGACGCACATATGCTGCGCTGGGCTGGTCGCGTGCTCGGCGCACGAATTGTGACGAGCCGCGTGCTCGGCCCAAGCCGGTGACGGAGGCGAGCGAAGCGAACGCCCACCATCACCGGATGCGCGCCCACATTTCGTTCAGCGCAGCCGCGCGTTGTCGAGATTCAGCTCTGTGAGCGGGATGCTCTCGAGGTTCGGATATTGGGTCCGCAGCTCGCTCTGGAACAGCTGGGCGTCCCCGACTACGAGCAAGCTCGGCTGGCTCGCGCTGAGCATGCGCCACGCAGCCTCGCGAATCTGCTCGGGTGTCACGGCACGCACCTTCGGCGCATAGTCGTTGAGCTCCGCGAGTGGCAACCCGAACGCGGACAGGTTGGCGACCAAGCCCCCGAGACCGTCCACGGTCTCGAGCGATCGCGAGAAGCTGCCCACGAGCGTCGCGCGACGCGTCGCCAGCTCCTCATTCGTGACGAGCTCCGCGCCCAGGCGCGTGATCTCAGCCAGAATCAAGTCTGCAACTTGCACCGCCGCGTCGTTGCGCGTCTGCGCGTCGGCGATCAAGGTCCCCACGCCGAGGTTGTTCGAGAGGCTCGAGCCCGCACCGTAGGACAGCCCACGCTTCACGCGGATCTCGCGGTTCAGGCGCGCGGAGTAACCGCCGCCGAGCACCGCGTTGCCGACCAGGAGCGGGTAGTAATCCGGATCGTTCCGCGCGACGCCGCGCTGCGCGGCGACCACGGCAGCTTGGCCGGCGCCCGGCTGATCGATCACCACCACGCGCGGTGCGCGTGCTGCGCCTGCGGCGTTCACCACCGGGGCTGCCGCATCGCGGGCGTCCTGAAATTCACCGAACAGCTTCTCCGCCAGAGCGAAGGCGGCGTCCGGCTCGATGTCGCCGGAGAAAACTAGGGTCGCGGTCGAGGCGCGCCAGCGTGTGCGATGGAAGCGCACAACGTCGTTGCGTGTGATCCGCGGAACGCTCGTGACGGTGCCGGAGGTGGGGCCGCCGTACGGCGCGTCGCCGTAGACCACGCGGCGCACGGCAGCATCCGCGATCGTGCCCGGCTCGCTCAGCTCGACGCGCAGATTGTCGAGCGTCTGCTGCTGCACGCGGGCCAGCTCTGCTTGCGGGAACGCGGGCGTCTTCACGAGCTCCGCCATCAGGGTGGCGGTCTGCTCGAACACGTCCTTCGGGCTGTTGGCGTATACGTTGGTGAAGTCCGCGCCCGCGGACGCGCCGACGCTCGCGCCCAAGGTCTCGCTGGCTGCAGCGATCTGCGGTGCGGTCTTCGCGCTCGTGCCCTCCGTGATCAGGCTCGCAGTCAGCGAGGCGAGGCCCGCCCGATTGGCAGGATCCGCCGACGAGCCCGCCGCGAACAGGAGCCGCGCGCTCACGAGCGGGATGTTGCGCGTCGGAGCAACGAGCACGCGCAGGCCCGTGCTCAAGCGGCGCTCGGACACGCTCGGCGTCGGCACGGGCCGCTCCGTCCCTGCCGCTGGCAGCGGCAGGCGCTCGTTTTCGGGCGCGAGGCTCACCGGGGGGCCGGCCGGCGCGAGCTCGCTCAGCTCGACGGGCGCTCCGCTCGCGGGCTGGCGCGGCTCCGCGGGCTCGTCCGCAGGCTTCTGCGCCGCGTCGAGATAGCGCAAGGTGAGCCGCGTCTCCTCCGTCAGGTACTTGCGCGCCACACGCTGCACGTCTTCGGCCGTGACCTTGGCGATGCGCTCTTGCAGCTTCTGTGCGGCGCTCGGGTCGCCGGTCATGATCAGGCTCTCACCGACGGCGTTGCCGCGGCCGAGCAGGCTCTCGCGTGCGCGCAGATTACTCGCGACGAGCTCGTGCTTGGCTTCCTCCAGCTCCGCGCCGCGCACCGGCGCATCGCGCAGCTTCGCGACCTCTGCGAGCAGCGAGCGCTCGCCCTCTTCCACGCTGCGGCCGTTCGCCATCAGCGCGTACACGCTGAACGTACCGGCTTGCTGCAGCTGATCGAGCTGCGTGCCCGCCTCCACTGCGCTCTGCTGCTGGTACACGAGCCACTGGTACAGCCGAGACGACACGCCGCTCGACAACACCGTGTCGAGCACGGTGAGCGCAGCCGTGTCCTCGTCCGCGTAGCGCGGCGCGAGCCAGTTCAGCACCACCGCGGGCAGCGGCACGTTGGGCGCGTAGTAGCTCACGCTGCGTGCAGCCGTCCGCTGCGGCTCCTTCACATCGTTTTCGGGCAGCGCGCGATCCGGCTTCGGGATCGGCGCGAAGTAGCGATCGATCCAGCCGTTCAGCTGCGCTTCATCGAAGTCGCCCACGACGATCAGGTAGGCGTTGTCGGGACGGTAGTAGGTGCTGTGGAAGCGCAGCACGTCGTCGATCGTCGCTGCGTCCAGGTCCGAGATCGAGCCGATGCCCGGGCGGCGATAGGGATGCTCCGCGTACGCCTCCTGCGTCACGTACAGACCGAAGAGGCGCCCGTACGGCGAGGCGAGGATGCGCTGGCGCAGCTCCTCTTTCACCACGTCGCGCTCGGACTCGAACGCAGCCTGATCCACCACGAGCGATCCCATGCGCTCGGCCTCGGAGAACAGGATGCGCTCGAGGTGATTGGCCGGCACGATCTCGTAATAAGCCGTGGTGTCGTCCGCGGTGAACGCGTTGTTCGAGCCGCCCACGTCCTCCGTCAAGCGATCGAGCGTCTCCGGCGGCAGGTTCTTCGTCGCCTTGAACATCAGGTGCTCGAACAGGTGGGCGAAGCCCGAGCGACCGGCGGGATCATCCTTGGAGCCGACCTTGTACCAGAGCTGGACGCTGACGTTGGCCGTGTTGGGATCGCGCGAGGCGTACACGGTCAGGCCGTTAGGCAAGACGCGTGCGGTCCAGCCTTCGGGTGCGGCAATGGGCTTGGACTCGGGCTTCGGGGCGTCGCCGCCCGCTCGTGCGGGTGCGTCCCCACTCGGCTTGCCGCCGGCGCCGGCTGC
>Ga0190269_10000356_pt1 | contig 24421 bp, 19 predicted proteins | sample Popmic249IS_FD_133749 | JGI IMG/M metagenome (GOLD analysis project Ga0190269, IMG submission 133749) | Populus adjacent soil microbial communities from riparian zone of Blue River, Arizona, USA - 249 IS | ecosystem: Environmental > Terrestrial > Soil > Riparian zone | place: USA: Arizona... | reverse complement strand
TGGGGCGGCTGAGGCAGCTCGTGAGCATCGTCGACAGCGAGTCCGGATCGACCGGGCTCGAGATCGCGGCGGGTATCTGCGGCCGCGGCGCGTGCCCGAGGCGCGTGCGGAGCTGCAGCTCGGCGAGCACACGGCTCGCTGGCTCAAACACGCCGCACCTGCCGCAGGCATATGCTCGAAGCCACGACCCGCACCCTGTTCTCCGGAGACGTGTTCACACGCGCGGGCGGCGCGGAGGGTCCGCCGCTGAGCGCGGCGGACCCGAACGCCCCGCCGAGGACGCGCGCTGCGACATGCCGGGGTCCGTGGCGCTCGAGGCCGGCACGCGCGCCGGTCTAGAGAAGCTCGCGCTGATGCACGGCAGCGCGTCCCGCGCGAGTACGCAGCGGTGCTGGGCGCGTAGGACCTGCAGCTATCGGCTGCGATGTGCGCGGCTGTAAGGCGCCGCCCCCGTGCACGCTCGCGCGCGATCCAGGGTAGCCTGGGCTCGTATTGCGGCCGAGCGAGATGTCCAGGCACAGGCTTCGAGGGTCATGGCACGACACGCTGCGTGGTGAGCCGCTCCCGCTCGACGTGCGGACGGCCGTCGCGCGCCGCGTGGTGCGCTGGACGCTGCTGCCGCTGTGGGCTGCGGGCCTGTTCGCGGTCGGCGTGGTGTTGTTCACCGCGGGCACCTCGGAGCCGCGGCGACTCTTACCGGGGCTCGTCGGCTTTCCGCTGCTCGGGTTCGTGACCCGGCTCGCGCGCGCTGGGAAATGGTTGCGCGCCGCGGCCTGGCTGAACGTGTGCCTGTTCTGCGCCATCGCGCTCGGGGTCCTGGCGAACGGTGTGAACGCGCCGATCTATGGCCTCGGCTTTTTGCTCCTTGCGCTCGTGATCCCCCTGTTCGGCATGCGCGTGGCGCTGCTCGCGGGCGGCGCGCTCGTGGGCGTGGGCATGAGCTGGCTGGCGCTCGATCAGCTCGGGCTCGCGAGCGCGCTGACCCAGCCCGCGCCGACGACGCGCATGGGCCTGTACCTGTGTTACGTGCTCTTGACCCTGGCGTGCCTGGGCGGCATCAATCGCCTGCTCACGGACGCGCTGCGTGAAGCCAAGCTCGAGCGCGCGCAGGCGGAGCTCGCGCGCGAAGGCGAGGCCGCTTCGGAGCAAGCCTTTCATGCCGTGTTCAACCAGGCGAGCGCGGGCATGGTGCTGCTCACGCGCTCCGGCACGATCAGCCGGTTGAATGCGCGTGCGGCGCGCTGGCTCGGCGTCAGCGCGCCGCAGGCGCTGCTCGGGCACGAGCTGTCCGCCGCGCCCGCGTGGCGCAGCGAGCAGCGCGCGCTACTGCACGCGGCGGTGCTCGACGCTCGCAGCGGCAAGGCCTCGCAGCACGAGCTGAGCGCGAGCGCCGAGCTCGGGGCGCAGAGCACGTTTCAGGTGAGCGTGTCACCCGTGTACGCGGACGGCGGCGAGCTCGGTCACGTCATCGTGGAGATCGTGGAGGTCAGCGAGTTGGTCCGCACGCGCACGCAGCTCGCGCAGGCGCGGCGCCTCGACGCGCTCGGCAAGCTGTCGGGCGGCGTGGCGCACGACATCAACAACATGCTGGCGGCGATCCTCGGCGCGGCCGAGCTGGTGCAGCTCGGCCGCCGCCACAACGATCCGCAGCGCATGGACTCCGGTCTGCAGAACGTGCGCGTGGCCGTGGCGCGGGCCAGCTCGCTGATCAAGCAGCTCCTGGCGTTCGGGCGTCAGGATCGCTTCGATACCAGCGACATCGACGTGAACGCGCTCGCGGCGGAGACCGGTCGCTTGTTCGAGCGAACCTTGCACAAGAACGTGAGCGTGGTGGTGCAGCTGTCCGATGCGCCCGCGCGCGTGCGCGGCGACAGCGCTGCGCTCGAGCACGCGCTCTTGAACCTGGGGCTGAACGCGCAAGATGCGATGCCACATGGCGGGCAGCTCACCTTGCAGGTCGAGGTGCGGCGGCTCGCAGCGGCGGAGCGCGCGCAGCTGGGCTGGGAGCACGAGAGCCCCACATCCGTGGTGTTGCGCGTGACCGACACCGGCTCGGGCATGAGCGACAGCGTGCGTGAGCGGCTGTTCGAGCCGTTCTTCACGACCAAGCCGGTGGGCCGCGGCACGGGTCTCGGCCTCGCCGCCGTACACGGCACCGTGCGCAGCCACCGCGGCGTGATCTCCGTGGCGAGCACGCAGCAGCAGGGCACCAGCTTCGCGCTGTATTTTCCGGCCAGCGAGCACGCGCCCGAGCGGCCGCGCGCACCTTCGGACCGACCGCTGCCGCGACGCCTGGGCGGGCAGGTGCTCCTGGCCGACGACGAGGCGATGGTGCGCGACGCGCTCGCGGTCATGCTCACGGATGCCGGCTGTCACGTGCAGGTGCTGAGCGACGGCAGCGCGCTGATCGAAGCGCTGCAGCGCGGAGCGAGCCCCGACCTGATCGTGAGCGACCTGATGATGCCGGGGCTGAGCGGGGAGAAGCTCGTCCAGACCTTGCGGGCCTTGCGTCCGGCGAGCCCGATCTTGTTCGTGACTGGCTACATCGGCGCGGACATCGCGGCCATGTTGGGTGATCCCAGCCGCTGTCGGCTGCTGCGCAAGCCGATCTCGCGCGCCGAGCTGCTGGAGGCGGTGGCGGGCTTACTGCCGCACACGTCCGGCGCATCGGATGAGCCCGCGCGCAGCGCCTGAGGCTGCCTGCCCTTCCAGACTGCGCTCGAGATCTGGCATCGTGAGATCACGACTCGGGGGAATGGGGATCGTCTGCCATGATGAACTTACGAAGCGCGACGCGGGGGTGTGTCGTTCTACTGTGCTGTGCGCTGTTCGGCGAGCTGGCGAGCGCGCAGCCGGCGCCGCCGCCAGCAGCGGCAGCACCTGCGCCCGATCAACCGGCTCCGCCGCCTCTACCACCAGCGCCTCCACCGCCGCCACCAGCGACAGCGCCGGTCCCGCAGCCCCAGTACGCCGCGCCTCCGCCCGGCTACGAGTACCGGCTGCAGCGCACCCGTCGGCCGCGTGAGCCGCGCCGGCCGCGCCGTAGCCGCGGCATGATGATCGGTGGCATCGTGCTGTTCGGGGTGAGCTACCTCGTGCCCGCGATCATCGGCGGCGGGGTGGGTAGCCTGGATCGCGACCAGTGCGACTGTCACGACGCCTACCGCATGTTCATCCCGGTGGTGGGCCCGCTCACCCTGCTGCACGACGATCGCGAGTACAACCCGCTCAACGCGCTGCTCATCACCACCACGGTGCTGCAGAGCGCAGGCATCATCCTCAGCGTGTTCGGCATCATGCGCTACGCGGCGAGCGCGCGCGAGGAAGAGGAATACGACTACGGGCGCCTGACGCCCCGCTTGAAGTTGGTAGCTGCACCGCTACCAGGCGGAGCGTACGGGGCCCTGCAGCTGCGCTTATGAAGCCTGGCCGCTCGGCGTGCGCCGCGCGCGGCCCACGGCCCACAGCTGACTGAGCTTGTCCCGGTAGTCGCGGAGCAAGGTCTCGAACAGCGATTGCCAGGTTGCCTGGCTCGGAGCCGGGCTCGGCGCGGCTTCGTTCAGGTGCTTGCCGAGCGCGTCTGCGAGCACGCGGTTCATGTCCAGGTTGCGCTCGAGGCAATAGCGCGCGAGCGACTGCACGAGCTCCGCCGGCAAATACACCGTGACCTCGCGGAAGCTGCGAGCGGCATGCGTGATCGTGCTCTGCGCGACATTCGCCTGCGGAGCAGCGGCCGGCGCGGGGACGGACGCCGCCGCAGGCTGCGCCGTGTCCGCGGGCTCGCTTGAGACGAAGGTCTCGATGTCAGCCGACGCTTGCGGCTTGCGAAGGGTAACAGCCACTCGTTTCTTCGACATGGACAAACTCCTTGAGCTCCGTGAGCAGTGCCGCCACCTCGCGCGCTGCGCGATCGCGTGGACAGTGTTGAGTGACACCCGAGCCAGCGGCCAGGGCTTCTTGATAGGAGATGCGGTAGGACAGCTCGGAGCCCAGCACTGTGATGCCGGAGGCTTCGAGCACTGCGCGCGCGGACTTGCCGAGCGTCGTGCGGCCTTGCTTGCGCGTGAGGACGATCGCCGCTTGCAGCTGCTCGCGCAGGCTGCGGGCTTCCGCGACCATCTCCAGGGTCGAGCTGAGCGCCCAAACGTCGGCCGCCGACGGGCCGCACGGCAAGAGCGCTGCGTCGGCGATCATCAGCGCCGAGCGCTGGATGTCGCCGTGTCGCGGCGGGCAGTCGATGAGCGTGAGGTCGTAGCGCCGTGCGAGCACGTCCAGCTGCCCCGGACGGTGCATGCTCGGGCCCATCGCGATCACCGTGGGCACGCTCGCGCCGCGCTCGGTGGCGACATCGTTCCAGGTGCGGATGGTGCCCTGCGGATCGGCATCGACGAGCAGCACTGCCGCTCCGCGCTGCAGAGCCGCCATCGCGAGGCAGATTGCGGTCGTGCTTTTGCCGATTCCGCCCTTTTGGCCTAGCAGGGTGACGATCATGATCACGGGGCTATAAACGGTTCGCGCGCGGCTCGTCCAATTCTCGACAAGAGCGTGCGCACATCGCCCTACTCGCTCTGCGCAATTGGCCCTGCCTTTGCTACGGCTGAAGCCATGTCACAGCACGCAGCACAGGTCGAGGCGTACCCGCTTGGTCCGCAGGCGTCGTTTCCGAACAACGATCGCCTGCCAGCGCTGGTGTACCGCGGCGCGTTCCCGCACCTGCCGAACGTGGATCCGGCGGCGGCGATCGAGCGCGCGTTCTCTGCGCACGACTGGACGGATGGCTGGCGCGACGGCGTCTACGACTATCACCACTTTCACAGCACTGCCCACGAAGTGCTCGGCTGCTACGCCGGACGCGCGCACGTGCAGCTCGGCGGTCCGCAAGGCCCCGTCGTGGAGGTCGCGCGCGGGGACGTGCTGATCTTGCCCGCGGGCGTGGCGCACAAGCGCATCGACGCCAACGCCCAGTTCGCGGTCGTGGGTGCGTACGCGGACGGTCGTGACTACGACATGCAGCGCGGCGAGCCCGATGCCGCGGCCGAGATCGCGCGCAACATCGAAGCCGTTCCTCTGCCGCACGCCGATCCGGTGTACGGCGCGAGCGGACCGTTGCTCTCCCACTGGCGTTAGAAAGGACCCGACATGTTGCTCAAAGACAAAGTGGCGATCATCTACGGGGCGGCGGGCTCGATCGGGCGCGCGATCGCGGAGGCGTACGGACGCGAGGGCGCTCAGCTGATTCTGACCGGGCGCAACCTGCCGGCGCTCGATGCCCTTGCGGAGCGCATTCGCGCGGCAGGCGGACGCGCGGAGACGCAGCGCGTGGATGCGCTGTCCGAGTCGGACGTGAACGCCTGCGTGCAGCGCGTCGTCGAGCGCACCGGTCGGCTGGACATCTCGTTCAATGTGATCGGCGTGGGGGACGTGCAAGGCACGCCGCTCGCGCAGATGAAGCTGTCAGACTATCAGGCGCCGATCTTCAACGCCGTGACCACGCAGTTTCTGACCTCGCGCGCCGCCGCCCAGCCCATGATGCGGCAGCGCTCGGGGTGATCCTGACGTTCGGGGGCGACGGCGCGCGGCAGCCGGTGCGCAATTACTCCATCGGCGGTTTTCAAGTCGCGATGAGCGCGGTGGACAGCCTGCGCCGGCAGCTCGCAGCCGAGCTCGGCAGCTACGGCATTCGCGTGTTGACGCTGGAGAGCGGCGGCATCATCGAGGGCATGCCCGACATGCCGGAGAACATCGTAAAGATGGTCGTGGAGCCCACCTTGCTCGGGCGCGCCGCGAGCTTTGCGGAGGTCGGTAAGGCGGCCGTCTTTGCCGCTTCGGACATGGCGAGCTGCATGACGGGTTGCTCGATCAACATCACTTGTGGATCGTCGGTGAACTGACGCACGCGTGCGCGTGTTGCGTCACGAGGCCGCGCCGAGCGCGCGGCGCGTGCTGCTGACGCGGGCGAGCGTCATGCGCACGACCTTGACCAAGGTGTCGGTCTCGAACGGCTTGCTGATGTTCGGATTGGGCACCGACGCGAGAAACTGCAGGGCAGGCTGCGTGAATGCAGCGCCCGTGACGAACACGATGCGCTTGAGCAGCGCGGGGTTCGAGTGCTCCAGCTCCGCATAGAGCTGCATCCCACTCATCACCGGCATCATCAAGTCGCACAGCACGAGATCGAAGCCGGCATCCCTCGCGAGCAGCGCGAGCCCCGCGCGGCAGCTGGTGACGCCCACCACCTCGTGCTCGATACAGAGCTCTCGGCGGATCATGTCCACGATCTGCGGCTCGTCATCGATCACCAGCAGCCGACCGCGTCGCCCTCCACTCTGCAGTGGCTCGGGGGGCAAGGTCTGCGGGGTCTCTGCCGCGTCGAGCGGCAGCCGCACCACGAACGTGGTGCCGCGATCCGTGTTGGGGCGCGCGCTGATCTCGCCGCGATACTCGTTCACGATGCGACGACAGATCGACAGGCCGAGGCCCGTACCCTCCTCTTTCGACTTCGTCGTGACGAACGGTTGGAAGAGGCGCCTGCGCACCTCGGTTGCGATGCCGCTGCCCGTGTCGCTGATCTGCACCTCGGCCTGATCGTTCACGCAGCGCAGGCGCACCCGGATCTCATGCTCGGCCGTGTGCCCTTCCGGGATGGCCTGCGCGGCGTTGACCAGCAGGTTCAGGAACACCTGTCCGAGGCGGTTCTCGTTCGCCGCGATCGCCGGCACGGCTTCGAACTCTTTCACCAGCCGCGCACGGTAACGGATCTGCGTGGCGGCCATGCTGATCGCCGACTCGAGCACGCGCTTGAGATCCACCGGGTGCGGCTGCGCGTCGCCCGTGCGCGCGAACACGCGCAAATCTTCGGTGGTGGCGCGGATGCGCTGCGAGCCTTCGAGAGCCGTGCTGAGCGCTTCGATCACGGCCTCGGGCACACTCGACGCGCACACGGGCGAGGATAGCTCGCGCAGCGCGTATTCGAGGTTGCCCATGACGTAGGCGAGCGGGTTATTGATCTCGTGCGCCACACCCGCCGCGAGCGTGCCCACCTGCACCAGACGATCGGAGAGCAAGAGTTGCTCGCGCAGCGCAGCGCTCTCCGCGCGCACGGCGGCCTCGCGCAGCTCGCGCTCGATCGCGGGGACCAGGCGCGCGAGGTTGTTCTTCAGCAGGAAGTCGTGCGCACCGGCCTTCATCATGCGGATGGCCGTCTCTTCACCGACGGTGCCGGAGACCACGATGAACGGCAGGTCCAGCTGCTTCTCTTTCACCACGTTCAGCGCGCGGAAGGCATCGAAGCTCGGTAGCGCGATGTCGCAGAGCACCAGCTGCCACTTGCGCTGGGTGAGCGCGGCACGCAGCTCGGCCTCGGTCTCGACGCGCAGGCAATCCACCTTGTAGCCGCCCGCACGCAGCTCGTCGATGACGATATCTGCATCGTCTTGTGAGTCTTCCACGAGCAGCAGGCACAAGCTGGCCCCTGCACCAGCATCAGTCGAACTCATAGCTCCCCCGGTGAATCGGTCTACAGGTTCGGCGCGGAGGGTAGTGAGAAATCAGGCAGATTCCATCACCGCTATGGGTGTTGTGCAGTGTGAGCTGCGAAACAAAGTCGCAGCACGTATCGCTGTGCGCTGCACCGTCTTCGTGGTGCGACTGTGCGCCGAGTGTGACTGACACAATGATGCTTGCCTAAGTGTCTGTGGAGGAGCACCGTGGCTGCGCCGCAGACGCGCGGAGCGGCAGGGGGCTGCACATGGATCACGCATTGGACGCGATGCTCGCGGAGTGCGCTCGCGAGCCCATTCGATATCCGGGGAAAATTCAGCCGCATGGCGCGCTGTTGGTGGTCGCGCGCGCTGACCTGCGCGTGCTATGCGCCAGCGACAATTGCCGTGACTACTTCGGCATCGATGCTGCCGCGCTGCTTGGCCATTCACTGCGTGCCAAGCTGGATTTGGGTCCAGCGCTCATCGCTTGCCTGAGCGAGCCAGCGGATGCTTGCTCCGGGCTGTTTGCGGTGCCGGGCCATGCGCTCATGGCGCTCGTGCACGCGTCGGGCTCGACGGCGCTGCTGGAGCTGCAGCCAGCCACGTGGCCCGAACGGGTCGCCGCACGTCTACCGCAGAGCTCTGCACTGGCGTTGAGCGCCATTCACTCCGCACCGGGCGCGCAAGCCGCGGTCGAAGCCGCCGTGCGCGAGGTGCAGCGCTTGCTCGGCTACGACCGCGTGATGGCGTATCGCTTCGATGCAGAGTGGAATGGACAGGTCATCGCCGAGCATGTGCAAGGCGGCATGAGCCCGCTGCTCGGGCTGCGCTATCCGGCCTCGGACATCCCGGAGCAGGCGCGAGCCTTGTACGCAGAGAAGTGGCTGCGCGTCATCCCGGATGTTCACTACACACCCGTTGCGCTGCAAGCGCTCGACCCAGCTGGGCTGGCCTCTTTGGATCTGGGTGACGCCGTGCTGCGCAGCGTGTCGCCGGTCCACGTCGAATACCTGAAGAACCTGGGCGTGAATGCTTCGCTCAGCATCTCGCTGCGCTGTCGAGGAAAGCTGTGGGGCTTGATCTCGTGTCATCACACGCAGCCGCGCTACGTCGGGTTCGAGCTCCTCGAGCGCTGCGAGCTCGTGGGCTGCGTGCTGTCGGCCAAGCTCGAGAGTGAGCAGGAGCGCGCGCGAACCGAGGCACGCCGCGAGGCGGTGAGCGGTGTGAATCGGCTCCTCGGGCGGGTCAGCGCGGCGCCGCACCTGGCGCAGGCGCTCGCGCAGACGGACGGGGAGCTGCTGGAGCTGACGCAGGCCACGGGCGCAGCCATCCTGCACCGCGGTGAGCTGCACACCGTGGGCGCGACGCCGAGCGATTCGGAGCTGCGTGAGCTCATCGTCTGGCTCGCTGCGAGCGGTCGTCAGGAGTGGGCCAGCTCGGAGCTGCACCTGGAGCATCCGCCGGCGCGCGAGTATGCCGACGTGGCGGCAGGCCTGCTGTGCGTACGGCTGCCGGACACGCAGCCCGCGTTCATGATGTGGTTTCGACCCGAGCTGGTGAAGGTGGTGAGCTGGGGCGGCAACCCGGAGAAACCGCTCCAGCCGAGCAACCTCGGCGCGCGGCTCGGTCCACGGCGCTCGTTCGAGCTGTGGAAGCAGACCGTGCGTCTGACGTCACTGCCGTGGACCGAAGCCGAGTGTGAGGCGGCGGCAGAGCTGCGGCGCGGCATCATCGAGGCCGATCTGCAGCGCCAGCTGGCGCGCGAGCAGGAGCAGCGCCGCACGCTCGAGTCGAGTAACCGCGAGCTCGATCGCTACGCGCACGTGATCGCGCACGACTTGCTCGCGCCACTGCGCGGCATCGTGGCGTTCAGCGATCGGATGCAGCGCGAGCTGGCGGAGGGCAATCTGGAGCAGGCGAACACGCGCGCGGGCAAGGTGAGCCGCGCGGCCGCGGGGCTCGCGCACCTCGTGCGCTCGCTGCATCAGTATTCGCGCGTCGGACAGGTCGAGCTGGCGTTCGAGGAGACGGATCTGGGTGCGCTGCTGGAGCTGGAGCTCGAGCGGCTCGGCCCGTTTTTGACCGAGCACGGCGCGGACGTGCAGGTCCTGAGCAAGCTGCCGGCGGTGCGCTGCGATCGCGTGCGCCTCGGCGCGGTGCTCGGCAACTTGATCAGCAATGCGGTCAAATACAACACGAGCGAGCCGAAGCTGGTGCGGATCTACAGCGTGGGTGAGCCGCCGACGATCTACGTGGCAGACAACGGCATCGGTATCCCGGTCGAGCAGCGGGACGCGGTATTCCGGGTCTTCCGCCGCCTGCACGAGCATGACGCTTACGGCGGCGGCAGCGGCATGGGCCTGTCGATCGCGTCGAAGATCGTGGAGCGGCACGGCGGCCGCATCTGGATCGAGAACACGCCCGGAGGTGGGACGACCGTGGCGTTCACGTTGGCGCCGCCGCCGCCCTGAGCTGCTGCGTTCCGCCCACCCCGGCCGCAATCACCACACCCACAAGATTACTAGAACAGCTCGTTCAACACGACGCCCGCGCCTTTCGAGGGGCGCGGGCCACGTGGATGCCGAGCTTGGACGCGACGTGCTTGCGCCTTTACTGGATGTTGGTCTGCTTGTTCGACATCGCGCCGACGAGCAGTGGCTTCCAGCGTTCGTCGCCCTCGAGGAACACCTTCTGGAACGCGAGCGCGATCTTCCCGGACTCGCCGCGTCCGGCGTTCGTCGGGCCAAACCAGCTGAAGTGTGTCGCGCCAGAGATGGTGACCTGCATCTTCGGCGTGCTGTTGGGAATGCCGCGGTACACGCCCGATGACATGCTGCACGGCGCGGTCGTGTCCGACGAGCCGCACAACAGCAGCGTCGGAACCGACACGCCGCTGCCCTGTCCACCCCAGGCAGCGAGCCCGATGCTGGTCTTGAGCGTCGAGTCGTCGCCGGACGCGATGGTCGTGCCGCCTCCGCCCATCGAGTAGCCCGACGTTCCGTAGCGCCCGCTCATCTTGCCGCTGAGTGGGCCGGAGCTGGCCATGTTCATCTCTTTGAGCTCGGCAACCGCGGCCAACAGCTTGCGCGCGCGCACTGCGGGCTGGTCCGAGCCCGACGTGTTCGTCACCATCGTCACGATACCCCAGGACGCGTAGAACTGGCCCCACGGCGTCATCTCCGGGCCGGTGTTCGTGAAGCCCGGACAGATCGCAACGCCGGCGAAGGGCGGCTCGGCGTCCATCGGGAAGTGCACGGTGCCGGTCGACGCGCGCATCGAGCTGGTGCGGTACGGTCCCATGCTCGACGAGAGCTCCATCGGAGCTTCCCCGCGGCAGATGCAGTCGCCGGACATGCAGCACTTGCCCGACCCCATCATGCCGCTGCCAGCGGCAGCGGTGTTGCCGGCCTGCATTCCGGCGCTCGAGTTTCCGGCGCTGCCCGACACGCCGCCGGTCGCGACCATGCCGGCCGCGTTCAATCCGCCCGTGCCGGCGACTGCGGTGCTTCCAGCAGCAGTGCCTGCCCCTCCCGTGCCGCTCGTGGCTGCGCGGCCGCCGATGGCTGCAACGCCGCCCGTGCTGGTGACGGGTGGCGCGCCTCGTCCGGCGATCCCGGCTCCGCCCGGTACACCGGCGGTACCCGGTGTGACCGCTCCCTGTCTGCCGGCCGTGCTTGGAATGCCGGCGCTGCCCATCGCGACCGGCGCGGAAGGTGTGGTGCCGGCCGTGCTCACAGAGCCGGGCGTGGTGCCTTCGCCTCCGCCGCATGCGATGAAGGCCAGTGCGGTGTTGAACAGCAGCGCCGCTCGAATGGGACGTTGGTACGAGTACATCGCTCTCCCTATCTGCCTCAGGTTGCGATGTGAAATGTCACCTATTCGCACACGCTATCAAGAACCTGGTGAGCCAGGTCGCTGGCGCAAGAAGCTGCGTGAGGCGCACTGCATACTGCTGAACGCGCGACCCCAGCTGGGGATGAAGTGTCACAGTGTTGGAGCGCGTGACGCTCGCGGCGGCAGGGCTCACATGCCGCTATCAGCGGCAGCGGGTGCATGCTGCTCAGCCGCGCGCGCCAGTGCGATCCCGCCCGGTTCGAAGCCGAACCTCATGCGCTGCGCCCCTCTGCGAATCCGTCGCGCCGATCGCGGGTCTCATCGCGGGATCGCCAGCGTTCGTCGCACGGGACCTCCACGTGCGCGGGCGCGGCGCTACGAGGCTTCGCATGACCACACTCTCCATCCCATCCGTGCTCGCGGTCGCGCTCCTGGGTAGCGCGGCCACGTGCGAAGGCTCCCCAAACATCGGCGATCCGGCCGACAGCGCGCTGCAGCGCGCGCTCAACCAGCGACTCTCCGGGGATCGGACGCGGGCGTGCATCGCTGCGGCGGTCGTCGACGTCCGCGTCGAGCATGCGATCGCCTGCGCCGACACACAGCGAGCTCGATCCCTCGACGCGTCGACGCCCTTCGAGATCGGCTCCATCTCGAAGACGATGACCGCGTTTCTCATGAGCAGCCTCATCGAAGAGGGTGTGATGGATCTCGAGGACCCGCTCGCCGCGCATCTACCTGCCGAGCTCGCGGTGCCCGACTACATGGGCGAGGTCATTCGGCTCAAGCATCTGGTCACGCACACGTCCGGTCTGCCGCCGCTACCGCCAAAGATGCCGCTGACGGATCCGTCGAACCCCTACGCGGATCTCGACGAGAGCTTCGTGCTCGCGTCCCTGGCCGACGTGCAACTCGCATCGGCGCCGGGTAAGACTTGGCAGTACTCCAACTATGGCTTCATGCTCCTGTCGCATATCGTCGCGCAGCGTGCCGGCGAGCGCTTCGAGTCGCTGCTCGAGCAACGCTTGTTCGAGCCGCTCATGATGACGCACTCGTTCACTTCCAAGGCGCCCGCGGGCGTCGAGGTGGCGCAACCCCACCTCTCGTCCGGGACGCCCACCTCCGCCTGGGACTTTCCGGGGTCGCTCGCCGGCATCGGTGGGGTGCGCTCATCGCTCGAGGACATGACACGGTACGTTCAGGCCGTCCTCGGGCGCGGCGACGCTGCCGTGACCGAACGTCTCGCGTTCACGCTCGAGCCGCTGCCGCTCGCACATGGTGAGCCGGTCATGGGCATGGGCTGGGTGAGGCTGACCGTCGAAGGTCGCGAGCTCATCGTGCACGACGGCGGGACGGGCGGCTCCTCGTCCCTCGTGATTGTGGAGCCGGGACGCGGCCGTGGCGTCGTGTTGCTCGTGGACACGGCGTGGTCCAACCTCGGCGGGCTCCCCGAGCTCGCGCTGCATCTCCTCGATCCAGGCGCGTTTCCGGCGCCTCCGCCGCGGGTCGTGGCACAACCGTCGACCGAGCTCGTGGCTGCGCTCGATGGCGACTATCGTATCGGCGACGTCTCCGTGCAGCTCGCTGCTCGCGACGGTGTGCTCTACGCCACCGAGGCAGATCAACCGGAGGTCGCGCTCGGGTTCGACAGCTACGGCGACTTCTTCCCGCTCGCCGACGTGGAGGGGCTGTTGCGCCCGGTGCGCCTCCCCGACGGGCGCTACAGCTTCGATTGGCTGCAGGGCGGCAGCCCCATGCGCGCGGAGCGGTTGCGATGAGCGAAGCGCGGATCGAGCTCGATCGCGCGCTTCCAGGCGAGCTCCTGCAGCGCACGAGCGGTGGCATCGCGTCGTACCTGCACTATCCGGTGTTTTCTTGGCCCTGGCTGCGCAGGCGCACGCTGTTCTTCGGGCTCGCCTTCTTGTGTTTTGGCACGCTCTCGGCGCTCGGAACGTGGCTACAGCGTCCCGACTCGGTTCGCGCGCTGTCCGTCATGCTCCACTTCACGCTCGGCGCGCTGCTCATCACGACAGCGGGTCCCCTGCTCGCGACGCTCGTGCGACAGCGCCGCTGGCCGCGGCAGCGGGAGCGGATCCTGGTCGTGCTTGGTTTGCTGCTCGGTGTCATGTGCAGCTTCGCGACGGACGCGTGGACGTCGAAGGCCATCGAGGCGAACCTCGCCTTCGAACGCGGGCCCGAGAAGCCAAACGTCGCTGGCGCGGCGATGCTGGTCAACGTCGTCGTGCTGACGATCATCTACGGTCTCTTCGGAGGCGGGCTCGCGCTGCGCCGCTACTTCGAAGAGCCGCGACAGCTCGTCGAGCTGCTGCGCGAGCGCGAGCTGGCCGAGCTGCGTGCGCGCAACCAAGCGCTCGACGCCAAGCTCGGGCTGCTGCAGGCGCAGATCGAGCCGCACTTCCTCTTCAACACCTTGGCCGCGGTGCGATCGCTCATCGGCTCCAATCCGGCGGTCGCCACCGAGACCATCGACGCGTTGGTCGATTATCTGCGAGCGACGATCCCGCGTTTGCGTGCGGACGCGCTCGACAGCACCCTCGGGCAGCAGCTGGAGATCATCGAGAGCTACTTGAAGCTGATGCACCTGCGCATGGGGCGGCTCGCCTATGAGCTCGACGTGAGCCCGTCGCTCCGCAGCGTCAGCTTTCCGCCGCTGCTCCTCATCAGCCTCGTGGAAAATGCGGTGAAGCATGGGGTCGAGCCCAAGCCGGGCCCGGGACGCATCAGCGTGCGCGCCGAGCGCCGCCCCGATGGCTTGCGCGTCAGCGTGATCGACGATGGCGTGGGGCTACGCGATGGAAGCGGCGCAGGCGTCGGCTTACGCAACGTACGCGAGCAGTTGCGCGCCCGCTACGCCGACCGCGCGAGCGTCACGCTGACCGGATCCGCGAGCGGCGGCGTGGTGGCCACGATTCACATCGCACCCGGGGAGGCATCCGCGTGATCGAGACACGCATCCTGGTCGCCGAGGACGAAGCGCCGCAGCGAGACGCGCTCCTCGCGCTCCTCGCCGAGCTGTGGCCCCAGGCGCGCGTCGTCGCCGCGTGCGCCGATGGCCTCGAGGCCGCGAGCGCGCTCGAGCGAGAGCAGCCGCACGTCGCATTCCTCGACATCCAGATGCCCGGCGCGAGCGGGCTCGATCTCGCGGCGAGCTTCAGTGGTCGTGCGCACGTCGTCTTCGTGACCGCACACGACGAGTACGCGGTGCGCGCGTTCGAGCATGGCGCCGTCGACTACTTGCTCAAGCCGGTGCGCCGAGAGCGCTTATCCGAGACGGTCTCGCGCGTGAAGGCGCGCCTCGGGGAACGGCCGGCCGCGCTCGTCGAGCTGCTGGGTCAACTGCGCCGCGATCTCGAGGCGTCGACCCAACACGAGCCGCTCAAGTGGATCACCGCGAGCTACGGGGAGACGGTCAAGCTGTACACGCTCGACGAAGTGCTCGTATTTCACGCGCAGGACAAATACACGCGTGTGCTGACGGCCACGGACGATGCGCTGATCCGCAAATCCCTGCGTGAGCTTCTGCAGCGCCTTCCACCGGACGAGTTCTGGCAGGTGCATCGCAGCGTCGTGGTTCGCGCCGCTGCGATCGAAAGCGTGACCCGTGACGCGCTCGGTAAGCACTGGCTCAAGCTCAAGGGTCGTACGGACACCCTGCCGGTGTCGGCATCGTTTCACGCGAGGTTCCGTGGTCTGTGAGCGAGCTCGAGCGCTCAGCGTGTGGCGGACCACGCGGCTCATTCGCTGTAGCTGATGATCGCGTAGCCGTCACCACCGGGCGCGCAGTCCTGCGCGGGGTCGCCACCCTGGGCAGTCCCGCTCGGCAAGGCGGCACCGGGGTCGTGCGGCGTGCGGCCGATCCCGCGCTGCGAGCTCTGTCCCCGGCACACGCCACCGCCACCGCCGCCTCCGCCCTGCGTGCTGGCGAGTTGTCCGGCTTCGCCGCAACCCGTGCCGCCGCGGCCGCCCGAGAAGCCCGCCGTGGCGATGTCTGAGCCCGCACCGCCACCACCGCCGCCGCCACCGGCGATCACTGTCATCGCGTCGAGCATCAACACGCTCGCGGCCCCACCGCCGCCCGCGCTTCCATGGGGGGCGAAGCCCGGGGCGTCGCCTGCGCCTCCACCGCCGCCTCCGAGCGAGCCGCGTCCGCCGTCTCCGCCGTTACTGGAGTTACCGCCCGCTCCGCCGATGAGCGATCCGTCTTGGCCATTCGCTCCGCTGGCTGCGGTGCCCGTCCCGCCCGCGCCGCCGCCGTGCGCTGCAAGGGCCCCGATCCCCGGCAGCCCACAGCTGCGGCCGCCGCCGCCCACGTACAGACGCACGACGGACGAAGGTGAGACGCTCATGACGCTCCTCGAGTACCCGCCCGCGCCACCCTGGCCACCCGACACATCCTTCCAGTAGCCGGCTTGTGCGTCGCCCGCGGCACCGCCACCACCCCAGAGCTCCACTGTCATCGTGGTGCAATGCGCCGGGGGTGAGAACATGAACGCGCCGCGTGGGTAGACGTCCGAGCGCGGTACACAAGCATCCTCGTCGACCTGACCATCGCAGTCATCGTCCGCGCCATCGGCTGTCGTGTCGGCGGCCGCGCGCGGAGCTCCAGGCTCGCAGACTTGCTCCGCGCCGTTGACGCAAGCCGACGCGACGCTCGTGTCTCGACAATGACCTTCGCCGCAGCTCGCGCTCGCGTAGTTCTCGTCCACCGCGCCGTCGCAATCATCGTCCACGCCATCACAGCTCGAGTCGTCTTCACTCTTGCGCGTACCGGGCACGCAACGCGACTCGACTCCGGCGACACAGCGCGAAGGCGTGTTGGTCGTTCGACAGTAGCCGACGCCGCAGCTTCGATCCGCGACGTACGTCGCCTCGACGCACGTGCACCCGCTGCATTGTGGGCCGCCGTCGGTCCCCACCGTGGCATCGCGGACATCCGCGTCGCCGACGTTCGCATCGCCGCTCAGAGCTGCGTCCTGACTCGCGTCGGTCGAGCGTCCGCCATCCAGGCCGGCGTCGGCGCGCCCGCCCAGACTGCCGTCGCGCGACAGCAAACGAACACCCACGCGTCCACAGCCCAGCGACGTGCACAGCAGCAGCGCTGCCAGCACCCGGAGTGCCGAGCCAGGCACGTTGGCTGAAGACATCGATACGATCATCTGGCGACGACGACGTTCCCGATAACATAGCACTTCCTCGCTCACACGTTCTGCGGGCCGGTCCTGCCGCCTACGGCGGCGCAGCAGACTGTGTGCTTAGAATCGGTCCTGCACCATTGTGCGCTGCGGTGTACGTCGCCCCGCGCTGGCGCCAGGCGCTCTGCGCCACGGGATGCGGCGTGTGAGCGTGTGCGCCTCACGCGCCGAAATACGCTGCGCCGCGTGAGCCTGCAGCCAAGGGCGGCGAGGTGGAGAAGTACAATCGGCGACTGAGCGCGACCGGGCGCCGGCGAACACGGCGCGGTGCACGACTCGCTTGCCCGAGGTGAAGCGTATGCCCAATCGCAGTGCCGGCGCCGAGCGTGCGCGCTGGTTTCATGTCGCATCCGTATCGATCCTTCTCGCATGCAGCAGTTGTTCGCCCGCGGCTGAGAGCCGCATGCGCGCGCGCATCGTCATCGGCGGCGCATCGAGCGACGCGGGTAGCGCCGACGCTGGGACCGATGCCGCGATCGTCGAGTACTCGGACCTGCCCTACACATCCTCAGGTCCCCCCGAGCCATCTGACTGTTTGAGGCGAGCAGGGACATTCGTCGGGCCCAACGACACCGGATATACGGCGCAGTGGTCGCCGACCGCGGACTATCTGCTGGCCGGGACGCTGGGCGCGCTGCGCCTGCTCGCCGTGAATCTCGACGCGGAGAGCGTCGAAGAGGTCGCGACCTTCAATCATCCGGAGGTCCAGGTCTATGGGCAGTGGTCGCCCGACGGCAAGTACGCCGTGAGCGCGGGCCAGGATGTCCGACTGATCCGCATCGACGTGGAGCCGCCCATGATCACCGAGGTGGCACGGTACACCGGACATACGCAGGCCGTGATCGCGGTCGCCTGGTCGCCGGATGGACAGTCGCTGCTCACGGCTGCAAAGGACGGCACGGTGCGCGTGCTCGCCGTCGATCGCGAATGGGGCTCACTCGAGGAACGCGCGCTATCGGACGCACACGTCGGCAGAGTCTTCGCGGTGAGCTGGTCGCCTGATGGCCGGCATGTGCTCTCGATGGGCGAGGATCAGACCATGCGCTTGCTCGCGCTCGACGCAGAGGCCGGCACGCTCACGGAGCTCACGCACGTCGACGGCGCGGACTGGGAGAACAGCGTCGCCTGGGCGGCCGGCGATCGGCCCGTGCTGTCCGGTGACTGGGGCCTCTTGAATCAGGTCGAGATGTGGTCGGTGGACGTCGCGGGCGGCACTCTCAGCTCTCAAGGCGTGTTGACCCAGTTCGATCACGTCGGCGTGCAGGTCTTGGAGTGGAACGCCAAAGGCACGCTCCTCGCCGCTGCAGCGCACGACGACAATCGCCTGCAACTATTCTCCTACGCCAAACACCATTTCGAGGGTCTCGGCAGTCTGACGGGATGGCTGTACGGCGTACACGCCGCCAGCTGGTCGCGCGCAGGCACCCACCTCGCGATCGCAGCCGCCTACGGCGAGCGCGTCACCATCCTCGACGTCCGCGACTGCCTCCCGATACGGAAGCCCTGAATCCGTACCGCCCACGTCCCGCGCACCCGCCTGAGCGCGCAAGGCGAACACGCTCCGCTTGGAGCTGCTCTGCTGCTCAGCGCGGCAGCCATGGGGTGCGCGTGTGCAATAGCGGGACGAGCGTGCCGATGCCTACGCCGACGAGTGCGCCTGCCACGACGTCGGTGATGAAGTGGTAGCCGGCTGCGATCTTCAGGACTGCGACGCCGGCTGCGAGCGCGGCGCCTACGCCCGCGATCACCCAGCGCAGCGGGTCGTCCGGGTGACGCAGCCAGTACGTGACGCTGAATGCAGTCGTGGCCGCGAACGCCATCGTGGTGTGGCCCGAGATGAAGCTGCGAGCGGCGTCCTTGCTGCTGATGGCTTCGGCCGGTGCGTCGGGGTCGTACGCGAATGGAGCCGTGCGGCGCGCGGCGAACTTGCTCAGCTGCGTCAGCGCTTGGGCCAACAGCAAGGTCTCGGCGTACACGACCGTGTCCTCGATGAAGCCCGAGCCGCCGCCGTCGATGGCGTTCCACAGTAGCGGCAGCGTCAGCAGGGCCGCCACCCCAAGGTCCGCGGCCGTGTGCGCCGACTCGGAGTAGTTGCCCAGCACGCTGCGATCGATCGCGTTGATCCTGGAGGCGTCACAGCCCGGGAAGCACGCGGGCGGGGCTACCTCGACCAACGCGAGCAACGAGAACGCCGCGCCGAGCCCCATCACCGGTAGATCGAGCCGCAGGTTCAGCTCGAACGGCGAAGCGGCCCGGGCCGGGCTGACCGCAGCGAACAGCACCAGCAGCATCGGCAGGGCGCTGTGTCGAATCAGCATGGTCGCTCCGCTCCATCCCGAAGGGGGACGCGCCGCACTCTCGCACAGTCGAAGACAGGCGCACAGCGCCTCCAGACAGTTCGGCCCTGCTGAGCGCTGCCGTGCCGCGCGCAGAGGCGTGGCACGAGTTGGCACAGGGCAGAGCTGGTTGCCGCCCACAGCGGCGCGGGGCTGGCACAGGTCTTGCGGATATCGCGTCCGCGCCGGCGTGAGTCGTTGCGGGGAGCCGAGCGCTTGGAGGGTGAGATGCTGCAGGTACGCGCGGGGACAGTGGCGGCGGCTTTGGCGCTGGTGGTTGCGGCTGTCGGCTGCAGTGACGATCGAACGTGCACAGGCTCGGCCTGCGAACAGGTCGCGGCCTCCGACCCGCCGGGCTCACGTGGAGCCGATCCAGCGCGACGGGGCGCGACCAGCTTCGAGAGCGATTTGGTCGACTCGAAGCGGGCTCCGCGCGGCCCGGCGTCAGGGACAGCCGCGCCGACCTCCGGGACGGCCGCGCCGGCCAGCGCCCCGGCACCGAACGGCGACTCCGCGGAGCGCGCGATCGGCGAGGCGGACGTCATTCAAGTGCAGGGCGACAGGTTGTACGCGCTGTCGCGCACATCAGGTCTGGCGATCATCGACATCAGCCAACCGAGCGCGCTCAAGCTCCTGGGCCGCTATCGCGATCTGCCCGCGACGCCGTTCGAGCTGTACCTGCGAGGCGACGTCGCGCTCGTGATGTTCTCCGCCTGGGGTGGATACTTTACGGATGGTACGAACCGCGTGTGGGGTACGACGAGCAAGCTGCTTGCGCTCGACGTGGCCGACGCGGCGAACATCCAGCCAGTCGGCAGCTTCGACATCCCCGGCGCGATCAGCGACTCGCGCACGGTGGGCGACATCTTGTACGTCGTGAGCCGGCAGGATGGTGCGTGCTTCCGCTGCGCGCAGAACAGACAGCTCGTCTCGATCACGTCTCTGAACGTCGGCAATCCGCGCGACGTGACGAAAGTGGACGAGCTCGCGTACGACGACGGTAACGTGGGGTGGGGTCCGCGCAGCGTCAGCGTCGCCGAGCAGCGCCTGTACGTGTCAGGTCCGCGCTTCGGCACGGATGCGCCCACGGAATCGACGATTCAGCTCGTGGACATCAGCGATCCGGCAGGCGACTTGGTCGAAGGGACGAGTGTGCAGGTCGCCGGTCAGGTACAGAGTCGCTGGCAGATGGACGAATACGAGGGTGTGCTGCGCGTGGTGAGTCAGCCGTGGCTGGGGCGCAACGCGTCTGACACTCGGCCGGTCGTGCAGACGTTCCGTGTCGAGTCCGCGAACAAGCTCAGCGCTCTGGGGCGTACCGAGCTTCAGCTGCCCGCGCAGGAGACCTTACGCAGCGTGCGCTTCGACGGCGCGCGCGCCTACGCGATCACTGCGAAGCAGCAGGACCCGCTGTTCGCGTTGGACTTGAGCGATCCGGCGAAGCCGCGCCAGGTGGGAGAGCTGCACTTGCCGGGTTTCATCACGCACATGGAGCCGCAGGGTGAACGCTTGCTCGGTCTGGGCATGGATCGGGACAACCCCGAAGGAGCGATCGCGGTGTCGCTCTTCGACGTGAAAGATCTGCGTGCCCCGAAGCTGCTCAGCCGGGTGAGCTTCGGCGGGCGCTGGGGGCAGGTGTCGAGCGATCAGGATCGCCTGCACAAGGTGTTCCGTGTGCTCTCCGACGCAGGTTTGGTGTTGGTTCCATTCAACGCCTGGAAGGAGGTCGAGCTGCCAGGCACATGCCCGACCAGCGAGTCCACGGGCGGTGTGCAGCTGATCGAGCTGCAGGACGATGTGCTCAGGGCGCGCGGCGTCGCGAAGAGCGCCGGCGAGACCCGACGCGCGCTCCTCGCACGAGGTCAGTTGATTATCGTCGGCGACGAGCACGTGCAGGCGTTCGACCTCACGGATCGCGATGCGCCTGCGGAGCTGTCGAAGATCGTTCTCTCGCGGTACGCACGGTCCGTGCGCGAGCTCGCCAATGGCGCGGCCGTGCGTTTCGACGTCCACGGCACCATGCATTTCGATCTGGTGGACAAGCGTGATGTCAGCGATGCCAATCAGAGCCTGGCGTTCCTCGATCTCTCGCGGGAGATCTCCGGCACACTGGATCACTGCTCGCCCGGCATGGCGCTGCGGGGCAGCTTCGTGCACGGCAATCGCATCGAGGTGTTGTACGCGGGCTGGAGCTTTGTCGGCGGCGAGGTCAAGCACTCCAAGCAGGGCCTCGTGATCGTGGATGCCAGCGACCCGAGCGCGCCGCGCATGGTGTCCAACACAGTGTGGTCGACGGGTGACGTCGTATGGACGCCGTCTGCGGGGCTCATCGACTATGGCGAGATCTTCGAGCTCGGCCGCGTCGCTGAAGCGGTGGAGACCGCCGACACCATCGCGGTGCTCGAACACTTCTGGCCGGACGCGAGCTCCAACGCGCCGCACCAGATCCGGTTGCGCGTGATCGACGTGCGCGATCCCGCGAACGTGACGACCACGACGGTACCGCTCACCTCGGATGCGCAATACTCGGGGCTGATCGTCGCGGACAACGTCGTCATGACGAGCCACTTCGAGAAGACGTCCGGCGGCGGGGCACATGGTCGCTTCTATCTGGATCGCGTGGACATCTCGGATCCAAGCGCGCCGGTCAGCCTCGGCAAAGTCAACGTGCCAGGTGCGCTCGTGGCCTTCGACGTGAGCTCCAGGCGCGCGCTTACGAGCCAGCTGGTCCGCAAGTCGGTGCCGAACCTGAGCTCCGAGGCGTGTCGCACGCGCTTCGCGTTGGCCGAATGGCAGATGGATGCCGGGGAGGGGCAGTGCACCGGCTACGTTCAACACCTGCAGCTCGTGAGGATCGATGGGGATGAGGCCACGCTCGTATCCGAGCACGCACTTCCCGAGAGCCTGCAAGCGTCATCGATCAGCCCGGGGGACGGCGTGCTGTTCGCGCTCACCACTCACGCTCCCAACGAGGCTCCACGCAGGACCTCGGAGGGCGTCTGGCAGCGCGAGCTGTTCGTCTTGGGAGGCTTCGACGAGGACGAGCTCGAGGTCGGTCAGATCACGATCGACAGCGACGAGAGTCGATGGATCGGGCCGTACAACGTGTCGAATCTACACGCCGCCGGCAAGCGCGCCCTGGTGCTCGGCGCGCGCGAGGCGGCGATCATCGACGCAGCGGACGTGTCACACCCGAGCCTCCACCGACGTGTCTCGCTGATCGGCACTGCTCAGGGAGTCGACCTGTACGAGAAGGGCGTGCTGCTGAGCGCAGGTGACCTCGGAGTGCAAGTCATCGACTTCGACTGAGCACGGCTCGTCACGCGGAGGCCAGCGAGCTGCTCGTGTCCGCGAGCAACAGGCTGAGCGTCTCGCGCTTCAGCTGCATGAACTCCGGGGTGGTCAGCACGTCCGGGGTGCGCGGCCGCGGCAGGTGCACGGGTATCTCGCGGCGGATGCGAGCGGGGCGCGGGGTCAGCACGATCACGCGGTCGCTCAGGAACACGGCCTCGTCGACGTCGTGCGTGACGAAGACGACCGTCATGTGCAGCTCGTGCCACAAGGCGAGCAGCATCTGCTGCATCTGCAGGCGCGTCTGTGCGTCGAGCGCGCAGAATGGCTCGTCCATCAGCAGCACGCGCGGGCGATTGACGAGGACGCGCGCGAGCGCCACGCGCTGCTGCATGCCGCCGGACAGCTGGTGCGGATAGTGGTTCAAGAACTCGCCGAGACCGATGTGCGAGAGGATGTCGCGCGCCGTCTTCTGGCGCTCGGCCCGCGGCAGGCCGCGCATCTTGAGCCCGAACTCCACGTTGTGCGCGACGGTCTTCCACGGAAACAAGGTGTGCTGCTGGAACACGAAGCCGCGATCCGGACCAGGCGCGGCCACGCGCTGTGCATCCACGCGGACCTCGCCGGCGGTGACCGGCATGAAGCCAGCGATCGCGCCGAGGATCGTGGACTTGCCGCAACCCGAGGGACCTAGCACGCTGACGAACTCGCCCGGCGCGATGCGTAGATCGATCTGATCGAGCGCGCGCACGGCCTGTCGACCGTCGCCGAAGTTCACCTCCACGCCGCAGAGCGCGATCGCGCCCGCGTGCGGGGCCAGGGCCTGCAGAGTGGTCATGACGCACCTCCCGAAGGCTCGAACCACGGCATGAGGCGACGGCCCGCGCGCTTGATCACCACGCTGCTGCCCATGCCCAGGATGCCGATCGCGATCATGCCGAGCACGATGTTCGGATAATTCTGCAAGGTGTAAGCCTCCCAGGTGTAGTAGCCGATGCCGTATTGACCGCTGATCATCTCTGCGGTCACGAGGCTGAACCACGACGTGCCCATGCCGATGCTGAGCCCGGTGACGATCGAGGGCGCGGCGCCCGGCAATATCACCTCCACGAACACGTCGTACGCGCGCGCGCCGAGGCTGATCGAGGCGGACACGAGCCGGCGATCGAGCGTCTCGACCCCGTGGATCGTGTTCAGCAGGATCGGGAAGAACGCGCCGATGAACGTGATGAAGATCATGCTGTGCTCGGCCGAGGCGAACAGCAGGATCGCGATCGGGATCCAGGCCACCGCCGGGATGGGGCGCAGCACTTCGAACGGCGGGACGAGCGCCTGCGCCGCGAGCCGGAAGCGACCGATCAAGAGGCCCGCGCCGACCGCGAGCACCGCGGCGATCGAGTAGCCGACGAGGATGCGGCGCAGGCTGTTGCCGACGTGTGAGCCGAACTTCGGCGAGCTCACCATGTCGGAGATGGCCGCGGCGACCTCCGTGGGCGCGGGGATGGTGTCGAAGCGGAAGAAGAACGTCCAGTCGCGAATGGCCGCGAGCTGCCACAAGCCCAGCCACACGCCGAGCGAGAGCGAGCCGATGACGAGCGAGCCGAGCCACTGTGGCCTGCGGCCCGCCGCCGTGCGCGGCTGCGGCGCGCCGAGGGACTCCCGCGCATCCGTGTCCACCGCGCCATCACGTAGCGCACTCGCGACCGATCGTTCCATCGTCATCCCCGTTCGACCTACTGCACGCTCGCGCGCGCCGCCGCGTAGTCGAGCACGCTACCGGAGTTTTGTTTCGCCCAGGCTACGGCCGCGGGCTTGAGCAGGAATGCGCGCAGGCCCTTGCCGCTCTTCACGTACCAGACCTTGTCCGCGAACAGCTTGTTGCCGCTCTCGGCGTCATGCACGAACACCACGCGCAGCTCTTTCTTCTCTGCTTCCAGCTGCTTGACGGCGGCGAACGCGGCGTTGACCGTGCTGTACAGTCGGACCTTGGGCTCGCCGCGGACCCAGATCTGACCTGCTTGATTCGGGTCAGTCACGGGGGCATTGGTGTCGACGGCGTTCGCCGTGAACGGCTGCGCCTTGTAGTCCTTCAGGCGTGCGTCGTAGTCGTAACCGAACTCCTGCGCGGCCTGACGGATGAACTTGTCGTTCACGTAGGTGTCCACGTCGATCTCTTTGGTCACCTTCTTCAGGACCTTGAGCGACTCCTGCGCGCGACGGATGGCCGTCACGTATTCGGGCTTGAGCGAGTAGTCGCGGGTCTGGATGC
>Ga0190269_10000355_pt1 | contig 24475 bp, 21 predicted proteins | sample Popmic249IS_FD_133749 | JGI IMG/M metagenome (GOLD analysis project Ga0190269, IMG submission 133749) | Populus adjacent soil microbial communities from riparian zone of Blue River, Arizona, USA - 249 IS | ecosystem: Environmental > Terrestrial > Soil > Riparian zone | place: USA: Arizona... | reverse complement strand
CGAAGGACCCGCTCAAGCTGCAGGCGGAGCCCAAGCTCACGGTGCCTTTCACGTTGCCGGAGCTCACCCTGAACCCGCTCAGCATGCGCCTCGTGAACGCGTGGATTCAGCACACGCAGGCTCACAAGGGCCCGATCACGCATTACAAGGACTTCACCTACCCGCTGGACATCGCCAACGATTGGTACCGTGCGTACGGCCCGCGAGGCTTCACGCAGTACCAGTTCGTCGTGCCTCTGAAGGACGGGCGCGAGAGCATGCGCCGCATCCTGGACGCGATCATGAACGGCAGTGAGCTGCCGTTCCTCAACATCCTCAAGCGCTTCGGGAAAGCCAGCGGCGGCATCCTCTCGTTCCCGACCGAGGGCTATACGCTCGCCATCGACTTCCCGGTGCGCGACAACACGGTGGCGCTGCTGCGACGGCTGGACGCGATGGTCCTGGAGGCGGGCGGGCGCATCTACCTCGGCAAAGACGCTTACGTCGAGCCCGCGATGTTTCGCGCCATGTACCCGCGCATCGACGAGTGGCTCGCGATCAAGGCCAAATACGACCCGGAGAACGTGTTCGTCTCCGATCAGGGCCGCCGCGTCGGCCTGGTGCCGAGCTCCGCGAGCTGAAACCTGCGCTCGCAGCCAACGGCTGCGAGTGCAATGGTCACGCCGCCGTCAGCTGCGGGAAGACGGCTGCATCGCGAGTGACGCTACTTCCTGCGCCGTCGCGCGGGCGCCGATGGGGCCAGGTTGGCCCCATCGGCCAGCAGCGCACGGCGGCGACGGTTCAGGGCATCCCGCGCGGTGTGCTCGCCGCGCTGCTGCGGATGGTGTTCGCCGCCGTCAGCGGCAATGCCTGGCTGCGAGCGGCCGCAGCGCGCTTGCGAGGGGGCACAGCCTTGGCGCCAACTCGTGACGCAGCTCATGCCAGCGCTCGGTGTGGACGTGCGCATCGCGGTGCTCGTGGGTATGGCCTCGACCTTCGCCGGCGTCTCGCGCACGGGGTTGCAGCCATTGGCTGCTGAAGATCGGTCGCCCCTTATCGCGTCTGAAACGGCCTTTTGGGGCCATGCCGGCTCGGGCGGCGCGTCGCGCACGCGCGTGCTCACGCTGCCCGCCTCGCATGGCGGCGGCGCCGGCTGTCGGCGCACGGTCTCTCTGCTCGCCTGGTGTGACCGTGCCGGCGCAAGCTCGCGGCTACCGTTTTCTGCCGCGGGTGGCTGCAAGCGGCACTGCAGCCGATAGCGGCTACTAGGCTTGCAGCCATCGGCTGCCCAATATTGGAAGGCGAGAGGCCGTGCGCAGTGCGCCCGGCCTCTCATCGTCACTCGACCGGACCAGCGTCCGGTGTGACATATCAGTCAGTGTCCGCTGACTCGCTGCAGCTCGTCGACTGCCTTGAGCACTTCGTCAGCGTGTACGCCCGGATCGACGTCGGGCCACACCCGAGCGATCCGGCCCTGCGCGTCGACCAGGAAAGAGACGCGCGCGGCCATTCCCAAACGACTCGGTACGCCGTAAGCGCTTTGGAGCGCTCCCGACTCGTCTGCGACGAGCGGGAACGGCAGCTCATGCTTCTTCAGGAACTCGGTGTGACTTGCTTCACTGTCGCGAGAGACGCCGAAGATCATGACGCCTTTCTCCGTGAAGCGATTCCAGGTGTCCCGAAAGGCGCAGGCCTCCTTGGTGCAGCCTGGCGTGCCGTCCTTCGGATAGAAGTACACGACAGCGGGCTTGCCGCGGCTTTGCGACAGCCGCTGTTCCTTGCCCGTTGCGTCCCGTCCCGATAGCTCGGGCGCTGTCGCGCCCACGGGCAGCACCCCTTTGCCGCCGTCAGGACGCTGCTGAGCGCCACACGCGCTCAGCAGGAGCATGAAGAGCAGGCCCCCCTGCATCATCCATCCCCTCAGCCCCCCGCGCGAATCGCGCCCGCTGCTCGGAAACATCCACTCGAAATGTCTCGGTGCACACGTTTCCGAGCACGGCGCCACGGCCGTTACGCCGACCATCCCAGCAGTTTGTTGGGAGTGGTCCCGCTTTTCTTGCAAACGACCGCAAGCGTGGCGAGGGACATCTCCCGGACGCCGCGCTCGAGATCCGACAGGTAGCCGCGTGAGATGCCCACGCGCTTTGCGAACTCCTCCTGGCTCATCTTCTTGGAGGTGCGCAGGGCCGTGAGGCGCTTGCCGACCGTCTTGGTCAGCGATGAGTTGTCCTTGCGTTGCATGTTGGCTCTCTCTCTCTTCTCTCTGTGTTGCAGAGGCACGCTGTCGTGCTCTGAACTCTGGCGGATTCTACGTCGCTTTGGCTCGCTGGCAATTGCGCTTCGTAAAAACTTAACCAACAAAACGTCGATCGTGTTCCCAGGTAGCTGGTAGCGGCGGGGGAGGCTGCCGCTGACAGCGGCGGAGACCGGCTGCAGCCTGCCGCGGCGCTCAGTGTCGAGATCTGCACGCCGCAGCCAGCAGCCGCTCGCGGCCACGCCTGCAGCGCAGGGCTGCCCTGGCGTCCTTGCCCACGACGACAGCGCGCGCTGCGCCGCCGCTCTGCACGGCTGTAGCCGCCAGCGGCGTGCAGCGCGGTTTCCAAGTGCAATCTCCTCGGCGCTTCTGCCCCAGTGCGGCGTCCAAGCCGCCGCACGTCAGCCGCTGTTGGCGGCGGCCGGTCTAGCCGTTGCTGGTGGTGTCCAAACCGAGCGACGACTCGACCCGACTCACCGCGCCTGACCATGCGAGTGCTGCGTGGTGACTGGGAAGGGCTGCCGTTGTCGGCGGCGGGCGTTGCGCGACCCAGGACGCCCCGTAATCACAGCGGGACCCGCGTCGCAAGAGTCCGCCAAGGTGCTTCGAGGCGACGTACGCGCTAAAATTCCGTGGGTATGGACGGGCCGAGCCCATTACCGGCACATCTGCGCAAGTTCGTCGTATCTCAGAACTACGCCGCGTACACCGCCGAAGACCAGGCCATCTGGCGCTTCGTGCTCCTGCAGACACACGCACGCCATCTGCGCACGGCCCACCCAGCCTATGCGGCCGGTTTCGAGGCCGCCGGCATCTCGGTCTCCGAGATCCCGCGCGTACCGCGGATGAACGAACGTCTGCGCCAGCATGGCTTCCAAGCGATCTGTGTGGACGGCTTCATTCCGCCCCGTGCCTTTCAAGCCTTTCAGGCGCGCGGCTTTCTGCCGATCGCCGCAGACATTCGGACGAGCCGTCATCTGACCTACACGCCGGCGCCGGACATCATCCACGAGGCGGCCGGTCATGCGCCGTTCCTTGCCCACGCCGACTACGCGCGCTTCTTGCGCCGCATCGGCTCGCTCGGCGAACAGGCCTTTGCCCATCGCCATGATCAGGCGGTTTACGACGCAATCTTTGTTTTATCCGAGCTGAAAGAAGATCCACACGCGACCGCTGTGCAGATCTCGGCCGCCGAGGCGCAGCTCGAGCAGCTGACACGCGCGGCGCCGCCGCCGAGCGAGGCGGCGCTACTGGCTCGCCTGTACTGGTGGACCGTGGAGTACGGCCTGATCGGCCGGCCTGACGACTATCGCATCTTCGGAGCGGGCCTCTTGTCCTCCATCGGCGAGGGGCACTTCTGCCACGAGGCCGCGGTGCGGAAGCTGCCGCTCACGGCGGCATGTATAGACGTGCCGTACGACATCACCCGGCCGCAGCCCCAGCTCTTCGTGGTGAGGGATTTTCCCCAGCTGAGTGAAGTGCTCGAGGAGGTCGGGCGCGGATTGGCCTGTCACGTGGGCGGTGATTACGCCCTGAATCAGGCGCTGGCCAGCGCGCAGCCCGCCTGCCTCGAGCTGGACCTCGGCTACGGGCTAACCGGTGTGTTGGACAGCGTGCTGCGAGACGCTGATGCCGTGGCGGCGCTCTGCTTGAGCGGCGGCTGCGCGTTGTCGCGCGCCGACCAGGTGCTGCCGGGCGTGCCGCGCCCGGAACGTTACGTGTTGCCGATCGGCTGGCTCACGGATGGAACCTCATTGTCCAATCTGACAGCTGACACGCTGCGCGCGTCATGTGATCCTCGGGGCCAGCTGCGGCTCGCGACGCGCGCCGGGGTCGAGCTGCAAGGGCGGATGCAGAGCGTGCGTGAGCGCGATGGACGCGTCGAGCTGGTGATGCTCGAAGGCGTCCGCATCTCGCGCGGTGGACAGCTGCTGCTCGAGTCGCGCGAGCTCTATCCCTGGCTGCCGTGCGAGCGCGTCGTCACCGCGCACGCGCGGCCGCCGCAGGGTTACTACCCGGACACGGAGCTGGCCACGACACAGGTGCCGAAGCCACGGCAGCTGGACGCGGCACAACGCGAGCTACTCGAGCTCTACGATCAGGCGCTCGGCGCGCTGCAGCACGCGTTCGGCGGCGACGTGGTGCCGGAGCTGGAGCGCGTGCACCGCGCGCTGTGCGAGCGCTATCCGGACGAGTGGCTTCTGCGCTGGAACCTGCTCGAGAGCTTGATCAAGCTCGGGCGGGGAAGCGCGCTATGCTCACAGCTGACGCGCGAGCTGCAGCAGCTCGAGCTGCGCTACGCGCATCGCGAGCCGATCGCGACCGGCCTGCGCTACTTGCGCTCGTTGGGGCTGACGGCGGACGATGAGCAAGTGAGCGCGTAGCAGGCCGAGAAGGGCGGGGAGGTAAGCGCAGCAGCGAACATGTAAGTGCAGGGTTCACGCGAGGAGGTTGCATGGAAACGGGTGTGATCGGTATCCGCAAGTTGCTCGGCCTGCACTACTACGTGCACGACCTGGAGCGCAGCCGCCGCTTCTATATGGAGCGCCTCGGCTTCGCCGAGATCGGTGCCAGCTCACCGGAGCTCGAGCGCGACGGCCGACAGCGCTCGCTCGTGTTTCAGGCGGGCGACATCGTGATCGTGTGCTCCGCAGCGCAGGGCCCCGGCGGTCGCGCGGCGCGTTACCTCGCGAAACATCCGGACGGCATCGGGACGCTCGCGTTCGAGGTGGACGACATCGAGCATACATTTCGTGCCCTCGAGCAGCGTGGTGGCACGCCCATCAGCGACATCACGCGCGTGACCGATGCCGGCGGCAGTCTGGCCACGTTTTCGATCACCACGCCGTTCGGCGACACGACGTTCCGCTTCATCGAGCGCCGCGGCTACGCCGGGCTGTTTCCGGGCATGCAGCGCCACACCGAGCCGCGCGGCGAGGGCAATCCCATCGGCTTCACGTACATCGATCACGTGACGTCGAACTTCCAGACCATGGCGCCGGCGCTGCTCTGGCTCGAGCACGTGATGGGCATGCAGCCGCTGTGGGAGGTCGAGTTTCACACGCGCGACGTGGCCAAATACGAGCTGCGCGGCGGCTCCGGGCTACGCTCGAAGGTGCTGTGGGATCCGAGCTCGCGCGTGAAGTTCGCGAACAACGAGCCGTACCGGCCTGCGTTCAAGAGCTCGCAGATCAACCAGTTCGTGGAGGAGCAGCGGGGTGACGGGGTGCAGCACGCCGCGCTCGTCACGCGCGACATCATCTCGGCCGTGCGTATGCTGCGCGAGCGCGGCGTGGAGTTCATGCCCACGCCGCACACCTATTACGAGCGGCTGCCGGAGCGCCTCGTCGAGCTCGGCATCGGCGCAATCGACGAGGACATCGCGACGCTCGAGGAGCTACAGATCCTCGTCGACGGTCACGGCGCCGGCCGCTATCTGCTGCAGATCTTCATGAAGGATGCGGGCGCGCTGTACCGCGAGCCGCAGGCAGGTCCGTTCTTCTTCGAGCTGATCCAGCGCAAGGGTGACGAAGGTTTCGGGGCCGGCAACTTCCGCGCACTGTTCGAGAGCATCGAGCGCGAGCAGCACGACAAGGGGGCGGCCTGATGCTCGATCGCATGGCCGTCGGCGACCTGCCTGCGAAGCCGCACACCATGCTGCGCGGTGCGGACGGCGCGCTGTGCTACGAGGAATGTCTGACGCGCGGCGGCTTCGACGGGCCGTTCAGCATCCTCTATCACCGCGGCCGACCGCAGGCTTGGCTGCGCGAGCCGGCGGCGCCCGGCGCGCTCGGCCACGGCCTGGCCGAGCGGCAGCGCGCACACGCAGCTGCGGCGCTGACACGCCGGCACTATCGCACGCGCTCGGTCGGCGGCGGCGGGACGTTCACTGCGTCGCGCACGCCGCTGCTCGAGAACGCCGACGTGCTGTTGTCGGTGGCGAAGCCCACGGGCAGCGACGCTGCTTACTACGTCAACGCCGACGCGGACGAGCTGTGGTTCGTTCGGCAGGGCAAGGGCTGCGTGCGCAGTGTGTTCGGCGATCTGTGTTTCGGCGCGGACGACTACGTGTGTATCCCGAAGGGCGTGCTGCGGCGCGTGCTGATCGAGGAGCCTTGCGATCTGCTGCTCATCGAGTGCCGCGGCGGCGTGAGCGTGCCCTCGCAGTTTCGCAACGGCGTGGGTCAGCTGCGGATGGACGCGCCGTATTCACATCGCGACTTTCGGCGCCCCACGTTCTCTGGACCGCTCGATGAAGGCATCCGCGAGGTCGTGGTCGAGCGCCTCGGCGTGCGCCACACGTACCGCACCCCGACCTCTGCGCTCGACGTGGTGGGCTGGGACGGAACCGTCTACCCGTGGGCCTTTCCGATCCTCGCGTTTCAGCCGCGTGTGAGCTCCGTGCACCTGCCGCCGACGTGGCACGGCACGTTTGCGGCGCACGGCGCGCTCATCTGCTCGTTCGTGCCGCGGCCGCTCGACTTTCATCCGGAAGCCATCCCGTGTCCGTACCCGCACGCCTCGGTGGACGTGGATGAGGTGCTCTACTACGTGCGCGGACAATTCGGCTCGCGCAGCGGCGTGGAGCCCGGCAGCATCACCCTGCACCCGCGCGGCATCGCGCACGGCCCTCAGCCCGGCCGCTACGAGGGCAGCGTCGGCGCAAAGCGCACGGAAGAGGTCGCGGTGATGCTGGACTGCTACGCACCGCTCGTGCCGTGTGAGGCCACGTCGCAGCTGGAAGACGCGGCGTACGACGCCAGCTTCGCCTGAGCCGGAGCGCTTCACCGCTGTGCGTGTCCGCGGTATACGGAGCCGTCACCCGGTCCGAACGCGCACGCGCGCGCTTGGGCGGCACATGGAAAGCGTCGAACCGTCATGCCAGATGCAGCGCGCAACTTCATCGCAACGACCTGGGACAGCGAGATCGTTCCAGCGCTCGAGGAATACATCCGTATTCCCAACAAATCTCCCGTGTTCGATCCGGAGTGGGAAGCGCACGGTCACATGGACCGCGCTGCGAGCCTGATCGCGGACTACTGCCGCGCGCGTGCCGTGGCGGGGCTGCAGCTCGAGCTGCTGCGGTTGCCGGGGCGCACGCCCGTGCTGTTCATGGAGATCCCGGCGAGCCCTGGCGCAAGCAACACCGACACGGTGCTGCTGTACGGTCACCTGGACAAGCAACCGGAGTTCACGGGCTGGACCGAAGGGCTCGCGCCGTTCGAGCCCGTGATGCGCGGCGATCGTCTGTACGGGCGCGGCGCGGCGGACGACGGCTACTCCGCGTTTGCCGCGATCACCGCGATCGAGGCCGTACAACGCGAGGGCGGTGCCCACGCGCGCTGCGTGATCCTGATCGAGGCCTGCGAAGAGTCGGGCAGCTACGACCTGCCCGCGTACGTGGAGCATCTGCGACCGCGGCTCGGCGACGTGAGCCTGGTGGTGTGTCTCGACTCAGGCTGCGGTGACTACGAGCGGCTGTGGAGCACGACCTCGCTGCGCGGCCTGATCGCCGGAAATCTCGTGGTGGAGGTGCTGCGAGAGGGCGTACACTCCGGTGATGCGAGCGGCGTCGTGGCGTCGAGCTTTCGCATCGCGCGCGGCCTGCTGTCGCGCCTGGAAGACGAGAAGACCGGCAAGATCAAGCCGAAGGCGTTTCACGTCTCTATCCCGAAGCAGCGCACGCAGCAGATCAAGGCGACGGCCAAGGTGCTGAAGGGTCAGCTGCTCGGGAGCTATCCCTGGGTCAGCGGCATGCGCGCCGTGCACCGCGATCCCACGGTCCTGCTCGAAAATCGCACGTGGCGTCCTGCTCTGTCGATCACCGGCGCAGCGGGCCTGCCCGACCTGAGCAGCGCTGGCAACGTCCTGCGGCCTCGCACGGCGCTGAAGCTGTCCTTGCGTGTGCCGCCCACCTGCGATGCCACGGCGGCCACAGCTGCGCTGCAGAAGCTGCTGGAGAAGGATCCTCCGTACGGCGCGAGCGTGCGTTTCGAGCCGGAGAAGGCGTCGCAGGGCTGGAACGCGCCACCGCTCGCGCCCTGGCTCGAGCGCGCGCTGACGGACGCCTCGCGCGCGGCGTTCGGAAAGCCCGCCTGCTTCCTGGGGGAGGGCGGCTCGATCCCGTTCATGGCCATGCTGGGTGAAGAGTTTCCGAACGCGCAGTTCTTCATCACCGGCGTGCTAGGGCCGGCGTCCAACGCGCACGGTCCAAACGAGTTCTTGCACGTGCCGACGGGCAAGCGCGTGACACAGTGCGTGTCGCATGTCTTGCAGGTGCACGCATCCCAGGCGAGCAACGGTGCCGCCAAGCGCAAGCCGCGCAGACCACAACGAGGTGTCAAGTGACGAAAATACATGACGTCGTATTGATCGGGGGCGATGGCATCGGCCCCGAGGTGATGCGGGCCGTCCGTCGCATCCTGGAAGCGGCGCAAGCGCCGCTGCGCTTCACCGAGCGTTTCGCGGGTGAAAGCGCGCTGACGCTCGGGCACAGCGACTTGCTGCCGGAGGAGACGCTCGACGCGATTCGTCAATATCACCTGGCGCTCAAGGGGCCGTGCACCACGCCGATCGGCGGCGGCTTTCGCTCGATCAACGTCGCGCTGCGCAAGGCGCTGAACTTGTACGCGGCCGTGCGCCCGGTGCGCAGCATGCCTGGCGTCAAGACCCGTTACGAGAACGTCGACCTCGTGATCATTCGCGAGAACACCGAAGGGCTGTACAGCGGTGTCGAGAACGTCATCACGGAGGACGTGGTCGCGTCGATGAAGGTGGCCACGCGCACGGGCTGCCGGCGCATCGGGCTGTGGGCGTTCCGCTACGCGACGCACCGCGCGCGCAAGAGGATCACCGTCTTCCACAAGGCCAACATCATGAAGATGACGGATGGCATGTTCCTCGATGAAGCGCGCAAGGTGCACAAGAGAGAATATCCGAACATCCAGTACGACGAGATGATCATCGATGCTGCGCTGATGCGGCTGGTGCAGGATCCTACGCGCTTCGACATGCTGCTGTGCGAGAACCTGTACGGTGACCTGGTCTCGGATCTATGCGCTGGGCTGGTCGGCGGGCTCGGCGTGTGTCCGGGCGCAAACATCGGTGACAACGACGCCGTGTTCGAAGCCGTGCACGGCTCCGCGCCGGACATCGCCGGTAAGGGCGTGGCGAATCCGCTGGCGCTGCTCATGAGCGCGACCATGATGCTCAACCACATCGCGGACACGCGGGAAGACCCCAGCTGTCGCACCATCGCGACGAGCATCCGCAACGCCTACGACAGCGCGCTGGAGGAGGGCGAGCGCACGGCGGATCTGGGCGGCAGCCTGGGCACGGAGGGCTTCGCAGACGCAGTGATCGCACGCCTGCGCGGTTGAGCTGCTGCTGCTGTCGGCGGCGAGACCCTTCAACGAACGTGCCCCGCTCATGTAGACTGCGCCGCATGCTGGAAGTCATCCGTTCGCGCGTCAATAACTGGGATTGCGATCACATGGGGCACTACAACGTGCGCCACTACTTCGGCCGCGCCAATGAAGGCCTGTCGGTGTTGTGGCTCGCACTGGGGCTGTCACCGCGGGAGCTGCGGGAGCGCGGCCTGGCGGTGCGCGCCCGTGACCAGCACATTCGCTTCCACAGGGAGCTGCGGCCGGGTGCGGGATTCACCATGCGCGCGGGTGTGCTCGGGCGCGCGCCGGAGCTCGTGACGACCTACGAGGAGCTCAACGCGATGTCCGGCGCGGTGTCGGCCACGATCGTGACCGAGGCGCAGCTGATCGAGCGCGCGTCAGGCGCAGTGGCTCCATGGCCCGAGGCCTTGCTCGCGCGCACGCGCGAGCACGAGTGCAGCCTGCCGAATTATGCAGCTGCGCGCGGCGTGGTCGCGCAGGCGAGCCGCGCGCGCATCACACGCGACGAGGCGCTCGCGCGCGGTCTGCAGCCGGGATTTTTGGGCCCGGTGCTGGCCGAGGACTGCGACGAGCACGGGATCTTGCTCGAAGCTGCGTGCATGGGCCGCATCTCGGATGGCATCTCGCACTTCTGGGTGCAGCTGCAGGATGGCCCTCGCCCCGCAGGCGTGGGTGGTGCGGCGCTCGAGTATCGTCTCGTCTTTCACCGCTGGCCGCGGCTGGCTGACGTGATCGAGGTGCGCTCTGCGTTGACGGCGATCAGCAACAAGGCGCTGTGCTTGAATCACTACATGTTCGATGTCGCGACAGGTGAGTGCACGGCGAGTGGACAGGCCATCGTGATCTGGTTCGACCTGGAAGCGCGTAAGGCCGCGGAGCTGCCCGCGGATGTGCGTGCGGGGCTGGCCGAGCGTGTCATCACAGACCTGCCGGTGTAAGGTCGCGTGGCTTGTGCGATTCGGACGGCATCTGACTGTCAAACACAGCAGGCGCAGTGAGAGAGGACGATTGTCCGCTTCTGGGCTTGCCAGCTGTGTTGGAGTCGCTTAGCAAGAAATCGCGGCGCTGCTCGATCGAGCGCCGCGCTCTCGCTCGATCGAACTCGCGCCAAGCGGAGGCCGTATGAGGCTCTGGCACGTGCTCGTGCTGCCGCTGTGTTGCGGCTGCAGCCTGGATACCAAGCCGTTCGGCGACGCCGTGGCGGACGGGCATGCTTCAGTTGCGGAAGAGGCGCGCCTCGAGGCTGTCAGCTTTGGTGTGTGGCGCCGCTTATCCCCGTACCTTGCAGCTGGCAGCAGCGGAGCGCCGCAGGCCGCTGCCGCGAGCGCGCCGCGCGCGGGGCGCAGCGCCGGCAGAGACTTCGAGCTGTCGAACAAGCCCGCAGCCTTCAGCGGCGAAGCGGCGAGGGGCGGTAGCGGGGATTCACCGGACGACCTGGACGCGGGGGTGCGAACCGGCCCCGATGAGGCGGGCGGTGCAGGCGCGGCAGCGAGCGCAGGTGCAGGCTCGGAGGGCGGAGCCGCAGCGCCAGCCGCTGGTGGCGGCGGTTCGGGCGAGCCTGCGGGTGCAGCGAGCGCCGGCGCTGCGGCGAGCCCGCCGCTTCGCGCTGCGGGCGCGGGCGCCGGATCGAGCGCGGAGCTGGCAGGGCAGAGCGGCTCCGCAGGTGCAGTGGCCGGTGGCGCAGGCAACGCAAGCGGAAGCGCCGGTTCGGCCGCCGCTGAGGGCGGCAGCGGTGCGGCGGGCACCGGCGGGAGTGGGCCCGATGCTCCCGCAGAGCAGCCCGGTGGCCGCAGCTTGCTGCGACTCGTGCAGGACATCCTGAGTGACGGCTTCGGCGTGCTCTGGTCGCCCGAGTGGTTGACCCTCTCGGCGACCGTGAGCTCGATCGTGAGCTTGTCCGAGACGCAGCTCACGCGCCCGCTGCTCGCCAACGTGCTCACGTTGCTCGCGTCGACGAATGTCTGCGGCATCGATCCGGTCGAGTGTTCGGAGCTGTGCTCCGCGCTGGACGACGATTGTTCGGTCTGTCGCTGGGATGCGACGTGTCAGGCATCGGTCGAGCGCTTGTGCGTCGCGCAGCGCGGCTTCAGCTGCGACGTACGCTGAGCTGTGTGGATCTCGGAGCGCGGCGGGCCGCGAGGGAGCCGGCGCCGCGCGCCGCTCAGCGCTGCGAGAGCGCCCCGATGCGCTGGAATACGAGCTCCGGCAGGTTGCGCACCACGAACATGATCGGGCGCCAGAAGCCCGGCACGAACGCCTCCGCGCGGCCGGCGTCGACCGCCTTCACGATCAGCTTCGCGACCGTCGGCGAATCCGAGAACAGCGCGTTCTTCGCGTGCGTCACCGTCATCGGGGTGTCGACGGGCCCCAGCTTGATCGTGTGCACGTGCACGCCCGCCGAGTACAGCCGGCTGCGCACGCCTTGCAGATACGTGTTGAGCGCGCTCTTCGCTGCGGCGTAGGTGTAGTTGCGCGGCCGGCCGCGCTCGGCGGCGACGCTCGTCACCACCACGAGGTGCCCGCCGCGCTGGCGCTCCAGCTGGTTCGCGAGCGGGATCAGCAGCGCGACAGCGCTCAGATAGTTGGTGCGCGCGATCTGTTCGGCCTCAGCCAGCTCGGCCTCGCTCTTCAGCTGATCTCCGAGCAGCCCGTGCGCGATCAGCGCCACGTCCAAGTGGCCGAGCGCCGCGACGGCCGCTGCCACGCAGCCATCGGCGGCGGCAGTCTGATCGAAGTCCTGCGTGGCGCTGCCCACCACGGTCGGCCCGAGCTCGGCCGCGAGCGCAGCCAGCTTGTCGGCGCTGCGGCCCACCAGGTACAGCCGCGCCCCGCGCTTCGCGTAGACCCGTGCCACATCCTGCGCGATCGCCGAGGTGGCCCCAAAAATAGCGACGTTCTCCGCCATGCGGCGAAGGTTTTATCCGTTCTGCCGCGCGTTGCCAGCGATTTCGCGGGTGCGCCTACTGGATGATCAGCTCCACGGGCTGGCCCAGCGGCGGCACACAAAAGAGCGCCCAGACCAGCTGCTCCACGGCGACGTCGCCCATGTAGCTCACCGCGGCCGTGCGCAGCTTGCGCCCCGAGAGCGCGCGCTTCAGGCCTTCCTGGTCGAAGTGATACCCGGTCGCGTCCTGGTAGCGCGGGATGTCCTGCGTCACGCTCGGCAGCTTGACCGTGTAGCCGCCGAGCCGCACGCGCAGCTTCAGCTCCGTGTTCGGCACCGGATCGGCGTAGCCGGTCTGCACCAGGTGCACCGGCGCAGTCACGAGCCCGTCCTGCGCGTTGCGCGCGACCACGAACGTGCGCGTGGCGCCCGCCTTCACGAGCGACACCAGCACGCGCGCCCACAGCAGAGTCGGGGTACCGGGGGTCACGGCGACGCCCACGGTCCACTGCGCGGCACCGTTCCGCAGCTGCTTCGCTTGGCTCACGAGCTCGTCGATCGGCCGCGCGTACGGCACGGCGTCTTGCAACGTGACGAGCGGCTTGGCCGGGAATGCGCTCTGCTCCGCGGGCGTACGGCTTACGCCTCCGTCGCCGAGCTGCGCTGCTGGCAGCTGCAGCTGGAACACGTCCATGCCCCGCATGACGAACACGGCGTCGAACGCCGGCAGCGGGACATCGAGCTCCGGCGCGGACGCGGCCAGCTCCGCGCCGAGGCGGGAGGTCAGCTGTACGCGCACGCTCTTCAGCTTCTCCCGCAGGCCTGCCAGGGTGGGGGCGAGCGCCTCCGCGAGCGGATCGCCTTGCTTCGCTGCGATCAGGAGGCGCCGGTCTGCGGCGCTCACCAGCTCGAGCCGCGCGAGCGCGCGCCGCCCGCGGGCATCCAGGTCGGCGTAGCCGGGGCTGCAGCTGCCAGCGGCACAGGGATCCTGTCCCAGCTGCGCGAGCTGCGTGAGCGGTGCCTCGCCCGTCATGAGCTGCAGCGTGTTGCGGAGCAGCAACGTATCGCTGCGCGTGTCCTCTGCCGAGCGCTCGGCCCCGGCGCTGCTCGCCTGCAGCGCTGCGAGCGCTTGCTCGGCAGCCTGCTTGTAGACCCCGTGTGCGGACTCGCGCAGCGCCTGAGCCAGGTGCGACGAGAGCGCGCTCTCCTCGACGCCCAAGCTGCCAGCGATGGCCGCTTTGAGCTGCGCGTCCCCCGTGGTCTCCGCGATGAACCACAGGTCCGACGCCACCGCAGCTTGCAGGAACTTGGCTTCGTCGCCCTCACCTTGGCCCGCGTGCTCCCGTGCGAAGCGCCCGAGGGCGGTCAGCTGCGCGGTGGTGCCATTGGGGCCCAGATCGTAGTGTGACAACGACGCCCGGGCGGATAGCAGCGTAGTGTCTTTGACGCTGCTCGTTTCGGCTTTGGCGCTTTCGACCACCAGGCAGAGGGCACATGCCCCAACCACTCGGACTAACCAGCCTCTGCGTCGCCGCCCCATCGCTTGCTCCTGCTGCTACGCCGCGCTGCGGCGACTCGCCGCGCGTGACTGCATGGAAGCTCAGCAAGAGGCAGGCCAGTGCGCTTGACGCATCGATGGCTTTCTGCCACCAGAATGCTAAGCACTTCACGAGGCTGACATGGCGCACACGCAGACAGACTTCACCCGGATGGACGAAAGCTCCCGCGAGCAGTGGCAGGTCATCGGCGAGGCCACCGTCGCACACCAACCCAACGTGGGTAAGCGCATCATCGAGATGCTGCGCAGCTTCCAGGGTGTGCACCTCGGCTTCGGCGTAGATCAGCTGCACCACATGCTGCAGACCGCGACCATGGCGCGGCGCGCGAACGCCGCCGACGAGATCGTGCTCTGCGCGCTCGTGCACGACGTCGGCAAGTACATCTCGGTCGCGAATCACGGTCAGATCGCGGCGGAGATGCTGAAGCCGTACGTGTCACGTGAGGCTTATCAGATCGTGCGCACGCACCAGGACTTCCAAGGCAAGCACTACTACGAGCACTTCGGCATGGATCCCAACCGGCGCGAGCTGCACAAGCACGAGCCGTGGTTCGATCTCGCGCAGGTGTTCACGGACGACTGGGATCAGGCCGCGTTCGATCCCAAGTACAAGGTGCTGCCGCTCGAGGAGTTCGAGCCGTTGATCCATCAGATCTTCGGCAAGTTCCCGATGGGTTGAGCTTGCGAGCGTTGAAGCACGCCGCGTGGATCTCGATCTGGCTGTGCGCGTGCACGAGCACGGGCGGCGCGGAGACGCTGATCGGCGCGCCGTGCGAGACGCGCGATGAATGCGATGTGAGCGGCGGCGTGTGCGTGACCGATGGCCAGGACGGGCTGTGCTCGCGCGGCTGCAACGCGCCGGGGCGGGCCGGCGAGTGCCCGGTCGGCAGCTATTGCGACAGCGCGCAGCTCACCACGGACACGCGGCCGACGGGCGAGATGACGCTTTGCTTGCCCGCGTGCAAGGCAGACGAGGATTGCCGCGACGGCTACGGCTGCGCGGACGTGAACGGTGGGCCGGGCAAGGTGTGCCGGCCCGACTGAGCTCCGGTCTCAGCCGCTCGGTACGTCGATGCCTGCGAGGCTCGGAGCGAGGCGCATGCCCCCCGCGTTGACCTCGATGCTGCGCAGGCTGAGCGCTTCGATGGCTGCAGCCAGTAGCGGCTGACCCAGCGCAGCGCGCACGGCCGGCACGCTGCGTAGGTCGACCACCAGCACATCGCCGTGGCGGTGCGCAAGCGCGCGCCGGCTCGCGTCACGCGGACCGCGCAGAAATGGCCCCCACAGCGCGTGCGCGACCTCGGTGGCGATGGCCGCCACGATGTCTCCGCAGCGCGGATTGAGCGCTGCGCTCTCTGGCTCGGCGCGCAGCGATAGCTCCTTTGCTCCGCGCGGTGCGAACGCGCTGCCGAGCGGCGTGAGCGCGAACAAGAGGCTCGTGCCGTCGTGAAAGCTGGCGTCGACGCGCAGCTTGCCGTATGCGCTACTCACCGTCGCAGCGGCCACTTCGGGAACGCGGGCCACCGCAGCCGTGAGCTTGCCGTCGCTCAGCCACAAACGCCTCCCGATCATACGCATCACGCGCTCGCGCAGCTTGCTCGGTGCGCGCCAGCGCGCGAGCTGTGTACCGGGTGCTCGTGCGGCGCTGCGCAGGAGGCTCTTCACGACATCGAGGCGACTCATGGTTATCGGCTGCGTCAGGAGAAGGAAGCTACGGATGGGTCGGCGACAGCAGGCACTGTAATCGCTGGCGCAGCGTTGCGCACGTCGCGGAGGAGCTCCAGCTCGAGCGGCGAGCCATGTCGATCCCCGTCGCGCCAGCCGAGCTGCGCACGTACGAAACGCGCCGGAAGCTCGTCCTTGCCGAGCAGCGTTTCGAGGGCCTCGCTCACCTTGGCCGAGCCGGCGTCCGTGATGCGCAATCGGATACGGAGCGCTGTGAGATCGCCCACGATGCCGGCGCGCTCCAGGACGTCCGCGCCCGCACCGACCTCCGCCTCGGCCAGGTAGCGCTTCACGTCCACCCACTTGCCGATGCCCTCGATCGTGCGGCGCGTCCGCAGCTCACCCGCGCTGCGCTCCGCGACCAGCTGCCGCAGGCTCTGCACGTCGTGGCAGCCCACAGCTTCAAGCGTCGCGCGCGGCAGGCCGGCCACGTACACGGCCTCCTGGATGGTCTGCGACAGCTTCGCATCCGCTGGCGTGAGCAAGCGCGCGCCGAAGAATGTCAGGCCGTCCAAGGTGGCCTCGTTCAGACGCTCCGGCAGCTCTTCCCAGCTCGTGCCCTCGCGCGCACACAGCTTGACGTCCACGTACTCCTCGAGGCTCGCGATGCCCAGCGCGAGCGCGGGCCCGAACATCATCACGGGCTTGCTGTGAAAGCCGAGCGAGTAATAGACCGGCAGCTCGAGCCGGCGAAACAAGCGCGGCAAGAGGCGCACGAGATCGAGGTGCGAGCTGAACGCCGCGCGCCCGAGCTTGCGATAGCCGAGGCGCACGCGCACCGACGGGCCCTGATCTGGCCGCACGGGCGGCTGCTTGCGCACCGCCGTCCGCAGCTGCACGAGCTGGGGAGCCGCGTCCGGCGCGGCGTCGCTCGCCGCTGCCGGCGGCGCGAGCGCGCCGAGCTTCGACAGAAACTCCGCGCGTTCCGTCTTCATCTGCGACAGATCGCAGGCGACGCCGCAGTCGTAACAAACCAGCTTGCGCGCGTCGCGCGCGTGCTCTTCCAGGTTCGTGTGATGCACGAACATGCCCACGGCCTTGCCGCAGGGCGGGCTCAGGCGGTTCTTGAGCGCCTTCCTGTACTCGCGCTCGAGGAACCCCGCCTCGAGCCCCACGTCGATGTGACTCCACGGCGTGCGCGCAGTCACCGGCCGCGTGCCGAGCAGCTCACGGGGCACGATGCCGGCGGCATCGAACGCCTCGTTCCACGCGGCGAGATTGAGCTGCTCCTCCCAGGAGTCGAAGCGCGCGCCGCGCCGGTAGGCGCCCTCGATCACGTCCGCGAGGCCGCGATCTCCGCGCGCGATAACACCCTCGATGAAGCTGCCGAGCGAGTCGTGCATGCGCAGCTCGACGCCGGCCTTGCGCGCTGCATCGCGTAGGATCTGCTGCTTGCGCAGCACCTCGTCGCGCGCGTCCATCGCACACCACTGAAACGGCGTGTGCGGCTTCGGCACGTGCGTGCTCACGCTCACCGTGACCTGCGCTGCGCGGCCGATCAGCTCGCGGCCCACCGCGAGAGCACGCGCGCCGGTCTCCACGATGCCGCGCACGTCTTCATCGGTCTCGGTCGGCAGGCCGATCATGAAGTACAGCTTCATGCGCGAGAAGCCGCGGCTGAACACGCGCCGCGCGGTCTCGAGCAGCTGCGCCTCGGTGACGTTCTTGTTGATCACGTCGCGCATGCGCTGCGTGCCCGCCTCGGGCGCGAACGTCAGGCCCTTGCCGCCGCCGTCCTTGATGTCGTCGAGGGTGGCTTCGCTCAGGCCGTACGCGCGCAGCGATGAGACGGATAACGTGGCGCGCGCTTCTTTGAGCTGCGTCACGGCCTTGCGGATCAGCGGCGAGATCGCGCTGTAGTCCGCGGTGGACAGACTGGTGAGCGAGGCGCCATCGTAGCCGCCGTCTTTCACCGCGTGCTTGAGCACGTCGATGATCTCCTGCGGATCGCGCTCGCGCACCGGACGGTAGATCATCCCCGCCTGGCAGAAGCGGCAGCCCTCAGTGCAGCCGCGCGCGATCTCCACCGACACGCGATCGAACACGGTCTCCGTGTTCGCGACTGGCCCGCTCTTCGGGAAGGGGTGGCTGCTGATGTTCGGCAGGAACGCGCGCTGTACGGGCAGCGGCAGCTCGGGGCGCAGCGCGCGCGTCACGCAGGCCGCCCCGGTCTCGGCGTCGCGCTCGGTCTCGTACAGACCCGGCACGTACACGCCCTGCAGCTTCGCGAGCTGTGCGAGACGCTCCGCACGCGGCACGCCTGCACGCTTCAGATCGCTCCACAACAGCACGATCTCGGGCGTGCGCTCCTCGCCGTCTCCGATCAGCACGGCGTCGAGGAACGGCGCGAGCGGCTCCGGATGCGTGGCCGTGGGCCCGCCCGCGATGACGAGCGGCGCGTCTTCGCCGCGGTCCGCGCTACGCAGCGCGATGCCGCCGAGCTCGAGCATCTGCAGGATGTTCGTGAACGTCAGCTCGAACTGCAGCGAGAAGCCGACGACATCGAACTCGTGCAGCGCGTGGAAAGTCTCGAGCGAGCGCAGCGGCTCGCTTCGCGCACGCAGCTCGGCCTCCATGTCGATCCACGGCGCGTACGCGCGCTCGGCCAGGAGGCGAGGGTGCGCGTTCAAAATGCCGTACAGGATCTTGTACCCGAGGTGGCTCATGCCCACCTCGTAGACATCGGGGAACGCCAGGCACATCCGCGCTGACACGCTCTCCCAGGGCTTGCGAGCTTCGCCGTGCTCCCCGCCCAGGTAACGGCCAGGCTTTTTCACCTTGTGAATGAAATCTGCGTACGGATGTTGGCTCACGGTCATGGAGGGCCTCGATGTAGCAGCTGGATCGGGCAGCGTGTAGTGAAGAACGCGCCTGCGCCAGGGCCTGTGTGTGCGCGGGAGCCTGCCGCGCGGCGCGCGCCGGGGCCCGAACGGCCCCCGGCGCAGCGCGGGAGCCATCAGAAGTAGTAGATGGCCGCGATGTTGCCCGTGAAGATGTCCCAGGGCTCGCCCTGCACGGTCGTGCCGAAGCCGAAGCTGTGCGTCGAGACTTCTGTGTTGTTCACGCTGAAGCTGCGACCTTCGTAGGTCATGTGCACGCCCACGGTGCCCTGCAGCGCGAGCTGCGGGATGCCGATGAAACCAAACTGGATCTCCGCGCCGACGCGCGCGCCGAGCTGCAAGAGCACGCCCGAGACGTCCGCGTCGCCATTGGCGAGCTCGCGGCCGCCCGTGACGAAGCCGAAGTTCATCTCCGGCACGAGCTGGAACGCGTAGTGACTGCCGGTCGCGAACACGAGCGGAAGGCCGCCGTGCAGCGCCATGCCGAACAAGCTTGGATCGTTGGTCTCCGTGCTGACATTGCCGTTTCGAGCCGTGCTGCCGCCCGTGCTGAACCCGATGCCGAGACCGGCTTCGATGCCGATGCGCTCGTCGAGCCAGTAGCGCGCGCCGATGATCGGCGCGGACAGGGTGGGTGGATTAGCGAGATCACCCGCGCCCGTGCCGCCCAGGTAGGGCAGGCCGGACACGCCGAAGAACCCCACGCCGAAGTGACCCACCACGCTCGCGTGATCGGTGCCGGCCGAGGGGACTTCGCGATGGAACGGACCGCGCTGCGGAGCCGGTGCCACCGCTGGTTGCGCAGCGGGGGGCGGCGGTGGGGGCGGATTGTGGCGTACGTCGCCGAGCTCTGGGTTGGCTTGTGCCAGCGCGGAGCTGGCGAACAGGCCACTGCACAGCGCCAGGCTGCTCCACGTCAGCGAGTTATTGCGGTTTCGCATGCATAGTCTCCTTCGTATCAGCGGCGCGCTGCTTCCTTGCGCGCTGCAACCTTCTCGCGACGCCGAACGCCGCGCGAAAAATCGGCCACACGCGTAGCTCAAAAAGCACCGCCTGGCCGAATTGGCCGGGGCGGACGGGCGCCCATACTGACACGCTCGCCCTGCGCCCGTAAGTTTTCGAGATTCGAGCTGGTGAAGTGTTCAGCAGCTTGACGCGGAGCGTCCGACGCCCCTATACATCGCTTGCAGAGCTTTCAAAATCTTTTGAAAGTTCAGGCGCCAGGCTCCCCGCGGACAGACCCGGGAACGCGTGCACCATGTCCCTCGCACCGAGCACAGCGGCTCATGAAGAAGCGCCCGGGCGGTCGCCCGAGCTCGTCCCCGTGCTCGATGCGCGACGGCCGGAGCTCGCGGACTCTCACGCCTCGGCCGTGCGGTTGATGTTCGACCGCATCTCGCCCACCTACGATCTGCTGAATCGGCTGCTCTCGCTCGGGATCGATCGGCGCTGGCGTGAGCGCGCGCTGCGCGAGCTGGCGCGCGAGCTGCCGCAAGGCGCGCTGATCGACGTGTGCGCGGGCACGCTGGATCTCTCCGCAGCCATGCGCGCGCGCTGGCCCGAGCGCGCGCTACTCAGCCTCGATTTCGCGCGCGACATGCTGATCGCGGGGCGCAGCAAGGTGCCGAGCGCAGCTTGTCTCGTGGGCGATGCGATGCGCCTGCCGCTGGCGTCGCAGAGCGTGGCCGGGCTGATCTGCGGCTTTGGCGTGCGCAACCTGAGCGATCCGCGCGCGGGCCTGCGCGAGGCGCAGCGCGTGCTGTTGCCCGGCGGCGTGTGCGTGATCCTGGAGTTCTTCCGGCCGGAGCGCGTGAGCACGCGTCTGTTCCATGCCGTGTACGGGCGCTTTCTGTTGCCGTTGCTCGGCCGCATCGTGTCCGGAGACGGCGAGGCGTACAGCTATCTGTCGCGCTCGATGCAGGGCTTCATGTCGCGCGACGAATACGTGGCCGCCATGCGCGAGGCCGGCTTCGAGCGCGTGGAGGCGCTCGATTTGACCCTCGGCATCGCGAGCATCGTGCGCGGTGTACGGAGCCGCGCATGAAGCTCGTGCTCGGCATCAGCGGAGCGTCGGGCGCACCCTACGCCCAGCGCCTGCTGATGCACCTGGCGAGCCTGCCGCCATCGGCTGCACCGAGCGTCTCGATCGTGCTGTCGCGTACGGCCGAGCAGGTGTGGGAGCTGGAGTGCGGCGGCAGTCCTCGCGCGCTGGGCTTTCCGGTGTACAGCGGGCGCGACTACACGGCGCCGTTCGCCAGCGGCTCGGCCGCGTTCGACGCGATGCTCGTCATGCCGGCGTCCATGTCCTGCATCGCGCGCATCGCGCACGGCATCAGCGACGACTTGCTCACGCGGGCGGCGGACGTGATGCTCAAGGAGCGCAAGAAGCTGATCCTGGTGCCGCGCGAGACGCCGCTGTCCGAGATCCACCTCTCGAACATGCTGAGCGTGACGCGCGCGGGCGCGATCGTGCTGCCCGCGTCGCCCTCGTTTTACACGCGTCCGAGCACGGTGGAGCACGCGCTCGACACCGTGCTCGCGCGCGTGCTCGACCACCTGCACGTGCCACACGCGCTGCTCGCGCGCTGGGGTGACTCGGAGGTCGCTACCGGCCCCTTGCGCAAGGAGAAATGATCATGGGACGAGTTCTGTCGCGCGCTCTGGAGGCCGCTGGCCTCGCCGATCTGCAGACCCGCGTGCTGTCCGGCACGCCGCTCGACGAAGCTGCGCTGTCGCGTCTGCGCGACGCCGATCTGCTGCTCGTCGCTGGCCTCGCTGACAGCATGCGCGCGCACTTTCGTGGCGACGAGGTCCGCGTGCTGAAGCGCAAGGCCGAGCGCGAGCCGGGTCTCGTGCTGTTCACGGAGACGGCGACGCACGACGGCCGCACGGGCGCCGAGTTGCTGCGCGAGCTGTCGCTGCTGCGCCTGCGCACCGCGCCGCAGCAGAGCATCGCCGTCTCGATGGAGACGCTCGGCCTCGAGCTGGCGCAGACCGCGCTCCTGTTCGGCGCGGACACCTTGATCGGCGACCTGCAGAGCGAGCGCACCTTGCCGCTCCTGGATGGTGCCGCCGCGCGCCGGCGCGAGGTGGAGGGCCTCGTCGCTCGCAGCGGCAGGCGGGCGCGCTTTGCAGATGACACCAGCGAGCGCAGCGCGGAGGGAGCGCCATGAGTCACTTTGCGGAGATCGAGGACAAGGTACGCGCGGGCGAGCGACTGAGCTTCGAGGACGGCTGCGCGCTGTTCCTCGAGCCGGATCTGCTGCGCCTCGGAATGCTGGCGAACTGGGTGCGCGAGCAGCGCCACGGCGATCGCACGTACTTCAACGTGAACATGCGCTTCGAGGCCACCAACGTTTGCCAGGCGTCGTGCTCGTTTTGTGCGTTCGCGAAGCTCGAGGAGGGCGCGCCGAACGCGCACACCACCACGCACGAGGCCGCGTGGCGCGAGCTCGCGGAGTTCCCGGATCCGCGGCTCAGCGAGCTGCACATGGTGAACGGCCTGCACCCGACCTTGCCGTTCGAGTGGTACGAGGAGCTGCTGCGCGGCTGGAAGCGCGTGCGCCCGCAGGTGCACCTGAAGTGCTTCACGGGCGTGGAGATCCACTTTTTCGCCGAGAAGTTTGGCATGAGCTACGAGCAGGTGCTGTCGCGCCTGAAGGCGGCGGGCCTCGGCTCGCTGCCCGGCGGAGGCGGCGAGATCATCCACCCGGACGTGCGCCGGCGCATCGCGACCGACAAGGCGTCGGGCGCGGAATACCTCGCGGCGCATCGCGCGGCGCATGCGCTCGGCCTGCCGAGCAACTGCACCATGCTCTACGGTCACATCGAGACGTTCGAGCACCGGGTCGATCATCTGCTTCAGCTGCGCGCGCTGCAGGACGACACGCGCGGCTTCCAGTGTTTCATCCCGCTCGCGTTCCACAACGAGAACAACAGCCTTCGCAAGCTGCCCGAGCCCACGGCCGTGGACAGCCTGCGCACGCTCGCGGTGTCGCGCCTGCTGCTCGACAACTTCGATCACATCAAGGCGTATTGGGTGTCGATGGGCATCGCCACCGCGCAGCTGGGCTTGCGCTTCGGCGCGGACGACCTGGACGGCACGATCATCCACGAGAGCATCTACCACTCGGCGGGGAGTCGGGTGCCCATGGCGCTCGCGCGTGACGAGCTGATCCGCCTCATCCGCGAGGCGGGGCGCATCCCGGTGGAGCGCGACACGACCTACGGCGTGATCGAAGAGCTGCCGCGCGCTGTGCAGCCCGAAGCGGCGCTGAAGGTTCGCGAGCGCTTCGCTCAGAAGCGCGCACTGTCCGTGATGTCCTGAGAGGAGAGCGCCATGGCAAAGATCAAAGCGGGCCTGGTTCAGAATCGTTACCGTCGCGAGCAGGTGGAGCCGGGCGGCAAGCTGCGCGTCGTGGGCGTGAGCTTCCTGAACGCGCAGCCACATCTGCACGGTCTGCTCTCCGGCCTCGGTGAAGAGCGCATGCAAGTCGCGCTCGCGGAGCCTTCGGAGCTGGCGCGGCGCCTGTACGAGGACGAGGCCGACGTGGGCTTGTGTCCCGTGGTGCCGCTCGCCACGCACGGTGGCTTCGAGCTCGTGCCGAACGTCGCCATCGGCTGCGACGGTGCCGTGCGCTCGATCCGCATCGTCGGCGACGTGCCGATCGAAGAGGCCGAGGAGATCCTGCTGGATGCGGCCAGCCGCACCTCGCAGATCCTGGCGCGCTTGATCGTGCGGCAGCTGCGAGGCGGGCGCGAGCCGCGCTACTTCTCGCGCCCCGCGCGCGAGATCGTGGAGACGGTGTCGGGCAAGACGCTGGGCCTCTTGATCGGCGACGCGGCGCTCGAGATCGAGGGCCGCTTCCAGTACGAGCTGGATCTCGGCCAGGCGTGGAAGGATCTCACGGGCCTGCCGTTCGTGTTTGCGGTGTGGGCCGCGCGGCCGGGCGTGCTGAGCGCCGCTGACTGCGAGACCTTGCAGCGCTCCCTCGCGGCCGGTCTGGAGGCGCGTCCGGCCATCGCCCAGGCGTGGATGCGCGGTCACGGCGGCGAAGCCGCAGCGCACCTCGCTTATCTGAATGACAATATTCGCTACCAGCTGGACGCCGCGGCGCTCGCGGGTCTGCGCGAGTTTCTGCGGCGGGCGGCCGAGGCCAAGCTCCTGCCGTCCGCCGAGCTGCGCTTCTGCGGCGACGCGCCGCCGCCAGCTGCCGAGCGCGCGCCGCAGCGCCGCAGCGTCGATACCCTGCTGGAGTACGCTGCTGACGGCGGCAGGCTCTCCGTGGAGGACGCGCTGTGGCTCGGCCGCGAGGCCGACACCCACGAGCTGGGCCTGGCCGCGGATCTGCGGCGCAAAGCGCTGCATCCGGAAGAAGTGGTCACGTACATCGTCGACCGCAACGTCAACTACACGAACGTGTGCACCACGTCTTGTCGCTTCTGCGCCTTCTACCGGCCCGTCGGCCACAAGGAAGGCTACGTGCTCAGCCGCGACGAGCTGGGCCAGAAGATCGAGGAGACGGTCGCCGCGGGCGGCGTGCAGATCCTGATGCAGGGCGGGCTCAACCCCGCGCTGCAGCTCGAGTGGTACGAGGACCTGTTCCGCTGGATCAAGCGCACCTATCCGATCAAGCTGCACGCGCTCAGCCCGGAGGAGATCTGGCACCTCGTGCGCATCGAGGATCTGAGCGTGGAGGCCGTGCTGCGGCGCCTGCGCGACGCGGGCCTGGACTCGGTCCCCGGCGGCGGCGCGGAGGTGCTCACCGATCGCGTGCGCAGCAAGATCGCGAAGGCCAAGTGCACGAGCGCGGAGTGGCTCGAGGT
>Ga0190269_10000354_pt1 | contig 24485 bp, 18 predicted proteins | sample Popmic249IS_FD_133749 | JGI IMG/M metagenome (GOLD analysis project Ga0190269, IMG submission 133749) | Populus adjacent soil microbial communities from riparian zone of Blue River, Arizona, USA - 249 IS | ecosystem: Environmental > Terrestrial > Soil > Riparian zone | place: USA: Arizona... | reverse complement strand
CCGTTGCCGCTCGAGCCGTTGCCGCTCGTGCTGACAGGGGTCACTGCGCTGGTCGCCCAGGGGCAGAAACGGAGAGTGTCCACGCCCATCGGTACGAAGCTGCAGGGACGCCCGGTGATCTTGGAGATGGTCGATACCGCGCCGCGTACGCCAAGGAAGATGTGGTCGAAGTCACGCAGCATCTCGACCTGATAGCGAGGCAAAAGCGTCTCCCACGCCTCTGCCAGATAGCAGGCCGCGAAGCGGCAACGCTTGCGCCAATCGCGCAGCCCGTTGAGCGCGAAGATCTCGTGCGGGTGATTGAAGAACGGCAGGAACATGTCGTAGGTGCGGTCCAGATCGATCGCGCCCAAGTTCGGCCGCACGCCCGACGCCAACGCCGCCGAGCCCGTGAGATAACGCACGTACTTGTGGACACTTTTGCCGAGCTCCAGCCCCGACATGCTGTCGAGCTGTGCCACTGCAGCATCCAGAGTTTCGGCGGTCAGATCCTCGAACTCGTAGAGTGGACAGTAGCCCACCAGGCTCGAGACATTTCGCATCGAGAGCATCAAGACAGTCTGCGAGCCACTGGGGACCGCAATGGCCTGTCGATGCAAGTGCAGAGGGTTGATACGCAGCGCCATGCCTCTCCGAGCCGATCAGCCACCCGCTAGCTTGCGGGTCGAGGACCGTCGCTTACGGCGACGCAGCAAGTGGACCGCGCGCTTCGTCATCCCCGCGGAGCGAGTTAAGCACTTCGGCCCGAGCTCCGCCAGCGCTGGCCGAGTGATTTCTGCCATTCGCGAGCTGTCTGTTGCCGCCCCGGTCAGGCAAGTTCCGAACAGGGTTTGACGCGAGGAATGCTGCGGGCTAGTGCTGCACACGGCTGCGCAAGCCAACCCGGATCCATCCCCGTTTTCGTCGCTCGTCCGACCTCGCGCCCCTGTGAGCCTCACCAAAACCGTCGCCAAGTCTTTGGTCTGGACGTCCCTGGAAAGCTTTGCGCTTTCGGGGCTTTCCTTGATCAGCCTGTTCGTGTTCGCGCGCCTTTTGACCCCCACGGATTTCGGGGTGACAGCCGTCGCGCTCGCGATCGTGCAGGTGTTGACCACGCCCGTGGAGCTGTTGTTCCACGATGCGTTGATCCAGCGCCAGGACCTGCGCCCGGGCCATGTGAACTCCGCGTTCACCGTGTCCGTGCTGCTCGGAGCTGCATTGTGTGGCAGCTGCTGGCTGGTCGCTCCGGCAGTGGAAGCGCTGCTCGACGAGCCGGGGCTCGCGCCCGTGCTGCAGTACATGAGCTTGAGCCTGCCGGCGATGGGCTTCGCGAGCGTGGTCATGGCCATGCAGCGACGCAACATGCACTTCCGCAGCCTTGCGCTGCGCTCGTTGATCGGCCGCGCCGGCTCGGCCGTGATCGCGCTCGGCCTCGCCTTCATGGGCGCGGGGCTGTGGAGCCTGGTCGTGCAGCAAGTGCTGCTGGTGAGCCTCGGCACGTTGATGTTGTGGGTGCTCGCGACCGCGGACGAGCGACCGCGCTTCCAGTTCGAGTGGGCTGCCACGCGCGATTTGCTCGGCTTCGGCATCGCCTCCACTGCCATGCAACTGGCTGCGATGATGATGCAGCGCGTGTTCATGGTGATGGTCGGAGGCTTCCTCGGCAGCGACGCCGCTGGACGCCTGAGCATCGCGTTTCGCGGGCTAGACATGCTACGCGACCTGCTCACGGGTGCGGTGTCTCAGATTGCGATGCCGGTGTTCTCCCGCTTGAGCAACGACCGCAGCGCAGTCACCCAAGCGTACAACCGAGGCACGGAGCTGACCACCTTGGTCACGTTCCCGATCTTCGTGGGGCTCGCAGTCTGCGCACACGAAGTGGTGAGCCTGGCTTTCGGACCGCAGTGGGACTCCGCGGTGCCGCACTTCGCGGTGGTCGCGCTGATGACGTTGCCGTTTTTCGCGCGTCTGTACGCGACGGCGGTGCTCAAGGCGCTCGGCCATCCGGTGGCACCCACTGTGCAGTTCTTGATCGAGACGGCGTACGTGCTGCTCGGCATGTCGCTGTTCGGGCGTCACTCGTTGGTCCTCGCAATGACTGTGTGGGTGTCACGGCTCGCGATCGGGTTACCGATCGACGTGTGGCTACTCGCGAGATACGGCGCCATGCGCGTGCGCGATCAGCTGCGCGGGGTCGGCGTTCCCACTGTGGCGTGTGCGGTCATGGCATGTGTCGTCATCGCACTGTCGCGTGTAATGCCTGGCCTGGAACAGCCTGCGCTGCGCCTGATACCGAAGGTCGTGGTAGGCGCGCTCACGTACATCGGGGTGCTGTGGCTGCTCGATCGCCAGCAGCTATCGCGCCTGATCGGGCTGGTGGGCCAATCATTGCAAGCGCGTCGCGGCTGATTGTCTCGCGTGCGCTGCCGCTGAAAGCGGCGGCGTGAGGGTGCCACGCTGTTCGCGCCTGCCGCTGTGAGCGTCACAGCCGAGACGTGTCGCGTGCGCGCTCGGGTGGTTACGTGTTTGCACGTCGCCGAACAGGCGAGTACACCTGAAAACATGCTGGTCCGAAGCGTACGGGCAGGAGCCCGTGGCTTGAAACTGACCGCGGCGGTCGTCCTCGTTGCCACCTCGCTGTCACTGGGCGCGAGCTGCTCGAGCAAGCGGCAGCCCGAAGGTCCCGACGCGGGCAATGCACCGGACGCGAGCAGCGGCGGCGAGGGCGGGGCTCAGGGCGGAGTAGGCGCGCGCAGCAGCGGTCGCGCAAACGGGGCAGCCGGGTCACCCGCCGGGAGCGGAGGTTCCGCGCCGGAGTATCCCTTGAAGCTCGGGCCATCCGGTGCGCAGTATCTGGTCGATCAGAAGGGGCGGCCATTCTTCTGGGCGGGCGAAGCCGCATGGTCCCTGATCGTGCAGCTCAGCCTGGAAGACGCGCGGGCTTATCTCGATGATAGGCAGGACAAGGGCGTGAACGTGTTGATGGTGAATTTGGTCGAGAACAAATTCGCTTCGAACGCGCCAGCGAACCGCGCCGGGCATCGTCCATTCGGCTCCAAACCGTTCACCGAGTTCAACGAGGCGTACTTCGCTCACGTGGATGCGGTGCTGCGCGAAGCGGGCGCGCGCGGAATCATGGTGCTGCTCGCGCCCGCGTATCTTGGCTACGGCTGCGGCGACGAGGGCTTCTGTTCCGACGTCAAGCGCACGAGCGGCGCGGAGATGCGCGCTTGGGGTCGTTACCTGGGTGAGCGCTACGGGAGCTTTCCCAACCTCATGTGGCTGATCGGCGGCGATGCGGATCCCACACCCGTACAGGGCAAGCTCAGCGAGCTGGTGAGCGGCATTCGAGAGCGAGACAGCGCGCATCTGATGAGCGCGCACAATGCGCCCGAGTCGTTTGCCACCAGTCATTGGCAGAACGCGAGCTGGCTGACGGTCAACAACGTCTACACGTACCAGCAGGCAGCGTACGCTTGGGCGCTCGACGCGCGCAAAGAGGGCAAGCCGTTCTTCCTCGCCGAGTCCACGTACGAGAATGAGCACGACGCGTCGCCACAGGCGCTACGTGCGCAGGCCTACTGGGCCATCTTGAGCGGCGCGATGGGACACATCTTCGGTAACTGCCCACTGTGGCACTTCGACTCATCGACCAAGTTTTGCGACTCGCGCGGCTGGCGCTCGCAGCTGAACAGTCCCGGCAGCAAGAGTATGCAGTTCTTGCGAAAATTGTTCACGAGCAGGGCGTGGCAGGATCTGGTGCCCGACGCGGATCACAGCACGCTGACGGCCGGCTTCGGTGAAGAAGGGGAAGCCGACTACGCAGCTGGAGCGCTCACTGTCGACAGAGAGACGTTTATCGCGTATCTGCCATCAGCGAGACAAATAACTGTGGATTTGACTCGCTTATCGGGCACGCAAGTCAGCGTCACCTGGTTTGACCCAGCACAAGGGACAGCACAGGGAAAGAGCACTCTGGCGGGGAAAAAAACTGTGACCTTGTCACCGCCGCGCGCGGGAGACTGGGTGTTGATTCTGGACGACAGCGCGCGTGGTTTCGCAGCGCCCGGATCCAAGTAGGGACCTAATCAGCGATGACGTACTCTTCCAAACCGGGGTCGCACGGGCGACGTGACACAACGAATCTGAGTGATCAGTCAGGAGAACAGCGAAGCGCGCTGCACGCGCCTCCGCTGCAGCTCGACAAGTCTCGCGCCATGCAGTCCCGGCTCACCGAGATCGTGCCCGGAGGCGCACATACATACGCCAAGGGTCCCGATCAGTATCCCGCGGATCATCCGTGTGTGATCGCGCGCGGACACGGCTGCCACATCTGGGATGTCGACGGCAACGAGTACATCGAATACGGCATGGGGCTACGTGCGGTGACCCTGGGTCACGCCTACGAGCCCGTCATCGAGGCCGTGCGCGATGCGCTCGCGCTCGGCACGAACTTCAATCGCCCCGCCGCGCTCGAGCTCGAGTGTGCGGAGAAGTTTCTCGAGCTGGTGCCCACGGCCGAGATGGTGAAGTTCACCAAGGACGGCTCCACCGCGGACACCGCAGCGCTCAAGCTGGCACGTGCTCACACGGGTCGCGAGCTCGTGGCCATGTGCGCGGACCAGCCGTTCTTCTCGTACGATGACTGGTTCATCGCGACGACCACGATGGACGGCGGCATTCCGGCCCGCTTCCACAAGGAGAGCCTGCGCTTCGCCTACAACGATGCCGCTGGCCTGCGCGCGCTATTCGAGGCGCACCCCAATCAGATCGCGGCCGTGTTCATGGAGCCGGCGCGTCTGATCGAGCCGAAGCCTGGCTTTCTGGAGGAAGTGCGCGCGCTATGTGACGAGCACGGTGCGCTCCTCGTGTTCGACGAGATGATCACCGGCTTCCGCTGGCATAACGGGGGCGCGCAGCAAGTGTACGGGGTGGTCCCGGACCTTGCGGCCTTCGGTAAGGCGATGGCCAACGGCTTCTCCGTGTCGGCGCTGGCTGGCAAGCGCGAGATCCTGCGGCTCGGCAGTCGGGAGCGCAGCGAAGACAACGTGTTCCTGTTGTCCACCACGCACGGTGCGGAGCTGGCCACCCTGGCTGCAGCGCTGCGCACGATGCAGATCTACCAGAGCGAGCCTGTGATCGAGCACCTGTACCGCGCTGGGGAGCGCGTGCGTCAGGGCGCCCAGCAGGTCGCGCAGCGGCATGGCCTGTCGCAGCATTTCGAAGTCTTCGGCCGACCCTGCAACTTGCTGTTCGGTACCAAGGGTCCGGACGGCCGCCCCTCTCAGGCGTTTCGTACCTTGTTCTTGCAGCAGACCTTGCGCCGTGGCGTGCTGATGCCCTCGTTGGTGGTTAGCTATTCGCACTCGGACAGCGACATCGATCGCACGATCGATGTCATCGACGCGGCTTTGCGCGTCTACGCGCGTGCGCTCCATGATGGTGTCGACAAGCACCTCGAGGGGCGGCCGACGCGAACGGTTTTCGATCGTCATTGAGTTTGAACCCGCAGTGCGCGGCAGCGCACACGGATTGGATATGAACATCAACTACGCATCCGCTGCCCAGGCTGCGGCGCAGGATCCCACTGTCCGCGCTCCAGCTTCGAAGGCGGTCGTGTTCTTTGGACATTTCGGCGCCGGCAACTGGGGCAACGAGTGCACCCTCGAGGCATGCTTGCACCACGTGCAGCGGCTGCGTCCCGAAGCGCCTTTGATCTGCCTGAGTACCCGTCCGGCCGACACCGAACGGCGCTATGGCCTGCAAACCGTGGGTTTGCTCGACTTCAAGCGCGACCTGCGCGGAACGCGCGACAAGACGCGCTCGCGCTCGTATCGGTTGATGCAGCTGACGGCGGCGCAACCGGCCAACCTGCTCAGCATGGTGCAGACCTTGCGCGAGGCAGACACGCTCGTGATGACCGGCACTGGCATGATCACGGACTGGGGCGAAGGGCCGCTCGGCTTGCCGCTCAGCATGTGGCAGTGGTGCGCGCTGGCGCGGGCCATGCGGCGCCGGGTCGTGTTCCTCAGCGTGGGCGTGGAGCAGATGGTGTCCCCCGTGGCGCGCGAGCTGCTGCGGCGCGCGATGTTGCTCGCAGACTATCGCTCGTTCCGCGATCAGCACTCGCTCGGTCAGCTGGTGTCCGCGGGCATGCCCGTGGCGCAGGATCCGATCGTTCCGGATCTGGCGTTCAGCCTGCCCGTGCCGGAGCACGTGCGCGCGGCGCGCAAGCCCGGCACCGTGGCCGTGGGCGTGTTCAGCCACAAGAGCCGCGGCGTGTACCACGTCAGCGATCTCGAGGAGTACCGCGCGTATCTGGACAAGCTGGGCGGGCTGATATTGCACCTGCTGAGCCGCAAGAAGCGCGTGCGCCTGGTCATCGGAGACGTCTCTGACATCCCCGTGGTGGAGGATCTCAAGGCGTGGCTCGCGGCCAAGGAGTCGGCGCCATTCGAGAGCGAGCCGGCGCAGTCCGTCGACCAGGTGCTCGCGCAGCTGGCAGAGGCGGAGATGGTCGTGGCGACGCGCTTTCACAACGTACTGCTCGCGCTGCGCATGGGCATCCCGGTGGTCTCGATCGCGTACGAAGGCAAGAACGACGCGCTGATGAAAGAGATGGGTCTGGATGCGTATTGCCAGACGATCGATGACCTGGACCTGCCGCGCCTGATCCAGCAAGTGGAGCGGCTGGAGGCCGAGGCCCCGCAGCTCGCGCCGCGCATCGAGAAGCAGGCGGAGCTGTTTCGGCAGCAGCTGGACGCGCAGTACGCGCGGCTATTCGCGCCGATCGGCACGGCCGTGCCGCAGCTGGATGAGCGCGCGGGCCGCCGGCCCACGCCACCGGGAGCAGAGCTGTCGGCGCGGCGCTGACCTCTGCAGCTGATGGCTGCAGATGAGCTAGACGGTGCGGCGGTCGAGCGTGCGGTACACCGCGCGATCGCCCCGCCGCTCCTCGCTGCAGTGCCAGTCGCGCGGGTCGAGCTCCGGGAAGTAGCTGTCGCCGTCGACGGCCTCGTCCAGCACGGTCAGGTAGATGCGGGTCGTGAGCGGTAAGGCCTCCAGGTAGAGCTGGCCACCGCCGATCAACCTCGGCTCCGGGTCCGTCTGCCGTGCGAGCGCGAGCGCGGATTGCAGGCTGCTCGCGACCTCGGCGCCTTCCAGCGCCAGACCGGGTTGGCGGCTGACGACGATGTTGCGACGCTTCGGCAGCGGCCGGCCGAGCGAATCCCACGTCCGGCGGCCCATGATGATGGCGTGACCGCGCGTGACCTGTACGAAGTGCTTGCGGTCTTCCGGCAGGTCCCAGGGGATGGTGTTGTCTCGGCCGATCACGCGATTTTGGGCCATCGCGCACACCAGCACGAGGGGCTCACGGGGTTCACGCGGCATGCGCTCGCGGCTCAAACGGCGACCTCGGCCTTGATGTGGGGGTGAGGATCGTAGCCCTCGAGCCGAAAGTGCTCGTACCGGAACGCAAACAGATCGTGCACCGAGGGATCGAGGTGCATGCGCGGCAGCGGGCGAGGGCTGCGCGACAGCTGCTCGCGCGCTTGCTCGACGTGGTTCTTGTACAGATGCGCGTCGCCGAGGGTGTGCACGAAGTCGCCGGGCTTGAGCCCCGAGACTTGCGCGACCATCAACGTCAAGAGCGCGTAGCTCGCGATGTTGAACGGCACGCCGAGGAAGATGTCAGCGCTGCGCTGGTACAGCTGACAGCTCAGCTCGCCGTCTTGCACGTAGAACTGAAACAGCGTGTGACACGGCGGCAGCGCCACGCGCTCCGCTTCGACCGGGTTCCAGCCGGTCACGATCAGGCGCCGGCTGCTCGGGTTGCGCCGGATCTCCTGCAGCACGGCGGTGAGCTGGTCGAAGCCGTCGGCGGCGAAGCTCCCGTCCGGCTTCTCCGTCGCGCCGAAGTTGCGCCACTGGTGCCCGTACACGGGCCCCAGATCTCCCGGCGCGCGCCCGAAGCGCGCGCACTGCTCGGCCGTGGCCCACTCGTTCCAGATGCTCACGCCGTGATCGTTCAGATACTGGACGCGCGTATCGCCGGAGATGAACCAGAGCAGCTCGTAGATGATCGAGCGCAGGTGGAGCTTCTTCGTCGTCAGCAGCGGAAAGCCGTCTCGCAGCGAGAAGCGCATCTGGTGGCCGAAGACACCGAGGGTGCCGACACCGGTGCGATCGTCGCGCGGGCGGCCGTGTTCGAGGGCGGTACGCAGGAGGTCGAGGTAGGCTTGCACGGCGGATCCCGGGGTGGGGCGAAGTGTAGCCCAGAGACATGCTAGGGTCTGTCCCTATACTCTCGAACCCTGCATTTCACGCCGCTTTTCCGCCAGCTTGCCCGCGAAAAGCCTCGACATAGGCCCCGCTATGCCTGCGTTTTTCGCGAGCAACCCGACGAAAAATCGGCGCAAACTGCAGGGTCCGAGAGTATAGGGACAGACCCTAGGGTCCGCCGGGAAAATGGGACCGGGCACGTTGAGATTCCCGTGCGCGGAACAGAGCGGAGAGTTGGGTTGGGAGCGGCATTCGCGTTCGTGCAGACGAAGGGGTTGAGCAAGGTGTACGGGCCGACGCGCGCGCTCACCTCGGTCGATCTGCGCTTCGAAGCCGGCCAGGTGACCTCGGTGGAAGGGCCGAACGGCTCGGGCAAGAGCACCTTGCTGGCGCTGCTCGGCATGCTGGCGCGTCCGTCGAAGGGAGACATCTGGTTCGGCGATCGCCACGTCGGTCGCTCCCCATCGCTGCGCGCGTCGGTGGGCGTCCTGGCGCACGCGCCGATGATCTACCCCGATCTGAACGCACACGAAAATCTGCGCCTGTTCGCGCAGCTCTACGGCCGCCCGCACACGCAGCGCGATCTCGCCCCGTTCGCGGAGCGCTTCGCGCTGGGCAGCTGGGCCGAGCGCCCGGCCCGCACCTATTCACGCGGCCAGCTGCAGCGCGTGGCCCTGGCGCGCGCGGTGCTGCACGCACCGCAGCTCTTGCTGCTCGACGAGCCGTCGACCGGCCTCGACGTCGCCTCGGTGGAGCGCCTGATCACGGCCGTCCAACAAGAGCGAGCCCGCGGCGCGATCATCGTCCTGGTCACGCACGACGACCCACTGCGCGATCGCCTGGCCGATCGCCGCATCGCCCTGGCACAGGGCCGCGTAGCGGAGACCCCCACGTGAGCCTGTGGCGCTCCGCACTCCTGGTCTTCCAAAAAGACCTGCAAATCGAGCTACGCACCGGCGAAGTCACGGTCACGACGGGCCTCTTCGCAACGCTCGTCACCTTGCTCGCATCCCTGTCGTTCTTCATCGACGAAAACAGCGCCCGCCTCGTAGCGCCAGGCGTCCTGTGGGTGAGCGTCGCCTTCTCCGGAGTGCTGGCGATGAGCCGCACGTGGACGAGAGAACGCGAAAACGACGTCTTCCGAGGCCTGATGCTGAGCCCAGCTCCCAGAAGCGCCCTCTACGTGGGCAAGCTTCTGGGCACGCTGGTCTTCCTGGGCGCAGTAGAAAGCGTAGTGGTTCTAGAAGTAGGCCTACTGTTCAACCTGGACCTACTACCGATCCTGGGCCCACTCACCTTGCTGCTAGTCCTGGGCACGATCGGCTTCGCAGCAGCAGGCAACCTCTTCGCAGCCATGGGCGTCAGAACCAGCGCAAGAGATCTGGTCCTGGCCGTAGCACTATTCCCAGTGATCGCCCCAGCCCTACTATGCGGCGTAGTAGGCACGAGAGAGCTCCTGACAGGCGCCCCCCTGAGCGAAATCTGGAGCTGGATAAAAATCCTCATCGCCTTCGACGCCACCTTCCTAACCGCAGGCGTCCTCCTCTTCGAACCCCTGCTCTCCGATTAGCTCCAAACGAGTTGACGCTCGCTGCCACCCCCCGCGTGTCCGCGCGCCGTAAAAACGCAAGGCGCGCGGGGGGGGAGCCGGGCCGGTTCGGTTCCGGATGTTCGCGCGCGTGCCAAGTGCCCCAACGCGATCACCGCTACCACCAAAGCCCCAACAAGTTGGATCTCGCTGCCATCGCAAGGTCCACAGTTCGGGGAAAACGCGAGGCGTGCGGGGGGAGCCGGGGTTCGGCTCCGGATGTTCGCGCGCGTGCCAAGCGCCACCACCCCCCCCATCGCTTGGCACGCGCGCGAGGCTCGCTTGAGTCGCGAAGGAAAACGCGATCACCTCTAAGACAACCGCGACAACTGCAAGCGAGCCGTGCGTCCGGAGCCGAACCCCGGCTCCCCCCGCACGCCGTCAGCCACCCCCACTAACTCACAAAAACCGTTCAATGGCAGCGAGAGACAACGCCGCCCCCCAATCGCGCGGCCCATCCACCCGCATCCGAACCACGCCATCCGGCCCAATCACCCAAGTCTCGGGAAACAACTTCGACCCGAACTTCTCCCGGATCACGCTCTTCTCCGGATCGAACAACACCTTCAACTTCGACTTCGGAGGAAAGATCGGCGCGACCGAAGCCCAGGACTTATCGCTGGTGATCGCCACCACCTCGATATCCTTCCGCTGCTTCGCGATGTCAGCCAGGTTCACGAGGCTCGGCATCTCCTCCACGCAAGGCTGACAGGTGATCGTCCAGAAGTTCATCACCACGACCTTCCCGCGGTGATCTCGCAGTCTCCAGGGTTTGCCGTCTTTGTCCGGCAACGTGAAGTCCGGCGCGAGTAGTCCGTCTCCCAAATAGTGCAGCTGCGTCTTCTCCCCGCGCGACAACGCCTGAAACGCTTGATCGCCGAGCATCGCACGCAGCGGCCCCTCGCGGCGCCGCACCTCGCTGTCTGCCATCGCGCGCGCGAACATGAACACGAACGGCGCGCCCAGAACCAACACCAGCAGCGCGGCCCACAGCTCGCGGCCCTTCGCTTTGGGATCCTCAACGGAAGCGTTCATGAATCGACTCACCCTTCGGCGTGCGCGGCATCCGCCAGTGGCTGCAGCGGATCGGCGACGACCCGCGGTCTTATGCGTTCATTTTCGAGCAAAAGGTAGACGCCTTGCTCGTCTTCGCGCAGCAAAGACTCGAGCTGCTGCATGGCGTGCCGCTCGAAGCGCGCCGTGAAGCTGCCGCCGCGCGCGTCACAGTACAGCGCCCCGTCCGGCCCCTGGCGCAAGGTGTGCGGCGCGAGCGGCTCCGTGCGATCGTCCGACAGGGTCAGGACCGGCAGCCCCGAGGCTGGGAGCGTCACTGTACGCACGAACAGAGGCGGCCCCTCGATCGTGACGTACGCCCAGTTGATGTCGTTGCGCAGGCAGTAGCGCCCGTCCTCCGCGCGGTCCAGCCAGCGGTCGAAGGCGCGCACCAGCTTAGGGTGCTCCAGCGGCTCACCCTCTGCGAACCAGCGTCCCTGGTCGTCGCGGCGAATGTTGGTCTCGCGGCTCTGTCCAAAAAGAAATTGGCTGGGATCCATGGCCAGGTACTCACTACCACAGCCGCTCGACGCGCGCAGAGAGTCGGGGTCGCCCGGACACGAGCTGTGGAAAGTCGGCCGGCCGGGTTCGCGCGTGCTACAGACAGGGCCCTGAGCGCGGGCGCTCAGCTGGGCAGGGTGGTGGAGTGACCGAGCAGGGGCACAAGCGAGCGGGTTTTTTTCGCTGGTTCCTGTACGCCGTGCTGGCGCTCGCCACTGCACCGGTGGTGCTCGCGCTGTTTGCGCGGACGCCGCTCATGCGCGAGTACGCGCGCCAGGAGGCGGAGCGTGCGATCCGCGCCGAGCTAGGGCTGACCGGTGTAATCGCGGACATCGACGTCGAGCCGCGCACGCAGACGTTCGTCGCGCGCCACATCACGCTCGACCATCCGGAGCACGGTCGCTTCGTCGAAGCGGACTCGCTGCGCATCCGGCCCTCCTGGCTCGCGCTGTTCCGCGGCCGCATCGACCTGCACAACATCAGCATCGATCGCGCGTCGGTCTGGCTCGTGCTGCGCGACGGCAAGCTGATCAACGGACCGGTGGTGAAGTCGTCCGGCAAGCCGGGCGCGATCAGCGTCGATCTGCCGTTCGACAAGCTGTCCGTCACCCACTCGCGCTTCCTGCTCGATGCCGAGCAGCTGGGCTCTGCGGCGCTGTCCGACATCTCGCTGCACCTCGACTCCGCGCGCCCAGACGTGCTCGGAGTCGTGCTCTCCTCGCCGCGCGGCGAGGTCAAGCACCGCGCCGGGGTGGATCCGATCGAGGGCCTCGAGCTCAAGGCGCGCGTCACCGACGAGAACGTCCAGGTGGAGCTGCTGCGCCTGCACAACGCCGATCTAAACATCGCGCTGCGCCGCGCCAGCCTGCAGCTGCCGGCGGCGCTGCAGTACCAGGGTGAGCTGGAGCTGGGCTTCAACGTCGGCAGTCTCTCGCGCTGGCCGTTGCCGGTGAAGCTGCCACCTCTCTCGGGCCAGCTCTCGGCGCGGGCCAAGCTGCACAACAAGGGCGACGGTATCCACGCGAGCGTTGAGCTGAACCTGGCGCGCATGGTCTTCGACCAGTACGGCTTCGGAGAGAACGTGCACTTCGCGCTGCAGCTCGACAAGGACGTGATCAAGTTCGACGGCTACTCCGAGCTGATCCGCAAGGGCGGACGAGTGGATCTGAGCGGCAGCGTCGGGCTCGGGCCCAAGCTGCCGCTCTCCGTACGCGCGCGCGTTCACGACGTGGAGTTCGCGAAGCTGATGGAGCAGCTCGGCGTGTCGCCGGATGCGATCGTGGACTGGAACCTCGGCGGCGGCTTCGAGCTACGCGGCACGCTCGATCCGCTGCTGCTCTCGGGGCCCCTGCGCATGCCCACGCGGGACTTCCGCGTGATGCGCGACGCCTGGCACAAGCAGCCGAAGAACTTGCTCGGCGTGGCGAGCGCGAACCTGTCCGGCACCGTGAAGGTCACGCCGAAGGGCATCTTCCTGCTCGACATGGACGCCGCCCTGCGGAACTCCAAGCTGCACGTCGACGAGGTCATGCTCGGCTTCGACGACGCGTTGCGCGTGCGCGCCGTGGGCGAGGTGTTCGACATGCGCGACGCTTCGCCGCTCGCCGACTTTCCCATCGCGGGCAAGGGCAGCTTCAGCGTGAAAGTGGACGGCATCTACGAGGCGCCGAGCGTAAGCGGCCACCTGCGCTTCAACGACTTCGCGTTCGGCACCTTTCCCTTCGGCGACGTGGAGTCCGACTTCGTGCTCGAGCGCGACGTGCAAGCCGTGCGCTTCCCGGAGATGCTTGCGCGCAAGGGAAAGAGCCGCTACCGCGCGCACGACTTCGTGCTCGACTTCAACGACGACCGCCTCGCGATCGACGCGCTCGTGCGCTTCGATCACTTCCAGCTGCAGGACTTCTACCACGTCTTCCACTACGAGAACGACGAGCGCTACACGCCATTCCAGGCCGCCGTCAGCGGCGAAGCGCGCCTGCGCTACACGATGGATTTCCCGGGCGACTCGCCGCGCGGCACCTTGCGCGCAGACTTTGAGCTGGGCATCGACGAGGCCGAGCTGTCCGGCTTTCAGTTCAGCGCCGGCGAGGCGATCGGCTCCTGGTACTGGAAGGATCACGCCCTCGGCTACAAGGGCGGGCAGCTGGAGATCGAGCGCTTCTCGCTGCGCAAGGGCGATGGCACGGTGAGCATGTCCGGCGGTATGGCGCTCGGTGGCCGGCTCGACATGGTCGTCGTCGCAGACAAGATCGCGCTGCGCGACACCGAGGGGCTGCGCGACCGCATGGCCGCGCTCGGCGGCACGTACAGCGTGGCCGGGACGATCAAGGGCGAGCCCAACTTGCCGCGCATCGACATGGAGATGATGGCGTCGTCGCTCACGTACAACGGCGAGCTGCTCGGCGATCTGCGTAGCTACGTGGTGCTCACGCACAAGAACGATCCGTTCGTGCAGGAGGCGTTGACCTGGCAGCCGGGCGAGGTGCCGAAAGGCGCCGTGTGCCCGCAGGCGCGCGCTGGCCTCGCGCGCAGTGCCTGGCCTCAGGATCCTCCGATCATCACGGTGGGCGGGCCCACCGCAGCGTTGGACGTGCCGATGGCGTTTCTGGTCTGCGGTGCAGGCCTCGGCGGCCGCGTCGCGTACGACATGGCCGTCGGCCGCACCAAAGTGTATCCGCTCCGCGGTGAGCTGCGCGTGAAAGATCTACCGCTTGCAAAGTTCCTGCCGGCGGGCTCGCTCGCAGCTGCGAGCGGCGGACTCAGCGGCGTCCTGCGCCTGACGGATGGCGCCATGTTCACGCCGGAGCTGCTTGCGGGCTCACTCGCGCTCGACCGCATCGCGCTCGGCCAGGCCGGCGTGACGCTGGAGAACGAAGGCCCGATCGCGCTGCACTTCGGCGGCGGCAGGTTCGAGCTGGAGCACGCCGCGTTCATGGGCCCCAGCACCGAGGTGCGCATCGCGGGCGGTGGATCGCTGACGGGGGGCCTCGCGCTGAGCGTCGACGGCAGCGTGGATCTCGGCATCTTGCCCACGTTCTCGCCGGCCGTGAGCGAAGCCAGCGGCAGCGTGCAGTTCGAGGTGAAGGTGAGCGGTGCGCTCGACAAGCCGGGGGTGTTCGGGCAGGCCAGCGCCGAGGGCGCGAGCCTGCGCCTGAAAGCGGCGCCGTACCCCGTCGACGCGATCGACGCGCAGGTGACGTTCAGCGCGGAGCGCGTGCTGGTCGAGCGCATCAGCGCGCGGCTGATGGGTGGAACGGTGGTGATGAACGGCGCGGCCGCGCTGCAAGGGCGCAAGCTCGGCAGCTTCCGGCTGGAGCTCACGGGCGATAGGCTCCTCGCGACGCCGCGCGAAGGTGTCGAGGTGGCGTTCGGCGGGCGCGGTGAGCTGAGCTGGAAGCGCGGGGACCGCCTCCCGAAGCTGCAGGGCACTCTGCGACTCGGCCGCACGCGCTACACGCGGCCGATCTCGGTGGGCACGACGCTCGTCGAGCTGACGAAGAAGCAGCGCGTCGACGTGGACACCTACGATCCCGCGCTCGAGAACGTTGCGCTCGACCTGCGCGTGCAGCAGAGCGAGGCGCTGCACGTCGACAACAACCTGATCGAGGCCGAGCTCGTGATTGACGACGGCAAGGAGCCCTTCCGCTTGCTCGGCACCGATCAGCGCTTCGGCGTGCTGGGCAACATGGACATCCGGCGCGGCACGATCCGCGTGCGCGATCGACCGTTCACCATTCGCGATGGCGAGATCACGTTCGGTAGCGCGGCGCGCGTGGAGCCGCGCTTCGAGGTGCGCGCGGACACGGACGTGCGCCGCAGCGTGGAGATGGGCCAGCTGCACTGGCGCGTGGGCGTGCATGCGTTCGGCACGCCGGAGTCGTTCCAGTTCGAGCTGACGAGCGACCCGTACCTCTCGCAAGACGACATCGCGCTGTTGCTCGCGGTGGGCTCCACGCAGGCCGAGCTGGCACAGATGGCCACGAGCACCTTGACCAGCACCGCGGCGCTCGAGGCGCTCGCTCGTGTGACAGGCGTGGAGCGCGAGGTGAAGCGCGCGCTGCCGGCCATCGACGACGTGAGCATCGGCAGCGGGTACTCGTCCCGCACCGCGCGCACCGAGCCGCAGCTGCACTTGGGCAAGCGCCTGGCGGACCGCATTCGCGTGAGCGCATCGACCGCGCTGTCCGGCTCGCGCGACTTCACGAGCCGCGTGGAATACCAGATCAGCGACAAGACCAGCGTCGGAGCGCGCTACAACAACAATCGCACCAAGCTCAGCAACTCGCAGGTGGGCGACGTGGGTGTGGATCTCAAGTGGCGTCTCCAGTTCGACTGAACCCCGCGCTGCGCGAATCTACGCTACCCTCCCGGCGCGTGAGGTATCGGGTTTGCGGGTAACGCTGACGGGGCTCTGCTTGAGCTTGTGCCTGGTCTTCGCGGCCGGTCTGGCCCGCGCGGAGATCCCGAATGAGCTGCGCGGACGCCGCATCATCGGCGTGCGCCTGGGCGGCGACAGCGCGCAGATCGCGGGCCCCGAGCTCACGGGCATTCCTGCGGGCGAGCTGCTCGACCGCAGCCTCGTGCGCGCGGCCGTCCAACGCTTGCTCGCCAGCGGTCGTTGGGTCGACGTCCAGGTGGAGGCCGAGCCCGCCAAAAATGGTGTGGTGTTGGTCTTCTATCTCGAGCCGCGAATCTTCGTGCGGCGCATCGAGGTGCGCGGCTACGACCAGCTCGATGAGCAGGTGGTGCGCGACGCGCTGGGCGTCGGCGTGGGCGCCGAGGTGCGCGTGGATGCGCTGCCGGCGCTCGCCGCCAGCGTGCGCAGAACTTACGCGGAGCGCGGGTACCTGGGCACGCGCGTCGCGGTGCGCTTTCGCGCGACCGACGATCCCTCGCAGCGCGTGCTGCTCGTGGAAATCGATGAAGGCGGGCCGACCCGCATCTCCGAGCTGCAGCTGCGCGGCCCGAACGCGCAGCTGCCGGAAGGGCCCGAAGGCGTATTCGAGGCCATGGGTCTCGCGCGCGGCGACGTGCTGAATCGCCAGCTGCTGACGGCGGCATTGCGCAAGGGGGAGCAGTACCTGCGGGACCGGCATCACCTCGAGGCGCGCATCGAGAGTCCCGTGATCACCGTGCGGGGCGAGCGTGCGATCCTGGCGTTTCCCACGCACATCGGTCCGCGCTATCGCCTGCAGGTCGAGGGCGCCACGCCGCTGAAAGACACGGAGATCGCGGGCACGGTCTTGCTGCCCGAAGCGCCGCTGACGGCGGAGTCGATCGAGGCGATGCCGGAGCGCATCAAGGACGTCTACCGCAAGAACGGCTTCCTGCACGCGCGCGCATCCGTCAGTCGCAAGCTGCTCGGCCCGAACGATGCGCTGCTGCACGCGCGCATCGATCCCGGGGCGCAGGTCGACGTGGCGCTCGTGAGCTTTCCGGGCGCGCGCCACTTCAGCACCGAGTTTCTGCGCGAGCAGCTCTCGAGCTACCTCGATGAGGATCTGCCCGGGGGCGGGTTGGTCGGCACGGTGGACTCGCACGTCACGGGCGAGATCATCGGGGGGACACCGGCTGGACAGCAGCGCGAGCTGCCGCGGCCCACTGAGCAAGACCCGGATCGCACGTATTACGAGCCCACGTACCTCGAGGCGATCAAGCACCTGGCAGAGCTGTACCAGGCCGCAGGCTTTCTGTCGGTGCGCGTGGACTCGCCTCACCTGCGCATGCTGGACGACGCGCACGCGACGGTCAGCATCGCGATCGAAGAGGGGCCGCGGACGTTGCTGCACAGCGTGGTGCTGCACGGACAGGAGCAGCTGAGCGCGCAGGAGCTGCTGATCGCGAGCGGCTTCGTCCGCTCCGCGCCGTTCTCGTACCTGGCGCTCGAAGAAGCGCGCGTGCGCATGCAGGAGCTCTATCAAGAGCGCGGTTACATGTTTGCGCGCATCGAGCCCAGCGTGCGCTTCTCGAGCGATCGCACTCGCGCCGAGGTGAAGGTGCAGATCGTCGAGAGCTTCCCGGTCACGGTGGGCGACGTGCTGGTGCAGGGCGCCGAGCGCACCGATCAGAGCTTCATCGAGAGCCTCGTGCAGCTGCAGCGCGGCGAGGTGTTCCGGCCCAGTCAGGCGCGTGCCAGCGAGCGCAGCATCGGATCGCTGGGCGCGATCGCGGGTGTGTCCGTGCAGCTAGAGGAGCCGGACCTGCCGGCGCGCGTCAAGCGCGTGCTGGTGGTGGTGAGCGAACGGTCGAACCAATTCCTCGACTTCAATGCGGGCGTGAGCAGCGGGCAGGGCGCGCGCGGTGGCTTCGACTACGGCTACCGCAACTTGTTCGGCCGCGGCATCGGGCTGAACCTGCGCGTGCAGTTTGCGTATCAGCTGCTGGTGCGCGAGGAGCTCCAGCCGACGTTCAACTCCTTGCTGTTCTCGGATCGGCTGGAGCGCAACATCTCGCTCGGCTTGCTCATCCCGCGCAGCCCGTATCTCGGTGCGACGCGCATCAACCTCGACTTGTTTCACGTGCGGGACAACGAGACCCAGTTCGGGCTCGACAAGAACGGTGTGACGCTCGCGTTCACCGAGCCGCTCGGGCGCTTCACGTTGCTCGAGGCCGTGGACCTCGAGAACAACAACGTCGACGTGTTCGAGGACAAGAGCTTGCGTGAGCTGATCGAGAGCACGACCGATCCGCGCCTGCAGCGCTTGTTGCGCGTGCCCGAGGGCAACACGACGCTCGTCGCGTTGCGGCTGAGCGGCAGCCTGGACCAGCGCGACAGCCCGTTCGTGCCCACGCGCGGCTACTTCATCTCGATCTCGAGTGAGCTCGCTGCGACCATGCGCGTCGAGCGCGATCAGGATCAGAGCCGCTTCGTGAAGCTGCAGCTAACCGGTAGCGGATATCTGCCCTTGTGGCGCGCCGTGGTGCTGGCGGGGCAGTTGCGCATAGGACGCATCTTGCACTTCACGCCCAAGCCGGTCACCTATCCGAACCGCGCATTTTATCTCGGCGGTGTGGACACGATGCGCGGCTATTACCAGGACGAGCTGATCCCCCAAGATCTCGTGGATCGTGGCCAACTGGTCGGTCCTCGCGGCGGTGATGCATTCGTGCTCGTGCGCGGTGAGCTGCGTTTCCCGATCTACGGACCGCTCGGGGGTGGCTTGTTTGCGGACCTCGGCAATTTGTGGCGCGAAGCGGACGCAATGAATCCGCTGAATCTGCGGCCCACCGCGGGCGCAGGCGTGCGTTTGAGCACACCAGTGGGGCCCATCGCCGTGGACTACGGGATCGTGATCTTGCGGCGCGTGGAGCTCAACGAGCCGTTTGGCACCTTGCATTTCTCGATCGGTCTCTTTTGATCGCACATCGCGGCACACGCGATCGTGGCCTACACACGGGCTTTGACGTGCTGTGATGTCCGTGGCGGCGTTGACAGACGCTCGGCAATTCTCAATATTTCTTGGCCGGACCCGCACGGCTCTCGCTTCTTGCTCGCTGCCCTCGCGCGAGCGATGTTCGCTGCCGCCGAGTGGTTTCGCGATAACCCTGAGAGGATGCGGATGAAAGAACACCTGTTCGACAAGCGCGTGGTACAGCGAGCGCTCCAAGAGGGGCTCGTGGACGAGGAGGTCTATCAACGCATGCTCGACGCCTTGCCTGACGTGAGCCACAAGCTGCAGGCCGCAGGCGCGTCCGATGAGTCGCGTGAGACGCACAGCCTGCGTGATAGCGCCTCCGTCACGGACTACTCGGGAGATGACGACGACGACGACCTCGATGATGAGGACGACGTCGACGACGAGGAGGACGACGAGGCCGATGACGACTCGGACGACCCGGCGCATGCCGCACCTGCGACGCCGGCTGCCGAGCCAGCGTACGCCGATGTGAGCGAAGACAGCGCAGAAGCAGAAGAAGACGAAGAGGAAGACGGCGAAGAGCGCGCGCAAGATCCAGGCGCGTTTTCTTCGGAGCTCTAGCCGCCTGCGCTTGGGCGTGCGGGCCAGCTCATGCTGCTGAGCGCCGCACGCCCTGCTCGCGCGCTCGGCGCACGAGCATGCTATGAGAGCGTTCGCACGACATCGCTACGTGCGCGTCGCGGAGAAGAACATGGTCGACGAACCCAGAGTCGAAGGCGAAGCCGAAGACGAGCTGATCGAGCCCGAAGACATCCAACCGATGAGCTTCAACATCTTCGTGCTCTCGTTGAACGCCTCCGCGCTCATCCACCTCGGCGACTCGAGCGCTGCGCCTGTCGCGGGCGAACAAGCCGTGAATTTGCCCCTCGCGCGCCAGACGATCGATATTCTGTCGATGCTGGAGCAGAAGACGCGCGGCAACCTGAGCGGCGAGGAAGAGCGCTTGCTGCACCAGATCCTGTTCGATCTGCGGCTGCGCTACTCGCGGCGTGCCAGTGTTTGATGTGCGCCGTGCGGCGGCTGCGCGCGTCGCTCAGCGGCGCGTGCGAACCGGGATCGGCATCGGCGGGGGGCTTGTCAGCCCTTCGATGGTACCCACGAGCTCGTCGACCATATCGCGGAGGCGGTCTTTGATTCGCTCGAGGACTGGCTTCTGCGGACGCTTATCGTGTTCACCCATGCTCTACGCCTGTCTTTCAGTATGAGCGCTGGGTCCCCCGAGTCAACTCCGGGAGACCATTTTGAGATTTGCCGCGCTGTACCACCTTGTGATCTTGCGGAGGTCGGGAGCCGCGTAGCGGGTCCCGCGACCGCCGCTGTGATTAACTTGCGGAGGTCGGGAGCCGCGGAGCTTGCGTAGCGGGTCCCGCGACCGCCGCTGTGATTAACTTGCGGAGGTCGGGAGCCGCGGAGCTTGCGTAGCGGGTCCCGCGACCGCCGCTGTGATTAACCTGAGCGCTGGGGTGCTGCACACATGCATGTTCATCTGATTGGGGTGTCGGGCACGGCCATGGGCTCTCTCGCGGGCCTGCTGAAGCGGGCTGGGCATCGCGTGACCGGCAGCGACACGGCGTTTTATCCGCCGATGGGTGATGCACTGGCCCGCTGGGGCATTGAAACCATGCAGGGTTTCGATGCGGAGCACCTGAAGGAAGCGCCGGACTTGGTCGTGGTCGGCAATGTCTGCCGCTCGAGCAACGTCGAGGCCCGCGCGGCCATCGAGCGCGGACTGCCCTACACGTCGTTGCCGAAGGCGCTGGCGCAATTCTGCCTCGAAGGCCGTCGCTCGTTCGTGGTCGCGGGGACACACGGCAAGACCACGACGACGGCGCTGTGTGCCCACTTGTTGGACCAGGTGGGCCTCGCGCCCGGCTTTCTGATCGGCGGCATTCCGCTGGGCTTCAGCGAGAGCTTCCGGCTGGCCACGCCGGGCGCGCCGTTCGTGATCGAGGGTGACGAGTACGACAGCGCCTTCTTCGAGAAGACGCCCAAGTTCTGGCACTACCTGCCGGAGGTCGCGATCCTGCAGGCCATCGAATACGACCACGCTGACATCTACCCGGACATGCCCGCGTATCGCGCCGCGTTCGATGGCTTCGTCACGCGTCTGCCCGCGCACGGGATCCTGGTGGCGAACGCCGCAGACCCCGAGGTGCGGGCGGTGGCGAAGCGTGCGGCCTGTCGTGTGAGCTTCTACGCGGTGGACGGTGAAGATACGGGCGAGGTCACGCCCGAGTGGTTGATCGCGCCGGCGCCCGTCGCCAACGGGGTCCTGCCGTTCGATCTGTTTCTCGGCGGTAGCTCGTGCGGGCGCTTTTATTCGCCCCTGTTCGGGGCCTACAACCTGAAGAACGCCGTCGCAGCGCTGGCGCTGTGTGCGCTGGCGACCGGGGCGGAGCTGCAGCAGCTCGGCCGGGCGCTCACGCAGTTCGCAGGCGTGAAGCGCCGCCAGGAGCTGCGAGGCAGCGCGGGTGGCGTGCGCGTCTACGACGACTTTGCGCACCACCCCACGGCGGTGCTGGAGACGCTCTCGGGCTTTCGCGCTCGTCATCCGGAGGGCCGGCTGATCGCCGTATTCGAGCCGCGCAGCGCCACGGCGTCCCGCAAGATTCATCAGGGAGCGTACGCGCACGCGTTTGGGCCGGCGGACCTGGTGCTGCTCGCGCCCGTCGGACGCAGCGAGATCCCAGAGGCCGAGCGGCTGAGCCTCACGCAGCTCGAGCGGGATTTGACCGCCGCAGGTAAGCGTGTGGTGCTCGGGGAGAGCATCGAGGCGCTGGTTCAGACGATCGGACGCGAGGCGAGGGCGGGGGACAGCGTCGTGGCGATGTCGAATGGGGCGTTCGGCGGGATCCACGAAAAGGCGCTGTGTGCTCTGGCCACGCGGTCGAAGGCCTGAGAGCAGCAAGGGCCCGCGTGACCGTGGGACGCGGACGATCTCGGACCATCGATCGTCCACGTCCACGGTGACGAGTCAGAACAGATCGGTGGTGATGCTGTCGAGATGCAGCCACCTGCTGCGCGGCACGCGAAGGTACTGTTCGGTCAGCTCCACGTTGCCGCGCTTCAGCTGGCGCTCCAGCGCACGCTCGCGACCTTTCAGCGGATCGACGCCGGCCCGCTCGGCGGTGAACGCGAGATCGACCCCTTGCGCGGTGCGCAGCCCGAGCAGCAGGGCCTCGCGCACGAGCGCCTGGCCGTCGAGCGTCTCGGACTCGCTCCACAGCGCATCCACGCCGTCAGCCTGCAGATATTTCTCGGGATTGGGCTGGTTGCGCACTCGCTGCGCCTGACCGGGGCGCGCGGTTCTGCAGCCCACGGCGGCGCAGCCGAGGCCGAGGTAGTCACCGCCGAGCCAGTAGTGCTGGTTGTGACGCGAGCTCTGGCCCGGGCGCGCGTAGTTCGAGACTTCGTAGTGCTCGAAGCCGTGGCTCGCTAGCAGCGTCTCCACCGCGCTGAACGTCTCGGCGTAGTCGTCGTCCCTGGCCAACGGCAAGCGACCCTTGCGCGAGAGCTCGCCGAACACCGTGTTGGGCTCGATGGTCAGGGCGTAGACCGACAGGTGCGACAGGCCGAGCTCCACGAGCTGCGCCACCTCGGACAGGAACGCGTCCGCGGGCTGGCCAGGCGTACCAAACATCAGGTCGCCGCTGACGCGGTCCACGGCCTGACGCGCGCTTCGCAGCGCTCTCAGCGCACCTTCGGCATCGTGCAACCGGCCGAGGTAGCGCAGGCGCGCGGCGTCGAGCGCCTGCACGCCGACGGACAGGCGGTTGACGCCCACGGCGGCGAGCGCCTGCGCCTGCGCCTCGTCGAGCGAGGACGGATTGCACTCCACGCTGATCTCGAGGTCCGGACTGTGGCGCTCGAAAGCGTTCAGGATGGCCGCCAGCACCCGGCCGAGATCGCTCGCAGCCCACAGCGACGGGGTGCCGCCCCCGAAAAAAACCGAGCGCAGCTCGCCGAGCCCGCCGCGGGCGCGGTGCCAGCTCAGCTCGCGCAGGACGGCGTCCGCGTAGGCGGAGTGCGGTACGTCGGGGCGGCGGATACTGGCGGAGGCGAAGTCGCAGTACGGGCACTTCTGCAGACACCATGGAAAATGCACGTAAACCGCGGTCGACATGGGGGGCACACTATGGGCTGAGCGTCTGCACAGGTCCAGGAGAGGCAGCCATCTTGACCCGCTCGAGACGCGACTTATGTTGCTCGCCGAAAATCTACTCTTGGCCCGTCCAGCATGTCGAAGCGTGATTACTACGAAGTTCTCGGGTTGGACCGTTCGGCCTCCCTGTCCGACATCAAAAAGTCCTATCGGAAGCTCGCGCTAGAGCTCCATCCGGACCGCAATCCGGGGGACACCCACGCCGAGGAGAAGTTCAAGGAAGCTTCCGAGGCGTACGGCGTGCTCTCGGACCAGCAGAAGAAGGCGCTGTACGACCAGTACGGCCACCGCGGTCTGCAGAGCCAGGGGCAAGGCTTCAGCGACGTTCAGGACATCTTTTCGCAGTTCAGCGACATCTTCTCCGACTTCTTCGGGGCGGGTGGCTCACCGTTCGGGCGCCGCGCGCGCGGGCCGGGTGGGGCGGAGCGCGGCGCGGACCTGCGGACGGGCGTGCGGCTGACGCTGAAAGACGCGGCGTTCGGGCTCAAGAAGGAGATCTCCTTGACCCACCCTGGGCCGTGCGCGACGTGCGATGGGTCGGGGGCGCAGGGCGGCAAGCGCAAGACGTGCCCCCGCTGTCAGGGCACGGGCCAGATCACGCATTCGCGCGGCTTCGTGCTGCTGCAGACGTCGTGTCCGAACTGTCAGGGCATGGGCAGCACCGTCGAGCAGCCCTGCGAGAGCTGCCGTGGCTCTGGCCAGGTGGAGGTCAAGCGCACGGTGAAGGTGACTTTCCCGGCCGGCATCGACCACGGCCAGACGCTGCGTGTGCCGGGCCAGGGCCTCGCCGGGCGGGGCGGTGGACCGCCGGGCAATCTGTACGTGGAGGTCGCGGTCGAGCAGGACGATCGCTTCACGCGCGAGGGCTACGACCTCATCCACGAGGTCACCCTGTCGTTCCCGCAGGCGGCGCTCGGGGAGGAGATCGAGATCCCCATGCTGGATGACAGCTCGGAGCGCGTGGAGATCCCCGCCGGGACGCAGCCGGGAGAGGCGGTCACGGTGCGCGGCAAGGGCGTTCCGCGGCTGAACGGCGATGGGCGTGGAGATCTGCACGTGCTCGTGCACGTTCAGGTGCCGAAGCGGCTCTCCGGCAAGGCCAAGAAGCTGCTGAAGGAGCTCGAGGTCACGCTCAAGGAGTGAGCGCGGCGCCGCGCTTCGCTAGTTGAACCAGCGTTTCAGCGACCAGCCGCTTTCCTTCGGCTTCAGGTCGATGGTCGGGGCGTTGTTCTCCTCGCGCGTGAGGTCTTCGGGCTCCGCGGCGGGGCGTGGCCGTGCCTCGGGCGCGCGCTCGCGCTGGCCCTCTGTGGTGGGGCGGTCGCGCGCGGTGTCTTCGAGCGCTCGATCGCGCGGGCGATCGTCGAGCGGGCGGTCGCGCGCTGTGTCGCTGAGGGGTTGGTCGCGGGGCCGCTCGTCGATGGCTCGCTCGCGCGGGCGATCGTCGATGGCTTGATCGCGTGGGCGCTCGTCGATGGGCCGCTCGCGCACGCGCTCGTCGATG
>Ga0190269_10000353_pt1 | contig 24493 bp, 26 predicted proteins | sample Popmic249IS_FD_133749 | JGI IMG/M metagenome (GOLD analysis project Ga0190269, IMG submission 133749) | Populus adjacent soil microbial communities from riparian zone of Blue River, Arizona, USA - 249 IS | ecosystem: Environmental > Terrestrial > Soil > Riparian zone | place: USA: Arizona... | reverse complement strand
AGGTCGGGCAGCCGCTCGACGAGGACGATCGTCCCGGCGGCGAGGTCGCCGAGGCGTTTGGCGCGCGCCGAGAACAGGATGAACGCGCTGCCGAAGATCCAGGTCAGCGGCAGCGCCAACAGGCCGGGCCACTCGATCGCGACGCCGATCAGCCCTCGGGTCAGCGCGTGGCGGAACCGGATCGGCCCGCCGTCGTCCCGGACCACGCGCAGCCCGAGCGCGAACTTCCCCGGGCTCCGGCCCCGGCTGAACGTCTCGAACGCGACCGGCCAGACCAGGAAGACGAACACGAGCAGCAGGATCGCGAGCGTCGCCTGCACCGCGATGTTGGCCCGGGCGGCCGCAGCGCTGAGCAGGATGTTCAGCGCGATGAGCAGGATGATCTGGATCAGGGCGTCGATCGCGACGGCTGCCGCTCGGGTGGCGAGCCTGGCCACCGGCAGCTCGACCTCGACGGCCTCCCCGATGATCAGCCGCTGCCGGTCGGTGTTCACCGGCCCAGCCTGGCACACCGGTGCACTACGCGATCGTGAAGCCCAGCTCTGCGGCGAAGACGTCGGCCAGCGCGAGCGTCTGGTCCGACGTGATCAGCGCTCCGCGCAGCGTCGTGAGACCGTTCGCGCCGGTCAGCTTCGACGTCCGCAGATCGCACTTGCGAGCGGCGTCCGCACCGAACTCGGCACCCGCGAGGTCGCAGTCGTCGAAAACGATGCCGGACAGGTCGCCGCGCAGCGTCGTACCGGCGAACGTGCAGTCACGGAACACGATCGAGCCCTTGCCGCGGCGGACGAACAGCCCACCGGAGTCCCACCGGCACCCGGTGATCAGCGTGTCCTCGACGAACGACGCGATCAGCCGCCACCCGACCAGTCGCGAGTCGCTGATCTCAAGCCGTCGGGCCGAGACGCCTTCCCACCGGGCACCGGCCAGATCCGAACGCTCGATGCGGACGTCGCTCAGGTCCAGCGGCTCGAAGCGCGTCCCGGAGAAGTCGACGCCCTCGGCGTGCACGGTGGCGATCTCCCCGCGCCCGGCGATGCCGACGTACGAGCCGGTCAGGTGGTTGCGGTAGAGGTCGATCTCGTCGTCCAGCGGCCCGTCGACGGGTTCGAGTGCGTCGACGTCCAGCTGGGGCGGGCGGGGGACGGTCCCGGTCGGTGGCACCCCGGAACGGTAACCCACCGATCGGCCGCCGTCGCTTCGCGGCGTACCGGGACAATGGTCGGGTGGAGACGCCAGCGGCCGGGCCCGCGACCCGGAGCCAGCCGCGCCCTACCTGGTCGGAACTGCCGGGGGACGTGCGGGCCGGAGTCGAGCACATGCTGGGGGCCGCGGTGGTGGGCGCCGAGAGCGTTCCCCTGGGGCTCACCCCGGGGCTCGCGTCCCGGGTCGAGCTCGCGGACGGGCGGCGCGCGTTCCTCAAGGCGGCGGGTGTGCACCGGAGCGCCTCCGCGGTCGAGAAGCTGCGCCGGGAGGCCCGGGTGATGGCGGCGCTGCCGCCCGAGGCGCCGACGCCGCGCCTGCTCGGCTGCTACGACGACGGTCGCTGGGCCGCGGTGGCGTCCACGGACGTGGCCGGGCGCCCGCCGTCGGTGCCGTGGACGTCGGCCGAACTCGAGCGGGTGCTCGCGGCGGTCGCCGACTGCGCGGCGGCGACGACGCCCGCGCCGTTCCCCGGTCCGCGCTTCGTGACGGACTGGGCCGCCGACCTGACCGGCTGGCGCGAGCTGGCCCGCCGCCACTTCGCCGCGACCGGTGCCGGCTCCCGCTCCGCCGCGGACGGCGCCGGTTCCCGCTCTGCCGCGAGCGGCGCCGGTTCCCGCTCCGCCGCCGACGACCTGCGGGCGGTGCTGCCCGCGGACCTCTCCGACCGGGTGATCGACGACCTCGATCGGCTGGCGCGGCTGGAGGCAGGCTGGTCGGTTCGCGCCGACGGCGACACGCTCCTGCACGGCGACCTCCGCGCCGACAACATCCTGCTCACCGGCGAACGGGTGTGGTTCGTCGACTGGCCGTCGGCCTCGGTCGGTGCGGCCTGGCTCGATCTGCTGTTCCTCTTGCCGGGCATCGCCGCGGCCACGCCGGGGTTCGATCCGCAGGAGGTCGTGCTCACCCACCCGCTGACCAGGGACGTCGACCCCGCCACGCTGACCGCGATGCTGACCGCGATCGCCGGGTTCCTGGCGACGGTGAGCCTCGAGCCGCCCCCCTGGTACGCGCCCGAGGTGCGCTCGTTCCAGCGCGCCGAAGCCGCCGCGGCCGTGTGCTGGCTCTACCGCAGGCTCCCGCGCTCCTGAGCGGTCACGGTTGCAGCATCGGTGCGGCGCGTGCCGGTTTCCTCCGATGACCGGCCCGCTCCCCGATATCGAGAGCATGACCACGACATCGCCGTCGCCGCTCCGGGTGCTCCGCCGCCCCGGCACGCTGCTGCTGCTCGTCCTCGTGGCTGACACGTACGCCTTCTTCGTGTCGGACGCCGGTGAGTCTCCCGTCGGGATGCTCGTCTACCTGCTCCAGGCGTTCCTGCTGTACCGGGTCTGGCGCGGCGCGAACATGGTGCCGCTGATCTTGCTGCTCGTGATCGCCGCGTACGAGGCCTACTGCGTCAAACAGGTGATCGACGCCGGGGCCGCTGTCGACCATCGAGCCTGGGTAACCGCTCACGTACTTGCCGTAGCCGTCACGTTTGCGATCCTGCTCAGCAGCGCCGTTCGACGTCGACTCAGTCCACTGCGTGGACTGCGAGCGATCGAATGAGTGTGATCTCTGCCACGCCGCGGCGGCGTTGCCGTTGCGGAAGGCGTCGCGACACCACCCAGGCGTCCTGCGGTGATGACCAGCCGGACGAACCGATCACGGAAAACGGGCGGCGCGGTCCGACCTGCTGACCGACCGCGGCGAATACCGCCTGGTCCTCGAACTCTGTAACGTTCCTGTTGCTCGACCGCGAACACCACGTGTCAACCCGGTGGACCGCAGGTCGACGCAAGGGAGTGGCTCCATCCGCAGCCGGCTACCGCCGGACGAGCCCCCCGCCCTCCGGCCACGGCGTCGCTGGCGACGCCTGCTGCCCCGTGCCTGTCGCGTGCGCTGCCCACCGGGCGTCGCACGCCGCCGGGCCGGCCGGAATGCCCGCTCAATGATCGACGTCGCGTTGGAGACTGTCATGACCGCCGGTCCCTTGGACCAGCCTGCCCTGTTGTCTGTCCGTAACCGCGCGGTGAGCCGCGCGGACGGGGCAGTCGACACCATCGACCCGATCCGGGGCCTCGGCGTAGCGGACGCCGACGGTACCCCCTCGGCGGCCAGAATCGTCCGCCGGGCCATCCGCCGTTCCTTCGACGTCACCGACCTCGCGATGGGCGCTGCCGACGTACTGCGCAGCAACGACATCGGCACGATGGTCACGGCCGCGCCCGCGCTCTACCCCCACATGTGGAGCTGGGACGCCGCGTTCATCTCGATCGGCCTGGCGCACCTCGATGTCGAGCGCGCCGGCCAGGAGATCCGGACGCTGCTCGCCGCCCAGTGGGCCGACGGCATGATCCCGCACATCGTCTACGGCGACCGCGGCGGTTACTTCCCGGGCCCCGGCCGCTGGGGCACCGCCGAGTTGTCCGCGTCGGCGCCGCAGGCGCCGCTGACGTCGGGCATCTGCCAGCCGCCGGTCCACTCGATCGCTGTCGGGCGGATCCTCGAGGTGGCCCGCCGGGGCACCGCGGAGGACCGTGCGGCCGGTGAGAAGCTGGTCCGCGACTCGTGGGACGCGCTCTACCGCTGGCACGCCTGGCTCGCGCAGTACCGCGACCCGGACGGCACCGGCCTGATCGCGGTCGTGCACGGCTGGGAGTCCGGTATGGACAACTCGCCGCGCTGGGACGAGCCGTACTCGGCCGTCATCCCCGGGCCCGACCTGCCGCCGTACGTCCGCCTCGACCGAGAGCTGGTGCGCGACGGCGCCGAGCGCCCGACCGACCTGGAGTACGACCGGTATCTCTGGCTGATCGAGGAGATGCGCCGGGCCTCCTACGACCCGGTGAAGGTCTACGACACCTGCAGCTTCCTCGTCGCCGACGTGTTCGTCAGCGCGATCTTCGCGGTCGCCTCCGACGTGCTGGCCGACCTCGGCGACGAGTTCGGCCAGCCGGCCGAGCAGGTCGCCGACCTGCGATCCTGGGCCGCGCGGTCGCGCGCGGCGGTGGCTGCCTCCTGCTCCCCGGAGACCGGGCTCGCGCGGGACTTCGACCGGCGCACCGGCACCTGGATCGAGGCGCAGACCCTCGCGGGTTTCGCGCCGTTGATCTGCGGCGGTCTGGATGCCGACGCCGAGCGCGCCCTGATCGAGACGCTGCACGGGCCGCGCTGGGCCGGGCACCCCGATCTCGTCGCCAAGGTGCCGCCGACGGTTTCGCCGGACTCCGCGGGGTTCAAGTCGCGCGAGTACTGGCGGGGGCCGCAGTGGCCGGTCGTCTCCTGGCTGTTCGGCTGGGCGCACGCCCGGCACGGTCACGCCGCCGAGGCGGCGACCCTGCGCGCCGAGACGCTCCGGCTCGTCGGTGACGGCGCGTTCTCCGAGTACTACGAGCCGGTGACCGGCGAAGCCCTGGGCTCGCGCCGTCAGTCCTGGACCGCAGCCGTCATCCTCGACTTCTTGTGGGCGGCCCGCTGAGAACGACGCTCGTGGGCCGCGCGCGAGGCCTTGAGTATGAGCTATACGAGGCGGCCTCGCGCGCGGCCGCGAGCGCCGTTCTCAGCGGGCTCCAGGTCAGGGCTCGGCGTGCTTCGCGCCGCCGGGAGGGCCTGCCTTGGCGGGCTCCGGGCCGGGGGTTCGGCGCGGTTCGCGCGGGCGGGATCGCCGTTGCCGGCGAGCTTTGGGCGAGAGTTTCGACGCGGTCGGCGTGCGGCGGCGAGTCCCGTCTCAGGTGCTTCGGCACGCCGTTGCTCGTTGGTATTGCAATTCCCGTCGAGCCGGCGGCGGGCGCGGCGCGTGTTCCAGGTATGGACGTCGACTCGCTGGCTGCCGGCCGCCCCACCGAATCCGTCCCGGACCCGACGGCGCTGCCGCCCGACCCGTTCTCGGGCTTCCTGCCGCCCGGGTGGATGACGCTCCGCGTCGCCCACGACCGCTGGCTGCTCTACGGTCCGCACCCGGACCGTGGCCCCTGCCGTGGCTCGGCGGTGCTCGTCGGCGAGCTCACCTGGCTCCACTCCGACGAGTGGCGGGTGCTCCCGGTCGGCGAGATCCTGCCCTGGGACCGGACGTTCCCCACCGTGCTGGCCGCCCTCGACCCGCTGATGACCTGGTGGAACCTTCGTCGCCGCTACCGCGCGGCCGGCTGACTCAGTCCCACCAGAAGTACCAGCTCGGGCTGCGCACCTGGCCGGCCGCGAGCGCCGCTAACGACCCGACGCCCTGGTCGACGGCGTCCGGGCAGTAGGCGTACTGCTCGACCGCCGTCGCCGCAGCCTCCCGCGGGTCCATCGGCGGCGTCGGCACGAGCAGTTCCAGCATGTCGAACGAGAGCGTCACGAGCTGGGCACCGTGCAGGTCGTGCCACCGCTTCAGGATCGCGACGTGATCGGCGCCGTCCAGATCGCAGTTCACCGCGCCCTGCCAGGACAGCAGCCCCGGCACCTCGTACCCCGCGCGCGCCGGGATCAGGCCGACCAGCGTCTCCTGCTTGTCCCAGACGAACTCCGGCTCCGCGTTGGGCTGCACGTCCAGATCGGGGTTCTGGAAGACCTCCTCGGCCGAGATCGTGTCCTGGAGATCGGCGAGCTCGGCCAGCCGCCGCCCGGCGTCCATGGCCAGGCCACGCTCGACCGCGGTCGGGTCGCAGTCGTTCTCGGCCATGAACGCGAGATCGGCGGTCTCGTCGCCGGGGCCGACCAGGAACGGGTACAGCCCGGTGCGCTCGTGCAGGCGTCGCAGCCGCAGCCAGTGGTCGAAGCCCTCACCGGCCTCCACCGGGTACGACCAGACCGGTACCCCGGTGCCGGTACGGAAGAGCAGGTCGAGTCCGGGCAGCGCGACGCCGAGGCGGACGAACACGTCCTGCGGGTTGCCCCCTCGATCGGAGAACGAACTGACAGCGGCCACGTCCGCCAGTCTCTCAGGCCGATCGGCGTGTCGGCAGAGTAGTCCCGAGTCCGTCATTCCGTTCTCCCGCGTGTGCCCGGCGATGGTCGGCCCGGTGCCGACCACGAGAGCGCAGTCTCATAGTGCCCCGCGTGTGTACCGCGCACCGGCCGGGCAACATCCTTACCCATGACGTACCTCGCGGCCCACCGCTCGCTCTCCCGATTCCGCCGGCATCTGAGGTGACCGCGCTCGCACTCGTCGCAGCCCTGGCCTTCCTCGCCGCGAACGCGGTTTTCGTCGCCGCGGAGTTCTCGCTCACCAGCCTCGACCGGCCGCGTGTCCAGCGTCTGGCCGACGGCGGCAGCGAGAGGGACGCGCGGGTCCTGTCGGCGCTGCGGACGCTCTCGTTCCAGCTCTCCGGCTCGCAGCTGGGCATCACCGTGTCGTCGCTGGTGCTCGGCTACCTCGCCGAGCCGGCGATCGGGACGCTGCTGGATCCCGCGTTCGACGCGATCGGGCTGTCGAAGGGCGCCGCCCACACCGCGTCCTACCTGGTCGCGCTGATCCTGGCGACGGCGATCCAGACGGTCTTCGGCGAGTTGGTCCCGAAGAACGCCGCGGTGTCCGAGCCGCTGCGCACCGCCCACGTCGTCGCGCCGATCCTGCGGTCGTTCAGCGCGGTCTGCAAGCCGCTCATCGTGGTGCTGAACGGCTCGGCCAACTGGGTGATCCGCCGGCTGGGCATCGAGCCCCAGGACGAGCTGGCGGCCGGCCGCTCCCGTGCGGAGCTGCGAGGGCTCATCAGTACGTCGGCCGAGCAGGGCGCGCTGGCAGCAGGCACGGCCCGCCTGGTGCGCCGCTCGCTCGCGTTCGACGACCGCACGGTCGCCGACGTGCTGACGCCGCGGACCCAGGTGCAGGCCCTCTCGGCGCACAGCACGGTCGCCGACGTCGCCGAGGAGTCCCGCCGGACGGGCTTCTCCCGCTTCCCGGTCTTCGAGCACCAGCTCGACAACCTGCTCGGCGTCGTCCATGTGAAGTCTGTCTTCCGCTTTCCGGACGAGGAGCGGGCCCGCACGCCGATCCGGGAGGTGATCGAGCCGTTCGGGGTGCTCCCGGAGACCCTCGAGCTGGACGAGGCGCTGGGCCAGCTGCGGAAGGAGCCGCTGCAGATCGCCGCCGTCATCGACGAGTACGGCGGGCTCGCCGGTGTGGTGACGCTCGAGGACCTGATCGAGGAGCTCGTCGGCGAGGTCCTGGACGAGCACGACCGTCCGCCGGAGCCCAACGTGGTCAAGCTCGGGCCCGACCGGTGGCGGGTCGCCGGCCTGCTCCGCGACGACGCCGCCGCCGAGCGGATCTGCTTCAACGTCCCCTCCGGACCGTACGAGACGCTGGCCGGGCTGTTCCTCGACCGCGCGGGCAAGGTGCCCGAGGTGGGCGACTCCGTGACGGTCGAGGACGCCATCGACCCCGCGAACTGGGAGCTGACGGTCGAGGAGATGGACGTCCACCGGATCGCCACCCTGCGGCTGGTGCGCACCGAGACCACGCCGAGAGAGGACTGACATGGACCTCGGCTTCATTCTGCTGGCGGTCGTACTGCTGCTGGGCAACGCGTTCTTCGTCGGAGGCGAGTTCGCGCTCGTCACGACCCGCCGGGATCAGCTCGAGCCGCGGGCGGCCCGCGGGTCGAGGGCCGCGAAGACGGCGCTCTACGGGGTCGAGCACCTCTCCCTGATGCTCGCCGGTGCCCAGCTGGGGATCTCGCTCTGTTCGCTCGGGCTGGGCGCCGTCGGTGAGCCGGCGGTGGCGCACCTGGTCGAGAAGCCGCTGGAGCTGGTGCACGTGCCGGAGGGCATGCTGCACCCGATCAGCTTCGTGATCTCGCTGACGATCGTGTCCTACCTGCACCTGGTGCTCGGCGAGCTGGTGCCGAAGAACATCTCGCTGGCCGGGCCGGTCCGCGCCGCGCTGCTCCTCGGCCCGCCGATGGTCACCTGGTGCCGCATCACCAAGCCGGCCGTGGTGAGCCTGAACGCCACCGCGAACGGCGTCCTGCGGCTGTTCGGCATCACCCCCAAGAACGAGCTGGACACCGTCTACAACACCGAGGACCTCACCGAGCTGGTCGCCGAGTCGCGCGCGGAGGGCTACCTCGACGCCGGCGCGGAGGAGCGGCTGACGCGTGCGCTCTCCACCGAGGCCCGCACCGCCGGCGACGTGGCGCTCGACGGCGGCAAGCTCCAGGTCGTGCCGGACGGTGCGACCGTGCGCGACGTCGAGCGCCTGGTGGCGTCGTCGGGCTACTCGCGGTTCCCGGTGCACGGGCCGACCGGCTTCGCCGGCTACGTGCACGCCAAGGACCTGCTGGAAGCACGCCCGGACGAGATCGACGAACCACTGCCGGACCGCCTCGTGCGGGAGATGCCCTCCGTGGAGCGGGACGCCCCGCTCGCCGACGCGGTCGAGGTCCTGCGACGCAGTGGAGCCCACCTCGGGCTCGTGTCTCTCGACGGGGACGATCCGCGAGTGGCTCTCGTGACGCTCGAGGACCTCCTCGAGGAGTTGGTGGGGCAGCTGAACGAGACGCCTCCGCTCGCGGATCAGGCCGATGCTGGTTTGACGCAAGCATCCAGTGGCGACTGATTAGCCAGGCGCTACCGCGCGCCTGCTGACTGCCACAACTGGAGGCCCCCATGACCACCGCATCGGTGAGCGGAGCCAGTGACACCGCACGCCGCGCTGCACGCAGCGACATGATCACCCGCATCGGCCGGGTCGGGCTGATCGCGTACGGGGTGGTGAACCTGCTGATCGCTTTCCTGGCCATCCAGGTCGCGACCGGCGACAGCGGCGAGGAGGCCAACAAGAACGGGGCGCTCAGCCAGGTCGCCGAGAAGCCGTTCGGACAGGCGCTGCTCTGGATCGTCACGGTCGGCCTCGTCGCGCTGACGATCTGGCAGCTCGCCGAGGCTATCTGGGGCCACGTCAACGCCGGTGACCGGCGCCTGGTGAAGCGGCTCACGAGCGCCGGCGAGGCGTTCCTCTTCGGCTTCCTGGCGTTCACCGCGGGCAAGTTCGCGATGGGCACCCCGCAGCACGGCAGCAAGACCCAGTCGGTGACCGGCAAGCTGCTCGAGCAGCCGTTCGGCCGGGCGCTGGTGGTCATCCTCGGGCTGGCGATCATCGCGATCGCGGCGTTCGTGGTGCGGCACGGCTGGAAGAAGAAGTTCCGCGACGACCTGGACCTCTCACGCGCCGACGCCCGGACGCGGAAGACCGCCGAGCGGCTCGGCCAGGTCGGCTACATGGCCGTCGGTACCGCGTACGCGGTGGTCGGTGGCCTGGTGGTCGCGGCGGCGATCTCCTTCGACAAGGAGAAGGCGTCCGGACTGGACGGTGCCATGAAGACGATCGCCGACCAGCCGTTCGGCTCGCTCCTGCTGTGGCTGGTCGCGCTCGGCTTCGTCTGCTACGGCGTCTACTGCTTCTTCGACGCCCGCTACCGCAAGAGCTGACACGTGCACCGGAAGCCCCCGAGGCCATCGGCCTCGGGGGCTTCACCCTGTCGCGGGGGAGGCGTAGACGACGACGTTCGCCTCGTACGACTGCGTTTTGCGGTCGTACGGGCTCGTGCAGGTGACCAGGACCAGCCGCTCCGGGACCGACTGGGCGAACACGTCGCCGGGCAGCTTGGCCTTCTGGTACACGCGGCGAGCAGCGACCCGGTACGCGCGCCGCCCGGCCGTGCTGTCGACCCAGATCAGGTCGCCGACCGAGAGCGTGCCGATCTTGTAGAGCGCCCCCCGGCCCAGCTCGCGGTCGTCCACGTGGCCGGCGAGGATCACCGAGCCGAAGACCGAGCCCGGTCCGGCGCCCGCCGACCACCAGCCGACCCGCTTCGGGTCGTCGGGCAGCGAGAGCCCGCCGACCGTGTCGACCTTCTCCGAGTCGACCACCGCGTCGACGCCGAGTACGGGGATCACCAGGCGGCGCGGCCGCGCGACGTCGGGCGCCGGCGGCACCGTCAGTGACGGGGCGACCGTGCGGCTCGCGGCCCGGCTCGGCGTCCGGCTGGGCGTCGTCGTGGGCGGTGCACTGCCGGCGGCGGCCCGGACGGACTCGCCGGGTACGACGCCGACCTCGCTGGGCAGGTCGGGCGCGGGGGGCGGCGTCAGCGCGTAGATCGCGGCCGCGGCGAGGCAGACGATGCCGGAGCCGAGCCCGGCATACGCCGGCCAGCGGTTGCCGCGGTTCGGGGCGGGAAGACGGAAGGAACGGCGGGTCGGTAACAGAAACCGCCGGGTCGGGAGCGACCCGCTCATCCTCGTATCGGTCCACTCTCGAGCGGGGTGCTCCGGCGACGCCACCACCAGGCGGACCCGAGCAGGAAGGCGACGCCGACCGCGGCGAGCGTACCGGCGATCACCGGGCGGTTCCCCGGCGAGATGCCCCGCCCGCCGTCGACCTGGCCCGGCGCCGCTCCCACGGCGGGGGCGGAGTCGTCGAGCAGGTCGGCGTGCTGGGCGATGACCGGTGACGTCTGCCGAGCCAGCGCCTTCACCTCTTCGTTCTGGCCACCGGTCAGCTCGGCTTCCACGAGCCGCCGGATCGACGCCTGGGACTGGCGTTGCGTGCTCACCCAGAGCCCGTCGAACGACGGCCCGCTGGTCTGCTCGTAGCGGCTGAGCAGCGCCTGCTGAGTGGCGTCCGGCCGCGCAGGCAGATCGACGCCGAGCTTCTTGGCGACCGGCCGCAGCGCGTTGTCCAGCCGGGAGTGGTCGCTCAGCCAGCGGTTGGCCAGGTCGCGCGTCTCCTGGTCGGCCGCCTTGCGCAGACCGATCCGGGCGGCGGCGACCGCCGTGAGGTGAGCCTGGTGCGCGCCCCGCAGGAACGACTGGTCCTGCGCGTTGACGCCGGCGACGGGCGCGGCGTGCGCGGCGGACGGTAAGAAGCCGCCGATGAGCACGACCAACGTCACGAGCAACGCCGCTAAGCCGATCCTCTGCCGCATGGCACCCGTCCTTCCGGACTGACGTTGCTCACCGAGAAGGTACCCGATACCTCCCAGTGATCGAACCAACGCGTTGGGTTCAACACGCTGTGAGGTACCCGCACTATCCGGTCCATACGCGTCCCACTCGGCGCCGCCGCCTACGATCAGGCCGTGGCTGTGACCGAACCGTTGTCCCCGCCCTCCGGCGACGTGCTCGCCGACGAGCGCGGCGCCCGACCGTCCCTGCGCCACCGCCTGGCCGCCGGGCTCCCGACCGACCGGGCGTGGTCGTGGCTCTGGACCGGGTTGGTCGCGCTGCTGGCGTTGGTGCTGCGGCTGGTCGGGCTCGCCAAGCCCGGGGACAAGATCTTCGACGAGGTCTACTACGCCAAGGAAGCCCACGACCTGCTGCAGTTCGGCGTCGAGCGCGACAAGGAGGGCACCGGCCCCGGGTACGTCGTCCACCCGCCGCTGGGGAAGTGGTTGATCGCCGCCGGTGAGCAGGTCTACGGCTACAACGCGCTGGGCTGGCGGATCGCGGCGGCGATCGTCGGTGCGCTCTCGGTGCTGCTGCTGGCTCGGATCGCGCGCCGGATGTTCGGCTCGACGCTGCTGGGCTGCGTCGCCGGTCTGCTGCTCGCGCTCGACGGCCTGCACTTCGTCATGAGCCGGGTCGCGCTGCTCGACATCTATCTGATGTTCTTCCTGTTGCTGGCGTTCGCCTGTGCGCTGCTCGACCGGGACTCCACCCGGGCGTGGCTGCTGCGCCGCGCCGAAGCCGGGGACGACCTGGCCGCGGGCACCGCGTTCCGGGTGCCGTGGTGGCGGCTGGCCACCGCGGTGAGCGCCGGGTGCGCGCTCGGCGTCAAGTGGAGCGCGAGCTGGTACATCGTCGCGTTGGCCGGTCTGACGCTCTGGTGGGCCGTCCAGGCGCGGCGCAGCGCCGGGGTGCGTCGTCCGATCCGCGAGGCGCTCCTGCGGGAGTCCGGCTGGCTGGTCGTCTGCGGCGTCGTGATCCTCGCCGTCTACCTGTCGACGTGGACCGGCTGGTTCCTCTCCGACGACGGCTGGAACCGCCACGGCAACCCGTGGCCGGGTCCGTCCTGGATGCCGTCGGCGCTGGGCAACCTGTGGGAGTACCACGTCCACGCCTACGAGTTCCACACCGGCCTGCACGCCAAGCACGACTACCAGTCGACGCCGTGGACGTGGCTGCTGCTCGGGCGGCCGGTGGCGTACTACTACTCGAGCGACCCCGGCTGCGGCGCGACCGACTGCTCGGCCGAGGTGCTGGCGCTCGGTACCCCGCTGCTGTGGTGGTCGTTCATCCCGGCGCTGGTGATGGTCGGCTGGCGCTGGCTGGCCGGGCGCGACTGGCGGGCCGGCGCGATCCTGCTGATGAGCCTCGGCGCCGGCATCCTGCCGTGGACGCTCTACCCCACCCGCACGATGTTCTACTTCTACACGCTGCCGGCGCTGCCCTTCCTCGTGCTCGCGGTGACGCTCGCGCTGGGGATGGTGCTCGGCCAGGGCCGGGTACGCGGTGGGGAGCCGGGCACCGCGGTGGAGCTGGCGCCCGCCATCGACGATCGCGACCGGCGGATGGTCGGCGCGGTCGCCGTGGCGTCGTACCTCCTGGTGATCGCGGCGACGTTCGCGTACTTCTACCCGATCTACACCGGCGAGCAGCTGACGTACGAGTCCTGGCACTCCCGGATGTGGTTCGACTCCTGGATCTGACCGGCCCAGGCCGCCAGGGTGACGCGCCAGCGTCCGCAGGCGCAGCGTTGATAGCAGACCCGGCCTTCGCTGGTCGGGTGAGTGGACATCGTGCGCCACGAGTGTTCCGCGTTCATGGAGCCGAGCATGCTGTAATGGCCTTGTGCACATCAACCCTTACGGCGAAGACCCGGTGCGGCTCGCGGTCGACCTCGCCGCCGACCCGCCGTCGACCGCCGAGGAGCTGGTGGCCCGCTGTCGCGCGGCCGGTGTGACCGACGTGCCGGAGCACGACGTCGACCTGGACGACGTGCTGGCGTTCCTGGCCGAGTGGATCGGAGTGGTCGACGCGCCGGACGAGGCCTCGCGGGCGGCCCGGCTCAACGTCCTGCTCGCCGACGCCGCGGCGTACCCGCGCCTGACCGACCACGGCGGCGAGCGCTGGCACGTGCACTACCGCGCCCCCGATCTGCCGCTCGCCGGGGTGCTGCGGGCGCTGATCAGCGTCGGCACCGCGCTGCACCTCACCGGCCGGGGCATGCACCGGCTGGGCCGCTGCGCGGTGGACGAGTGTCGTCGGCCGTTCGCCGACGTGAGCCGCACCGGGCGCCAGCGGTACTGCTCGCCGGTGTGCGCGAACCGCGACGCCGTCCGGCGTCACCGCGCCCGCACCGGCGTGCCGTCCTGACCCGGCATCCGGCCTACCCGGTGTGGTCCGGTGGCGGCGGAGGTTCAGGCCGGTTTCCAATCCGGGGTGCGGCCCAGCGCGGCCAGGACGCGGTCCAGCGGCGACGCGTCGGCCGGTGCGGGTACGGCCGGGGCGAACGCGGCGCCAGGCTTGGTGCGCTCGGCGTCGTCCGGGACGGCCAGCACGAGCGGCAGCAAGCCCTCGACCAGGTCGTCGTCCGGGGTGAGCTGCCGGCCCAGCGTCGCCGCCACGTCCCAGGCGTGCACCAGGTAGTCCACCGCGTGGAAGCCGATCGCCAGCACGGCGGGGAACGGCTCCGGCGCCCCGAACTCCGGCAGGCGGAACGGGCTGTCCGGCGTCTCTACCGCGGCGAACGCCGTGACCGCCTCGTCGGCGGCCGACCGGTAGTCGCGCAGGGCGTCGGCGCCGGAGGAAGGGGCGGCCCAGCGCTGGAGATCGTCGCCGTGACCTGCGGCAGCGGCGGCGAAGCCGCGGTGCTGAGCCACCAGATGGGTCAGCAGGTCGCCCAGGGTCCAGCCGGCGCACGGTGTCGGGCGGTCGAGGTCCGCGGCGGTGGCGGCCTCGACCTGCTCGACGCTGTACCGGACGGCGCTGGCGTCGAGGTCGCGTATCGTCTTCCAATTAGTAAGCATGTGTAGATGATCAGCGGGTGCACATTATTTGTCAACGGGTATCTTCGCGGGCATGGCGGACGAGGGTGCTCCGGCGCGGCCGGATCTGGGGGCGATGCTGGGTCCGATCGGCCGCGGACTGGTCGCGATGGAGATGCCGATCCTGCGGGAGCACGGTCTCTCGATGTGGGGCTACGCCGTGCTCACCGGTTTGGAGGGGCAGCCGGTACGGACGCAGGCGGCGCTGGCGGAGGCCATCGGCGCGGACAAGACCCGCCTGATTCCCGTGCTGGACGAACTCCAGGCGGCCGGTCTGATCGACCGGCACGCCGCCCCGGACGACCGCCGGGCCCGGGTGCTGTCGATCACCGACGAGGGCCGGCGGCGACGGGACGCCGCCCGCACGGCCATCCAGAGCCGGGAGAACCGTCTGCTCGACGTGCTGACACCGGCGCAGCGCGACGGCTTCCTCGGTGCGTTGCGGGTGCTCTCGGCGCTACCGCGTGAAGCGATCAGCGACCCGCCGTGAGCTACGCGTCGAGCAGCGACGGCGGCTTCGCGGCCCGTGCGGCCTTGACCATGTCTTCGGGGAGCAGGAGGAACAGCCGTGGGGCGATCCGCTCCATCGCGCCGCCGCAGCCGACGACGAGTCCGGTGGCGAAGTCGACCAGCGGAAGCGCGTCCGTCTCGTCGAACTCGGTGAGGTCCATCACGACCGGGGTACCGCAGCGGAACCAGTCGCCGACGTAGAAGACCTCGTTGTAGTTCTGGGGGCGCAGCGTCTTGACCACCGACTCAGTCTCCTCTGGACTTTCCGGGAGTCAATCCGGCTCGCCGCGCCACCGGCTCACCGGTGGTGGGCAGGTCCTGTTCGTCCAGGGCGGAGGCGCCGGCACGTACGCGGAGCTGCGCGAGGTCGCGCGGGGCCGGGGCCTCGGTGCCCGGCGCGGCCGGCCGGGCCTGCAGTATCGCGACGCAGGCCACGACCAGCACGCCGCCGACGAGTTGGGCCGGGCTGAGGAACTCCCCGAGGGTGAGCGTGGCCAGCACGGTGGTCACGACGGGCTCGAGGTTGGACAGGATCGCGGCGGTCGACGGACCGGTCCGCTTCAGGCCGGCGAAGAAGGTGAGCATCGCCACCACCGTCGAGACGACCGCGATGCAGGCCAGCCAGAACCACCCGCTGGGAGCGAAGTCGAGGCTGACCCCGCCGGTCAGCGCGGCGCGTAGCCCGAGCGTGGCCGCTGCGCCGGTCATCACCAGTGCGGAGAGCAGCACGGGCGGGAGCCGGTGCACGACGGTGTCGGAGACGAGGATGTAGACGGTGTAGACCGTCGCCGAGCCGAAGCCCAGCAGCGCGCCGACCGGGTGGAAGCTCGTGCCTCCGGCGCCGAGCAGCACCAGGAGCGTCCCGCCCGTCGCCGTCACCAGCGCGACGGCCCGTCCCGGCGTGAGCCGGTCCCGGCCGAGCAGCACCGCGGCCACGGTGACCAGGATCGGGTACGTGTAGAGGATCAGCGAGAGCAGCGAGGCATCCATCAGTTCCAGCGCCGAGAAGAACAGGCTCGCCTGCGCCGCGTACCCGATCGCACCCAGCCCGAGGGCGGTGGCCAGCAGCCGGCCCCGCCCGGCCCGGCGTCGTCCCGGCGGCGTCGGGTCGGGAGGAATCTCCGCCTGGGGATCCGGCTCGGCCCGGCTCAGTCCCGGCCGCACCAACAGGACCAGCCCGAGCAGGACGGCGGCGAGCGCGAAGCGGACCAGCAGCAGCGCGGCGGGGGAGACGCCCGCGTCGTAGGCGAGCTTCCCGAAGATCGCCATCGCGCCGAAGCAGGCCGCGGAGACGAGACAGAGAAAAGGACCCATGCATCGAGCATCGGACGCCGGACTCGTCAGGTCTAGCGATGATTCATGGACCTGATTGGTTAGGATTCCCGAATGGTCTCGCTCGATCTGCGACGCCTCCGCTTCCTGCGGGAGTTCGAGGAACGGGGCACGCTCGCCGCGGTCGCGGCGGCTCTGGACTACAGCCCCTCCACCGTCTCCCAGCAGCTGGCGTTGCTGGAGAAGGACGTCGACACTCCGCTGCTGGAGAAGGCCGGACGGGGGGTGCGGCTCAACGACGCGGGACGCCTCCTGGCGCAGCACGCCCGAGTGCTGCTCGCCGCCGCGGAGGCCGCGGAAGCCGACCTCGCCGCACTCGGGGAAGACATCCGCGGCACCGTCCGCGCCGGCGGCCTGCAGTCGGCGGCTCGCCGTCTACTGGTGCCGGGCATGGTCCGGGTGAGACGCGAGCATCCACGGGTCCGCGTGGAGATCTTCGAGCTCGAGCTGGAGGAGTCGCTGCCCGGCCTGCGGCTCGGGACGGTCGACCTGGTCATCGGCGACGAGTACGACGGCCACCCCCGTCCCCGCCCGGCCGGTATGCGCTTCACGACGCTGCTCGAAGAGCCGATGAAGATCGTGCTCCCCGCAGCGCACCCGCTCGCCGGCTCGGGAGAACCGGTGCCGATCACCGGGCTGGTCGCCGACGTGTGGACCGCGTCCGCCGAAGGCACCGGCCACCACGCGATGGTCGTCGGAGCCTGCCGGGCCCTCGGCGGGTACGAGCCCGACCTGCGCCACCGCTGTAGCGACGCCGACGTCCAGCTGGAGCTCGTCCGAGCGGGAGCCGCGGTAGCGCTGCTGCCCCGGCTGACTCTCCCCGCCGACGACCCAACCCTGGCCGTCCGCGATCTCGCCGAGTCCCGCCTCAAGCGCCGGCTGGTCGCCGTGACCCGTGACTCGCCGTCGGCGCCCGCGCTGACCGCGTTCCTGGCGGCCGTGCGGGATCGAGCGCGCGCGGTGAGTCAGGGGTAGGTGACCGGCGCTGACCTGCGCAGGAGCCGTGCGGCGGGCAGGGTGCGCCGGTCAGCGCCAGCGGTCGCCGGGCGTGCGCACGTACTGCCGGAAGACGAACCGCCAGGGAACCACTACGAGGTAGACGACGACGAGCAGGCACGCGAAGGTCGTCGCCCACGTGTCGTCGTCCATCCGATCGGACGCCCACGCCGGCAGGGCCACCGCGCTCAGCCAGATCAGCTTCCAGACCGTCTCGAAGACGAGCAGCGGCAGCATCTTCACCGGGTGACGCAGACCGACGAACGCCAGCAGCGACATCGCCGCCAGCATGCAGTCCACGACGCTCCCCATCCCGCCCCAGGAAGCGTCGTGATCGAGTACGACGGGCCACTTCTCGATCGCCAGGCCGATCGCCAGAAGCGCGTACCCGGCGCGAACGGCGTAGAGACGGGGCAGCGACCAGCCGTCGCGCTCGGCGTGCAGAGGGGGGTCGAGCAGGGCGTTCGAGGTCATGCCTTCACGGTAGGGAGATCGGGGCGCGTACCCATCCGGCGAATCCCGCACCCGGTACTGACGCGAGGTCGGTAGTACGGTCGTTCGGTGGCCACCCGCAGGCGCCGACCGGGCAATCTTCCGGCCGAAGCCACGAGCTTCGTCGGTCGTCGCCGCGAAGTCGCCGACGCGAGGAAGAAGCTGGTCGAGGCCCGCCTGGTGAGCCTCGTCGGTCCCGGCGGCGTCGGCAAGACCCGCCTCGCGGTCCGGCTCGCGACCGATCTCGGGCGTGGCTTCCCCGACGGTGCGTGGCTGGTCGAGCTGGGCGAGCTGCGGGATCCGGCGCTGGTGGCCCACGCCGCGATCGCCGCACTGGACCTGCGGGACCAGGTCGCCAGCGAACCGCTGGACCTGCTCGTGACGCATCTGCGCGACGCGGAGCTGCTGCTCGTCGTCGACAACTGCGAGCACCTGCTGGACGCCGCGGCCGGCCTGATCGCGGAGGTGCTCCGCTCGGCGCCTGGGGTCCGGGTGATCGCGACCAGCCAGGCGCCCCTGCGTGTCGCGGGCGAGCACGTGCTGCCGGTGACGCCGCTCGCGCTGCCGTCGGAACCTCCGGCGGGGGCGCCACCCGAGCCGCTCGACCGGCTGCGTTCCACCGAGGCGGTGCAGCTCTTCGTGGAGCGGGCGGCTGCGGCGTCCGGCGACTTCGAACTCACCGACGCCAATCGCGAGGCCGTCGTCGACCTGTGCCGCCGCCTCGACGGGCTGCCGCTCGCGATCGAGCTGGCCGCGGTGCGTACGCGCGTGCTCGCTCCGGCGCAGATCCGCGACCGGCTGGGCGACCGGTTCGCGTTGCTCGACGGTGGCACCCGGGCGACCCTCCCGCGTCATCAGACGCTGCGCGCGACGATCGAGTGGAGCTACGGCCAGCTGACAGCGGCCGAGCGGACCCTGCTGAGCCGGCTGTCGGTGTTCGTCGGCCGCTTCACTCTCGACGACGTCGAGGCGGTGTGCTGCTACGGCGACCTGCCCGCGGCCCGTGCCCTCGAGCTGGTGTCGTCCCTCCTCGACAAGTCGCTGCTGCTCACCGAGACCGCCGTCGGCGTGGCGGTCTACCGGCTCCACGAGTCCATGCGGGAGTACGCCCGCTCGCTGCAGCCCGCGGACGGCCTCGAGACCCGCTGGGCGAACCACTACCTCGAACGGTGCGCACAGTTCGGGTTCGAGGGCAGGCACCGCCTGGTGGAGTGGCTGGCCTGGGCGGAGCCGGAGGTCGACAACATCCGGGCCCTGCTGCGGCAGTTCGCCGACACCGGGGACGTCGAGCGCGGCGCCGCGCTCGCCACCAGCCTGATCTGGTTCTGGGTCACCCGGGCCACGACCGAGGGCGTGCGATGGCTCGACGAGCTGGCCCCGCGGGAGGCGTCGCCGTGGACCGCCTTCGCCCGCGGCTTCCTGGCCGTACTGCAGAGCGACCCGGTCGTCGCGGTACCCGTGCTGGACCGGGGCATCGCCGCCGCCCGCGCCACCGACCAGCCCGAGGTCCTGTGCCAGCTGCTCGCGATGGCGGCGATCGCGGCGCACGTCGCCGGCGATCGTGACTCCGCCGAACGGCTCCTCGACGAGGCCGCGGCCACCTCCGCCGGCGTGGACGACGTCGGTTCCGCGCTGATGGTGCACCAGGCACGGGCTCTCAACGCGCTCCAGGACGGTGACTTCGACGCCGCCCGGTCCGCGGCCGCCGACGGGGTGGGGCTGAGTCGCCGCGTGGGTGACCTGTACAGCCTGACGATGATGCTGGTGAACCAAGGCTACGCCGCGCTGCGCTCCGGGAACGCCGACGAGGCCGAGCGTCGGTTCGCCGAGGCGCTACCGATCGCCCGCCGGATCGACGACCGGGTCGCGCAGTGCTACCTGCTCGGCGGGTTCGCCTCCTGCGCCGCGGCCGGCCGGGAGCCGCAGCGGGCGGCCCGATTGCTCGGTGCGGCGGAGAGCCTGCGCGTCGAGCTGGGCGCGATCGTCAACAGCGGAATGGCGCCCGCGCTCTCGTCGGCCACCGAGTCGGTGCGGGCCGCGCTCGGCCCGGCCCGTTCGCAGAAGGAGCTGCTCGAGGGCCGGAACCTCGGCCGCGACGCCGCGCTGCGGCTCGCGCTCCGGGAGGAGTCGCCCGCCACGGCCGCGAACGGCCCGCTGCGGAAGCGCGAGACCGACGTCGCTCTGCTCGTCGCCGACGGGCTGAGCAACAAGGAGATCGGCGTACGCCTGTTCATCTCCGAACGCACGGTGGAGAGCCACGTGCGCAACATCCTGAACAAGCTCGGGTTCAACACCCGCACTCAGATCGCCGGCTGGATCACCGCATCCCAGGAGTAGGCCGCGAGCCGCGCCGCGAGGGATGCCCGGCGCATTGACGAGAAGCCAACGCTTGAGAGGCCGTCGAAGCGTTGGCAACTCGGCAATCGCCGCTCGCACCGATTGGGCGCAGGGCGTGGGGGTACGCGTCCGCTCGTGAGCGCCTACCGCGGTGACACCGACAGTGGTTCGGCCGAGCCGGAACTGCAGGATGCCTTCGATCGCCTGGTGGAGGAAGGTGAGATCCGGCTGTACCGCCCCTGGTCCACGCTGATCGTCACCGGGTTGCTCGGCGGCATCGACGTCGGCACCGGAGTGCTCGCGTACCTGCTCGTCAAGCACTACACGGGGTCTCCGCTGCTGGCGGGCCTGGCCTTCAGTATCGGGTTCGTCGCGCTGCTGCTCGCCCGCAGCGAGCTGTTCACCGAGAACTTCCTGGTGCCGGTAGCGGCGGTGGTCAGCCGTCGCGGCACGCTCGCGTCGTTGGCCCGGCTCTGGGGCGTCACCCTGGTGGGCAATCTGGTCGGCGGCTGGGTGATCGCGTGGCTACTCGTCCGCGCGCTACCCGACCTCCGCGTCACCGCGCTGGAAGCCGGCGAGCACTACGCGCGGCTCGGCGTCACCCTCGAGTCGTTCGCGCTGGCCGTGCTGGCGGGCCTGGTCATCACGCTGATGACCAGGATGCAGCATGCGACCGAGAGCCTCGGCGTCCAGCTGGTGCCGGCTCTCCTGTTCGGCGCGCTGCTCGCCGGCGGCCAGCTCTTTCACTGCGTGCTGGACTCGATTCTCATGTTCGCCGCCCTCCACGCGGGACGGGCGCCGTTCGGTTACCTGGACTGGCTCGGCGCGCTGGGATGGTCGGCGCTGGGCAACCTCGTCGGTGGTGTAGGCCTGGTGGCCTTCCTGCGACTGGCGAGGGTGCCGCACCGAGTGGCCGGCGAGCGGGCCCGCAACGCCCCCGACTGAGAGGCCCTGCCGGCGCTGTCAGCGAACTCTTTTCGAGAGCACGCGTCTCCGCAGGCCGAACACCGTCCGCAGCGGATCGGTCGCGGGAACTCAGTCGCTGTTCCGGCGCGCTGCTCGACCGACCATCTCGTCGAGCAGCGCGGCGGTGGCGTCGTCCGCCGGGAGGAAAGCTTCCAGCCGAAGCTCTGCGAGGGTGACGTCGATGGCGGTACCGAAGTGGGTGAGCGTCGTGATCAACCGCAGCTCTCGCTCGTCGGCGGTCCCCGCCCGGAGCCGGAGGGGGACCGCGAAACCGAGGTGATCGGCGGGTGGGTTGCGTGGCCGAGGCGGAGCTATCGCCGCCAACTCGGTGAGCAGCGCGTCGAGTTCATCGTCGGGATTGCGTGCCAGCTCGCTGTCGAGCCGGTCGAGGACGTGCCACGCCCACACGTCCAGGTTGACGATCCGGGCAGCGAGTCCGTTCGGATGAAGCAGCAGACGCGGAACGTTCACGGGCGGTGCGAGAAGCGTCGCGTCGATTCCCTCGACGAGTGCGGAGAATCCCGCGTTGGCGGAGACCAGGTCGCCGTGCCGGTCGACGACGACGGCAGGGTAAGGGAGGTGACCGCGCAGGACGCGCTCGAGCGCGGTACGCACCGGCTCCAGCGCAGGGTCCTCGAGTCGGCTCTCCGGGTAGGCCGGCGCGAATCCGGCCGTCAGCAGTAGGTCGTTCCGTTCGCGGATCGGCAGCTCGAGGGCTTCCGCCAAGCGGACGATCATCGCCCGTCCCGGCGCGGACCGTCCACTCTCCAGGAAGCTCACGTGACGTTGGGTCGTGCCGGTGCGCAGCGTGAGATCGAGCTGGCTGACGCGTCGGCGGGTGCGCCAGGTACGGAGCGCGTGGCCGAAGCCGACGTCGATCTGTGAGACGGTCACCCCTCATAGGTACTGGTCGAGCGGCGGCTCCGCGATTCCCTCGGAGGAATTGTCGGACGCCGACGGTCCCCGGACAGTCGGACCGTCACAGTTGCCCAGCCCTTCGGAGGCTCCTCATGCCGTCAGCTCCGCAGTCACTCGCCGATCGCTACGCCGCGGTGTGGAACGAAGCCGACGCCGACCGGCGTCGCGCCGAAATCGCCGACCTGTGGGCGAGTGACGGCGTCCATCTGCTGCAGCCTCCCCAGGACCTCCGGAAAGCGGCGGTAAATCTGGGCTTCGACCGGCCGGTACTCGAGGCGCGCGGGCAAGAGGCGTTGGAGTTCCGCGTCCGCCGAGCGTACGAGGATTTCGTCGCACCGGGGACCTACCGGTTCCGGTCACGCCACGACGCCGAGCGACTCGCCGATCTCGTGACGTTCCACTGGGAGATGGTGAGGGAAGACGACGGCGAGGTAGCCGGCGTCGGTCGCGAAATCCTGGTTCTGGATCGCGATGGCCGGATTGCTCGCGACTACCAATTCGTCGAGTGACGAGTCGGGGATCGAAGGGGCGGTCCGGGTCGTAACCGGACCGCCCGTGGTCCTGCGCTACGTGCCGACGCCGGCTCGATACCCGGTTACTTCGCTGCATGCGTCTCGGAATGGTGAGTCGCTGCGCCACACCCCTAGCGTTCCGGCATGACTGAGGCACACGTGGGAGTCAGTAACAGCGAGTCGATCACGGTCGAACTGGACGGCGTGCGAGCGGGCGAACTCCGCCGTTGGGCGGCGATCGGACGCCGGAGCGTCGAAGAAACCGTGCTGGCCGCCATCGACGAGTACATCACGCCGGTGGAGACCGAGGCCCATGGACGTCACCCACTGGTGGATCGGCAGTCCGGAGTCGACACCTGAGGGAGCGGGGGCACTGAGCCGTGTGCCCCCTTCGCCCGCCGCAGGCTGCGCTCGGTCGAGGTGACCCCAGGAGCGTCGGTTCGCCGGCTGGCGTCGGCGTGGTCTCCGGCGACCGATCGGGAGCCACGGCGCTGAGTAGCTGCTCGTGACCGTCGGGCGTCCCGATGGCGGCGCGGGCCGCGGGCTCGTCGCGGTACCAGCGAATCGCGAGGCGGAGAATTCGCGGTTGCCGAAGGGGCGGTGCGCGCTCAGGCGTCCGGAAAACCCTGCACCCGGTCGATAGCGGCCTGATCACGATCGGCCGCTGCCGCCTCGCGGTCCCGGGCGGCTTGACGCCGATCCTCGTCAGCCGCATGGCGATCCTCGGCAGCCGCGATTCGGTCGTCGAAGGACCGTCGACGCTCTTGCCGTAGCGCGTGCAGCTCTTCGCGGACCGCGAGCCGGTCACTTCGGTTCTGCTCGCGGTCGGATTGCGCCATCTCGCGGTCGAGTGCGGATTGCTGCCGGCGTGCAGCCTCCCCGGAACTCGCCTCACCTCCACGGCCTGCGGCTTCATCGCGTGCAGCGGCAGCCTCGTCGCGCGCTTCGGCAGCCCACAGCAGATCTTCGATACGTCTGTTCGTCGCGACGTCGGCCGGACCGGACTGCTGGGCAGACGAGTCGCGCGCTTGTGCGGCCGTGTCCCGGTGCGCGGCCTGAGCGTCCCGGTGGGCGCTGCATGAGTCCCGGTCGGTGGCGGATCCATCTCGGGCATCGGCTTGGCGGTCAGACCGCCTCCCGAGTTTGTCAGAGGCCATCCGTGCCTTCCTCGATGTGCGGAGGGGCGGTGAGCTCTTTCCGACCTCCTACGTTCCCGCAGGCTGGACACCGTCCGCAGGGTCGGTCGAAAGAACTCAGTGACTGTGCCGAGTCAGATCATCCTACGGACAGCTGCGGAGCCGCGAACTCGGCAGATCCACTCGCCGGCTCTGCCTCCGGTCGGAGGCGAGGCTCGCGGCTCGTCGGTGCGGCCCGGAGCGACGTCGAACAGCCCGAACGGCGCGGGGCGCGCTGCGCCGCGGCCCGGGAGCCGGGACCCCCGGGCCCGGGGCGTCATTGATCGAGCGGGAGGCGGTGGCGCGCGGAGGCGAAGCCGAGCCAGGTGTGCCGGTTGCCGGCCCAGCACCATCCGATCTTCGGTGCTCTGCGGCGGGCGATGCCGTCGCGTCCGGTTCCTCCGCTGATCCAGATGGCTGGGGTTCGGGCGTCGAGGGTGTCGCCCTTGGGCTTGCGGGAGCCGATGGTCATGAAGCAGTGATTGGGCTCGAGCACCTTCGGCTCTTGTAGCAGCCAGCTGACGCCCTCGTTGAGGGTGAGCGGTGTTCGTCCACGCTCGAGGACGGCGGGTAGCGCCTCGTCCGGGCTCCAGTTGCGCATGTCGTCGCCGCGGTCGGGTTCGCAGACGACGTAGAGCGGGCGGTCGGGTAGGGCGAGACCTTCGAGAGGCACGAACTGCTCGAGGTCGGTCATGTCGTCGACGACGAAGCCGGGCTTGTCGTCGCGGCGCAGCAGCGGCGCCAGCTGACGCGCGGTGGCCAGCATGGGGTGCACGGCGAGCACGCCGTGGGGTTCGTCGGGCAGGGCGGCGACGTGGGCGGCGAGTTCTGCCGGACTGGTGCCCGTGGCGTCGGCCACATAGGCTTCGGGCACGTTGATGTAGTCACCCGCCTCCCCGGTCCGAAACTGCAACACGATCGGATTGATGCTGTCGCGACCTGCAGTGCCGTCGACGTCGTACGCCTCGATCTGCGCGTAGTACGGCGTGCCGGCGACCAACGCGTCCCCGTTCGGCAGGATCGAGGTTGCCGCCACGAGCCCTGCAGTATCGGTGAGCTGCTGGACCGGCGGGTTGACCGAGTCGAAGTAGACCTT
>Ga0190269_10000352_pt1 | contig 24507 bp, 26 predicted proteins | sample Popmic249IS_FD_133749 | JGI IMG/M metagenome (GOLD analysis project Ga0190269, IMG submission 133749) | Populus adjacent soil microbial communities from riparian zone of Blue River, Arizona, USA - 249 IS | ecosystem: Environmental > Terrestrial > Soil > Riparian zone | place: USA: Arizona... | reverse complement strand
GCTGCGGCTCGTCGTGGGTGACGACGTCATCGGCGTCCCGATCCAGAACCGGGCCTACGTGATCCGCTACGAGTACGACGGGCCGGAGCGTCCGTTCCGGCTCGACGTCCTCGACGACAAGGGGCGGCTGCTGCCGGACGAGAGCGACTCCAAGTGCCTGACGACGCCGGACGGCGAGACGATCGGGCACACGGCACCGTCTGCCACCTGCGACCCCGCGGTCCCCTGGCCGTAGGTTGGACGGATGGACATCGAGGGCAAGGTCGTGCTGGTCACCGGGGCGTCCGCCGGAATCGGAGCGGCGACCGCGCGGCTGGCGGCGAAGGCAGGCGGCCGGCTGGTGCTGGCCGCCCGCCGAGCGGAGCGGATCGAGGCGCTCGCCGACGAGCTGCCGGACGCGGTCGCGATCGCCACGGACCTGACCGACCCCGCTCAGATCCCGACCGCGGTTCAGGTCGCGCTGGACGCCTACGGCCGGGTCGACGTCCTGGTGAACAACGCCGGCCAGGGGCTGCACCTCCCGCTGGAACAGGTCGATCCGGACGACTTCCGGGCCGTGCTGGAGCTCAACGTCGTCGCGCCGCTGATCGCCATGCAGGCGGTGCTCCCGACGATGCGCGGGCAGGGCGGCGGGGCGATCGTCAACGTCAGCTCCGGCACGGCCCGCGCGGTGATCCCGGGACTCGGCGCGTACGCGGCGACGAAGGCAGCGCTGACGATGCTGTCGGCGGTGGCACGGAAAGAGTTCGCCGCCGAGGGCATCGTCGTCTCGACGGTGTTCCCGAAGGTCACCGACACCGAGTTCCACGACGTGCTGCGCGCCGGCTCGTTCGCGCCCCCGCCGGGGATGCCGCAGGCACACACCGCCGAGCAGGTGGCCGAGGTGATCCTGGAGCTGATCCGCTCCGGCGACGAGGAAGCCCACCTCCCCTACTGAGTCGTAGGCTTCGACGTATGGCCTCGAAAGTTTGGTTCATTACGGGTACGTCCAGGGGATTCGGCCGGGAGTGGGCGATCGCCGCGCTCGACCGCGGCGACCGGGTGGCGGCGACCGCGCGGAACGCGTCGTCGCTCGACGATCTCGTCGAGAAGTACGGCGACGCGATCCTGCCGCTCGCACTCGACGTGACCGATCGGTCCGCGGCGTTCGCGACGGTGGCGGCGGCGCACGACCACTTCGGCCGCCTGGACGTCGTCGTCAACAACGCCGGTTACGGACAGTTCGGAATGATCGAGGAGATCTCCGAGACGGAGGCGCGGGCGCAGTTCGAGACGAACGTCCTCGGCGCGCTCTGGGTGACCCAGGCCGCGCTGCCGTTCCTCCGCGAGCAGGGCAGCGGGCACATCATCCAGGTCTCGTCGATCGGCGGCATCTCGGCGTTCCCGAACATCGGCATCTACAACGGCTCCAAGTGGGCGCTGGAGGGGTTCAGCCAGGCGCTGGCGCAGGAGGTCGCCGCGTTCGGCGTCCACGTGACGCTGGTCGAGCCGGCGGCGTACTCCACGGACTGGGGCGGCTCGTCGGCGAAGCACGCGACGTCGCTCCCGGCCTACGACGGCGTCCGGGAGCAGGCTGCGGCCGCCAGGGCGAAGCGAGTGTCGGCCCCTGGCGACCCGGAAGCCAGCCGGGCGGCGATCCTCAAGGTGGTGGACGCCGAGAAGCCGCCTCTGCGCATCTTCTTCGGCGACGGCCCGCTCGCGATCGCCACCGCCGACTACGAGTCCCGCCTGGCCGAGTGGCGGGAGTGGGAGCCGGTCTCGGTCGAGGCCCACGGCTGACGTCGAGGGGCGGCGCGCCGGTGGCCCGCCGCCCCCCGTGCCGATCGAGGAGCGGCGCGCCGCCGTCGGTGCGGGCCGTCAGGACTCGTTCCGGCTGATCGACCGGACGCCCACCCAGAGTCCGACGACTCCGGTGAGGACGGCGGCCAGCAGACCGGCGCCGACGGTGCCCGAGAAGACCTCGCCCCGGAACAGCACCCGCTCGGCGTCCACCAGGTAGGTGAGCGGGTTGACGTGCGAGAGGGCGTTCCTGACCGCAATTCGAGTCATTCTTGGTCCATGGCGAACACGAGCGAGCGGACGCTGCGGTTGCTGTCGCTGCTGCAGACGCATCGGTACTGGCCCGGCGGCGAGCTCGCCGACCGGCTCGGGGTCAGCGAGCGCACCCTCCGCCGCGACGTCGACCGCCTGCGCGCGCTGGGCTACCCGGTCGACGCCAGCCGCGGCGTCGCCGGCGGGTACCAGCTGCGCTCGGGCACCGCGATGCCACCGCTCCTGCTCGACGACGAGGAGGCGGTCGCGATCGCGGTGGGTCTGCGGACGGCGGCGGGCGGGGCGGTCGAAGGCATCGAGGAGACCTCGGTCCGCGCGCTGACGAAGGTGATCCAGGTGATGCCGCCGCGGCTGCGCCGCCGCGTCGAAGCGCTGCGCGCGTACACCGTCCCGGGGATCTTCTCCGGCGGCCCCACGGTCGACGCCGGGGCGCTCACCGTGATCGCCAGCGCGTGCCGGGACGACGAGCGCCTGCGCTTCGAGTACACCGCCCGCGGGCAGGATCGGACGACGCGGCTGGTGGAGCCGCACCGGCTGGTCTCGCTGGGGCGGCGCTGGTACCTGGTGGCCTGGGACGTCGAGCGCGGTGACTGGCGGACGTTCCGTGTCGACCGGTTGACGGCGCCGCAGCCGACCGGGGCCCGGTTCCGGCAGCGTGAGCTGCCTGCCGAAGACGCAGTAGCGTTCGTCCAGCGGCGGCTGACCGAGCGTCCGCACCGCTACACGATCGAGGTGGTGGTCCACGCCGCCGAAGCGGCGGTCCGGAGCGCGTTCGGCCGCGAGGCGGACGTCACGGTGCTCGACGCACAGCGGTGCCGGGTGGTGGTGCGCAGCGACTACCTCGAGTGGCCGGTGGCCTCGCTGGGGTGGCTGGGCTCGGAGTTCGAGCCGGTCGGGCCGCCGGAGTTCGTCCGGGCCGTCCGGGAGACCGGCGAGCGCTACCGGCGCGGGGCCGCCGCGGCCGACGGTTCACGCCAGGCCGGCGTCGTGAACCAGTAACGCCACCTGGGTGCGGTTGTCCAGGCCCAGCTTCACCAGCACCCGGGTCAGGTGCGACTTCACGGTCGCGACGCCGACGTGCAGCTCGGCCCCGATCTGGGCGTTGGTCTTGCCGGTCGCCACCGCGAGCACGATGTCCCGCTCCCGGGGGCTGAGCTCCGCCAGCGCCGCCCGCGCCCGTTCGAACGACCCGCCCTCCACCGCGACCCGGTCGATGAGCTTCCGGGTGACCTGCGGCGAGAGGGTCGGGTCACCGTCCGCGACTCGCAGGACCGCGTCCACGAGCCGGTCGGGCGGGGTGTCCTTGAGCAGGAAGCCGCTGGCTCCGGCCCGGAGGGCCTGCAGCACGTGCTCGTCGGTGTCGAACGTCGTCAGCACGATGACCTCCGGCGGCTCCGGCCTGCGTCGCAGGCGTCGGGTCGCGGTGATCCCGTCCACGCGCGGCATCCGGATGTCCATCAGGACGACGTCCGGCGCGTGCCTGCTGACGGCCTCGGGCACGTCGACGCCGTCACCGACGGCGCCGACCACCGCGATCGTCCGGTCGTCGCGGGCCGCGCCGTCCAGCATCAGCGTCAGCCCGGCGCGCACCATCGCGTCGTCGTCCACCACGAGGACGCGGACCGGGGGGCTCAGCTCGGCCACGGCAATCGCACCGCCAGCCGGAAGTCGCCGTCGGGCCCGACGCCGTGCGCCAGGTCGCCGCCCGCCAGCCCCACCCGCTCCTGCAGGCCGAGCAGCCCGAGCCCCGCCCCCGGTACCGGGTCGTGACCTCCGACGGGGACCGGCACCGGGTTGGTCAGCTCGATCCGGAGCCCCTCCCCCGGGGCGCCGTCGACGACGACGGTGACCGCCGCGCCCGGTGCGTGCTTGCGGGCGTTCGTCAGTCCTTCCTGGATGATCCGGAAGGCGGTACGGCCGGTCGCCGCGGGCAGCTGCGCGCCGCCGGTGCGGTCGTCGAGTGCGACCGGCGTGCCGGCGTCCCTGGACTCGCCGGCCAATCGGTCGAGATCGGCGAGGCTCGGCTGTGGACGGCTCGTGGTGTCGTCCACCGGGTCGTCGTCGCGGAGGACGGTGATCACCTGACGCAACTCCTCCAGGGCCTCGTGGACGCCCGTGCGAATCACACCGGCCGCCGCCGAAAGCTTCTCCGGCGCCGCGTCCGGACGGTACTCCAATGCTCCGGCGTAGGTGGCCAGCAGACTCAGCCGGTGCGCGAGGACGTCGTGCATCTCCCTGGCGATGCGGGTGCGCTCGGCCAGGCGGGCCTCGGCGACGCGCCGGTCCCGGTCGGCCTCGGCCCGTCGGGCCCGTTCGCGGAGCGACTCCACCAGCTCGCGGCGGACCCGCGCCACCGTTCCCCAGCCGATCAGGGCGGCCCAGGTGACCGTGATCAGGACCATCCACCAGACGAACGACAGGTTTCCGCTGGGGCGCCACGCGGCCAGCACCGCCTGGGCGCCGACGCTGACCAGTCCGACCTGCGCCGCGTACCGGAACGGACGCGACTGGGCGACCACCATCGACGCGGTCGAGGCGCTCGGGGTCGCGGCCGGCGAGATCAGGGTGAGTGCCGCCAGCGCGAGCGCGCCCTGCACCGGCCAGCGGAACGTCACCGGAATCAGCGCGAGCCCGAGCACTCCGACGGCGACGTCGAGCGCGAGGAACCGCTCGTGGGCGGCCTCGGGGAGCCCGAGGATCGTGACGCCGACGACGAACGCCAGCGCCACCACGACGACGATCACGACGGAGCGGCCGGGGCGCCCGGGATGCCCGAGGCGCCCGTCCGCTCGGGGGTCGGCGCAGGTGGTGGTCATGGCGTCAGGCTAGGTCGGGCGCGGTCGCACCGATACCGACCAAGGTCGACATCGGTTGCCACTCCCGGAGGAGGCGCTCTCGCCGGTACGCCGAAGCGGCCGGAGCCTCACCACCCGCACTCTCGGAGGCAGTCCACACCTGGAGGCAGCAATGAGCTCCGTTCAACCGCACACGTCTCCGCAGTCCGAAGACCGTCCGCACGGGTCGGTCGAGAGGAACTCGATGTCCACAGTCTTTGCTCGTCCGGCCGTTCGACGCGGTGCCGCGGTGGTCGGCGCAGGGGTCGCCGCGCTGGTGCTCTGGGCCGGGAGCGGCGGCGACCCGGTCGTGCGGGCCGCGGACGGCGGCGAGCAGCACGTCGGCGCCGCCGCCGTGGTCGTCACCGCGGTACTGGCCGGGCTGGCCGGCTGGGCGCTGCTCACGGTGCTCGAGCGGGTGACGCGCCGGGCGTTCCGGATCTGGCTCGCCGTGGCGACCACGGTGTTCCTGCTCTCGCTGCTCCCGGCCGCCGGCGCGGCGGTGGGCGCGCACAGCGTCGGCACCCTGTTGGGGCTGCACACGATCGTCTTCGCGGTGCTCGTCGCCGGCTTCCGGCGCACCCGGGTCAGGTGAGCGCGCCCCACTGCGGGAAACCGGTCGTGTGCTGCGTGCGGCCGTTCGGCGTGACGAACAGCCCTTCGACGTCGGGCAGGCTCTCGAGCCAGGCCAGGCCCCGGTCCAGGCCCATCGCGAACGCCGCCGTGGCGCACGCGTCCACCCAGGCCAGCCGGGGCCCCGCCACGGTCACGCTCGCCAGCCCGTCGGCGGGACCACCCCGATGCGGGTCGACGATGTGCCTGCCCCGCTCGGCGGTGCCCGACGTGGCCACCGCGGCGTCACGTGCGCTCACCACCGCGACGAGCTGGCGGGGGCGCAGCGGGTGGGCGATCCCCACCCGCCACGGGCGCCCGGCTCCGGACTCGCCGACCAGCTGCACGTCACCGCCGCCGTTGACGACGTGGCTGGTGGAGCCGGCTGCGACCAGCATGTCGCTGGCCCGCTCGACCGCCCAGCCCTTGACGATCCCGGTCGGGTCGAGGAAGCCGTGCGGTGCCTCGGTGAAGTAGCCGTCGCTGGCGGCCGCCGCCTCGCGGACCAGCCCCAGCACTTCACGGACTTCGGCGGGGCACTCCTCGGCGGTCAGCTCCCCCCGGCTCAGCCGGGAGACGACGCTGTCCGGCCGGTAGGTGGAGAACGTCGCGTCGACCCAGTGCAGCCGGCGCACGGCGGCGTCCAGCACGTCGGCCGGAACGCCCGCTCCCCGGACGTCGATCGAGAAGACGGTCCCCATGCACTCCTCGACGCGCCGCGCGGGCTTGCCGGCGGCCGGTCCGGGGCCGGGGGCGCGGGTGGCCGGGCTCAGTGCGGCGAGCAGCGCGCCACTCGCGGGGGCGGCGACGGTGAGGGTCACAGGCCCGCCTGGTCCAGTGCGCTCTGCAGGGACTCCCGGTAGCTCTTGGTCGTGAACGTCGCGCCGGAGACGGTGTCCACGTCGGCGCTGTTGGCGGCGAGCGTGGCCTGCTGCAGCTTCGGCAGCGCGCCGGTGGCGATCTGCTCGGACTTCTTGTCCTTCGTCTTCAGCCCGGCGACCTCGACCTTGGTGATCTTCGTGCCGGAGACGGTGACCTTCACCTGGAACGACTCGTACGGGTTCGTGGCGAGCTTCCCGGTGGCGGTCTTCGCCGCGGTACCCGCCGGCGCGTCACCGGCCGGGGCGTCATCCGCCGGGGCGTCACCGGCCGGCGCGTTCGCCTCGGTGGAGGGCGCGACGGCCGCGGCCGGCGGTGCGGCGGCCGTCTCGGCCACCGCGTCCGACGGCGTCAGGTTCGCCTTCAGGCCGATCAACCCACCGAGCCCGGCGACGGTTCCGAGCAGGGCGTACAAGAAACGACGCACGGGATGCGCTCCTAGAACTCGAACGACTCGTGGTGGATCCGGCGGCGTGACACACCGGCTTCGCGCAGGGACTCCCGTGTCGCGGCGGTCAGCGACTCCGGCCCGCACAGGTAGACGTCGTGGTGCTTGAGGTTGGGCACCAGCCACCCCAGCTGCTCGGCGCCGAGCGGGTCACCGCCGAGCTGCTCGCGGCTACCGACCAGGTAGTGCACCCGGGCGCCGCGGTCGAAGGCGATCTCCTCGATCTCGGCACGCAGCACCAGGTCGGACATGTGCCGCGCGCGGTAGATCAGCGTGATGTCGCCTGGCCGCCCCGGCAGCGTCTCGAGCAGCGTCCGCAGCGGGGTGATACCGACGCCCGCGCCGATCAGCAGCACCTTGCGACGACGCCGCACCCCACCGGTGAACGCGCCGTACGGGCCGCTGGCCATGACCTTGGTACCGGGGCGCAGGCGCGCGAGCTGGCCGCTGTGGCCACCGGCCTCCTTCACCGTGATCCGCAGCCGCCCGCCGGAGACCGGCGCCGACAGCGAGTACGGGTTCGACGCCCACCAGCCCTCCGGCGTCAGGAACCGCCAGCGGAAGAACTGGCCGGGCTCGGCCTTGAGCTCGTCGAGGTGCCGGCCGGTCAGGTAGACCGAGACGACGTCCGGCCCCTCCATGCGGACACCCTCGACACGCATGCGGTGCCGGAACGCCTGCCGGATCGGGGTCACCACGCGGTACCAGAGGAGCAGCGCGGTGACCACGCCGTACAGCGCCGACCAGGCGTACTGCGCGGGCTTGTTGCCGGCGAAGTCGGCACCGGTGGAGAACTGGTGCAGGAAGGAGAGCGCGATCGCCAGGTAGGTACCGAGGTGGATGAGGTGCCAGGCCTCGTAGCTCATCCGCTTGCGGGCGGCTCGCGCCGAGACCGCGCCGATGACGACGAACAGGCCGGCGCCGATCGTCGCGTAGAGGACGTCCGGGTAGTCGCGGATCAGCGAGAGGCCCTGGCCCACCACCGACGTCCGGGCCGTGACCGCGTAGCCCCAGGTGATCAGGAGTCCGTGGGCGACGAGCATGCTGACCGTGTACCGGCCGCCCATCGCGTGCCAGCGGGTCAGCCGATCGGTGCCGATGCCGCGCTCCAGCGCGGGTACCCGGGCCATCAGCCCGAGCAGGATGATCGCGCCGTACCCGGCGAGCAGACCGGTGATCCGGCCGGCGTTCGTGAGGTAGTCACCCAGCCCGGAGATCGCCGTCGTGTTCATCCACCAGAGGGAGAGCACGGCGACGGCACCGGCGCCGATCCCCACCAGCACCGGGGTGGGCCCGATCCGTACCGCGGGAGCCCGACCGGCCGGCGCTCTGACCCCGTGCGCCGGCACGTACTGCTGATTCAGCGTGGCGGTCATGGATGGCCTCCTGTGCTCCTCTTGTAGGGAAGGCACGAGAGAGGCCCGGAAGAGGTTCAGGTCAGCCGTCTAAGAGTTCCCGCAGGACTCCCGCTCCACCAGCCGCACCGGGAGCACCGTGAGCCGGCGCAGGCGGCGGCCGGGCCGGTCGATCCGGTCGAAGAGCCGGGTGGCCGCGAACCGGCCCAGCGCCTCGGGGTCCTGGTCGACGACGGTCAGCGCCGGGCGCAGCGAGCCGGCCAGCGGGAAGTCGCCGAAGCTGACCAGCGCCACGTTCGACCGGCCCAGCCGCTGCAGGGCGGGCACGATCGCGATCGAGCACTTCGGGTTCGAGGAGAAGATCGCGGTGGGCGGCTTCGGCGCGGCGAGCAGCGCCGCGGCGTCCTCCCCGGCCGCGGTGCCGCCGGCGCCGGCGAACCGGATCAGCTCGTCGTCCGGCGCGATGCCTGCCTCGGCCAGCGCGGCCCGGTAGCCCGCCAACCGGCGCCGGGTGGTGGCGATCTGCACCTCGTCGCCGATGTAGGCGATGCGCCGGTGGCCGTGCCCGATCAGGTGCGCGGTCGCGGCCCGCGCGCCGCCCGCGTCGTCCTCGACCACGGTGTCGGCGGTCAGCTTCCGCGGCGGCCGGTCGATGAACACCAGCGCCGTGCGGCTCTTCCAGGGTTCCAGGTAGGACTGGTCGGCGCTGACCGGCGTCGAGATGAGACCGGCGATCTGCCGCCCGAGCAGCGCCTCGACCCCGGCCCGCTCCAGCGTCCCGTCGGTGCCGAGGCTGGTGACGAACGTCGCGACGCCGCGTGCCCTGGCCACCTGCTCGACCGTGTGGGTGACGGCGGCGAAGAACGGGTCGGAGATGTCGGGCACCGCGACGCCGATCGCCGGGTCGCGTCCGAAGCGGAACGTGCGGGCCAGGAGGTTCGGCGTGTACTGCAGATCGGCGATGGCCTGCTCGACGCGTCGGCGTACGTCGTCGGACACGTACTTGTGCTCGTTGACCACCCGCGAAACGGTCTTCGCGCTGACACCAGCGCGCTCGGCGACCTGCCGCATGGTGGCCAACGCGTCACCCCCCAGTGATCGGTGCGCGGATCGTACCGGCTCTGCCACGTGTTCTGACACCGGTGACAGTCCCCGGTCCGTCAACCGTCACCCGGTGGTGCGGGCCAGCCCGGCTCGCGCGCGGGCCTGCTCCGCCGGCTCGCCGATCGTCGTCGCGAGCGCGAGGGCCCTGGTGAAGCACTCGTGGGCGGCGTCCGGCGCTCCCTGCTCGAACTCCGCCTCCCCCAGCCCGTTGAGCGCACACGTCTCGCCGTACCGCTCGCCGATCTTCGCGAAGAGTTCCACGGCGGCGCGCAGGTACCCCGCCGCCTCACCCGCCCGGCCGACGCTCAGGTGCGCCTCGCCCAGGTTGGTGAGCGCGGTGGCCTCGCCCCCGTGGTGGCCGAGCGCGCGGAACCGCTCCAGCGCCTCGGAGAGCATCTCGATCGCCTGCTCGACGCGGCCCAGCCGCATCAGGATGTCGCCGAGGTTCGTCCGGGTGTTCGCCTGGCCCACCTCGTCGTCGATCTCGCTGAACAGCGCGAGCGCGGCCGTGTGGTGCGCCTCCGCCTCGGCGTAGCGTCCGGTCTGCTGGCTGATCACGCCGAGGTTGCCGACCGTGCGGGCCTCGCCGACCCGGTCGCCCAGCTCGCGGAAGACCGCCAGCGCCCGTTGGAGGTGATCCGTCCCGTCCGGATACCGGCCCAGCTGCCAGTAGACGACGCCGAGGTGCGACCGGGCCGCCGCGACGCCGGCCCGGTCACCGGCCCGCTCCGCGGCCGCCAGCGCACCGCTGTGGACGGTCAACGCGTCTGCCGAGTGCCCGCCGTTGTCGAGGTAGACGTAGAGCGTCGACGCCAGCCGCCCGGTGATCTCCGCACGGTCGTGCGCCGCGGCGTACCGGCAGACCTCGATCAGCACCGGTCGGTGCCGGTCGAGCCACTCCCTGGCCTCGTCGGGGTCGGCGAGCGCCGGCAGCGGCGTCCCGATCGGCCGCGGGGCGGGGCGCCGGTGCCGCTCGGCCGGGTAGAGCACGTCCATCGCCGCTCCCGCCGCCGCCACGTAGTACTCGAGCAGACGGGTCTGCGCGCCGTGCCGTGCCGCCGCGTCGTCGTGGGCTTCGGACTCCGCCCGCGCGTAGGCGCGGAGCAGGTCGTGCATGCCGTAGGAGTCCGCACCCAGCGGCCGGATCAGGTGCGCCGTCGTGAGGGTCGCCAGCGCGCGCTCGGCCTCGGTCAGCCCCAGGTCGGCGAGCGCGGCAGCCGCGTAGCCGTCGAACCCGCTGCCCGGGTGGAAACCCAGCAGCCGGAACACGCGCGCCACCGGCGCCGGGAGACGCTGGTAGGACCAGGAGAAGACGGCCCGCACGTCGGCGCGCGGATCACCGCCCACGTCGAGCAGCTGCAGCCGGGAGCGGTGGTCGGCCAGCTCGGCGACGAGCTCGGCCAGCGGGCTGGCCGGGCGGGCGTTGGCCAGCTCGGCCGCGATCCGCAGGGCGAGCGGCAGCCGGCCGCACTGCTCGGTCAACACGGCGGCGGCGTCGGGCTCCTCGTCGACCCGGCGGCCCACCAGTGACCGGAGCAGCGCGATCGACTCCCCCGGCTCGAGCAGGTCGAGGAACAACCGGTGGGCACCGTCCACCGCGACCAGGCCGCCTAACGTGTCGCGGCTGGTGACGAGCGTGGCGCAGGTCGGTGCTCCGGGCAGCAGCGGCCGGACCTGCTCGACCGTGGACGCGTTGTCCAGCACCACGAGCAGCCGCCGGCCGGACAGCTCCGTGCGGTAGCGCGCGGCCCGCTCGTCGGGGTCGAGCGGAACGTCCCGGGGTGCGACCCCGAGCGCGGTGAGGAAGCCGCCGAGCGCCGCCGCCGGCGTCACCGGCGGCTCGGTGCCGTAGCCGCGCAGGTCGACGTAGAGCTGGCCGTCGGGGAACCGGCTCCGGGCCTGGTGCGCCCAGCGGACCGCCAGCGCGGTCTTGCCGACGCCCGCGGTACCGGACACCGCCGAGATGACGACGGCTCCCGCAGCGCCGCCCAGCTGCGCGGAGAGCTCGGCCAGCGCCGACTGGCGTCCGGTGAACGCGGGCACGTCGGCGGGCAACTGCGCCGGCACCGGGCCGCTGCGGGGCTGCTCGCGGGCCGGTTCGTCGACCTGCAGCACCGCCTCGTGCGCCGCGCGCAGCTCCGGCCCGGGTTCCGCGCCCAGCTCCTCGACGATACGGGCGCGCGCCCGCGCGTACGTGTCGAGCGCTTCGGCCGTCCGTCCGGCCTGGTGCAGCGCGCGCACCAGCTCGACCAGCAGCGGTTCGGCCAGCGGCTCGGCCGCCACCAGCTCGCGCAGCGCGTCGATGACGGCCGTCGGGCGGCCGAGCGCGCAGAGGGCGCGCGCCCAGAGCGCCGCAGCGCTCCGGTGCTGCTGCTCGAGGTTCTCCCGGACACCGGCCGCCCAGGTGCCGGGCAGATCGGCCAGCGGCGTCGCCCGCCAGAGATCCAGCGCGGCCCGCAGCAGGGTCGCGCGCCGCTCGTCCGGGCAGTCGTCGGCGCGGGCCTCGGCGACGAGCCGGCGGAAGAGGTGCGCGTCGACGCGGTCGGGCTCGACGTCGAGCGCGTACCCGCCAGAGCGTCGGTCGACGACGACCGACGGATCCCCCTGCTCGGCCAGCGTGCGACGGATCCTGGCGATGTGGGCGTAGAGGATGTCGCGGGCCTTCGCCGGTGGATCGTCGCCCCACACCCGGTCGATCAGCGTCTCGACCAGAACCGGGCGCCCGACGTCGACGAGGAGCGCGGCGAGCACGGTTCTGCGTTTGACCGGACCCAGGTCCACGACACGATCCCCGACCGTCATCTCCAGCGGTCCGAGCAGTCGAAACTGGGCCATCAGTCTCCTTCCGTACGCAGCGGGGCAGCTCAAGTAAACAGCGGTCGATCCACCGCACAAGGTTTGCGCAAGGTCGTGAATGCATGGTTCCGACGGGGTCGGCGAGCCCCGGGTTCCGTGCCGGCTCGGGGCAGCACGGCGCCCGGGCTCCCCCCTGGCCCCGCAACCCGCGGGTCTCTTCGCGGCGAACGGCGGTCAGCCGAATCCGAACGGCATCACCGGCGCGAGCGTGCCCTCGCGCCACCGCTCCAGCACGAAACGCTCGTGCGGCACGACGGGCTCCGGGAGCGCATCCAGCGACACCCAGCGCAGCTCGGCGGCGTAGTCGGGCTCGCGTCGGCGGGGCTCGCCCTGCCACCGGCGGCACTGGAAGAAGAAGTCGACGCGTTCGTCGATCGGGTTGCGGCTGTTCCCGGTGCGGTGGAGGACGCAGAGCGGCTCGAGGCCGTCAGGGCTGATTTCGACGCCCAACTCCTCGGCCGCCTCGCGACAACCGGCCTCGAACACCGACTCGCCGGCCTCCACGTGCCCGGCCGCGCCGATCGCCCAGTGGTCGTCGAGGTAGCCGGTGTTCTGCCGGAGCTGCAGCAGCACCCGGCCGTCGTCCGCGCGCAGGACCACGTACGCGGCCGGTATGACTGCGAACCGCCGTCGAAACCTCACCCGAAAGACTGCCCTCGCTGCTCCAGCTCGGCCTGCAGCACGCGGAGCGCCTTGGGGCCGACGCCGTGCAGCTCGCGCAGCTCCGCCACCGGGACGCCGGCCAGCTGACCCAGCTCGGTGTAGCCGGCGTTCCGGAGCGCGTTCGCGGCCGGCCGCCCGATGGCCCTGGGAAGTCCGCTCTCCTCGGTCACCCACCCACCTTATTTCCCGGGCGCGTCCGGCCCGGGTTGAAACCGAGACGACCCAATAATGCGAAACGGGGTCTATGACCGTTATAAGGTGAACCTATCGGGGGTAAGGCAATGTTCCGGAGTACCGCTGTCGTCGCGCTGGCCGCTGCCCTGGCCGGCACTCTCGCCGCGTGCGAGTCGACCCCCGAATCGCCGGGCGGTGTGGTCGCCGGGCAGGCCGTCCGGCCGGACGAGGACACCGCCGAAGCCCGGCTGGTCGGCAACGTCTGGCAGCCGATCGACTTCACCGGCTGCGCGGTTCCCTGGGGGCTGCCGGTGATGGTGGAGTCGTCCGGCATCGCACAGCGGGAGTTCAGGTTCACGACCGGCGGATTGGTCCGCGTGCGGCAGGTCGAGGCGTCCCGGAGCCCGGACGCCGCGGACACCTACTCGTTCGCCTACTCCCGGCAGGGGTCGACGCTGCGCGTCCGGGCCGGCCTCGGCGTCGACACGTGGACGATCCGCGAGCTGACGCCGTCGCGCCTGCACCTGGAGGACGAGAACGGCAACGACTGCTGGCTGCGCCGCGTCGGCTGACCGGCGAGCCAGGGAATGGGTGGTGCGCTGTCCGGGTTGCCGCCCATATGACGACTGTGGGATTCATCGGCAGCGGACACATCGGCGGCACCGTCGCCCGGCTGGCCGTCGCGGCAGGCTACGACGTGGTCCTGAGCAACTCGCGCGGCCCGGAGACGCTGAAGGACCTCGTGGAGGAACTCGGCCCGCGGGCGAGGGCAGCGACCGCGAGCGAAGCGGCCTCAGCCGGCGATCTGGTGATCGTCTCGATCCCGCTCAAGGCGTACACGAGCGTCCCGGTCGAACCGCTGGCCGGCAAGACCGTGATCGACACCAACAACTACTACCCGCAGCGGGACGGGCAGATCGCCGCCCTCGACGCGGGCACGACCACGAGCAGTGAGCTGCTCCAGCAGCACCTGCCCACGTCGCACGTGGTGAAGGTCTTCAACAACATCTTCTGGCAGTCGCTGCACTCGCTGGCCCGGCCGGCCGGTGCGCAGGACCGGTCGGCGCTGGCGATCACCGGCGACGACGCGGACGCCAAGGCCACCGTCACCGCGTTCCTGGACGCGATCGGCTACGACACGGTGGACGCCGGACCGCTCGCCGAGGGCCGCCGGTACCAGCCGGGCACTCCCGCCTACGGCGCTCCGTACGCGGGCGCCTCGCTGGAGGTCGCGGTCACCGGCGACGCCGACAAGGTCCGCACCGCCCTGGCCGCGGCCAACTGAGCGAGCCGCCCCGGAAAACACTGTCCGGGTTCGAACCTGGAGCCCGTCCAGAGCGGCGCTGACAGTCGAGCGCGGAACCGCCTCCTAGAGGTGAGCTCGCCTGTCAGCGTCGTTCTGGGCGGGCCGCCACCGATCGGCGGGGCTGGTCGGGGTAGTGCTGCTCGTCGAAGAGCACCCACCGAGACACCGCGATTTCGTACAGCCGGTGAGGCGTCGCCTCCGCGGCCAGTGCCTCGGGGGCGATCGCGTCCGCCGCCTCCGGCCAGCGCTCGGCGTAGGCCGCGATCTGCTCGTCGATGCCGACGGTCGGCAGCTCCCGCGCCTCGCCGGCGAACGTCACACCCCGGACGTCCTGCTCGATGCCTTTCAACTCGATGGCGAGGATCGCACCGGCCACCCGCGGGTCGGTCCGGAGGTTGGCGCAGTGCTCGCGGTTCGGCCGGGACATGAACCAGATCCGGTCCGGCTCGAAGGCACTCGCGAACCAGAGGTTGCAGACCACCGGCGCACCACCCGCATCCAGCGTCGCCAGCTGGATGACCTTGCCGGACCGGACGTACTCCTCCAGGAGCGTGCGGGCATCCTCCACCGGTTCTCCTCACATCGGGGACGAACTTCTTATTGTGGCTTCCCAATCGATTCCGTGTGGCGAAGTCGGCACTCTGCGCAGTCGCGCACCGCAACCTAAGGTGACCAAGTGACCGATGACATCGCTGTGACGGGTGCGACCGGCCAGATCGGACGTCGCTTGGCGGCCCGTCTGACCGATTCCGGTGTCAGCCCGCGTCTTCTCGTCCGTGCCTCGTCCGCCGGGCTCGACCTGCCCGGCGGGGTACCGGTGCCGATCGGCGCCGGCTACGCCGACACGGCCGCGGTCCGCGGCGCGCTGGACGGCGTCGGCACGCTGTTTCTCGTCTCGGCGCGGGAGTCCGCCGACCGGGTCGCCGAACACCGGGCCGTCGTCGACTCGGCCGTGGCGGCCGGCGTGCAGCGCATCGTCTACCTGTCGTTCCTCGGTGCCGCACCGGACTGCACGTTCACGTTCGGTCGTGACCACTGGCACACCGAGCAGCACATCCGCAGCACGGGCGTGGCGTTCACGTTCCTGCGCGACAGCTTCTACGCGTCGATGCTGCCCGCGCTCGTCGGATCGGACGGCGTGCTCCGCGGTCCGGGCGGCGAGGGCCGCGTCAGCGCGGTGGCACCGGACGATGTGGCCGATGTCGCCGCCGCGGTACTCACGGCGTCGACGCCGGGCGCGAGCCCGCACGACGGCCGGACCTACGACGTGACCGGCCCGTCGGCGATCACGCTGGCGGAGGCCGTCGAGGAGCTGTCCGGACGGGTCGGGCGGGCGCTGCGCTACCAGCCGGAGACCGAGGCGGAGGCCTACGCGTCCCGAGCCGGTTACGGCGCTGCGGAGTTCGAGGTCGCCGGGTGGGTCACCTCGTACCTCGCGATCGCGGACGGGTCGCTCAGCACGGTCACCGACACGGTTCCGCGGCTGACCGGTCACCCTGCGTGCACTTTCGCCCGGTACCTCGACGCCTACCCCGGCAGCTACGCCCACCTGCGGTGATCCCCCGTCGGGGTGTGAGTGATACTGCGGCCATGAGCGACCGCACCACCGACACCGCCACCGCTGCACCTGCCGAGGCCGACCACGAACGGTGGGTGGCGGTCGCCGACGAGGTGGCCGCGCGCCTGGCGGAGAACGTCGTCGCGCGTGACCGGGCCGGTGCGGCGCCGCGCGCCGAAGTGGAGCTGCTGCGCAGCGCCGGCCTGCTTCCGCTGCTGGTCCCCGCGCGGAGCGGCGGCGCGGGCGGCAGCTGGCTCACCGCGTTCGAGGTGGTCTCGCGGGTGGCTCGTGTCGACACGTCGATCGGGCACGTGCTCGGCTACCACTACCTGCACAGCTGGCGCACGCGGCTGCACCGCCGCGCGGACGCCGTCGAGCGCCTGGACGCCGGGACGGCCGAGCACCACTGGCTGTGGGGCGGCGCAGGCAACCCCCGCGACGCCGGGCTGGAGCTGGTGCCCACCGAGGGCGGTTACCTCGTCCACGGCAAGAAGTTCTTCGCCACCGGCGCGGAGGTCTCCGACCGGGTCATCGCGTCGGGCACCGTGACCGAGACGGGGCAGAAGTACGGGTTCGCGCTGCCGACGCACACTGCGGGCGTCGTGCACGGCGAGGACTGGGACTCGCTCGGCCAGCGCATGTCGGCGTCCGGGTCGATCACGTTCGACGGCGCGTTCCTCGCGGAGGAGGACATCCTCGGCCCCGGTGAGCAGACCGACCCGAACGCGCCCGCGTACCCGAGCCTCTCCGCGATCGGGTTCCAGGTGCTGCTGGCGCTGCTCGCGGTGTCGACCGCGGAGGGCGCGCTGCAGTTCGGCGCCGAGTACACGAGGACGAAGTCGCGGGCGTGGGCGACGTCCGGGGTCGCCGCGGCCGCCGACGACCCGCTGGTGCGGGCCCGCTACGGCGAGCTGGCGTCGCAGGTGCGGGCCGCGCGGGCGCTCACCGAGCGGGCCGGGGCCGCGTGGGTGGCCGCCGCCTCGCGGGGCTGGGAGCTGACCCACGCCGAGCGCGGTGACGTGTCCGTGGAGCTGTCAGCCGCGAAGGTCGTCACCACGCAGGCAGCGCTCGACGCGACGCAGGGCGTCTTCGAGCTCACCGGGGCGCGGGCGACCAAGACCGGCACCGGTCTCGACCGGTTCTGGCGCGACGTCCGGACGCTGACCCTCCACGACCCGGTGTCCTACAAAGCGGTCGAGGTAGGCGACCACCTGCTCCGTGGCGCCTACCCCGAGCCGTCCGGCTACAGCTAGCGGGCCGCGCTGAGCTCGTCGTAGGTGGGGAAGTTCCGCGAGATACCGCTGCCGGTGAAGTTGCCGATCCAGCCGTCCTCGTCGTGGAAGAACCGGACCGCCTTGTACTCCGGCTTCGTCCCCATGTCGAACCAGTGCGTGGTGCCGCCCGGCACCGAGAGCAGGTCACCCGCCTCGCAGAGCACCGCGTGCACCTTGCCGCCCACGTGCAGGTAGAACACGCCGGAGCCGGACGCGAAGAACCGGTCCTCGTCGTCGTCGTGCGTGTGCTCGTCCAGGAACTTCTCCCGGGACGCCCGGACGGTCTCCGCCCAGGACGGGTCGTCGCTCGGCCGCATCTGCACGACGTCGACCATGACGTAGCCCTCGGAGACCTTCACCGCGTCGATCCGGTCCTGGTAGGCGGCGAGGACCTCGTCGTTGGTCGACTCCTCCGGCAGGTCCCGGATCGGCCACTGCTCGTAGCGGACGCCGTGCTCCTTGAGCACCGCGGCGATCTCCGAGGGCTCCTCGGTACGCAGCTCCGGCTCGCCCGGGGCGTCGTCCGCCCATACGGTCAGTAACGTCATGACAACCTCCGGGTTGCTCGATGAGAAACTTTTTCCGCCTCCCGCATATGCCCCGTTTCAGGAGGCTATGCAGAGGCGGCCGAGAATTTTTCCGTCCGCATGCTGGGATTCCTATCTCCCCACTAGGAGATCTTCCCAGGTAGCGGGCATGCTCGTAAACGTGCCAACCACGACCCTGCCCCGGCGTCCGCGCCGGGCCATGCTGTTCGCGACCACCGCCGTCGCCGCGCTACTCGCCGTAGCCTCCTGCTCGCAGAGCGACGGGGGCGACAGTGACGCTTCGTCGTCGCCGTCCACCGGCCCGACCGCCAGCGCTCCTCTCCCGAGCCCGTTCAACAGCGACCCTGTCACGGTAGCTCTCGTCCGGCAGAGCGGCGCCGGTGACTACTTCGAGGCGTGGGGTCAAGGCGCACAGAAGCAGGCCGCCGCCGCGAACATCAAGCTGACCGTCACCGACGCCCGGAACGACAACGCCAAGCAGGCCTCCGACCTGCAGCAGGCGATCGACTCCAAGCCGGCCGCGATCATCGTCGACCACGGGCAGACCGACACGATCGCCCCGCTGGTGCAGAAGGCGGTGGCCGCGGGCATCCCGACGATCGTCTACGACGTCGCGCTGCCCGCGAGCGTCACCGGCTACATCAGCACGAGCCAGTCCGACGAGAGCCTCGCGCAGAGCGTCCTGGACCAGATGGTCAAGGACATCGGCGACGGCCAGAAGGTCGGCCTGGTCTCGGCGACCGGCTTCGCCCCGCTCGACCGGCGCGGCGCGGTCTGGAAGAAGGTCGTCGCCGACCACGAGCTCCAGCAGGTGTTCTTCACCGGCAAGGTCACCGAGTCGACCGCCACCGACAACATCCCCCTGGTCGACGCCGCGCTCAAGCAGCACCCCGACGTCAAGGCGATCTTCGCGCCGTACGACGAGATCACCAAGGGCGTCGTCCAGGCGGTCAAGCAGAACAACCTGCAGGACAAGGTGAAGGTCTACGGCATCGACATCTCGAACGCCGACCTCGAGGTCATGACCGCGAGCGGCAGCCCGTGGGTCGCCACGGCCGCCACCGACCCCGGCCAGATCGGCGCTGCGGTGGTCCGGACGATCGCGCTCAAGCTGGCCGGTCAGTTCGACGAGCCCTCGGTGCAGTTCCCGGGCGTCCTGATCACCCAGCAGGCGCTCAAGGACCAGAAGATCACCACGGTGGGCGACGTGGTCAAGGCCGAGCCGAAGCTGAAGCTCGACTCGATCTCGGTGGCAGACTGGCTGCCGAACGCCGCCTGAGCCCCGACTCGAACGAAGATCCACCCATGAGCTCGCCCGTCACGACGCCCCGCACCGGGACCACCACGGTCTCGGTACGGGGCGTCGGCAAGTCGTTCGGCCCGAACGTCGTCCTGCGCGGCGTCGACCTGGAGATCGCCGGTGGTGAGGTCGTCGCGTTACTCGGCGCCAACGGCGCCGGGAAGTCGACGCTGATCAAAATCCTGGCCGGGGCCCACCCCGACCACACCGGCGAGATCCTGGTGGACGGCGAGCCGGTCCGGCTCGCCTCCCCCTCGGAGGCGCGCGCCCGCGGCATCGCGACCGTGCACCAGCGTGTCCGCGAGGGCATCATCCCCGGTCTGACCGTCGCGGAGAACTTCGCGTTCGACGATCTCGCCGCCGGCGGGTCCGGCTTCGTGGTCCGCCGGGCCGAAGTGCAGCAGATCGCTCGGCGCGCGGTCGAGGTGCTCGATCTGGGCTGGTCCGACGCCGTGCTGCGGCGCGACGTCGCGACGCTGGGCATCTCCGACGCCCAGCTGCTCGTCGTCGCCCGCACGCTGCTGCAGCGGCCCAAGCTGCTGATCCTCGACGAGCCGACGTCGGCGCTCTCCTCGGCCGAGGCCGAGCGGCTGTTCGGCGTCGTGCGCCAGCTGCGCGCGGACGGGCTGGCCGTGCTGCTCGTGTCCCACCGCCTCGGCGAGGTGGACGCGATCGCCGACCGCGCGGTGGTGCTGCGCGACGGGCGGGTCACCGCCGACGTGCAGCGACCGTTGAGCTGGTCGGTGATCCTCCCGGCGATGCTCGGCGCCAGCGCCGAGGGCCTGAAGGCCACGGTCCTCGGCGAGGAGGGTCCGGCCCCGGACGAACAGCCGGGCGTCGACGCCGAGCCGCGGACCGGCGGTGCCGCGGTGGCGCGGCTCCGGGGCGTCCGGCTGCTCGGCGAGAGCCCGCCACTCGACCTGGACCTGAACGGTGGCGAAGTCACCGGGATCGTCGGACTGATCGGAGCCGGGAAGTCCGAGCTGGCCCACGGGCTGTTCGGGTCGGCGGCCTGGCCGGCGGGCACCGTCGAGTTCCCCGACCTGCCACGGGCACCCCGCTCGCCGGCGGAGGCGATCCGCGGCGGCGTGTTCCTGGTGCCCGAGGACCGGGCCGACCAGGCGTTGCTCCCCGGCTGGTCGATCGAGCGGACGCTGAGCCTGCCGTTCGTCACGAAGGTGTCCGGCCGCCTGGGCGTGCTCAACGGCGGCGGCGAGCGTCACCGCGCGACCACGGTGATCGAGCGGCTCGGCATCGTGGCCCGCGGTCCCCGCACCGAGCTCAACGAACTCTCCGGCGGCAACCAGCAGAAGGTCGTGGTCGGACGCTGGCTCGTCGAGCGGGCCCGCCTGCTCCTGCTGGACGAGCCGTTCCGCGGCGTCGACCTCGGCGCCCGCCGGGACATCGGTGACCAGGTCCGCGCCGTCGCCGACGCCGGTGGCGCGGTCGTCGTGCTCTCCGCCGACGTCGACGAAGTGCTCGAGATCGCCGACCGGGTTCTCGTCCTGGTCGAGGGCCGCCTGACCCTCGACTCCCCCGTTCTCCAGGTCAGCCGCGACGACGTCGTGCGGGCCTTCTCCGGAGAGGTCGCACGTTGACCAGCACCACGCAACAGCCGCTCGCCGAGTCCGTGCGGGTCTCCGTCGGAATCCGGGAGGGGATCGTCCGCTACGGCTTCGTCGCGGTCACCGTCCTCCTCGTCGGGTACTTCCTGATCAGCGAGCCGAACTTCCGGACCTCGTCCAACCTGTGGGGCCTGCTGGTCTACGCGGCGCCGGTCGGCATCGCCGGCCTCGGCGTCACGATCGCGATGACGGTCGGCGGCCTCGACCTCTCGGTCGGCAGCACCGCGGGGTTCGCGGTGTCACTGGCGGCGTGGACGATGGTGATCGGCAACCAGGTCGGCGGCATCGCGATCGTCGTCGTCCTGATCGCCGGTGGCCTCATCGGGCTGCTCAACGCCGCGCTGATCGTCTGGGCCAGGATCCCCGACCTGCTGGCCACGCTGACCACGATGTTCGCGATCATGGGCCTGAAGCTGGTGCTGGTCGACGGACGCTCGATCTCGTCGCGGATGACGCTGGAGGACGGCTCGACCGCTCCGGGGCGGTTCACCGACGGCTTCCTCTACCTGGCGCAGGGCAAGATCGGCCCGGTTCCCTTCCCCGCGATCCTGCTGATCGTCATCTCGGTGCTGGTCTGGTTCCTGCTGGAGCGGACGCGCTGGGGCCGCCTGCTCTACGCCGTCGGCGCAAACCCGGAGGCGTCCCGGCTGGCCGGTGTCCGCGTGGGGCTCTACCGCAGCGCCGCGTACGTGGCCGCGGGGGTGCTGGCCTCGGTCGCCGGGCTGCTGCTCGCGGCCCGGATCGGCCAGGGCGACGTCTCCGCTGGCAACTCACTGCTGCTGGACGCGGTCGCCGTCGCGCTGGTCGGCACCTCGGTGCTCGGGCGGAACGTTCCGAACGCCTGGGGCACCGTGCTGGGCGCCCTGCTGGTGACCGTGATGGTCGTCGGATTCAGCATGATGGGCCTGCCGTACTACGTGCAGGACGTCGCGAAGGGCGCGGTCCTGCTGGTCGCGCTGCTGTTCAGCTACACGTTGTCCACCCGCCGGGCCACGCTCCCCGGCCAGCCGACGTAGGTAGGTCATGGATCTTCTTGATGTCGAGTCGGTGCCCGGGTACGTGGCATCGGTCCCGGAGTTGGCCGCCAGGGTCGGGACGGTGACCGACGTCCGGGAAGTGGGCGACGGCAACCTCAACCTGGTGTTCGTCGTCCGGGACGCCGACGGCCGCGGTCTCGTGCTGAAGCAGTCGCTGCCCTACGTCCGCACCGACCCGAGCTGGCCGATGACGCGCGAGCGCTCGTCCCGGGAGGCGTACGTGCTCGCCGCCCACCAGGCGATCGACGCCGCCCACGTGCCTGGCCTGCTGTTCTACGACGCCTCGCAGTACGTGCTGGCGCTGGAGGACCTGTCCGACCACCGGGTGTGGCGCACGGTGCTGAACGAGCGGGACTCCGCGTCGGACGACGACGTGGCCGCCGCGACCGCGCTGGGTGAGTACATCGCCGCGGTGGGGTTCGGTACCTCGGTGCTGGGCATCGGCTCGGCGGCGCACAAGCAGGCGGTCGCGACCGCGATCAACCCCGAGCTCTGCGAGATCACCGAGGACCTGGTGCTCACCGAGCCGTTCGTCGCGCACGACCACAACGTGGTGCACCCCGACAACGAGGCCGACGTGGCCGAGCTGGCCGGCGACCCGGACGTGCGGCACGCGGCCGGGCTGGCGAAGCTCGCGTTCATGACCAGGGCCGAGTCGTTGCTCCACGGCGACCTGCACACCGGATCGGTGTTCGTCCGGTTCGGCGCCTCGCCGTCGATCCGGGCCTTCGACTCGGAGTTCGGGTTCTACGGGCCGCTCGGCTTCGACCTGGGCATGCTCTGGGGCAACTACGTGCTGGCCGCCGCGCGGGCCGCGGCCCAGGGGCAGCGCGGCCGGGCGGCAGCACTGCTCGACCTGGGCCGGGTCACCTGGGACTCGTTCGAGTCGACCTATCGGCGCCGCTGGCCCACCCGGCAGGACCCGCGGGTCTACCCGGACGTCGTCCTGGAGGCGCTGCTCGGGCAGGTCTGGACGGACGCGGTGACGTACGCGGGCGCCGAGGTGGCGCGGCGGGTGATCGGCTTCGCGAAGGTCGCAGACATCGAGTCGCTGCCGGAGGCCGAGCGGGTGGTGGCGGCGCGCCGTGCCCTGCGCGCCGCCCGCGCGCTCCTCGTCCACACGCTGCACGGAGGCACCGGCCCGAACCCGGGCACCCTGGCCGACGTCGCCGCCACTCCGCTCGGGCTCTAGCGCGTGTAGTGGCCGGCCGCGAGGTCGTCGAGGAGGCCGGGAGCGGTCGGCGTCCAGCCGAGACGCTCCCGGGTGATGGCGCTGGACGCGCTGACGTCGGTGCCGTAGATCATCCCGATGAAGCCGAGGCGGGCCTGGGCCTCCTCGGGGCTGATCGACTCGGTCGGCACGCCCAGGCCGCGGCCGATCGCCTCGGCGATCTCCCTGGTCGGGACGCCCTCCTCGGCCACCGCGTGGATCACGGTGCCCGGTGCGGACTTCGCCAGCGCCAGCGCCACGGCCGTCGCCGCGTCGTCGCGGTGAACGGCCGCCCAGTGGTGGGCGCCGTCGCCGACGTACGCCGAGGCACCGCGCGCCCTCGCCGCCTGGGCGAGGTAGGCGATGAAACCGTGGTCGCCCTCGCCGTGCACGGTGGGCGGGAACCGTAGGGACACCGAGCGGATGCCGCGCTCGGCGTAGCCCAGGGCCAGCTGCTCGGCCCCACCGCGGGGGGCGTCCGGGCCGCTGAACGGGCTCGCGTCAGCTTCGGTGAGCAACTGCCCCGGCTTGATCAGCGCGGTACCGGAGGCGAACAGGAACGGCCGGTCGGTGCCCTCCAGTACCGTGCCGAACGTCTCGATCGCGGCGCGCTCGGACGAGCCGGCGGCGGCGAAGTCGTCGTGGTTGAACGCCAGGTGCACGACGCCGTCCGCGTCCTCGGCGCCGGCCCGCAGGCTCTCGAGGTCGTCCAGGTTGCCCCGCCGCACCTCGGCTCCGTAGGCCTCGACCTTCGCCGCGCCGGCCTCCGAGCGGACCAGGCCGACGACCTGGTGGCCCGCCCGCAGAAGCTCCGGGATGACGCCGGAGGCGATCCAGCCGGATGCCCCGGTGACGAAAACGCGCATGGCACTGCTCCTTCGAGTGATGTCAGTAACTGACGTCAGCCACTGACATCACCGTACCTCGTGATGTCAGCCCCTGCCATCACTAGAATCGGGCGGATGGGACGCTGGAAGCCGGGTGCGCGGGAGCGGTTGGTCGGCGCCGCACTGGAACTGTTCGCCGAGGACGGCTTCGAACAGACCACCGTCGCGGGCATCGCGCAGCGGGCCGGCGTCACCGAGCGCACGTTCTTCCGGCACTTCACCGACAAGCGCGAAGTGCTCTTCGAAGGATCGGCCACCCTGCAAGCGACGGTCGTCGACGCGATCGCGTCGGCGCCGCCGGACCTCACCCCGCTCGAGGTCGTGGCCGGCGCCTACGAGGCGATCGGACCGTTCTTCGCCGACCGCCTCCCGTTCGCCCGCCGACGTGCCGCCGCGATCGCCGCGAACACCAGCCTGCAGGAGCGGGAGCTGCTCAAGCTGGCCACCCTCGGTGCGGCGAGCGCTGCGGCACTACGGGAACGGGGCGTACCCGAACCCGCTGCCACGCTCGCCGCCGAGATCGGCGTCACGGTCTTCAGCGTCGGGTTCCGGAAGTGGATCGGCGGCCAGGACGACGACGTCACGAAGTGCATCCGGGAGACGTTCGACGAGCTCGACACGCTCACCGCCTGACGAACGTCACCGGCGGGCACCGGAGCACCGGTCACCAGGGGATGACCGCGGTCCGGTCCGGGGCGCCCAGCAGGCTGTGGTCGCCCCAGAGCTGCCCGCTGGTGGCATCGGCCCTGGCGGTGGCGAGGGCCACGACCACCGAGGCACCCTGC
>Ga0190269_10000351_pt1 | contig 24512 bp, 19 predicted proteins | sample Popmic249IS_FD_133749 | JGI IMG/M metagenome (GOLD analysis project Ga0190269, IMG submission 133749) | Populus adjacent soil microbial communities from riparian zone of Blue River, Arizona, USA - 249 IS | ecosystem: Environmental > Terrestrial > Soil > Riparian zone | place: USA: Arizona... | reverse complement strand
GTCCATGCCGCAGCACTCGCAGCCGAAAACCCCCGCAGCGCAGCGCAGCGCTACGCAGAGATCGTGCTCGCAGGCCTCGCTCCGCCGCAACGCTGAAGGTCCCGTAGGGCGGGCGGTGTGACACAGCGTCTGCAAAGCTCAGCCGCATGCGCGTACCGCCCACGGCGCCCTGGCCGGAGCAGGAGCCGCCCATAGCTTCGGGAGGCACCCGTGCCGCAGCGGTCCGCGTGTCAGCGCCCGAAGCATAGGCCACACTGAGGTGGTGCACGACCCGCTCTTCATCTCTGCGTCCCTGGAGGAGATCGCCGCGCTGCTCAAGCTCGCTGGCGAGGGCTACAAAGCGCGCGCGTATGCTCGTGGGGCCGAGCGGGCCGCAGCGCTAGGCGATCAGCTCGGCGCATTGATCACCGATGGCAGCCTGATCGAAATGCCGGACATCGGCCGGAGCCTCGCCAAACAGATCAGCGCGCTCTGGCACACTGGCAGCTCACCGCTGCTCGAGCACTTACGCGTCGAGTTCCCGCCGGGCTCCGCCGAGCTGTCGCGCGTACCGGGGCTGACTGCACGTCGCATCAAGCTGCTGCGCGAGCAGCTCGACATCCGCTCGGTCGACAGCCTGCGCGATGCTTGCCTCGCGCAGCGCGTGCGCGCGCTGCCTGGCTTCGGTCCCAAGACCGAGCAACGCCTGCTCGCAGCGATCGATCGCTACCGGGGCGCTCCGCTGCAGCCGCAGCGCATGCTCCTGTCCGACGCGCTGCTCTTCGCACGCCGCCTAGAACGGCAGATCGTGGGCCAGCAGCTAGGAGCTGCAGTGATCCTCGCAGGTGCCGCCCGACGCTGCCATGAGCTGGTGAGCGAGCTGGAGCTGGTCGTAGTCGAGCCGCGCGCCTCCGACATCGCGGCCGCCCTCGCGCGCTCACCGTATCTCTTACGCTCGGCGGATGGGCTGCTCGTCGAAGGTGTCCCGCTGCGCTTGCATGTAGCCACGCACGCGAACGCTGGAGCAGTGTTGCTGCACGCGACAGGTAGCGGAGCGCACATGCAGGAGCTCGAAGCTCGCGCGCGAGCGCGCGGCCTCGCCTTGCAGCCCGACGGCCTGCGCGACGCGCACGGGCAGCTGTCGCCCGCGAGCAGCGAGGAGCGCGCGATCTACGGCGAGCTCGGCGCGAGCTACGCGCCACCCGAGCGTCGCGACCATGCCGCCCAGACCAGCAGCGACCTCGTCGCACGCGCACACCTGCGCGGCGCAGTGCATTGCCACACCACGTACTCTGACGGCAAACACAGCATCGAGGAGATGGCACGCGCCGCCGAAGCGCTCGGCTTCGAGTACATCACCATCACCGATCATTCGCCGAGCGCGCACTACGCAGGTGGTGTCGACCATGACCGCCTCATGGAGCAGTGGGACGAGATCGCGCGCGTGCAAGAGGAGGTAGGCATACGCATCTTGCGCGGCACCGAATCTGACATCTTGGCGGATGGCAGCTTGGACTATCCCGACCACATCCTCGAGCGCTTCGACGTGATCATCGCAAGCATCCACGGCCGCATGCGCATGGATCGCGTGCAGATGACCGAACGTCTCGTGCGCGCCATGCGCGTACCCGTGTTCAAGATCTGGGGCCACGCGCTCGGACGCATGCTTCTGCACCGCGATCCGATCGACTGTGACGTAGAAGCGATCTTGGACGCGCTCGCCGAGTCACCCGGCGCGATCGAGCTCAACGGCGATCCACATCGCCTCGATCTACCACCTGAGTGGATCCCGCACGCGAGAGCGCGCAACATCCCCTTCGTACTCTCATCCGACGCTCACTCCACTACCGGCCTCGGAGCAGTCGAATACGCGGTCATGATGGCCCGGCGCGGCGCCCTTACCCCGAGCGAAGTGCTCAACACCCTACCCGCTCGCGAGTTCATCCAGCGCGTAAAACCCAGCTAACCTTTCACGCGCCCGGCCTGGGCGCGCTCGATGAGATCCGCTGTTGTGTGCTGACCGTTGTAGCGTGCGTTGCCGGCGGGTGTTCCTTGAAAGCGGTCTTCGATCACTGTGGGATCGGCGCCGTGCGCTAACAGCAACTCGGTGGCGCGAACACGGCCGCTCACGGCGGCAGAGTGGAGTGCGGTCCAATTGTATGCGAAGCGTGTGTTCACGTCGGTCCCCTGCGCGAGCAGCGCTTCGAGCACGTCGGTGCGATCGGTGGCTGCGGCGAACAGCAAGTTGTCGATCGGGACACCCGCTTCCGCGAGCGCGTCGATCGAGCGCGGTCGCGCGAACGCGATCGCTTCGAGCATGTCGCGTTCGTTTACACGCAGCCCAGCGCGGACGAGCTCGCGCACCAGCTCCCCATCGAGACCGACGCTGTCCGGTATCGAGCTGGTGAGCAGCAAGCCGAGCACAGAGTCGCAGCCGTACATGGGACATTCCGCAGCCGGATCAGCGCCGCGCTCGAGCAAGAGGCGCGCGACGGCCGGTGCGTTGTCGGGCGTGCGCTGACGCGGATCCTCCGTCCCGTTCGCGGCGCAGTAGTGCAAGAGCGTCGCGCGATGGGAACGTCCAGAGCGCGCATAGACCAGCGCCGGCTCTTGATCGAGCAGCGCGCGCAACGCTTTCAAGTCACCGAACACCACTGCATCCGCAGCACGCTCGAACAGCTCGCTCGCAGGCTCGGGGTGGCTTGGATCGGACATGTGAATGACCCCGGCTTCCAGTACGTGCACGCGTCAGACCGCGGCGTCTTGAATCATAGACAGGAGCAGTGTACACCGCGCCATGGAAGTCGCGGACGGGCGCTTATTTTCTTTGAAGTTCGTGCTGCTGTGCCTCAGCTCGTTCTTGTTCTCGACCAGCTTTAACATGCTGCTGCCCGAGCTTCCAGGCTACCTGAGCAACCTGGGCGGCGGAGAGTACAAGGGCCTGATCGTCGGGCTCTTCACGGTCACCGCGGGTATTTCTCGCCCTTTCAGCGGCAAGCTCACCGACAGCATCGGCCGCGTCCCGGTGATGGCAGTCGGCTCGCTGGTATGCGTGGTCTGCAGCTGTTTGTACCCGGCGCTGAGCTCTGTCGCGATGTTCCTCGTGCTCCGCCTCTGCCACGGCTTCTCGGTCGGCTTCAAGCCAACGGCAACGGCTGCTTACATCGCGGACATCACACCATCCGCGCGCTGGGGTGAAGCGATGGGCATCCACAGCATCAGCTTCAGCTCTGGCTTGGCGATCGGGCCCGCGGTCGGAAGCTTCATCGCAAGCCATTACTCGATCGCTGTGTTGTTCTATGTGTCATCAGCCTGCGCCTTTCTGTCAGTGATCGTGCTGATGAACATGGAGGAGACGCTCGCTGACAAGAAGCAGTTCCACATGCAGCTACTGCGGGTGCGCCGCAACGAAGTCATCGACGTGCGCGTGTTGCCTGCCGCGATCGCGACCTGTGCGAGCTACATCCCGTACGGCGTGATCCTCACGCTCGTCCCCGATCTCTCGCAAAGCCTCGGCGTCCAAAACAAAGGCAGCTTCTTCATCTACCTGACACTCGCTTCGATCCTGACACGTTTCGTCGCAGGCAAGCTGGCAGACAGAAGAGGCCGCGTCTGGTTGTTTCAGATCGCCATGGCTGTGCTCGTCGCCTCGATGCTGCTGATGGCTGCGGCACGCAACCCTTGGCTGCTCGCAGCAGGTGCGATCATGTACGGGTTCGCGTCCGGGCTGATCTCACCCGCTTGCTCCGCTTGGACTGCGGAGCTGAGCCATCCCGAGCACCGCGGCCGAGCCATGGCCACCATGTTCATCGCGCTGGAGGTCGGGATCGGCAGCGGCGCAGTTGTGTCAGGTTGGATCTACGCTGACCAGCTCGAGCGCATTCCCTGGCTGTTCCTCGGCGCTGCGCTCACGAGCGTGCTCGGTCTGTTCTACCTCCTCAGCTACGAGCGCTCGTCGCGCCTCAGCGAGGGTGTGGTGAGTCAGCACTAGTCCCGCACGCTCCCCGTCCAATCGCCGGCGGACGGCGACGTCGGCGCAGCCACAGCAAGCGTAAGTGTCGCGATGACTTTGCCTAGAAACATGAGGCGATCATCCGTGCGCAATCTGCAGCCCCTCGATGTTGCGCGGACATCTCGCCCGCATCGTCTCTGCGAGCCCGCGCGCATTGCAGCCATTAGCTGCAATTGAGGGCTGCGCAGTACAAGCTACGTTCCTACCAGAGGCAGCTACCCGAACGCCGCCGGATGTGCTTTGGTCGCGCTGGAGGGTCTATGCGCCGCCTGTGCTTGACGCTGTTGCTCGCGCTGTCCACTGTGAACATCGCTCACGCCGAGCCCCCGCTCGGGCGGCTGCCTGCGAACGTCGTGCCACTCGCGTACCGCATCGAGCTCACGGTCCTACCGGATCAGCCGCGCTTTCACGGCCACGTAGAGATCGATGTGCGTGTGCAAGGCGAAGAGCGAGCGCTCTATCTCCACGGGCGTCAACTGCACGTGAGCAAGTTGAGCGTGCGGCAGGCAGAGCGTTCGGACAGCGCGAAATACCGTGAGGTCGACGCGAGCGGCGTAGCGCAGATCGCGCTCGCGCGGCCGCTCGCGCCTGGCGAAGCGACGCTGATCTTCGACTACGACGCCGCTTTCGGAACCGGCGCAGCCGGCCTTTATCGTCAGGAGGTCGACAAGCGATGGTACGCGTGGACACAATTCGAAGCGATCGACGCCCGCGGCGCGTTTCCCTGCTTCGATCAGCCGGAGTTCAAGACGCCTTTCACGGTGAGCTTGATCACAGCGCCTGATGTTGTCGCGGTGACCAACGCGGCGGAGACGGGCGCAACACCGCTCGGCAAGCTGGTGCGACACGAATACGCTCCTACGCTGCCGCTGCCGACTTATCTGGTCGCATTCGCGGTCGGGCCTTTCGACGTCGTCGAAGGCACGGCTCCAGCGACACCGCAGCGGACCACCCCCTTGCCGCTGCGTGTCCTCGCGACGCATGGCCAAAAAGATTCGCTCCAGTACGCGCTCAGCGAGACCAAGCCGATCGTGCGCCTGCTGGAGGCCTATTTCGCGACTCCATTTCCTTATCCGAAGCTGGATCAGATCGCATCGCCTGTGATGGGCGGCGCGATGGAGAATGCGGGCGCAGTGATCTACGACGATAGCGCGTTCGTGCTCGGTCCGAACGCACCCGTGCGTGCGCATCAGGTGTTCGGGGGGATCGTCGCTCATGAGCTCGCGCACCAATGGTTTGGCGACCTGGTCACGCCGGTGTGGTGGGAGGACATATGGCTGAACGAGAGCTTCGCCAACTGGCTTGGTTTTCGGATCGGCGACGAGTGGAAGCCAGCGCTGCACATCGGCCGAGCCGGGCTGCTCACTGGCTTTCGCGCGATGGATGTCGATGCGCTGCACGCCGGCCGCCCGATCCAGCAACCCATCGTGACCAGCGCCGAGATCGATAGCGCGTTCGACTCCATCACCTACGGCAAGGGCGGCAAGGTGATCGAGATGATCGAGGGCTACCTCGGCGCGGAGAAGTTTCAGCAAGGTGTGCGCTTGCACATGCAGCGCTTTGCGAATCGCAACGCTAGCTCGAACGATTTTTTCCAGTCGCTCGCCGACGCCGCGCGCGAGCCAAAGATCCTCGCCGCCATGCAAGATTTCGTGCAGAAGCAAGGCGCGCCCGTCGTCAAGGTCGAGCGCAACGGCCTCTCACTGAAGCTGACACAACGCCGCTATGCGCCGCTCGGAGCGGCAGCGGCGCCAGCGACGACTTGGTCGATCCCATTGTGTGTGCGCGCCGGCGCTGCGCGGCAATGCCGGCTGATCGATACAGCTGACAGCTCCATGACCCTGCCCGGCAAGGACCCGCACGCACTGCTCATGCCGAACGCGGGTGGGCGCGGATACTATCGCTTCGAGCTCGCTGAGCCCGAGTGGCGCGCGCTGATCGCGCAAGCGAAGCAGCTCGAGGTGGCGGAGGCACTGGCGGTGGTCGATAGTCTGTGGGCGCAGTGGCGAGCCGGCGCTGCCTCGCTGTCGCTCGTACTCGACGCCATGCGAGCATTTGCGGGTCATTCGCAGGCAGACGTAGCGATCGAAGTCGGCGAACGTTTGAGTGAGCTGCGCGCGCGCTCGTTGCTCAGCGCGGCCCAGCTTCCTGCGTACCGCGCGCTGGTCAGCGAGCTGTTTGGCGCGCACCTGCAGAAGCTGGGCTTCGACCCGAAGCCTGGTGTGTACGGGAAAGAAGATCCAGACACGTCGCGTCTGCGTGCTCAGCTCGTGCACTACATGGCGATGGAAGCAGCCAACCCGGAGCTGGCGAACGCGCTCGCAGCAGCAGCGGACAGCTGGTCGAATGGTGATGCCAACGCGCTCGACCGTACGTTCTTGCTCGATGCGCTCGCGCTCTGGGTGAAGCGTCATGGCGAAGCGGGTGCGAAGAAGCTGCTACCCAAGTTGATCGCGACGAGCGATGCCGATCTGCGTCGGCGCATGGCGCGCGCGCTCGGCAGCTCGGACGAGCCAGCGGTCGCGCGCTATGTGCTCGCGAACCTCGGTCAAAAGGGGCTGCGTCCAACCGACAAGCTCATCTTCGCGCACGCGATCACCCGCGAGCCCGGCACGCGCGAGATTGGCTTTGATTCGCTCGGGCGCAATGTGACCCGGCTCGTGAAAGAGACGAACCTGTCGAGCATGAAAGTTGTCTTCGATGCGCCCGCGACTTTTTGCTCGGAGTCGGATGCGGCGCGCATCGAGAAGAGCTTGCGACCGCACGTCGACAGCTACAAGCGCGGTGGTTTGTCACTCAGCCGCGTCGTCGAGAGCGCACACAACTGTGGGGTGCTCAAGACCCGCCAACAGGCTGAGCTCGCCGCTGCGTTCCCGGAACAGCGGAAGTGAGGCGAGAGTTATCCTCGACTGGATGCCAGCACCAGCGCCGACCGGACTTCTCGATTGCGGATCCGCGTGATCGCCTGGTTCAGCTCCGCGAACGGCATGACCTCCAAGTATGGCTGCAGCTTATGCTGCGCGGCGTGCTCCAGCATCGCGACCGCATCGGCGCGGCTGCCCACATAGCTGCCGAAGATGCGGCGCCGGCCGTAGTCGTACAAGAGGCCCGCGCGCAGCGAGAGCGGTTGTGTGGGCGCAGCCACGACGCACATCTGACCGTCAGGCTTCAGCATGCTGAGGTAAGGGTCGAGGTCGAACGGTACGTTTAGCGTCGAGAGAACAAAGTCGTACTTGCCGCGCTGAGCGGCAAGCGCGTCTGGATCAGCGCCAGCGATGTACTCCGCACCGAGCTCGCGAATCAGCCTCACGCTTGCCCCGGGAGCGCGACACAGCCGCGACTTCATGGCCCATCGTCCGCGAGAGCTGCACAGCCAAGCGGCCGAGCCCGCCGATGCCGAGCACAGCAACACGCGCAGTCGCTCTCAGCTGCGCGTGACGAAGCGCCGAGTACACCGTCAGGCCCGAGGAAAAGAGCGGAACGGCCGCGGCCGACTCGAGCGCATCAGGTAGCCGAAACGCAAAGCGATGGTCGACGACGATGTGCTCAGCGAGCCCACCGAACGCATTCACGCCGACCACGGTTTGCTGCTGACACAGCTGCTCGACACCGCGCTCACAATACTCGCACGCAAAGCAGGCGCCGAGCTGAAAGCCGATGCCGACGCGGTCACCCGGTTCGAGGCCTGTCACATCGCCGCCCAGCTGCTCGACGATCCCGACCATCTCGTGGCTCGGGACGAGCGGATAGCGCGTGTCACCCCAAGCATTGTCGATGAACTGAACATCCCCTGTCGCGATGCTGCGATGCGTGAGCCGCACGAGCACGTCGTGCGCGCCAAGGACCCGCGAGTACGTGAAGGGCGTCGGGACGGCCCCTCGTTCCATGATCGCGTACGCTTTGATCTCCATCGAATCTGCCTAGCGGCAGGGGCGCTGCGCTGCAAGAGATCACGCAAAGGCGAAGATCGCAATGTAACAGGCAGCACAGGAGAACAGCGCCGAAAGCCCGAGCAAGGTCAACGTGCCCGTGATCGCGCCTGCACGACCCGGCAGCTGCAACGCACGCTGCAGGCCGTCGGTCGCGAGCAGGCAGTACACCGGCAGGAGAAACAGGATGTACTTGGTCTTGAGCGCCCAGCTGTCTTGCGCGAGAAACCACCACGCGTACGTCGCGAGGCTCAGCGCGCTGTACGCCAAGAGCGGCCAGCGACTCGGCGCGCGCCAGCCATGCCACGCGCCGAGCAGCATGAGCGCAACAGGCAAAAGGCCCAGCGTCAGCAGCCAGGCGACCAACGGACGTGGAATCTGTTTGTCAGGGTACGGCAAGCTCGGATCGCCGTGGCGACTGTTCACGGAGAAGAAGCTCATGTCGGTCCACGCTAGGCTGTGCAAGCTGGTCCAGACGTTGGCGTAGACAGGTTGCTCATCGAGCGAGCCAGGCACCTCGGCGTCGAACAACGCGACCGCTTCGGAGATGCGCAGCGGGCCGAAGTCGTAGTGCGCGAGGTTCTTGCGCCGCTCGCTCAAATCGAGCACCGCGAATCCGGACGCCGCCGAGCCGTTCGCTACGAGGAGCTCGTGGCGGCTGATCCAGTTGTAGCCGTATTGCGCGCTGCACAAGATCGCAGCACCGCACAGCGCAAGACTCGCATGTCGAGCCCACGCGAGCGAGCGCGTGCGCCAAGCCCCTGCGGCGTACACCATCACAGCCGCCATCAGCAGGAGCACGCCGCTGTACTTTGTGAGCAGCGCGAGCCCGGACAAGAGACCAATCATCAGCGCGTCGCGCAGCGCGGGCCGCTCCGCGAGGTGCACGCGCGCCACGTACACGAGCCCCGCCGCCATCAGCGCGGTCAGGAGCACATCCGACTCGGGCGCGCAGGCGCTGATCGCGAGACAAGGCAGCAGCGCGCACAATGCCATGCCGACCCAGAGCGTGAGCCCGCGTCGACGATACAGCCGCAGCAGCTGATAGCTGCTGACGACGATCAGCGCATCGCAAAGCAGCGGCAGAAGACACAGCGCGCGCTCGGCGATCGCGCGATCGCCAGCCGAGAGCCACATGCCCGCGGCGTAGAACGGCGCGCCCAGGATCCACAGCAAAGGCGGGTGCGCACAGATCCAACAAGCCTCCGGCGGCGGCAGCGCGTGATGATCGTACACATACGCGACCGCGGTCGGATAGAAGTCATAGATATAGCCAAACGGCCGCGGACAGCCGATGACCAGCGCCACGTGCAGCGCCGCTGCCGCTGTCAGCAGCACGCGCAGGCCGGTAAGCTCGTGGGTGATAGAAGCGCGGAGCAGCGCTGGTAACCAGGTGTCTCGATCTTGTTGAACGAACGTTTCGCCCGCGACGCGTGTCGACATGCTGGCATGCTCACGTCATGTGCGAGGCAGTCGCCGCTCGCCCGCGTGGCATGCAGGTGAAAAGCAAGCTACGAGCATGACGCGCAATGAACACTCGCTTGCCACGTAACCGGCCCAGGATCGCCGCCATGGAGCAGGCGGAAGTCGCGTCCTCTCAAGCGTTTGCCGGTGCTCGCGCCATGCGCGCGCGGAACATCGGGGCCCTCGGCCTGGCCACTGCCATGTTGGCGGGCGCAGCGCTTTTCAACGGATACCCGCTGACTTTCTGGGACACCCGCGCATACCTGGAGAGCGCGACCACACTCATGCCACGGCCGGATCGTCTCATCGGCTACGCGTTTTTACTGCGAGTCTCGAGCTGGACCGGCTCGCTCTGGCCGATCGTGATCGCGCAGTGCGCGCTGCTCGCATGGTTGTTACGGCGCGTGCTCCGCAGGCTGCGCCCCGATCTCAGCCCGCGCGCGTACCTCGCACGCGTCGCGCTCCTAGCGAGCTGTACCGCATTGCCATGGATCGCGGGGCAGCTGATGGCGGACATCTTCACGCCCGTGCTCGTGCTCGCGCTCTTTCTGTACATCGAGGACGATGACCTGTCTCGCCTGCAGCGGCTCGCGCTGCTCGGCCTGATCGCGCTGTGCGTCACGGTGCATCTCACGCATCTGCCCCTTGGGCTCGCGCTGCTCGCGCTCGCCTGGCTAGGGCTGCGGCGAAGCGAGCTGAGACGACGGATCCTCGCGCCGGCGCTGGCACTGCTGGCCGGCGTTGCAGCCATCGGCGGCTGGAACAGCACGCGCGTCGGGCACTTCACGCTCGCGCCCGGCAGCGACGCGTTTCTGCTCGGACACCTGGTCGACACCGGCATCGCCAGCCGCATGCTCGACGCGCACTGCCCCGAGCGCGGCTACTGGCTGTGTCCGCATCGCGCCCGTCTGCCCATGGGCACCGACCAGCTGCTCTGGGTCGACGCTCTCGACATCCAGCCATGGGAAAATCCTGCCGCCGTGAGCGGCGAAGTTTCGCGTCTCTTGCGTGACTCGCTGCGCGAGGAGCCGCTCCTGCACGCACAGGTCGCGCTGAGCTCGACCCTGCAAGTGCTCGGTCGCTTCGCCACCGGGGAAGGCCTCGACCCCGACGCCCGCGACTTGATCGAGCCGCAGCTGCTGAAGCTCGCGCCGGGCGACGTGCCAGCCTTTGCGGCCTCCCGGCAACAGCGTGGCGCGATCGCGGTCGACACGCTGCGCAGCTTGCATACACCCATCGGCTGGGCACTGATCGCATTTGCACTGTTCGCGCTCGCGCGCTGGGCTCGGCAAAAAGACATCGGCAGCGCTGAGCTCCGCTTTCTCGGCTTCGTATTCGCGGCGTGGCTGCTGAACGCGGTGCTCAGCGCGAACCTGTCCGGAATTTACGATCGCTACGAGTCGCGCTTGCTCTGGCTGTTCGGGCTGAGCCTGCTCGCATGGGTCAGGCTGCCGAAGCTCGCCGCCCTCGGCTCCGACACGACACAGCAATACACCAAGTCGTAGTTGCCGCTCACGGCTGCAACCTTCCGGACTTGTGTGTGCGGGCCGGAGATGTAGTTGCAAGCGCTCCGCTGCTGCCAGCGGCGCAGAAAGTCGCTCGCTGTCACGCTGGACCGTAGTACCTTCCAGGTCGCGTCATGCTGGAGCACGCTGTGTCCGAGGAGATTTACGTCAGTACCGATGTCGAAGCGGATGGGCCCATTCCCGGACCGCATTCGATGCTGAGCTTCGCCTCTGCCGCGTACCGCGCCGACAAGACGCTCGTGTCCACGTTCTCGCGCAACCTCGAGACGCTGCCCGGTGCCGAAGCGCATCCGAAGACCGCCGAGTGGTGGGCGACGCAACCGCATGCGTGGGCCGCCTGCCGAACGGATCTGCACGCACCGCAGGCTGCGATGCGTGACTACGCGGCGTGGCTCAGGCAGCTCCCTGGCAGGCCGGTGTTCGTCGCGTATCCGGCCGCGTACGACTTCATGTTCGTCTACTGGTATCTGATCAAGTTCGTGGGCGAGAGCCCGTTCTCGCACTCCGCGCTCGACATCAAGACCTTGGCGATGAGCCTGCTCGGCACCAACTATCGTGAAGCGACGAAGAAGCGCATGCCGCGCAACTGGTTCGAGCCCATGCCGCACACGCACATCGCGCTCGACGACGCGATCGCGCAAGGCGCGCTGTTCTGCAACATGCTCGCAGAGTCGCGTTGCGCGGCCGCGAAGTGATCGGCGCTACGGCCGCAACGACGCGCGGCCGCGCGCAGCCAGCCGCTGATCCACAGAGAATTTGTGGGTCTTCACGGCGGACATCGCGTCGAGCGCGGTCTTGGCGTCGAGCTCGAGCCAGCTCATCGCCTCGCTCAGGTCGTGCCATGAAAACGCCGCGATGTGGATGCCGAACCAACTCGCCGCCGTGGCGAATCCGCGCACGAGCGCGCTATCGGTGATCGTCACGAACTTGATTTGCTGCGCTTTCAGTACGTCGTTGCAGCGCTTGCGTGTGTCGCCGGTGAGCTGAAAACCAAGGCCCGTCGCGCCGATGTACTTCTTGACGCCCGACGCGGGCACATCACGCAGCCAGCGCTCGATCGGCTCGCCGCGGAACTCGCCGCCATCGCCGTAGAACACGAACACCGAACGATTCACGACCGTCCACTCCACGATGGCGTCCATGTCTGGGCCCTAGTCTGTCGTGCCAAAGCGCAGCAAGCTCTCGCCGGTGAGCTGCTGCACGCCCGTGATGAGATGAAACCGTTGATCTGCCACTTGATCGCTCACGTCCTCTCCGGTCGCATCGGCGGTGACCGATTTGACAGTCAGAGGCGAGCCTTCCAAACGCAGTGATGTGCGATCTCCGCCGGCGGCCGCGTTCTTTGCGTACACCCGCAGCGCCGCTACGAGCTGCTGGTAGACCTTACAGGTCGCGGGAATGATGTCATACACCTGGATATACGTCGCAGCTTCTTGTCCACCGACCGAGCTGCACAGGTAAAAGTCAGGATACTTCTCTGCCATCATCACGGCGTCGACCTTGTCGAGCCCGAAGATGTACGCGCGCGTGGGTGTGTTGGCCTTTGGCACGGGCATGCCCCCGAACAACATGACCGTTCGGTTGTAGGGGGTACCGAGCTCGAAGCGCGCAGTGAAGTCTTCGAGATGCTCGACGACCTGATCGCCTTGGATCTCTACATCGACACAACCACTCGGCAGCGCCGGCTGATCAGGCGTCGCAGCATCTGGCTCGCCGGCATCCGGAACATCCGGCACGACCACGGTCTTGTCTTCACGACTTGCACTGCACGCGCACAACCACGCACAGAAAGCCAACACCAGCGACCTGCGTGACACTTCGTACCCCATGAAACCGCCCCAAACTGCAGCATAGCAACTGCCGCAGTGCTCAGCGATGTGTGCGTCTCGCTCCTGATCAGCGCGCGCGAGCTTCGACAAGTCTGCGAGCGATGTAGCGTTTTTCAGGCTCGCTCGGCGCGAGCTCCAGAGCGCGCTCGTAGTCGCGCGCTGCATCGTCGTGGCGACCTGCGCGTCGATACAGGTCGGCACGCGAGGCGTAGTACGGGAAGTAGCCGTGCAGGTCCTCGTGCTTCGCGAGCTCAGAGAGCAGCGCGAGCCCGGCATCGGGACCACGCGCCATCGCCACTGCCGCAGCATGATTCAACGCGACCACGCTCGTCGGCTGGATACGCATGAGCTCGCGGTACAAGAGCACGATCTGCGGCCAGTCGGTCTCGGCAGCCGTCGCAGCGCTCGCGTGCAGCGCGGCGATCGCAGCTTGCAGCGCATAGCTGCAGGGTGGACCCATTCGCAAGGCGCGCTCCACGCGTTCGCAGCCCTCCGCGATCTGCTCGCGATCCCACGTGCTGCGATCTTGATCTTCGAGCAGGACCAGGTCGCCTCGAGCATCGACGCGCGCCGCACGCCTCGCATCGTGGAGCAGCATGAGCGCGAGCAACGCGACAGGCTCGCTGCGCTCCGGCAACAAGCGCTCGAGCAAGCGCCCTAGGCGGATCGCTTCGCTGCTCAGATCGCGCCTGACCAGCACATCACCCGAGCTCGCGGCGTACCCTTCGCTGAAGACCAGGTACACGACAGCGAGCACCGCATCGAGCCGTTCGGCGAGGTCCGCGCGCGCGGGCACGACGTAAGGAATCTTGGCAAGCTTGATCTTGTTCTTGGCGCGCACGAGGCGCTGCGCCATGGTGACCGGATCGACCATGAACGCGCGCGCGATCTCCTCGGTGGAGAGGCCGCCCAACGTGCGCAGCGTAAGCGCCACCTGCGCCTCGATCGCGAGCGTCGGGTGACAGCAGGTGAAGATCAGCCGCAGATAATCGTCGTGCTCATCGGCGAACGCACCGCGCTCGACGGGCTCGCGCTCGATCGCTTGCAGCTCTTCGTCGGGCAGCTTGGCTTCGAAGCGACGCATGCGCCGCAGCCGGTCGATCGCCTTGTGCTGTGCGGTCTGCATCAGCCACGCGCGGGGATAGGCCGGCGTCCCTTGGGCCGGCCACTGCTCGAGCGCAGCGATAAAGGCTTCCTGCACGACCTCCTCAGCGAGCGCGAAATCGCCGCCGAACGCACGGATCAACCGTGCCGTGATCGCTGCGGCTTCGTCGCGGTACAGACGCTCGAGGGCGAGAGGGTCCAGGACGGTCAGCTTAGCCGAACCGCCCCGGATGGCAGCTCTCGTCAGGTCGGAACGTGCATCACGGGCCGTATCTCGATGCTGCCGTAGCGAGCGTCCGGGATGCGAGCGGCCAAGCTCACCGCCTCATCCAGGTCCTTGGCCTCGATCAGGTAGTAGCCGCCGAGCTGTTCGCGGGTCTCCGCAAATGGCCCGTCAGTCTTTACGATTTTGCCGTTCTTGACCCGCACGGTGGTGGCTGTGCTGGATGGTTCGAGTGGGTCGCCGGCGATCATGTGGCCGCTCTTCGCGATGTCCTCCGAGTAGGTCATGTATTCCTGATAGATCTGTCCGTTGACCTCGTCGCCACGCGCAGCTGCCTCGGCCTCGTTGCAATAGATGAGAAGGATGTATTTCATGACGCTCTGCCTCCAACCGGAGCCGCCGCGGCTCCGTCATGTTCCCTCATCGAACGAGCCTGACCAGGATCGACAGCCCTCGCGAAGTTTTTTTAGGCAGGTGCGGTCGGGGGTAGATTCGCCCCAAGCGACGCTGGTGCAAAGCGGATCGCATGGTGAGACAGTGGCGGTCGATGCGTCGAGCTCGCGAGACGATGGTCCTGGCTGTGTGCGCGTGGATGAGCTGCGCCCCCGCGCCTGAGACTGAGACTGAGACCGGCGACCCCACGGATGAGCGCACGAGCGATCAACGTTTCTCGTACAGCTTCGAGGCATCGCGGCGGCACAGTGAGCCGAGCGCCTGCGGCACGTACCTGCTCGTGATGCAGCTGGTATTCGAAGAAGACCTGCACAAAGTTACGGCGGTGATCTCGAGCCAAACCTGGTCGTGTGATCTGCGTGAAGACGCATCGACGTACGACATCACGTGCGACTCGCCGCGAGCAGACCCTCCGACAGTCGAGGCCACGCTGTCGATCGTGCTGTTCGAGCCAGCATCAAAGGCGAATATCGCCGGCGAAGCCACACTCATCATCCGCACAGACTCCGGGAGCTGCGAGCATTCGTACGCGCTCGATGGTCACCTCGACGACGAGTGCTGCAGCTGACAGCTGCGGCACCAGTGGTATCGCGAGCGTACCGATGCTGATGCGGCAAGAACGCCGCTTGCAATGACCGGCGAATCGGTAGACTAAGGATTCATCATCCTATGGTTAACCGAGCGCTTTATCCTCTTTGTTTGCTTGCGCTGCTCGCGTGCAGCCTGTGCTCGTGCGCGCGGCCGCAGCACACGGCGCGCACCCAGGAGCTCCTGCTCCCGCCGCGCAGCGAATGGCGCGCCAGCAGCTCTGCGCCCGAGCTCGCTGCCACGGCCTCGGCGCTCGCGATCGATGGCGATCCAGGCACGCGTTGGGGTGGCTCGTTCAGCGGAGAGCAGTGGTTGCAGATCGATCTCGGCAAAGCGGCGAGCCTTGGCGGCGCGCTCGTGCACTGGGACTCGCGCACCGGGCATCGGCACAGCGATTTTGCTGCGAGCTACCGCGTGCTCGTGTCGAGCGACGGGACCGACTGGAAGACCGTCTACGAAACCGACGATGGCCAGGGCGATCTCGACTATGTGTTCTTCCCCGTCGTCGCAGCACGTTACCTGCGCCTCGTCGCCCGCCCGCTCAGCACGGACTGGGGCCTCGCGCTGTTCGAGCTCGAGCCGCTCGCAGCGGCGGCGTCGCCGCGCGTGGAAGGCCTCGGCGGCGACGTTGATCCAGCTGCGATCTGGGGCTCGGCAACGCCCACCACGTTCGCGCGAGAGCTGACGATCACGCTGCCTCGTCCGTTCAGCACCAGTGGGCTCGAGGTCTACTGGGGCGCCGACGCTGACGTGCGCGACGTGAAGCTGGAAGCTCGTGACGAGCTTGGCACGTGGAGCACGCTCGCGACCGAGCAGGCACCCGCGTCGAACCACTCTTTGCTCGCGGCGAGCAAACCAGTCAGCGCGGCGGCGCTACGCTTGACCGTTCCACGCCTTGCCTCGGTTCGCCGCGTGCGGCTCTTGCCACCCGATCGACTGAAGATTCCCATGCGTCGCTACGAGGTCGCTGCTGCAGGCACCCACCGAGAGCTGTTCCCGCTCAACGTGCGCAACCAGCAGGTGTATTGGACGTCGGTGGGCATCGCAGGTGCGGCGCAGAAGTCGATCTTCGACGAGTTCGGTAACCTGGAAGCGTGGAAAGGCGCGCCGCTGCTCCAGCCGCTGTGGCGCGACGGTAACGGCCGCGTGCATGCCGCTCACAGCGGCAGTCCGAAGCAAGCGCTGCGCGATGGTTGGCTGCCCATGCCGAGCGCGACCTGGCAGCCCCAACCGGACCTGACCGTGCGCAGCGAAGCCTTTGCCATCGAACAGTCAGGCCAACCTGTTACGTTGCTGCGCCACCGCTTGCAGAACGGCAGTGAGCGCCGCATCGAGGGTGAGCTGCTGCTGATGCTGCGCCCCACGCAGATCGCGCCTCCCTGGCAATACGCTGGCCACGCGCCCATCCGAGACGTGGCCCTCGAAGGGGCGAGCGGCGATGCAGCCATACGCGTCAATGGCCGGCTGCTCGCGCGTTCGCTCACAACGGTGCAGTCGCGCGGTGCTGCCAGCTTCGGCACACACGGCGCAGGCGAGCTGACACAAGCTGTTGTGTCAGGCTCGTTGCCGACCGCAAACGAAGCGCACGACTACGACGGCCTGGCGGCGGCGTACCTGCGCTATGCGCTGTCGCTCGACCCGGGCGAGACGCGCGACGTGGTGCTGGCATTTCCGCTCGGCACTGAGAAGGTGGACGTGCTCGCGGGCAAATATCCCGAGCCACCTGCCATCGACGTGACTGCGCTCACGGGCGCTGGCAAGTTCGACGCGCTCGCCGAGCTGGTCGCAAAGACGTGGCGCGAGCGCACCGGGCAAGTCGGCATCGAGCTGCCGGATGGCGATCTCGTGAACATGTTGCGCGCCCAGCTCGCTTACATCTCGATCAATCAGACCGGTCCTGCCATCCAACCCGGCCCGCGCAACTACAACCGCTCGTTCATCCGCGACGGCTCTGCCACGGCTGCAGTGCTCATGCGCATGGGCCTCCCGGGCACGGCCCGCGCGTTCTTGCGCTGGTTCGCTGATCATGCGGTGCATGAAAACGGCTTGGTTTCGCCGATCCTCGGGGAAGACGGCTCGGTCGATCGCGGCTTCGGCTCGGACTTGGAGTACGACAGTCAAGGCCAGTTCGTGAGCTTGGTCGCGGACGTCGCGCGCCTCGACGGAGGCGTCGAGACCGTTCGAGAGTACTTGCCGAAGGTGCGCCTGGCGCTGCGCTTCATCGAAGAGCTGCGCGCGCGCACGTTGGTCAAAGGCTATCAGAGCGACAAAGAAGCCCCGGAGCGCTTTCAGGGAATACTCGCGCCTTCGATCAGCCACGAAGGTTATTCGACGCCTACGCACAGCTATTGGGACGATTACTGGGCGCTCAAGGGTCTGCAGGACGGTGCATGGCTCGCGAGAGCGCTCGGCGACAGTGAGCTCGCAAAGTGGTCAGAGGCCCAATACAGCGCACTGCACGAGTCTGTGGCGGCGTCGATCCGTGCGACCATGGCTTGGAAGAAGATCGAGTTTATCCCGTCGTCCGCCGATCTGGGTGACCCCGATGCGACGGGCACATCGATCGCGCTAGATCCCTGCGGACAAGCCGATCTGTTCTCGGGCGCCGCGCTCCGCTACACGTTCGACAGTTACCTCACCAAGATCCGCAACCGCGCGGTCAGCCCGGAGGTCTGGGACTTCACCCCTTATGAGCTGCGCAACGTGCTCACGTACGTGCGGCTCGATCGTCCTGCAGACGCGAACGAAGTGCTGACCGAGCAGCTCCGTTACCGGAGGCCATTGGCATGGCAGATGTTCGCTGAAGTGGTGCACTCGCGCTTGCGAAATCCCGGCTACTTCGGCGACATGCCGCACACTTGGATCGGCACCGAATACGTGCGCGCGATCCTCGGCATGCTCATGCACGATGGCGCTCCGGTGCTCGAGCTCTTGCCGGGGACACCGCCCGCATGGCTCGCAGGCGAAGGTCTCCGCATCTCACAGCTGCACACGGCGTTCGGCCAGCTCACGATGAGCGCGCGCCAAGAGGGCGCGAGCTTGCGCGTGAAGCTCGGGGCGGGTCTGCAAGCCAACACACGTGTGCACGTGAAGTGGCCCTCGCGCAGAAAGCCCGTGAAGGTCACCGTCGATGGTCGGCCTAGCACGCAGCACACCGACGCAGGCATCGCGCTCGAGCGGCCGTTCAAGGAGCTCATCGCGCAGTGGTAGGGCTTTGACGAAACATCAGCGATCCCCTAGGTAGGACCTCATGACTTATCTCCGCGCGTTGTTTGTGACTGTGTCGTTTCTGCTTTGCGTCGCGCCGCGTGCGAGCGCGCAAGACCAGCCAGCCACACCCGACGCGAAGCGCGTGCTGGTGCAGCTCGCCGAGCACGAGCGTTCCGCGCGCCACGCCGGCGCGTACTCGATGTTCATCGGTGGCGCTGCGGCTGTCACCGCAGGTCTGATCGCTGACTTCGGGTACGATCGCGGCTACGGCCGTGTCGTGTGGATCGTCGGCGCGGTGGCCGGACTCGGTGGCGTGGTGAACCTGCTGATGGCGCAGCCGTTCGAGCGCATGGCAGCCGAGGCCGATGCGTGGAGCCCGAGCCAGCTGCAGAGCGAATGGTCACGACGCGCGCTGACCGCGCGAAAAGCGCGGAAGATCGGCGGGATCGTAGGGCTCAGCCTCGGCGCGCTCGCGATCGGCGGCGGTGCAGCCATCGCAGCCGGCCTGGGCGACATGGAGCGCGAGTCGAAGCAGGACTGGACGACGACGCTCGTGGTCTTTGGCGGCGCGATGATGGGCAGTGGAGTCACATCACTGCTCGTGGAGTCGCCGTTCGAGTCGAGCTACCGCATCGCCTATGGGAGCGAGCCAGGGGAAACCGAGCCGGTGATGCTGAGCATCGCGCCCACACCCGGCGGTGCCGCGCTCAGCCTGCGCGCGAGCTTCTGAGTCCGCATTGTGAGGACTCGCGTGCGGTGCGTCAGCTCGTTACCCTGCTCGACGCGCTGTCTGTGCAGTGGAGAGATTTTATGACCAAGCTAGCCGACGTCTCACTGGGCCTGTTCGCGTTGTGCAGTGTGACTGCTTGCGGCGGATCTAGCGCGCCTCCGAGCTCTGCCGCGACTGAGCAGCCGGCGGTCGCGCCAGTCGGGCCGGTCGGGCCGGTCGACGCCACACCGACGCAGAGCAGCGCTCAGCCACCTGCAGCTCCGAGCGGCGTGCAACAGCCGCCACCAGCTGCAGCGCCTCCGAGCATGGCTGGCATGGCTGGAGCGTCCGCAACAGCGCCCACGATGACTGCACAGGAGCCGTCGACAGCAGCTAACGGCTGCGATGCGCGGCGCGTGTCGTACGCCAAGCCCTGCAGCTCCGATCCCGATCCATGCAAGATCGCGAGCGGCTGGTCCGGCGACGAATACTGCCTCCTGCCGCCGCAAACCGAGCAAGGCATCCAGATCCACATCGGCCCGAAAGACTACAAAGACGCGGCCAGCGTCATGAAGTACGTGATCCAACCGGGCGAAGAGTTCAACAACTCGGTGATCGCGCACATCCCCGCGACCGAGAACGTGTGGTGGAATCGCATCACGGTGCATATGCGGCCGGGCTCGCACCACTGGATCTCGAGTGTGGTGGCAGGCAAGCCCGAAGAGAAGTTCTACGAGGACACGCAGTGCGGCGCAGAGCAGATCGGCAGCGTGGGTGGTGGACAGAACTTGATCTACGACAATCCACCTGGTGGCGTGCCTGCACCGGAGAACGTTGGACTTGGGCGCGAGCTGCCCGGCAACTCGAGCTTGTGCATGAACCTGCATGCATACAACTTCACGGACCAGCCTCAGCTGCGCGAGATCTGGATCAACCTGCACACGGTGCCCGAAGCTGAAGTCACGCAAAAGGCGAGCGGCATCGGGATGGTCGGCGGTCTCGGTCTGAGCCTCGGGCCCAAGCAGAATAAAGAGTCGACCTATCAGGGCACGTTCATGCAGGAAGGGCGCATCATCCAGCTGTTTGGTCACAGACACGTGTGGACGCCGCACTTCGCGGTGTGGCTCAACGAGCAGCTGATCTATGACTCCTGGAGCTGGGAAGAGTCTGCGACGTTCAACTACGACTCACTCACCATGAACCCTCCGATCATGAGCGACAAGAAGACGGATGGCGCCGTCAGCGGCATGCTGCCCGTGAAGGTCGGAGACGTGCTCAAGTTTACGTGCTTCATCGAGAACACCTCGGACAAGACACTCGGCTTTTCCAACGAGCTGTACGATGGCGAGATGTGTAACCTGTGGGGCTCTGCTGTCGGCACGTCGCTGAGCGGCCGATTCCGATGAGGCGCAGCTGAGCTGGTAAAAGCTGCTGGCCCATCGAGGTCATGAGCGTCGCGCGCAGCTGTGCTAGCAATGGAAGCAGGTCGCCGCGTTACAGAACGTTCATGAGCTCCGAATCTGACGACACGCTCGCAGCCATGCGTCGCGCAAATCGCGCATTGAGTGAGCGGGTGGCGGAGCTCGAGCGGCAGCTGAAGCGCTTCGCCGGCGAGAGCCACAGCTCCTCACTGCTCGGTGGCTCATTGTCCGAGCGCGAAGCATTGATGAGCGAAGCCGAGCGGATCGTCCACATGGGCAGCTGGGTGTGGAATGTCGCCACCAACGAAGTGCGCTGGTCGGAGGAGCTCTATCGCATCCTCGGCTACGACCCAGCGACTGAGCCAGCCACGTTCGAGCGCTTTTTTGCGCGCATTCATCCCGATGATCTGCAACGCGTGCGCGAGAGCTCGGCGCGCAGCACGGCTTCGGGTGTCAACGAGCGCGTCGAGTTTCGCGCCGTGCGGCCCGATGGCAGCGTGCGACATCTGATGTTGGACGCGGCATTGTTGTTCGATGGCAGCGGTCAGCTGCAACGCGCCGTGGGCGCAGCGCTCGACATCACCGAGCAGCGTGAGGTCGAGCGCGAGCTGAAGCGCACGGCTGACTTGCTCGCGGATGCGCAGCGCATCGGCAAGATGGGTAGCTTCGATGTGACCGTGGTGCCGCCGAGCCAGACCTGGTCCGAGGAGCTCTACCGCATCCTCGATCTCGACCCCGCGACGCCGCCGTCGCTCGAGTTGTTCGTGCAGCGGCTGCACCCGGACGATCGCGAGCGCATTCAGCACCTGATCGATCGATCGCTCGTGACGGGTATCACCGAGCCGAGCCGTGCGCGCATCGTCGCAAACGATGGCAAACACCGCCACGTGACGATGATGGCCGTTCCCACGCGCGACACTCAGGGCAACTTGATCGCGATTCGCGGCACGGTGAGTGACGTCACAGCGCTGGTCGAGCTGGAGGCGCAGTTTCATCAGAGCCAGAAGATGGACGCGGTCGGTCAGCTCGCAGGCGGCCTGGCGCACGACTACAACAACCTGCTCACTGTCATCTCTGGCAACGCGGAGCTGCTGCTCAGCACGCAGGAAAGCCGTGAGGCGCGTGAGATCCTCGACGCTGCCACGGCAGCGACCAGTCTCACCGCACGCTTGCTCACGTTCACGCGCCAGAGCACGCAGCGGGCGCGCGTCGTGCAGCTCGCAGAGGATCTGGAGCTGGCCAAGAACCTGATCTTGCGGGCGCTCGGCGATCGCACCGTGCTGCAGATCGAGCTCGCAGAAGATCTCTGGCCGGTCTATGTGGACAGCGGCCAGATCCAGCAGGTGCTCTTGAACCTCGCGCTGAACGCGCGCGACGCCATGCCCGATGGCGGCCGTTTTTCGATCCTGGCGCGCAACGCGACGCTCGCTGTGGACGTCGCCCGTCAGCGCGGGGTGAGCTCCGGAGATTATGTGGCGGTCGCGGTGACCGACACCGGCACTGGCATGACGGAAGACACGCGACGCAGAGCATTCGAGCCGTTCTTCACGACAAAACCGCTCGGCAAGGGCACAGGGCTCGGGCTCGCGATGGTGTTCGGATGCATGCAGAGCTGCGGAGGCTTCGTCGATCTGCAGTCAGAGCTCGGCGCAGGCTCTACGTTCACGCTCTGGTTTCCGAGGAGCAGGCTCGAGCAGGCGGAGCCCAGAGCGACTCCGAAGGCGGCGCAGCGCACGGCGGCGAGCGCTTTGCTCGTCGAAGACAACGCGCCCGTCGCGCAAGTCGTGACCATGATCTTGCAATCAGCCGGGTACGAGGTGCGAGTGGCCCACGATCCCAAGCAAGCGATCGCGCTCTGGCAAGCCGCGCCCGCGGATGTGCTGATCACCGATGTCGACATGCCAGGCATGTCAGGCGTCAAGCTCAGCGAGCAGCTCGAGCGGCTCACCCCTGGGCTTCGCACTTTGTTCATTACAGGTCAAACGAGCGAGCAGCTGGAAGCGGCGCAGACCCAGCACACGGTGGTGCTCGCAAAGCCATTCCGCCGCCAAGAGCTTCTGCTCGCGCTGGAGGAGCTGCTGCGGGCGAAGCCGCTCAAAGCTTAGAGAAGGTCAGCGCATCTACGCGCTGCTCGGGATCGAGCTGGTAGCGATAGGTTCCGAGCAGCTCACCCGCGACCACAACCGAGAGCGTGACTTCGGTGGTCGCGCCGCGCGTGCACGGGCTGAAGTAGTGCAGCTCGACCTTGTAGTTGCCGCGCTTGCCTGAGGACCAGTAAGCGTTTTCGATGCGGGGGTTCTTCTGTTCGCGCCTGCAGTCACCGCGCGCGTCGTGGTCGAGGTGCCCGCCGCTCGGCGATTTCTTATGTTGCTCGTTGTAGAACAACGTGGAGCCAGAGGGCTCGGTGATGTACAGGTCGATGTCGGCGCCGCTGTTCCAGCCCACTGTGATCTGGACGTCGCCGGTCTCATAGCCGCAGTCATCGTCGATCACGCCGTTGCAGTCGTCGTCGACTGCGTTGCAGGTCTCGTACGTGCCGTATTCGCACGCGACATCCACGGGTCGAGCGTCCGCGTTCACCTGGACGTTGTTGAACGACTTGCCCGCGGTTGCAGGTTGTCGCGCCATGCGCGGCACATCGCGCGTCTTGGCCTTTGACGCTCCACCACATCCGAGCACGCACAGCGCGAGCGCTGTCGTGAGCACACGCTGTGCGCGCGGTGAGCGGAACAGGGCGCTGATCGGTCGGCACACCATTGTCTGATCATGCCACGAGCGCTGTAGCGTTCGCGCTCGGTGTTAGCGCATTCTGTCACCAGACATATGGGCATCCGGGAGAAGTGGGGCGGCGATGTGCGCGGGGTAGTCAGCACACATCCGCGGCCTTGATCGAAGCTGACGTAACCATAACAATTGGTCGTTGGGTGGTGGGGCTTCTCCGCCCAATTGCAGCAGGTAATTGTCTGGTCGAAAGTAGTGCACCTTCGGGCTCTGGAACGCTGCTTTTGATCGGGGATGGCGTGTTCGCCGACTCCCTGGCGAAGACGCTGACCGGACAAGGCGTGGATGTCGAGCGCGCGGGCATCGCGTCTGCGGCGACGACCGCGGATGTGCTGTTGCCGGATCTGATCGTGCTCGCAGCGGATGCTGCGCAGGCGCGCGGCGCGGCCGTGCTCTCGCAGCTGCAAGCTGCAGGTCGTACGACGCCGACGCTCGTGATCTCTGCGGCAGAAGCAGGTGGCTTGGTCCCAGTGCAGGCGCCAGCGCATGTCGCGTACATCACTCCGGCAGGGGGAGTGATCGACTGTGCAGGACGCGTGCGTGCGCTCGTCGCGGCCCTGCTCGAGTCGCAAAGCGCTGGAACGAGCCTGCAGAAGCTCGCTGATAAAGTGGCGAGCCGCGCTGGCAAGCCTGGCGCATCGAAAGCCGCACCTGCAAAGACCTCGCCGGGCTTCCCCTCGCCGAAGTCGCCGCTGATGGCGGCGGCGCCTCAACCAGCTGACGGCAAGTCCGGCGAAGCAGTGCCAACCTCAAAGGCGGCCGAGGCATCCAACCAGGCGACGGCCATCGCACCCCAGCCTGCAAGCAAGCCCGGCAAACCGGCTACCTCCTCCTCTTCCTTCAAGGCGCCTCCTGCTTCCATCGCTGGGGGCGCCGAAGCGCAACGCAAGCCGCTACAGACCGAACCGATTGCAGCGCAGCAGTTCAAGGCGGCTTCGGCGTCGAAGGCAACCCAGGCAGCAAGCGCAACGAGCACACCCGAGGCGAACGTCGGCGGCCCGGCACGTAAGCCGCTGCAGACCGAACCGGTTTCATCGCAGCAATCCAAAGCAGCTTCGGCGTCGAAGACGAGCCAGACAGCCAGCGACTCCGCGCAAAACACTCGCGCAACGAGCATAGCCGAAGCGAGCGTCAGCGCCGCACAACAGAAGCCGCTCCAGGCCGGGCCCGGCAAAGCCGCTCCAGCTGGGAAAGCGGCTCCCGCACGCGCAGAGACGGTGCAGCCGACAGCGGCACAGGCTGCTCCGACACCAGCTGCAGCCACCAGCAAGGCGACGGATACGT
>Ga0190269_10000350_pt1 | contig 24540 bp, 14 predicted proteins | sample Popmic249IS_FD_133749 | JGI IMG/M metagenome (GOLD analysis project Ga0190269, IMG submission 133749) | Populus adjacent soil microbial communities from riparian zone of Blue River, Arizona, USA - 249 IS | ecosystem: Environmental > Terrestrial > Soil > Riparian zone | place: USA: Arizona... | reverse complement strand
GCCGAGGACATCGCGAGCGCGCTCGACGGCAACCCGCTGGCGATCGAGCTGGCGCTGGCTCGCTTGCCGCTGCTCGGTTTCGCAGGGATTCTCGAGCGGCTGTCCGCGCAGCTGGCGCTGCTCTCGGAGGAGACGCGCGACAACACCATGCGCAAGGCGCTCGAGTGGTCGTGGGACTTGCTGAGCCCGGCGCAGCGCTCGGCGTTCATGCAGTGCAGCGTGTTCTGCGCGGCCTTCAGCCTGCAGGCGGCCGAGGCGGTGATCGCGCTGCCACAGGACGCAGGCTCCACGCTCGACGTGCTGCAGGCGCTGCGCGAGCAGTCGCTGCTCGGCTCGCGCAGCGAAGGGCAGGGCCAGGTGCGCTTGAGCATGCCGGCGGTCGTACGCGAGCTGGCGCGCGAAGAGCTGGCGCGCGCGAGCGAGCACGACCCGAGCCTGGCCGAGGTCGCCGAGCGCCACGCGCGCTACGTGGCCGCGCAGGTCGGCGCGGAGCCCCGGGCGCTGGAGCTGGACGACGTCGTCGCTGCGGCGGAGCACAGCTTGATCCGACGCGATGCGGCGAGCGCCGGGCGAGCGCTCGCGCTCGTGTTGACCCTGGAGCGGCCGCTCCTTGCAGCTGGTAGCGGCAGCCAGCTGGCTGCGTTGCTGGAGCGCGCGCTCGCGGCCGTGGAGCGCTGCGGCGCGGCGGGGCCTGCCGAGCACGTGCTCCTGTCCGGGCAGCTCTTGCGCGCGCGACTGCTCACGCCTGCGGGCGAGCGCGAGCAGGCGCTGCGGGACCTGCAGCACGTGCTGGAGCGCGCGGAAGCCCTGGGCGAGCGGCAGCTCTGGGCGACGGCCATGCTCGACCTCGGCGTGACGTACCACTTTGCGCGCGAGCTGGATCGCGCCGAAGCCGCGTACGAACGCGCGCTCGATGTGCTGCTCGACCTGGACGATCCCATCGCCGAGGCGCGCTGTCACGGAAACCTCGGCGCGGTGCAGCACGACCGCGCGCAGCTCACGGCGGCGGCGGACGGTTACCGGCGCGCGCTCGCGCTCCTGCCCACGCGCGGCCAGGAGCGGCTGCTCGCGAACTTCAAGGGCAACCTGGCGCTGGTCGAGCACGAGCTCGGGGCAGTGCACAGCGCGCGCCAACTCTACGCCGAAGCAGCGGCGCTGCTCGAGCAGCTGCTCGATGCGCGCCTGCTCGGCATCGTGCTCGGCAACCTCGGGACCCTGGAGCTCACGACGGGGCAGCACACGGCGGCGCTCGAGTGCTTCACGCGCGCTGCGCGCTTGCTCGAGCAGTGCGGAGACCGGCGCTCGGAAGGACTGAGCCTCGCGCGGCTCGCCGCGTGCCTGGCACAGGCCGGGCACGTGCCGGAGGCGGAGCAGCGCTGCGTGCGCGCCGAGCGGCTGTTGCGCAAGGACTCACTGGGTCGGCCGGTGGTGGAGCTCTTGTCCGGCTTCATCGACCTCGAGCTCGCAAAGCGCGCGGCCGCCGCGGGGCAGGATGCGGTGGGCCGGGCGCGGCTCACGGCGGCGCGTGCCAAGTGCGAGCGCGCACGCAGCGTCGAGCAGCCATCGGACGATCTGCGGCTATTCCTTGGTCTGCTCGAGCCGCAGCTGACAGATGCGCTCCGCTCCGATCGACACTCGAGCACCGGCTGAGCTCGCGACAGAGCGCGACGCGAGCGCCACGCACCACGACTAGCTGTCACCCCCCGCCAGAACGCCCCGAAGCCGCTCTGTGCTGCGGCAGTGTTGCGCGCGTGAGGCAAGGCTGCGGCGGAGAACGCGCCATTTCAGCACAGGTTGACCCGCCGCGGGCACATGCGTTGCATCGAGTGTCAGGGAGGACCCCATGCCCGCAACCCAGCAAGAGCAAGAGTCACGTCGGGTCGCAGAGGAATCGCGCGAAGCAGAGTGGCGCGGCTCGAGCTTTCTGCGCGAGGCCTTCCTCGGGCGCCTGCGTCCAGACCTGCTGCCCGATGGGGCATTCGACGCGCAGACGCGGCCCGAGTTCGAGGACTACTACCGGCGTCTCGAGCGCTTTCTGCACGAGCAGGTGGACGCTGCGGCGATCGACGAGAGCGGCGAGTACCCGCGACACGTCGTCGAAGGGCTGGCGCAGCTCGGCGCGTTCGGCATGAAGATCCCGAAGCAGTACGGCGGGCTCGGCCTCACGCATCACGAATACGTGCGCGCCATGAAGCTGCTCGGCAGCTGCGATGGCAACCTGACGGCGCTCTTGTCCGCGCACCAGGCGATCGGTGTGCCGCATCCAGTGGAGATGTTCGGCAGCGAGGCACTGAAGCAAAAGTACCTGCCGCGCTGCGCGCGCGGCGCGATCTCCGCCTTTGCGCTGACCGAGCCCGCGGTGGGCTCCGATCCGGCGCGCCTCGCGACGGAGGTTCGCAAGAGCGCAGACGGGCAGCACTTCATCCTCGATGGCAAGAAGCTGTGGTGCACCAACGGCACTCTCGCCGAGGTCATCGTCGTGCTGGCGCGCGACGTCGAGACCAAGCGCATCCACTGTCTGGTCGTGGAGACGCAGTGGCCCGGCGTGCGCGTCGAGCAGCGCTGCCACTTCATGGGCTTGCGCGCGCTCGCGAACGGTGTGCTGACGTTCGAAGGCGTGAAGGTGCCGCGCGAAAACCTGATCGGCAACGAAGGTGACGGCCTGCGCATCGCGCTCGCGACCTTGAACACCGGCCGGTTGACCTTGCCAGCTGCGACCGCGGGCGCCGCGAAGCTGGCGCTCGAGATCTGCCGCAAGTGGGCGCTCGCGCGCGAGCAGTGGGGCGTGCCCATCGGTAAGCACGAGGTCATCGCGCACGGCCTGGCCGACATGGCGTCGACGGCGTTTGCGATGGAGGCGATCGCGGACGTGGTCGGCGCGCTCGCCGATCGCAAAGATCGCGACATTCGCCTGGAAGCCGCTGCCGCGAAGGAATGGAACACGGAGCGCGGCTGGGAGCTGACGGATCTCGCGCTGCAGATCCGCGGCGCGCGCGGCTTCGAGACGGAGCGCTCGCTCGCTGCGCGCGGTGAGCCGGCCGTCGGCATCGAGCGCATGCTGCGCGACTGCCGCATCAATCGCATCTTCGAGGGCTCGAGCGAGATCATGCACCTGTTCATGGCGCGCGAGGCCGTGGACAAACATCTCGAGGTCGCGGGCGCGCTGATCGATCCCAAGCTCTCGATCGCGAAGAAGCTCGCCGCGCTGCCGCGCGTGATCGCGTTTTACGCGCTGTGGTACCCCGCGCAGTGGATCGGGTCCTTCTTCGCGCTGTTCGGGCACTCGGAGTACGGTTCACTCGCCTCACACATGCGCTTCGCGGCGCGCGCGAGCCGGCGTCTCGCGCGCAGCATCTTCCACGGCATGTTGCGCTACGGCCCGAAGCTCGAGCGCAAGCAGGCGTTTCTGTTCCGTGCGGTGGACGTGGCGCTCGAGCTGTTCGCGTTGAGCGCTGCGTTGACCCGCGCGCTGCGCACGCAGGGGGCGGATCGGGAGCCGGCGTTCGCGCTCGCGGCGCAGTTCGCGCGCTCCGCAGAGCAGCGCATCGCGGACATCCTGCGCAACATGTGGAGCAACGACGACGCGGCGAAGCTGGAGCTCGCGGCCGGGCTCTTGCGCGGCGAGCACACCTTCCTCGAGCAGGGCACGCTTGGCTTGCCGTATTCCGTCGACGAGCTGCGCCCGCAGACGATGCAGGAATACTTCGAGGCGCGCCGCACGCAGGCCGACTCGCAGGTCTCGGGCGTGCTGCCGCGCACGGGCACCCACTGAGGCCAGATTAAATCCGCGACAGCCGGGCCGCAGCCGGTCAAGATGGGAGCCATGCCCGACGAGAAACCCGGCGCACTCTGGAACGACGTGTGGAGCTTCGAGCAGCGCCTGCGCGCCGGCGCGGGCCGCGCGTCGCCGCGCCCCGAAGATGCGGAGCTCGCGGGCGTCTTGCAGCACATCGCAGCGCGCCGGCGCACGCGTCTGGCCGCGCCGCAGCTGCGAGCAGTGCCCGCGCCCGCGCTGAAGCCGCCAGCGGCGCCCGGTAGCGTGCTCGGCGTCGAGCGCGTGACGCCGCAGATCGCGATCCTGCAGCTCGCCAAGCCGGCCGGCTTTCGTTTCGAGCCCGGGCAGCACATCAAGCTCGGCGTGCCCGGTGGGCCCAAGAACCCGTACACGATCGCATCCGCGCCAGGCGACCCGCATCTGGAGTTTTGCATCGAGTCGATGCCCGGCGGGCGCGTGTCCCCGCGTTTGAGCGCGCTCGCGCCGGGCGCACAGGTCGAGCTCGGGCCAAAAGCCTCGGGAGATTTCACGCTCGTGCCGAACGTGCATACGCATGTGATGCTCGCCACCGTCACGGGCATCAGCCCGTTTCGCAGCATGCTGCGCGCAGCTGCGGCGCGCGGCACGTGGTCCAGTCGCTTCGTGATCTTGCACGGCGCGAGTTTTCGCGACGAGCTCGTGTATCAAGAGGAGCTGCAAGCGCTGACGCAGCAGTTTCCGCAATTCGTACGCTACGTGCCGAGTGTGAGCCGTCCCACCGACGCGCGCAACAGCGGTTTCAGCGGGCTCAAAGGCCGCGTCGCGGACCTCGCCGTCGCGTTCCTGCAGGAGCTGCGCGCGCGAACCCCGGGGCGGATTCAAGTCTACGCCTGCGGTCATCCGGAGATGGTTGGCACGGCGCACAGTAGCCTCGAGCCGCTCGGATTGCCCGTCCTGAGCGAAGTCTTCGACTGAATCTAACAGTCGAATCGGCTATACACGAAAATCTCGGCGCCCCGCGTCGACTACACTCGAGATGACGACGGGCGCACGTTTCAGGTTTGGAGATTTCGAGCTTGATTCAGCGCAGTTCGAGCTGCGCCGTGCGGGCCTGCGCGTGGAGGTGCAGCCGAAGGTGCTGCGCTTGCTGTGTCACCTGGTCGAGCATCGCGCGCGCGCCGTGGACAATGCCGAGCTGCTGCACACGCTCTGGCCGGACGCGAAGGTGACGCCCGGCTCGATCAAGCGCGCCGTGCTGGGCGCACGCCAGGCGCTCGGAGAGCGCGCTGCATCGCAGGCGTCGATCCGCACCGTGCGTGGTCTGGGCTACCAGTTCGTGCGCGAGGTCGAGCCGCTGGGCGGAATGCCCGAATCCGCTGAAGCGCGCCGCAAGCTGCGCGGCTCGCAAGACGTGTTTCTGGGCCGTGAAGGCGTGCTCGAGCTGATCGAGACGAGCCTGCAAGAAGTGCTGCAGGGCGCGACGCGCTGCATCGTGCTGACGGGCGGCCCTGGGCTCGGCAAGACGCGCACGGCAGAGGAGCTGTACCGGCGCGCGCGCAAGCTCGGCGTGCACACGTGGCTCGGGCGCTGTCCGGACATGGAAGGCGTGCCCGCGTTTTGGCCGTTCATCCAGGTGCTGCGCGCCGCTCGCAGCGACCGCGGCGCGGATGCGATGCAGCGCTACCTGGGCCGCGAAGGCGGGGACATGGCCGGTGCGATGCCCGAGCTGCGCAAGCTGCTCGAGGGTCTGCCGGAGTCGGAAGCGCAGTCCACGCAGGCTGCGCGCTTCCGCCTGTACGACGGCATGGTGTGCTTTCTGCGGCGCGCGGCGGAAGACCAGCCGCTCGTGCTCGGCCTGGACGATCTGCACCACGCCGATCCCGCGACGTTGCAGCTGCTCACGTTCCTGAGCCGTCACCTGGTCGACGCGCGCGTGCTGATCGTCGGCACGTTCCGGCGCGAGGCGCAGAGCGAGCAAGCGGTGCCGCCGCTCCTCGAGGCGCTCGTCCGGCAGGATCCGCTGCGCTGCATCGAGCTGCGCGGCTTTTCGCCGGCGGAGCTCGCGCACTATCTGGAGCTCACGGCGGGCGCGGCTCCGCCCGAGGAGCTGGTCGCGCTGCTGCACGAGCAGACGGCGGGTAACCCTCTGTTCGTGCGTCACGTCATCGAGAACTGGCGCGCGCTCGGTGAGCCGACTCCCGACGAGCCGTTTCGCGGGCTCACGAGCCTGTCTCTGAGCCAGGGCCTGCGCGGAGCGATCATCCGGCACCTCGAGGTGATCACGCCGGCCTGCCGCGCGCTGCTGCGGACGGCGGCGGTGCTGGGCCGTGACTTCTCCGCGGCGCACCTGGCGCGCCTGAGCGAGCAGTCGATCGCGGAGGTCTGCACGAGCCTCGCCGATGCCGAAGCGACCGGCTTGATCCAGCAGCTACCGGCGGCAGTGGCGAGCTATCGCTTCACGCACGCGCTCGTGCGCGACGCGCTGTACGCGCAGCTGTCAGCGGCGGAGCGCTGTGCGCTGCACGGCCGTGCGGGTCGCGCGCTGGAGGCGCTCGCGGGCGGCGCGCAGAGCTACGTGCACCTCGCCGAGATCACGCGCCACTTCGTGCTCGCCGCGCCGGCGCACGACGAGGGCCGCGCGTTCGGCTACAGCGTGCGCGCTGCGGAAAGCGCGCTGGCCCGGCTCGCACACGAGGAAGCGGCCGAGCACTTCGAGCATGCCCTGCAGCTGTCCGCGTACGAGCCTCCGGACCGCGCGCGGTATCTCTCGCTCTTGTTGCGCAAGGGTGACGCGCTCGCGCGCACCAGCGATCCGGACACGGGTCGAGCGGCGCTGTTCGAAGCGGCCGAGCTCGCGACTCAGCTGGGCGACCACGAGACCTTGTACACGGCGGCGAGCTTGCTCGCAGGGCGGCCCGAGCCTGGCCGCGTGGACGAGGCGCAGCTCGCGGTGTTGGAGCGCGCGCACGCGGCGCTGGCCCCGGAGGACGGCCGCCGCGTGCTGCTGCTCGCCATGCAGGGCAAGAGCCTGGTGTACGCCACCACCTCGGACGAACGCGTGCGCAGGGGCCGGCTGGCGCTGCAGCAAGCCCGCGCGCTGCCGGATCCGGCGCTGCGTGCGGAGGCGCTCACGCGCTGCCTGGATGCGCTCGCCGGCCCGGATCAGCTCGAGGAGCGCACGGAGATCGCGGCCAGCATGCTGCGCATGGCGCAGGCCGAAGGCGACGCGAGCGCGCTGTTGCAGGCCTGGGCCGCGCAGATCGAGATCTGCGTGGAGCGCGCCGACATGCCGGGGGTGGAGACCGCGCTGTCGTCGATGGAGGAGCTCGCCGTGCGCCTGCGCGATCCGCTGTATCGCTGGCAGGCGCGCGCGGTGCGCAGCATGCAGGCGTTCGTGCAGGGCCGGCTTTTGCGCTCCGAGCAGCTGGCAAAGGAGGCGCTGCAGCTCGGCGTCACCATCAGCGAGGAGCTGGCGCGCCACATCTACTGCGCGCAGAGCTTCGGGCTCTCGCTGATGTTGGGCAAGTCCGACGAGGCGGAGAAGCTCGGTCGGGAGATGGCGGAGCGCTACCCGGGCATCGCAGGTTGGGTCGCTGCGGCGGGCATCTGCGACGCGATCCTCGGCCGCAGCGCTGCCGCTCGTAGCTGCCTCGATCACGTCATGGGGCGCGGCATCGGCTGGATCCGCAGCGAGCCGTATCTGCTGAGCGGGTTGTGCTCGGTCTCGGAGCTGTGTCAGCTCGTGGGCGACGCGAGCGCCGCCCGTGCGCTGTACGCCGCGACGTTGCCCTACGCAGAGCACCATGGGCTCACGCACACGGGGGCGTGCAACTACGGCCCCATGCAGCGGCAGCTCGCGGCGCTGGCCGCGTGCTTCAACGACCTCGCTTGCGCCGAGCGGCACTTTCGCGAAGCGCTGCGCGGTGCACAGGCGCTGCGCTCGCCCACGTACGAGTCGGTGACCTCCATGTCGCACGCCGTGTTGCTGCTCGAGGGCGCGCCCGAGCGTCGCGAGGAGGCCCAGACGTTACTCGCACGGGCGCGCCAGCTCGCCGCGAGCTGCGACATGGTCGGCATCGTCTACGCGTGCGACTCGGTCTCGAATCGGCATGGGCTCGGGCAGTCGAACGTGATCAGCCTGCCCGCCCCGCGCCGCAGCTCCCGCAGCTGAGCGGCGCCGCAGCCTCGCTGGCGAGCATGGAGGTGTGCCGCCGGCCGCTGGCACGTGCCGGCGTCGTGCCAGGGCTCGGGCGGCTGCGGGGAGCTTCTGCTGCCGCTGTGAGCGGCTTCACGCCGGCATGGGCGTTGCTCAAGGGGCGGGCAGACCGCGGACCTTCCCCGCGGTCCCGCTGAGGATGACCGCCATGAGAACCTTTCGATATTTTGCCTGTCTGAGCCTGCTGTCGGGCGCCGCTTCGGGCTGCAGCTTCGGTACGGAGTCCGAGCCGGCGCCGTTCATCGCCGAGGGCGTGGACGGCGAAACCCCGAAGCCGTCGGCGGCGGACGCTGGCAGCGGCGGGGCCGCGGCCGATGCCAATCCGGGCGCGAAGCCGGGCACGAATCCTGGCACGAAGCCGGTCGACGCGACAGGCGCAGACGACGCGAGCGCCGTGCCCGACACGCAGCCCGTGCGCGGTGCGGCCGTGGCCATCAGCCCGGACGACTCGCTGGCGCTCGTCGCAAACCGCGACGTGGGCTCGGTCAGCCTCTTCAGCTTGAGCTACGACAAGCAAGCGGTGAAGGGGCTGCAGCTCATCAAGGAGCTGAGCGTGGGGCAGGGCACCGAGCCGTATCAGGTCGCGTTCGCGCCGGACGGCAAGAGCGCCTACGTGGTCTTGCGCCGCGAGCGGCAGCTCTTGAAGCTCGGCTCGCTCGGCAGCGCGCCGGCGATCAGCGCCAAGGTGGCCGTGGGCTCGGAGCCGACCGCCGTGGCGCTGTCGGCTGACGGTCGCAGCGCCTACGTGCCCAACTGGAACGACGGCACACTCAGCGTGATCGAGACCGAGAGCATGAAGCTCGCGCGCACGATCGATCTGAACGAGGCGCTCGTGAAGACCGGCTACCTCGGTACGCTGCAGCCACGAGCGGCGCTCGCGCACCCGCGCTCGGTGGCCGTGGGGCCAGACGCCCTGTACGTGACGGAGTTCTTCGCGCAGCAAGTCGAGGCCGAGCTGTCGAACGGGAGCAACTCGGACACGCGCAAGGTCGGTCTCGTGTACAAGGTGGCGCTGCCAAGCTACGCGGTGTCGACGATCTCGCTCGCCGCCCTGAGCGACATGGGCTTTCCCGATGAAAATGGGGCCAAGGCCGGTTGCTATCCCAACCAGCTGCAGTCGATCGCGCTGAACGGCGACTACGCGTACGTGGTCTCGGTGTGCGCCTCGCCGAAGGGCCCGCTCGGCGTCAAAGTCACGGCCACCGCGTGCACGGCGGCGAGCGAGTGCAGCGGGCTCGTGGAGCCGGCCTGCATCACGCCGTTCGCGGGCGCGCCGGGCAACGTGTGCGTGGATCTGGCGAGCGTGAAGACGACCACCGCGCCCGTGCTCTCGATCATCGACCTCAAGGCCGGGCGTGAGCTGAGCGGCTCCGCGCTGAGCCTCAACGCGAGCTTCGATGCGCTGTTCCGCAAGCTGCAGACCGAGCCCGGCAAGCAGCGAATGCCGCTCTTCGCGAGCGAGATCGCGTTCGTGCCGGGCACGGGCGTGGGCTACGTGAGCGCGAACGGCGCGGACGCCGTGTTCCGCTTCGAGGTGGACGCGAAGAGCGGCCTCGTGCGCAACGTGGGTGGCTCGACCAATCCGTTCATCGACCTGAGCCCGGCCGGCATCGCGGCCGACAAAGCGGGCAAAAACCCGATCGGTCTGAGCATCGGTCACACGCACAAGAAGATGGCGCTCGTCGCGAACGACGTGAGCCGTAACCTGAGCGTGCTCGACTTCGACACGCAGGCGATCGCGGGCGGCGTGACGTTGCCGCAGGTCGTCGCGAGCGCGGCGTTGCCGCAGCCCGGCTCGGAGGCGGACAAGGTGCTGCGCGGCAAGCGCTTCTTCAACACGGGCACCGGCCGCTGGTCGCTGCGCGGGCAGGGCTGGGGCGCCTGCCAGTCGTGTCACGCGGACGGCCTGAGCGACAACGTCACGTGGTACTTCGCGCGCGGTCCGCGCCAGTCGACGAGCCTCGACGGCAGCTTCGCGAGCACGCACCCAGAGGATCAGCGCATCTTCAACTGGACGGGCATCTTCGACGAGGTCGCCGACTTCGAGGCGAACACTCGCGGTGTCTCGGGCGGTGTGGGCGCGATCGTGTCCGCGGTCAGCGCGCCCCCCCAGACGGCCGATCGCATCGACCTCGCGGGGCTCGGTCACGCCGGCCTGAGCGGCTCGGCGAGCGCCGCGGCGGACATTCGGAATCCGCTGTCGCTCGCCCAGGGATCGAAGCTCGCCGACTGGGCGGAGATCGAGAAGTACATGCAGACGATCCGCTCGCCGCGCGCGCCCACGACGCTCGAGGCGCACCAGGTGGCGCTCGGTCGCGAGCTGTTCGCGGACGGCCAGTGCGCCGGTTGCCACAGCGGAGAGAAGTGGACCGTGTCGCGTCGCTTCTACACGCCGGGCGTCGAGACCAACAAGGCGCTCAGCGCGGCGCCGCTCGCGCTCACCGCGGACTTCCCGCTCGCGCTCTTGCCGGCGCGTGAGCCGCAGAACCAGACCTTGCGTTTCGCGGGCGGCAATGCGGCAGCGTTCGATCAGATCCTGTGTGCGCTACGTCCGGTCGGCACCTTCAACGTCGCGGAAGCGGGCGTCGGCATCGCGGAGCTGCGCGCGGACATGAAGACCGTGGCGCAGGGCGATGGCAATCCGGCTGGCGAAGGCCGCGGCTACAACGTGCCGTCGTTGCTCGGCGTCGCGAGCGGCGCGCCGTACCTGCACGCCGGCAACGCGCGCACGCTCGAGGCGCTGTTCAGCAGCAGCTTCGCGCAGCACCACCACGCGCTCGCGCCGAACTTCCTCACCGAGAGCGACGAGTCCGAGCTGCAGCGGAACGTGAATGCGCTCGTGCAGTACGTGCTGTCGATCGACGAGCAGAGCGAGTACCCGGCGATCCCGCAGACGGGCGCGAGCGGCGGGTCGCTGTGCCCCCAGAGCTTCTGACGCGCGGCTGCGGGATGGCGCCGCTAGTGGCTGCATCGAGGCAGCTGCTAGCGGCGCCGCTCTACTGCGCCACGCGGACGCTGGCGGTGCGGCGCAGGCCGAGCGTGAGGCCGAGCAGCAGGAGCAGCTCGAGGAAGCTGCCGCGCATGATGGCGATGGAGATGTCTGCGGTACGGACGAGCTCGCAGCCGGCGATCACCGCACACAGCGCGCTGCCGCGCACGAGCGCTGGCCAAAACCACGGAGCGCGCGCGATGTCGCCGTCGAGCTCACCCTCGCTGCTGCCGTTCCAGGTGCTGATGCTGCGCGCCTGCACGAGGCGCCACATCCACCACATCCCGATGGCCGTCCCGAACGTATGCCCCAGGTACTGCAACCCGCCCGCGACGGTGAGGTTGGACCACAGCACATGCCGCAGCAGGCTGACGTGCTCGAACATCCAGCCGTGCGGATGCGTGAACAGATCCAACACCACGTGCGACACGCCGCCGATCACCGCGCTCAGCGCCGTGACCGGCAGCGGATGCCGCGTGCGAGCGAGCGCCCGGACCTCCCGGCCGAGCGCGCCGGGCAGCTGGGCACCGACCGGCGCTGCGAGCTGCGTGCGGATCAACCAGGTGAGCGCCCAGGCGACCGGCAAGGTCCAGTACAGCTGCGCCCGAAAACGATGCGAGCTGACGGCCAGCGGCGTGTTCATCAGCGCGTAACCGAAGTCCGGCGCCATGCTGCCGAGGCACAGAGCGGTGCCGTCGAACCAACGCGGTTTGGCTTGCTTGAGCGGCAGGACGCAAAGCTGATGAGCAAAGTACGTAAACGGCATACTGCTGGGGCCTTGCGGCGGCAGCAGCATAGCGCGTGCGGCCATGAGCTGCATGGCCGCCGGCCGGGAGAACCGCGTCTCGAGGTTCCGCGCGGCTGCAAACCGGCGCCGCGACTGGATTATGAGCGCCACGCAGCTGTCGTGCGCTGCCGCCGTGGGCGGCAAGCGCAGGCGCCGCGTAGCGATCGATCCGCGGGGAGAGCACGCTCAGCGAGCGCTGATCATTTCTCCCGCGGGCCCTCGGTCCCCTGGATGCGTGGTGTGCTCTCCTGCTCGGCGTTCGACTGCAAGGTGGGCAAGAGCCAGAAGAACAGCATGATCAGCACGGCGAGCGCGGCCGGCACGCCCAGCCACAGCGCCATCGGCCCCATGCCCACACGCGGGATCTGCGAAGGGCGGCCCACGCTGTGGCCGATTTGAGGTGAGCTCGGTCGTGTCGCTGTGGCGTCCGAGACGACGGGCCGAGGGTTCGTGGCGGATGAGCTACCGGGTTCTCGAGTGGGTTCGATCATGTGTCGCTCCTCGCTGCTCCGTCATGCGAGAGTCGCGCCAGCCGCTGCGAGCTCGAGTCGCCTCGCGCCGGGCTTCTCTGTAGAGTCCCGCGCATGACAAAGATTCGGATTCGCGCGGGCCACGTACGGCCGCTCTGGGCCGGGCACCCCTGGGTCTACGCCCAGGCTGTGGCGGGGCTGGAGGGCACGGCGAGCGCGGGCGACCTGGTGGATGTGGTCGACCCGCACGGGCACTTCCTCGGCGCAGGCTTTTACGCCCCGGGATCGGCCCTCGCCGTGCGCATTCTGACGCGTGAAGCCGGCCGGGCGATCGACAGCGCGTTCTTCGAGGAGCGTCTGCGTGCCGCGCTCGAGCTGCGAACGCGCTGGGTGGGGCTGCCGCGCGCGGACACCACGGGCTATCGCCTAGTGCACGCGGAGGGCGATGGCCTGCCGGGGTTGATCGTCGATGTGTACGGCGAGACGGCGACCGTGCAGCTGCTGACGGCGGGCATGAAGCAGCGCGAGGAGCAACTGTTTGCGGCGCTGCGCGCGGTGCTGCCGCTGCGGCGCGTGATCGAGATGCCGAGCCGCGAGCACCAGGATCAAGAAGGCTTCCGCGTGGAGCCGCGCGTGGTGTTCGGAGACGCGACCTCCGATCTCACGTTTCTGGAGCGCGGCTTCGAGTACCGGCTGCCGTTCGCTTCCGCGCAGAAGACGGGCTTCTACTTCGATCAGCGCGACAATCGAGCGCGCCTCGAGGCGCTGTGCCGCGGGCGCAGGGTGCTCGACCTGTGCACGTACGTCGGCTCGTTTGCGCTCGCTGCCGCTCGGGGCGGCGCTAGCGACGTGCTCGCCATCGATCGCTCGGAGTGGGCGCTGTCGATCGCGCAGCAGGGCAGCGAGCGCGCGGGCCTGTCGCTGCGGTTCGCGCGCCGTGAGCTGAAGCAGGCGCTGCCGGAGCTCATCGCGCAACAGGAGCGCTTCGATGTGATCGTGCTCGACCCGCCGAAGCTCGCGCACGGCGTCAAGCAGCTGGAGCGCGCGCGCAGCATGTACCGCACCTGGAACGCGCAGGCGCTCGCGTTGTGCGAGCCGGGCGCCTTGCTCGTCACCTGCTCGTGCTCCGGCGCGATGCAGCCAGTGGACTTCGTTCGCACCTTGGCGCTGGCCGGAGCAGATGCGGGGCGACAGGTTACGCTCCTGACCCTGGGAGAGCAGGCGGCCGATCACCCCACGCCTGCGGCCTTTCAAGAAGGCAGATACTTGAAGGCCGCCTTTCTGCGCGTGAGCTAGTCAGATCATGTTAGATCGTCCGAATGGACGACCCGTCGCAGCGCAAAGTCTCGGCGATGATCCTGCAGTTCGCGGCCCCGCTGCTCGATCTCGATCGCGCAGGCGCATCGGACGTGGAGGTGCTGCGTAGCCTGATGATGATGGTCGAGATGTGCTGGAACCTACCGGTCTTCGAGACCACGGATCCGGATGCGTACGTGCAGTTCAAGAAGGGCTTCGAGACTGTCACGCAAGACGTGCCGCCGGAGATCGCTGCGGTGCTCGAGCAGCTGCTCTTGGACAGGCGCACGCGATACGGACACATCCCTCTGCTCGTGCACGTGCGCGTGGAGGAAGCCGGGCCGGGTAAGGCGAGCTTGGTGACGGAGGCGCGGATGCCGGCGACGGCGCCGCACTTCGATTAGGTGGCCGAGCCGTTCACTGCAAGCGAGACGTCATGCGTGCGCTCGGCCAGGCGTTGTAGCTGTCGAGCACCGGGAAGCTGAGCGACGTGGCGCCGATCAGCGCCGTCAGATCGGCGGCGGCCGTGGTCAGCACGCTGCTCGCGACGCCGAACGTGATCGCGGGAAACTCGGTGTGCATCCGCACCTCGCCGCGCCTTCCGTCCGCGTACCAGTTCGCGATGAACTGGCTCACGAAGCTCGGCTGGCTCGCGCTGCCCTGCACCCGAAACTCGGGCACGTGGGGCGCACGCACGGCGCTCGAGAGCGGACCCGTGCCGCTCGCGGGCAGCAGCAGCGTCAGCTGCTGCGCGATGTCGCTGTCGAGCCCTGCCGCTTGCAGCTTCCCCTGCAGCGCACCGGAGTCGCTCGCGAACCACAGCAGATAGTTGTCGATGTCGGCGCCGGAGCCCGGGACGTTGAGCATCACACCCAGCTGCGCGGTGCGCGCGGGCTTCGCGGGCTGGCCAGCGACGGAGATGGCATCGCACTGCGTGACGCGCACGACCAGGAGCGCGCTGTCTCCGGAGCGCAGCACGTCGAAGCGCTGCGGTACACGCGCGCGCGCGTTCTCCCACGGCACTGCGCCGATGCCCACGAATTCCTTGCAGCGATCGAACTGCACGTCGAAGTCCCCGTCCGCCGCGAGCGCCTGGCCCGCGCAGCACAGCCAACCTGCCAGACACCAGATACTGATCTTCATGCACGCCTCACAGTCAGGGTTTACTGTCTACGCCGATGAAGCCTCATCCAAGCTCGTGCGCTTGACGGTCTGCTCGATCACCCGGCACACACTGGCGATCGTGAAAGGCTTGCTGACGACGGGGCAGCGCGTGCGCTCGAGGAACTCTCGCGCCCAGTCGGTGAACGCTCCACCCGTCATGAATATGAAGCGCGCAGCGAGCTCCGGCTGCAGCTTGCAGGCTTCGCGATACAGGTCCGGTCCCGTCACGCGGGGCATCATCAGATCACACAGCACCGCGTCGAAGGCCGGCTCGGAGCGCAACACCCTCAAGGCGTCGGAGGCGGCGACGCTGATCGTGACATCGTAGTCGAGCAGCACCTCTTGCAAGGTGCTCGCGATGGCGCGCTCGTCGTCGATGACCAGGATGCGCAGCCGGCGCGGCGCCAGGCCCACCTCGGCTTGCAGCGGTCGCAGGTACTTCGCGGTCACGGCGTCGCGGTGCGTGCGCTGCAGCTCGAGACGCACGCTGCAGCCGTGACCGAGCTCGCTTTGGATGCTGATGCGGCCGCCGAGCTCCTCGATGATGCGCTTCGAGATGGCGAGGCCGAGGCCCGAGCCCTCGCCGCGCCGCTTCGTGGTCGAAAACGGCTCGAACACGTGCGGCAGGATGTTCGGTGGAATGCCCACGCCCGTGTCGCTGATCTCCAGCAGCGCGACTTGCTCCGAGATGCCCGCGGTGCGGATGCTGATCAAGTGCTGGCGCCCGTCGCCTTCCGGGATCGCTTGGGCCGCGTTGATCAGCAAGTTGACGAGCACCTGCACCAACTGACCTTCGCGCGCGAGCACGTGCAGGTCGTCTTCCAGGCGGCGCTCGAGCCGCGCGCGGTGGCGGATCTGGTTCTGCGCGATGTTGATCGCCGACGTCGCCGCCTTGCTGACGTCGACCGGCTCCGGAGGCCCGTGTCCAGCCGGACCGCAGTAGCTGCGCAGCTCGAGCGCGATCTGCTGGATGCGCGCCGCGCCTTCGAGCGCATTGCCGAGCGCGGTGCGCGCGTGGCCCTCGAGCGCGCGTGAGCTCTCGAGCTGGCGCAGGTTGAGCAGCACGTAGGACAGCGGATTGTTGATCTCGTGCGCCACACCGGCCGCGAGCGCACCGAGCGCAGACAAACGCTCGGCGTGCGCGAGCTGCTCCTCGGCGATGCGCTGCTCCGTGATGTCGCGCGAGAGCAAGATCATCGCGGGCTTGCCCTCGAACGACACTTGCCCCGCGGTCGAGACCTCGGCGAAGCGCACGGTGCCGTCGTCGCGCAACATGCGCACGCGGGCCACGCTGTGCTCGTGCCGCGCCAGGAACTGGGGGCGATCGTCCGGGTACACGAAGTCCGTGTAGGCGGCGCCGATCACGGATTTTTCGCTGCGGCGCACCATGCTCAAGAACGCGGCGTTCACGAAATACAGCTTGCCGTCCCGCAGCACGGCCACGCCGTCCGGCATCGCAGCGAGCACCGCGCGGAACTCGTGATGCGCGATGGCGAGCGCCGCATCGCGCTCGGCGCGTTGCGCAAGGTTGCGGCGCACGGCGAGGTTGCCGCTGAAGCCCTGCTCGCTCGCATCGAACGGGCTCACCATGGGCTCGCAGAACACGCGGCTGCCGTCGCGCGCACGGCACGCGAGCGCACCGCTCCACGAGTGACCATCCGCGAGCGTTGCGAGGGTGAACTGGTAGAACGCGGAGTCGTGCAGCGGCGCGACCGGATCGCGGAACAAGCGGCCCACCGTCTGACCGACGACCTCTTGCAAGCTGAAGCCGAATGTCTCTTCCCAGGCCGCGTTGGCGTACATGAGGCGCGCTCCGCGATCGGTTAGCTCCACGGGATCGGCCGCTTGCTCGACGGCCTGGAAGACGGTCTCCGCGAGTCGCGCGCGCCGATCGAGCGAGAGCCCGTGCTCGAGGCAGCGCTGAAGCTCTTCCACGCGCTCGGCGTCGAGGGGCGCGTCGCGCTCGTGCAGCAGGATCAGCAGCACGTCTGGACCGTCACGCAGCGCGGGCTGCACGTTCAGCGGGATGAACGTGGCCTCGGGACTGTCGTCGAACGGTGCGCCGAGCGCCTGCAGCTGGGCGCGGCGGGCCGTGCGCCCGGGCGCGCCCTGGATCAGCTGCTCGAACGTGGCCGTCTGCATGACCGCGGGCGAGCGTGTCCATGGCGACCACGCGCGCCAGCGCGGCTCGACTGCGCCGTGCTCGGCCGCGAGCTCGGCGAGCGCAATGGCGTGGAGCTGCAGCGCGGCTCGCGCGTCTTCCAGCAGCATCCGCAAGCGCTGCGAAAACGGCTCGGGCGTCAGCCTCTCGATAGAGAACGGATCGAGCATGACGGCGGAGGTCGAACATAACGACCTTCCGCGGGCACCGCCAGCGACACGTGAGTCACACGCGAGCATCAAGCAGCAGAGGCGAGTGATCGGACGCGACTTATGTTCGTTGTGTCATTTCGCAATGACGTGCCGTGGCCGGTGAGATCACGATTGTAAGGTCTGGATGCGTGCAGCTGTTGGCTGCGGCTGGTTGTGGACGTCGGGCCTACACGCGATGTCCGCGGCCGCTGTCAGCTGCTGTCCGCCGGCGCCCTCCACGGAGCTGCGAGTGTGTCGCCCTACGCAAATGTGGGTCTTATCCCATGCTTGGGAGTGAGGTCTCGCTCGAGAGATCGAAGGTTTAGAGCGAGATTCGGGCAGCCCAGGTCATCAAACAACGACCGTCAGGACGGCATCAGGTCACACCGCCCGCGAGCTCAGCGTCGCCGACGCTGCTGCGTTGCTGCGTTGCTGCCTGCCCGCGCCGCTCGCGCGCGAAGGTTCTGCACGGGCAGGGTGCGCAACCTCAGGATTTGAGAGCGCGAACCCGTGGCATCCGCGTCGGCGATGACCGCAGTATTGGCAATAGGCCTTCCAAGCGAATGGCTCGTGAGTAGTGTGCACAACGTGCCTGATAAACACGTCCCGTCTTTCGTGCGCAGTCTCGCAGCTCGTCACGTCGCTGTTTGGGCGCCTAAGTGCATCGAGCGCGAGCGCCGCTCTCAGCCGCCGCCGGAGACTGATGTTTCGCGAGCACGTGCCGAATCTCGGCCGCTCGCATTTCGGCAAGAGACGCGCAGCAGCTGTTGGCTGCGACCGAGGTAACGCAGGGCCGAGCAAGGAGGCCGGCTTCCGAGTAAGAGCCAGCCGTGCGTTCGCCGCCGCTGGCGGCTGCTGTCCGCCGCGGCCCCACCCGGGCGCAGTGCGTAAGTCGGCTTGCGCAAATGTCGGTCACGCCCCATACTTGGGAGTGCCGCGTGGGCCTCGTCGCGCAGCGGCCGAAATCCATGAAAATGCTCCGGAATCCAGCAAACCCCTGGCGTGTGACGCTAGTGATCTGGCGGCTTGGGTGAAAGCCAAAGGCGGGTGATGACCGCATGCTGCACACCGGTGCCGTCTCTTGCACAGAGAAGAATGCAGTTGGCATGAGTCGGAGCAAAAGTGTCCTACATGCGCGCACGCATTGGCGTATCGGACAGGTCGGGGTGAGCGCATTCGAAGGCTCTCCGCCACTCAGGGTTTGATCGCCGCGCACCCTGCGGTGCCGTGTGACGTGAAAGCAGGGCCGCGGGGCCCAGTGGAGTTGCCGTGAGGACGAGTTTCGTGCGTTGTGCATCGCTTTCGTTGTCGTTGTGTCTGGCCGCGTGCTCCGCGAGCACGCCGCCCGGCAGCGCTCGAGGGCGCACGAACGGCGCGGCTGGCAGCGCCGCCAACGGCGGGCTGATCGCCGGAAGCCCCGGCAGCACGCCAGGGACGCCGGGTACGTCGCCCACGACCGGCGGCGTCATCACGCCTACTGGCACGGTACCGACGACCACCGCGCCCCCCGCGCTCCCGATCGACACCTCGGCGGTCGCGTTCACGCAAGACGATACGGCGATGGGCGGCCTGGATGCGGCGAGCTTGACGATGCTCAAGTCCGCCGCTGCACCGTGCGCCGTGAAAGTGACCTATCCGTACGACGGAACGTTGTTCCCCGGTGGGCTCGTGCCACCCACGATCATGTGGGAAGGCAATGCCAGCGCGGCGTACGTGCAGGTCGCCTACGAGGGCTCCGACAAGGTCAACTATCAGTTCGCCGCGAAGGTGACTAACCCCGCCGAGCTGACGATCCCCCGCGGGGCCTGGAACGAGATCACGCGCCGCACCAACAATAACCCGCTCGTCGTGACTTTGAACGTGCTCGCGGGTGGTGCGGCCAGCAGCTGCAAGCTGCGCTGGAGGGTCGCGCCAGGCAACATGGTCGGCGCGCTGTACTACAACACCTATCAGGCGCCACCTCCGGGCGTGCCGGGGCAGGGCGCGGTGATGCGCCAGTCGCTCGGTGGGCAAGCGGAGATCTACAAGCAGTTCGACGGTCCGGTGAACCTCATCCCGCAGACCGGGCCCTGTTACTCGTGTCACTCGGTGTCGTTCAACGGCAGCACCTTGGTCGCGTCGTTCCACGACTACTCGGGCCAAGTGTTTCGCGTGGAGAAGTTCGACATCACGCAGAGCACGCAGCCGCCCGTGAGCGGCAAGCTCGACAACGCGAACTTCGGCGCGCTCACACCAGACGGCAAGAAGATCCTCGCGATGGGCAACCCGCAGTGCACCGCGGGCTCGGACACGTTCCCGCGCAAGCCGAACAACTTCCCGCTCGTGGAAGGCACGGCGGTGGCGCGCCTGATGGACACCGCGACCGGTGCGGACCTCCACGCGCCGGGGCTGAACAAAGACTTGTACATGTGGATGCCGCAGTTCTCGCCGGACGGCAAGAAGGTGGTGTTCAACCACGCGAAGCCGGATGGCAGCGGCGGCACCGATCGGCGCGAGCTCGCCACGATGGATTTCGATCCGCAGACGAACACGTTCTCGAACTTGAAGGTGATCGTCAGCGCCGGGGGCTTGCCGGGCGTGGCGCAGCCCAGCGTCGCGTACTCTCCGGTGCCGGCGTTCGGAGGCGTGCTCGCGTGCGGCGCGGAGATGTGCGGTGCAGACGGCATGCCCAACACCTGCATGTCCACGGGCAATGGGATGTCAGGCGGCGCGATCCCGGGCCTCGGCGGCGCGATCCCGGGCATTCCGGGCGACGTCGGTGCGCTGCCGAGCGGTGCGTGCACGGGCCCGTGTTATCCAGCGTGGCCGTTCTTCACGCCGGACGGCAACGCGGTCATCTACTCCCTCGTCAGCACGCCGGACTTCGCCGTCGCCTTCCCAGGTCGCGATCAGGCGTCGGCCAGCGAGCTCTGGTACGTGGATCTGGAGCTGAATCAGACCATCAAGCTGGCGAACGCCAACAAGGGCTTGAAGGACATCGACGCCATCAGCAACTACTACCCCACGGTCATGCCGGTCGCCGTCGGCGGCTACTTCTGGGTGTTTTGGACGGCGATGCGCGACTACGGCCACAAGCTCACGGGTCGCAACGATCCGAACGCGCCGGTGATCGCTGCGGCGGAAGCCGTGAAGAAGCGCATCTGGGGCGCGGCCATCAAGCCCCGCAAGAAGCTGGTGGAGCTGGACGATCCCACGCTGGTCGACCCGAGCACGCCGGCGTTCTACCTCGACGGCCAGAGCGAGTCCGGCAACGTGCGCGCGTTCGCCGCGCTCAACCCGTGCTTGAAAGACGGCTCGGCCTGCAAGAGCGGCCTCGACTGCTGCTGTGGCTACTGCGTCCAGGCGCCAGGCGCAGACATGGGCGTGTGCAGCTGCGAGGTCCCGAAGTGCTCCAAGCTCAACGAGAAGTGCACGAAGGACGCGGACTGCTGCCCGCCGGAGAAGAAGGAAGATCCCGAGCTCTCCTGCCTCGGCGGCTTCTGCGGCACCATCTCGCTCAACTGAGGCTCTCGTGCGCGGTGCGCGATGAGGATCGTCGTCGTCGCAGCGCTGTCGATGCTCGCGCTCGCTGGCCTGGCGCTGCCGCTCGGGGCGGCGCCCGGAGCGCTGACCCTGGAGGCGGGCGCGCGGTTGCTCGTGATCGCGCCGCATCCGGACGATGAGATGTTGGCGAGCGCGGGGTTGGTGCAGCGGACCTTGGCCGGCCGCGGCGAGGTGTTGCTGCTCTTCGTGACGTACGGCGACGGCTTTGCGGCGGCGCTCGCAGGGCCGCCGACGGCGGCGGCGTACCTGGCGCTCGGGCAGCGGCGGCGTGCGGAGGCGCTGCACGCCGCGCGCTCGCTCGGTGGGAGCTCACGGTTGCAGGTGTTGGGGCTCGGCTTTCCGGATGGGGAGCTCGGCGCGCTGGTCGGGCCACATGCGGCTTGCAGCCATCCGCTGCGCTCGCGCACCACGGCGACCTCGCGCAGCCCATATCGCGACACGGCCGGCGCGCCGTATTGCGGCGAGGCGTTGACCGCGGAGATCGCGCGGATGGCACGGAAGTTTCGGCCCACGCACGTGGCGTTCCCCGATGTGCTCGACACGCACGCGGACCACAGCGCCGTGGGGCGGCTCAGCGTCGTAGCCCTTGCGCCGCTGCCAGCTGCAATCACGCGCCTCGCGTACCTGATCCACTTCCCGGGCTGGCCGCCAGACGCGAGCGACACCGAGCCCGCGCCCGGCAGCCGTGAGCGGCCGCTGCCATTGCCGAACGCGCTGCCCCCGCGCGATCAGCCGCGCGTGTGCCTGCAGCTGTCCGATGCGGAGCTCGACGGCAAGGCGCGCGCGCTCGCTGCGTATCGTTCGCAGCAAGCGCTGATCGCGCCGCTCATGGCTTCGTTCGTGCGCCGCAGCGAGTGCTTCAGCGTGCTGTCAGGCGCGCGCGGCGTCCGGCAGTGACAGGGGCTCCACGACAGGCTCGAGGGCCTCGGCCTCGATCGTGATGACGTCTTCGCCGTGCAGCGCGTTGCCGGCGAGGATGCCGCCGCGATCCACCTGCAACGTGCCGTACCGCACCTCGCCGCGCAGCACGCCGCTCGCGGCGACGCGCAGGTGACCGCGGACGCTCACGTTGCCGTCGACGGTGCCTTCGACCGTGAGCTGCTCCGCCATTACGTCGCCCAGCACGCTGCCGGTCGTTCCGATGTAGGCGTCACCGTCGGCGATCACCAGGCCCTCCACGCGCCCGTTCAGATGGACCGACGCGCCGCTGCGCAGCGTGCCCTCGATCACCACGCCATGCCCGACCACCGTCGGTTGTCCTGCCCGCGTCACGCTCTTGCTTCCGATCATCGCGGCCTCCGTGCTTGCGCCGGCATACGTTACGACAAGACGCGTCGCCGATCTGCCTGGGGGTGGAGTGGGCTTGTATGGGCCTGCCTGCCCAGACGTGGGCAGGCTTACGTGGTCCACACGAATCCACACAGAAGTTGGTTGCATAAAGAGACCTAACGGTCCAGCCTTTGTGCATGACCAGCGGCGGCTTCAAACCCTCGGCGTGCATCCTGTGTGAGTGCAATTGCGGTCTGGAGATCGAGCTCGGCGGCGCGGACGGGCGCAGGCTCACGCGTATCCGCGGCGACAAGCGGCACCCTGCGTCGCGCGGCTACGCGTGCGAAAAGCCGCATCGCCTCGACCACTACCAGAACGGGCGCGACCGGCTGACCGCTCCGCTGCGGCGGCGCGCAGATGGGAGCTTCGAAGAGATCGACTGGGACACGGCGATCCGCGAGGTCAGCGCGCGCCTCGCCGCGGTGCGTGACGCTCACGGCGGCGACAGCATTTTCTATTACGGCGGCGGCGGGCAGGGCAATCACTTGCCGGGCGCGTACTCCGCTGCGACGCGTCGTGCGCTCGGATCGCGTTACCGCTCGAGTGCGCTCGCGCAGGAGAAGACGGGCGAGTTCTGGGTCAGCGATCGCGTGTTCGGCGGCATGACCCGCGCCGACTTCGAGCACTGCGAAGTCGCGCTGTTTCTCGGCAAAAACCCCTGGCACTCGCACTCCATCTCGCGCGCGCGTGTGGTGCTGAAGGAGCTGTCGAGCGATCCGGCGCGCACGCTGATCGTGGTGGATCCGCGGCGCACGGAGACGGCCGAGCTCGCGGACATTCACCTGCAGCTGCGGCCGGGCACCGATGCGCACCTGCTCGCGGCCTTGCTCGGGGTGCTGGTCGAGGAAGAGCTCCTCGACGGCGCGTTTCTGCAAGCGCACGCCACGGGCCTCGAGCCGGTGCTCGGCGCCTTGCGCGCGGTGTCCATCCCCGAGGCGTGTGCGCGTACTGGCGTGCCCGAAGAGCTCGTGCGGCGCACGGCCCGCGTCATCGGGCGCGCGCGCTCGCTCGCGAGCTTCGAAGATCTCGGCGTGCAGATGAACCGCGAGTCCACGCTCGTCAGCTACCTGCACCGGCTGCTGATCGCGCTCACGGGCAACCTCGGTCGGCCGGGCTCGCACTATTTTCCGACCACGCTCGTCGCGTTCGCCACGGGCGCGTCGGGCCGCACGAGCCCGGTCGTGCAGGCGCCGATCATCAGCGGCCTCGTGCCGTGCAACGTGATCAGCGAGGAGATCCTGACCGATCACCCGAAGCGCTATCGCGCGATGCTCGTGGAGGCGGCCAACCCCGCGCATTCCCTCGCCGACTCCAAGCGCATGCGCGAAGCGCTCAGCGCGCTCGATACGCTGGTCGTGATCGACGTGGCCATGACCGAGACGGCGCGGCTCGCACACTACGTGCTGCCCGCGTCCACACAGTTCGAGAAGGCCGAGGCCACGTTCTTCAATTTCGACTTTCCGCACAACTACTTTCACCTGCGGCCGCGGCTCTTGCCGCCGCGAGCGGCTGCGCTGAGCGAGGCCGAGATCCACGCGCGCCTGGTCACGGCGCTCGGCGCGTTGAGCGAGGCTGATCTAGCGCCGCTGAGGGCGGCAGCCGCGCAGGGTCTACCGGCCTACGTGCAGGCGTTCATGTCCACCGTGCTCGGAAACGCGAGGCTCGAGGGCCTCGCGCCCGTGATTCTGTATCGCACCCTGAACCTGCCCGAGGAGCTGCGCGAGGGGGCCGTGCTGCTCGGTGCGATCGTGCGCTACGCGTTCACGCGGCCCGAGTCGCTCGCGCGCGCGGGCTTCTCCGGCTCGCCGCTCGAAGCGGCGCTCAAGTTGTTCGACGCCGTGCTCCACAGCCACTCCGGCGTGGTCTTCGCGGTGGACGAGTGGAGCGACGTGCTGCCGCGCATCGGCACACCGGACAAGAAGCTGCAGCTCGCACTGCCCGAGCTGCTGGAAGAGCTGGGCCAGGTGCTCGCTCGCCCGCTGCACAGCGATCCCGAGTTTCCGTTCGTGCTCTCGGCCGGAGAGCGCCGCTCGTTCACGGCGAACACCATCATTCGCGATCCGAGCTGGCGCAAGAAGGACCCCGACGGCGCGCTGCGCATCCACCCTGCCGACGCAGCCGCGCTGGGCATCGCCTCGGGAGATCGCGTGCAGCTGAGCACGCGCACGGGGGCGGCGCTGGTCACGGTCGAGCTCTCGGAGAGCATGCAGCGCGGCCACATCTCGCTACCGAACGGCCAGGGCCTCACCTATCCGCACGAGCCGGGCCAGGCGAGCGGCGGCACCGCGCCCAATGAGCTGACGGCGCGCGAGGATCGCGATCGTTTCGTGGGCACGCCCTGGCACAAGCACGTGCCGGCGCGCCTGTCGCGTGTGAGCGCGGCGTAGTCGAGGACGAAGCCGGGCGGGCGGAGGTATGCTCCACTTCACACGTTAATCACAGCGGCGGTCGCGGGACCCGCTCGGCAGGCTCCGCGGCTCCCGACCTCCGCTTAATCACAGCGGCGGTCGCGGGACCCGCTCCGCAGGCTCCGCGGCTCCCGACCTCCGCTTAATCACAGCGGCGGTCGCGGGACCCGCTCGGCAGGCTCCGCGGCTCCCGACCTCCGCTTAATCACAGCGGCGGTCGCGGGACCCGCTC
>Ga0190269_10000349_pt1 | contig 24559 bp, 20 predicted proteins | sample Popmic249IS_FD_133749 | JGI IMG/M metagenome (GOLD analysis project Ga0190269, IMG submission 133749) | Populus adjacent soil microbial communities from riparian zone of Blue River, Arizona, USA - 249 IS | ecosystem: Environmental > Terrestrial > Soil > Riparian zone | place: USA: Arizona... | reverse complement strand
TCGCGCAGCAGGTCCTCGACGGGCAGCGGCGACAGCCAGCGCAGATCGAGGACGCGCGCCGCGATGCCGTGCTCGCGCTGCAGCCGCCGCGCCACGCGCAGTGACATGTACAGACCGTTGCCGTACGTGACGAGCGTCAGGTCCGTGCCGTCCAGCCACGTGCGCGCGCGGCCGATCGGGACGTGCGTCTCGGCCCAGCGCTCGGGCGCGACGTACGGCGAGACCCACGCGCCATCGCCTTCTTCGTACAGATCGCGCGTGTGATAGAGCGCGATCGGCTCGAGGTACACGCACACGCTTCCGTCCACACTTGCCGCGGCCATGCACGTTCGCAGCATGGCGGCGGCATCTTCAGGCCGCGCGGGAGACGCCACGATCAACCCCGGGATGTCGCGCAGCACGGCGAGCGCGTTGTCGTTGTGGAAGTGGCCGCCGAAGCCCTTCTGGTAGCCATAGCCCGCGATGCGGACCACCATGGGGTTTCGGTACTGGCCGCGCGAGAAGTACGACAGGCTGGCAGCCTCACCGCGCAGCTGATCCTCGGCGTTGTGCAGGTAGGCGAGGTACTGGATCTCGGGGATCGGCAAAAAGCCCGCGAGCGCTGCGCCGAGGCCGAGCCCGAGGATCGACTGCTCGTCGAGCACGCTGTCGAACACGCGGCCCGCGCCGGCCTTCTTCAGCAGACCGCGCGTCACACCGTACACCCCGCCCTTGCGACCGACGTCTTCACCGAACACCAGCAGCTCCGGGTGCTTCGCCAGCAGCTCCGCGAGCGTGAGATTGATCGCGAGCGCGAGCGTGAGCGGACCCTGCGCCTCCGGTGGCTTGGCCTCGAAAAACGCGCGCCGCCCCGCAGGCTCCGGTGCGCGCGCGGCTTCCGCAGCCACACGCTCCGGCCGGCGCGGCGCGAGCGGCTCCATCACCTCCGCCGCCGTACGCAGTACGGGGCGCGTCTCCGCCCACAGCGCGGCCTCGCGCACGTCGCGGCGCTTCTGCTCGTAGCGCTCGAGCACCTGCGCCGGCGTGAGCGCGCCCCCCTGCACCAGCAGCCGCGCGCTCTGCAGCAGCGGATCGCGCTGCAAGTCGCGCTCTATCTCCTCGGGCCTCCGATACGCCGCCTCGAGATCCGTGCCCGCGTGACCCATCAAGCGCACCACCGACAGGCGCAGGAAGGCCGGCTGCCGCGTCCGCCGCACGTGGTCCGCGGCCTGGCTCGCCAGCTCGAACGCCTCCACCAGATCGAGCCCATCGCCATCGAAGTAGCGCAGGCCGGGTCTGCTGCCGTAGGCGGCAGCGATCCAACCGCTCGGCGTGCGCACGCTGATGCCGAGCCCGTTGTCCTCGCACACGAAGAGGATCGGCAGCGGCAGACGCTGGTGCGCGCAGTGACACGCCGTGTTGATGGCGCCGGTCGCCGTCGAGTGGTTGGCGCTCGCGTCACCGAAGCTGCAGACGACGAGCGCGTCGGCCGGATACGGGCAAGACACACCGAGCTTGTGTGCGCGCTCGATGGCAAGCGCCATGCCTACCGCGCGCGGCAAGTGCGAAGCGATGGTGGAGGTCTGTGGGATGATCTGCAGCTCACGGCTGCCGATCACCTTGTGCCGCCCACCCGAGATCGGATCTTCGGACGAGGCGACCATGCCCAAGAGCACGTCGCGCATGGCGTCCACGCCGCTGCCACCACTCTGCAGATACTGGCGCGCACGCTCCGCGTAGAAGGCGCCCGAGCGGTAGTGCAAGAGCGCGGGATCGCTCACCCTGAGCGCAGCCGCTACGGCGGCGTTGCCCTCGTGGCCCGCGCTGCCGATGGTGTAAAACCCCGTGCCACGCGCTCGCAGATAGCGCGCGGCCAGATCCAGATGCCGACTCTGTAGCTGGGAGTCGAACAGCGCGAGCGCGGTCGCCGCCGTGAGCTGCATGCCGGGCCGCAGCGGCGCAGCAGGCTCGGCTGCGGCGGTGCCTGGCGGAAGCGCCCGAACGGCAGCCTGAAACGCGAGATCGACGGCCTCGGAAGCTTCGGAGCTCATCTCACTACGATACGCGCCCACGCCGCGAGCGTCAGCGCGACGCGTGCTCGTGGGTGAAGCTGCGCGGTGGTGTCAGATCTCGTGCCTGACTCCGCTCGGTTCTCGTGCCAAGCTGGCTGGAGCCTCATGCCTTCGCTTCCGCCGCCGTTCGGCCCGCTGCCGTATCGCACCTGTTCACACACTCCCGTCTCCGTGTGGTTCACGGAGCCGGCGGGCTACTTCACACGGTTCACGGCGGACTGTCCGCTCGAGCGCGCCGGTGCGGAGTTCATCATCGAGAGCTTTGCGCAGGGCATGCAGCAGTCGGCGGGCGAGTCGTGGCCGCGCAAGCTCATGTTCGTGCATGACTGGGCGCGGATCACGCGCGTGGATCCGCAGGCCAAATCGGTGCTGATGGAGTGGGCGCACGCGATCCGCGAGCACGTCGCCAGCGTGGACTTCGTGCTGGCCGCGGACGCTTCGGTGTTCATCCGCATGGCCGCTACGGTGGCGGAGTCGTCGCTCGCCACCATCGGCATGGCCGTGCGCTCGCACTACGGCAAATCGCAGGTGGAGGTGCTGACCTCGCTGCAGATGCGCCTGCGTTCGGGTCCGCCCGCGAGCATGCGCGTGCGCGAAGCCGCGCCCTGAGCGCAGCTCACCGCCCCGCGCGCTGCAGCGCGTCGTGCAACGCTTGCTCGAGCGTGCGCTCCTTGGTGTGCACGTGGATCAAGCTGCCGAGCATCAGGTTGGCGACGGCGACGCCCATGGCGACGACCTTGGAAGCCACGCCGATGTGCAACACGCTCTGCGCGCGGTGACTCAGCACCCAATCGGTGAGCTCGATGCGACAGGCAGACTCGTAATGGGTCATGAGCAGCCAGTCGTGGAAGCCGTAGACGGTGCCGCCACCAGCGTACAGCTTGTCGGCTTCCTCGATGATCAGCTGGGACATGGCGCGAGTCATCCCACCGCGCACACAGGTCACGTAGAGGCCGGATCCGAGCTCCCAGTACGCGATCTCGCCGCGCTCGCCACGCACGCGCTTGGCAGCGGCGGGCGGGTCGAGGTGCCTTCGTCCGATCCCTGGCGAGCCCATCTGCCCATTATGCCCCGGAAACATCCATTTCGGAACGGAGGCGGGGAGCGGCCCTATTGCCGCCATCGGCAGCAGCGATCAGCGAACTGTTTACACCGCACGTGAAACATGTTGGTCATCCTCGCAGCCGCCGAGCATGTCACGCGATCGTCACGCTCGATCGCGACGGCGCCCGACGGAATCCGGTTGGTAATCCCCGCAGACCCGGTTACAAACCTGCTCAGCGGTGGTCGCAACTCGGTAGGCCGCAAGTGCGCTGCGTGGGGATTCGTGCAGCGATCTTTGCGCGCGCTCCGTTCGCGACGAGCGCGCGCCGTTTTGTTTTCGACTGGAAAGGCGGAACTCTCGTGGCAGACAAGCTCATTCGCACGGCTCTTGGACTCGGATTGTTGATCGCAGGTTGTGAGGTCGATCACTCGGGCTACGGCTCGGCCAGCACCGCGACCGCCGGAGCGAAGAGCAGTAAACCGTCTGCCGCCACGAGCGACGCCGATACAGATGCCGGTGCGCCGGAAGCCGCTGGCGAAGACACGGTGACTGCGGGCAGCAGCGCCAGCCCGGATGCGCCGTCGCAGGCCGGGCGCGCAGGTTCGGGCAACGCCGGCTCGCGCAGCGACAACGGCGATGCTGCCAGTGGCGGCAAGTCCGGTTCGGCCGGCGCGGGCGCGCCTACGTCTGCGCCCGCGGGCGGCACGGGTGCCCTCGGCGGCAACGATCAGGCCGCGGGCGCGAGCGCTGCAGCTGGTGGCGGCGGCCGTGCCTCGCTACCGCGCGCGGGCGCGGGGGGTGCGGCGGCTGCTGGCAGCGGCGGCTCGGCCCAGGAGCCGCGAGCGGGTGCCGAGGCGCAGCCGGTCGCCGGCGCGGGTGGCAGCGGCGCGGGTGGCAGCGGCGGGAGCACGAGCCCGAGCACGGAAGCTGGCGGCGGCACCGGAGCACAGCCCACGGCGCAAGCCGGCGCAGGCGGGCGAGCGGAGCCGAGCGCTGCAGCCGGGAGCGGCGCACCCGCACCGGGTGGAAGCGACAACGACACCGACAGCGACGAGAGCGCAGAGGAAGGCGCGGGCGGCGAGGCCGGACGCAGCGCGCCCGAGCCGAGCGGCGACAGCGACACCGACAGCGACGAGCACGTGCAGGAAGGCGGCTCCGAAGCTGGCAGCGGCGCGGACGGCCAGGCAGGCGCCGGCGGCGCTCACGCGCACGAAGAGCACCACGAAGAAGCTCCCGAGGCAGGCTGCGGCGGAAGCGAAGCCAGCTACTGAGATGAGCGGCAGAGCACGAGCGCAGCCTCACGCGCTCGTGCACGCCGATTTACGGCGTGGTCTCCTGGCCTTGTGTGTCCCAAGCGCGCACGAGGTCCTGCACGGTCGCGCTCGGCGCCAGCCCGTGGAAGATGCGGTCGTAACGCGGAAACGGCAGGCGCAGCGCGCGCAGCTCGGTCCAGCCGAACAGGGCGTGCATGGTGACCTCCAGCCCGTCGAGGTTCGTCGTCGTGCAGCCGCAGCGCGAGAGCTCGCTGAGAATGCGCTCGGGCAAGTCCGCGAAGCCGACGCGCGCGCTCACCACCGTGCGGTACGCGTCGAGCGCGCTGTCGCACAACACCAGGTGATCCACCAGCAGCTGGTTCAGCAGCAGCTGGCGATCGGTGGGGCTAACGGCGGCGAGCGCCCCGCGCAGCTGTTCCTCCAGCCAACGTGAGGCTCTCGGCAAGGTGACGGCGTCTCCGGCAGCCCGCACCAGCAAGCGCGGGATCACGCCGCCCGGCAAGAGCGCGAGCGCCGCGCGCAGCCGCTCGATCGGCATGTCGTATGGCGCGAGCACGTACAGCCCGTTGCGCGCGAGAGGCGCGTTGCGCAGCGCGCGCGGCAAGTCCTTCGGCTCGTGCGGCACGCCGTCCAGCTCGAAGCGCTTGCCGTCCGCCGCCAAGAGCAGCACGCTGCCCGGCTCCGTCACGGCGGGCCCGAACGTGGCGCTCGGCAGCGCGTCCGGATATAGCGCAGCCAAGAGCTGCGGCTGCAGCTGCACGGTCAGCTGCCCCACGCGCTCGGCGGCGAGGTCCAGCTGCGCCGCGCACACGCGCTCCTCCTCCGGGTCGGAGGGCTCGATGCGCCAGGGATCGGCGGCCAGGTCCGGCGAGCCGTTCACATCGGTCGTGGTCACGTGCGCGGTGGCCGAGAACTCGCGGTAGCCCAGCGCTTCGGTGAACTGCACGCGCACTTCCTGGTTGAAGTGCAGCACGGTCCGCGCCTCGAGCACCACGCCATCACTCGCGCGCACGCGCAAGCTGCCGGACGCCGTGCCCCCGCCCTCCACCACGACTCCGTCGCCGAGCACCTCCGGCACCAGATCCACCTGGATGTCGGTCGCGATCGTCGCCACGCGCTGGTCGCCCTGCACGGTGATGGACTCCAGCGTGTAGCTCGGCCGCAACGTCGCGCCCAGCGCCGGGCCCACCGTCATCGTGCGTGGCTCGATGCTCCAGCTGTCGCCCACGCTGAGCGGCTGATCGGGGTATTCGATCAGCATGCCGAAGCGCGCGCCCGCGGCGAAGCTGCGCGCATCCGCGCTGGCGTCGCCGCTACGAGCGTCGACGCTCATGTCGCTCAAGAGCGAATGATCCGAGCCCCAGAGCGCATTCAGCTGCGTGCCGCTCAAGTCCGGCGCTGCGATGGCGCGGCCGAGGTGCGCGCGGTACTGGCGCCGCACCACGTAGCGCAGCGCACTGTGTTGTGCGTTTTGCGTGTCGGGCTTCTGCACGCTCACGTCGAACGAATATGCCCAGCGCTCGATGCCCGAGCCGGGCGCGTCCAGGTCGTAAACCCAGTGCTCCCGGAAGCGCTGCCCCGGGCTCGGCTTGTAGCGCAGCATCACGGAGGGGTCCGGGCTCTTGCTGCTGGGCACCGAGTTGCAGCCGCAGGCAGCGATCAGGAGCGCGCCGCAGATCCGGTAAGTAGCGGAGAGCACGAGCGAAGGCCGAAGCACGTACTTCTTGGTAACACAACCGCGCGCAGCGATGCGCATCGGCGCGCCGCGAGAGCGCCCGCGCACGCAACATGCTGCCGTGCTCGTCGTACGCATCACGTTCGGGGCCTGCATCGCCGTAGCTGCACAAACGTGCAGTATGCGCTATGCTCGCTCCATGCGGCGCGTCGACAACCCGAAAAACCGCTTCGAAAGCACCCAGCTTGAGTGGGTGGAGGAAGCGCCTCACGCTGCGCTGGAGGTACACGAGGAGCGACCGAAGAGCATCCTCTCCGAGAATGACAGCCCGGACATCGGCTTTCGCTACAGCCTGAACCCCTACCGCGGCTGCTTTCACGCCTGCGCGTACTGCTACGCCCGGCCGAGCCATCAATACTGGGGCTTCGGCGCCGGCACGGACTTCGAGCGCAAGATCATCGTCAAGGTCAACGCGCCGGAGCTGCTGCGCGAGCGCTTCGATCGCCCGGACTGGCGCGGCGAGCTGATCGTGTTCTCGGGCAACACCGATTGCTACCAGCCGCTCGAAGCGGCGCACACGCTCACGCGCCGCTGCCTCGAGGTCTGCGCCGAGTACAGGAACCCGGTCTCCATCATCACCAAGAACGCGCTCGTCGCCCGCGATGTCGACGTGCTCTGCGAGCTCAACGCGCGTGCGCGGGTGCGCGTGTACATCAGCCTGCCGTTCGGGGATCCCGCGCATGCCCGCGCGCTCGAGCCCGGCGCGAGCCCGCCCGCGCGCCGCTTTGCGGCCATGGAAGCGCTGAGCCGCGCCGGCATCGACACGGGCATCGCGCTCGCACCGGTGATCGTGGGCCTGAACGATGGTCAGATCGGGGAGCAGCTGGAGCGCGCCAGCCGCGCGGGCGCGCGCCACGCGTTCATCACGGCGCTGCGCTTGCCCGGGGAGGTCAAGGAGGTGTTCGAGAGCCGCCTGCGCGAGACGCTGCCCGGCTACGCCGACAAGGTGCTGCATGGCATCTATCAGATCCGGCGCGGCAAGCTGAACGAGAGCGCGTTTGGCGAGCGGATGCACGGCCACGGCCCACGCTGGCAGGTGGTCGAGGACCTGTTCGAGCTGCAGTGCAAGCGCCTGGGCATCGAGACCTCGCGCACGGGCATGGAGATGAGCGTGGCCGACACGTTCCAGCGGCCCCACGGCCAGCTCAGCCTGTTCTGAGCGGCGCGCCCGCCCACTCCCACACCTCGCCCTCGTGCAGTGCGGCGTAGATCTCGTCGCGCAGCACGTTGCACTCCGCGTGCGTCAAGCTGCGGTCGAGCGCCCGCAACACCACGCGCAGCAGCGCGTTCTTCTGTCCGGGTCGCAATCGCAGTCGCTGCACGGCCGCAGCTGGCAGCGACAAGTACGAGGTCTCGGCACGCACCTCGATCGACTCCACCACGTGGCTCCGCTCACCGAGCGCGGCGCGCACCGCATCTCCGAGCTGCTCGGGATCTGCGCCGTCTGACACCACGAGGGACAGATCACGCACGACCGCTGGCATGCTCGAGACCGGCCGATAGTCCGACAGATCGAGCATCTGGCTCGCGATGCGCGGATCGGTCGAGCGGAGCAACCTTATGTCATCGACGCCCTTGCGCAGCATGAGCACGCGATCGAGACCGAGCCCCATGGCGAGACCCGTGGCCGGTGCGGGGTGGCCGCTCTCGCGCAGCAGTGCGGGCAGCGCGAGCCCACATTCGCCGATCTCCACCCAGTCGGCGCCATGGCGCACGTCGATCTGCATGCCCTGCAACGTGTAGGGATGCTCCGCAGCCTGCGTGCGTAGCTCGCGCCCGGGCAAGAGGGCCGTGACCACCGCGACCAGCATGGCCCGGAGGTCCTCGGCTCCCAGCTCCCGCGTCCGCGTCACACGCCACAGGTCGAGCTGGTGCGGCTCGGCGCTGTGCAGACGATCGATGCTGTCACGCCGGTACACGACGCCCGGACACACCAGCAGCACGTCCTCGGGCGGCGCGGCGGCGATGCGCCGCAAGAGCGATGGGACCATCGCAGACGTCTGCGTGCGCAACAGCGCCGTCTCGCACACGTAGCGCGTATAGCGCGCCGCGCGCGCTGCACCATCGGGGGGATAGTGCAGGCGATCGTAGTTGTCGGCTACGGACACGATCGGGCTCTGTCGCTCGAGCACGACCTCGCAGCCCCAAGCGGCGCGCAGTGCGTCCACCGCATCGCGCACCAGCTGCTGCATGGCGTGGGGGCCCGCGCTCTCGTCCGTCAAATCACGCACGGCGAGCGCACGACGCACTGCCGCCACGTCCAGAATCTTCGCTGTCATGGATCCTCCTGGGAAGTCAGTCAGGTGACGTAACGTCCCCCCGACCGAACCCAGGAGCTTCCAGAGTGTGCGCTACAGACCGCTGCGCCCCTCCCGAAACCCAAGCTGGGTCGGGGGGCAACTAAAGCAGCGGTCGTGCGCGTCCAGCATCATCCCGAAGAGTTTAGCGGCGTTCGGGCGCGCCGCAACCGCATTCTGCGTCAGTCCGCAGACACCATCGTGTCGCCTTCGTACGTATAGGCCCGGGTCACCGTCGCGCCGAGGGTCGGACAGAGCCCGCCGCCACCGAACACACAGTGGATAGTCGCCGTGCCGGCCTGACGCCGCCGCAGACCTGACAGACTCTCCATGTGACGATAGTCGAGCAACGACACGCTCGCGTCGCTCGTCTGCACGCTGCCGTTCTGCGAGACGAAGTTGCTGGCCACGATGTTGTTGCTGAACAAGCCGGGCGCCGTGGTGCCGTACACGACGGCCACGTCCACACCCTGGATGCCGGCCTGCGGGTCGGCGTCGTTGTAATAGAGCTCGATGCGGAGCTTGGAGTTGGTCTCATAGTCCATGAGATACGTCTCCTTGCGCGTGCGCTCACCTTGCTTGCGTGGCACCGGGCTCATGCGCACGAACGGCATGTCGATCGCGACGCTATTCACAGGATCGCAGATCGGCAGAAACTCCGAGCTCTGACACGCCACGCCGTCGTAGGCTTGCCCGAAGTTCTCCGGGTTGAACACCAGGTCGATCTTCATCTCGGTCTTGGCATCCACGTCCGCCTGCGTGATCACGAATGGCTTCTGGAAGGTGAACAGCACGCCACCGTTGTTGAGCATGTACGTGGTCTCTTCGGTGTCGCCCATCAGCGTATTACCGATGTCCACGGCCTCTCTCCCGAAGCCGCCCATCGGATCGAGCGCCCGGACCTGGGTGACCGCCTTCGTGCGGAAGTACATGCCGGGCTCACCGACGATGGGGAACTCGGCCTTCACCTTGATCGGCCGGTAGAAGTTGATGAGACCGTAGCGAAACACGGCGAGCGCGTCCGGAACGTCTTCCACGCCCGCGTCTGCGTCTTGCGTGTTGGGCGTGTTCGGCATGCGCGGGGGCAGCTGCACCGTGCGCGGCTGGCGCAGCGCGCTCTGGCCCTGTGCGCTCATCAGGTCGATGTAGCGGCCGGGCGTCGTGTCGGCGAGCGCCTGCGTGACGAGATACGTGTTGTAGTCCGGCGCGCCGCTCTCCTGGTTCTGGTAGAGCGTCACGCAGCCGCGAGGGTTGTTGTAGCCGCTGCCCATTAGCTCGAGGTCCTCGCACAGCTGGATGCTCTGCACGTAGTACTTCAAGCTCAGGAGGCTCGTGCCCGACGCCGTGCCGACGCGCTGCGAGAACGCGCCGGAGCCGATGTTGGCGTTGCTCGTGCTGCTCGTCTGCTTGCCCGCGATGACGTTCGGGGTGAGACGCAGGCTCGCGGGGCTCGCGCTCTGACCAGCCGCGCCGCCCTTCCCGCTCGTGCCGCTCGCGCCGCCCGCGCGACCCGCGCTCGCCTGCGTACCGCCCTTGCCCCCGCTCGGCACACCCCCGACCCCGCCACCGGCTTGCGTCCCTGACTTGCCGCCGTCAGCTGCAGTCGCACCCTGACCTGCACCCCCGCGCGCGGCGTCACCGCCCGAGCCCGAAGCTCCATCGCTCGAAGCGCTCTGACCGCAGCCAATCAACAAGAGACATGTAAGCCAGTAACGCATCGGACCTCCCTGGTCGGCTCCGATGGAGCCGGATCGGATATCGCTTGCTGCGACCGGGACTTGAGCGCGCAGACGAGGTTGGCAGCGGATCCGGCGGGGGCGTGTCGGGCATCGGGATCACCCTGAGGCGGGCTGAGGGCTTCGGGTGAGAGGAGCGCCTCGTCGCGCCGCTGTGGCAGCGGCTTGAGCTGACCGCTCTATGGATCGAGGGCGCGCGCGTGCGCTAAAGCTTTGGGCTGCGCTCGTCTCGGGGAACCTGGAGCGCGGGACGTAGCGCGAGTTGCATCGATCTGCGCGCTCGCATGGAGGTCTCGTGCCGGTCGTGCCGATCAATGGCAATCGATACAACGTCACGGCCGAGCCTGCGCCGCACATCCGGCACGGATCTCGAGAAGCAACACAAGGTCGAGGCGCTGGTTCGGATCCTGTGTGTCGCGAAGGGTCTGACGCTCGCGAACGGCGGCACGCCGTACGCCGTGTGCTGCGAGTACTCGGTGACGCTCTCGGACGGTACGCCGGTGGAGCCGAGCTTCGATCACCGGGGCTTACAGTTCAACGACGCTTACTCGCTGCAGACGATCCCGGATCCCGACATCGGCATCTGGAAAAACAGCCAGCGGTCGTTCGTGAACGAATGGGACGGCGGCACGCGCGCGGTGGTCTCCGTGCCCGTCGGGCAGCTGTCAGCGGCACATCTCGAGCGCATCCGCGGCATCCTGCGCCTGGAACCCGGCGGGCGCCCTACTCGCGCGCAGGCTGCGCTGCTCCAAGGGCTCATGCCAGCGCATCCACGGCACGACGCGCAGCGTGATCAATCTCTGGCATCAGTGCCGCGCGTGCAACAAGGTCTACTGTGACGGCTGCGGCGGCCCGCTCCAGCGCCCCGAAAGCGGCTGCTTCCGACGCGAGCTCACCCGCGAGCGCGCCTGCCCCTGCGGCGGCCGCACCACACTGCTGTCCGCCGCCGCGGTCTGACACCGCGACTCACTGCACGCTGCGGGCGACCACGTCGCGTAGCCAGGCGTGGGCTGGGTCGTTCGCCAGACGTGCGTGCCACGCGAGAGAGAGCGTGTAGCCCGGCAGCGCGAGCGGCGCCGGCAGGAGCCGCACCGGGTGCAGGTGCACGAGCCGGCCCGCCAGGCGTTCCGGCAAGGTGTTGATGAAGTCCGACTTGGACACGATGAGCGGAGCGATCAAGAAGGTCGGCACGCGCAGCGCGACGCGGCGCCGCTTGCCGCGCTTCTCGAGCTCCGTGTCGACGATGCTGCCCGGTGAGCCGCCCGGCGCGACCACCACGTGCCGCAGCGCGAGGTATTGCGACAGGCTGAGCTTGGACTTCACGCTCGGGTGCTTGTCGCGCACGATGCACACGAAGTTGTCGGAGAACAGCGCCCGGCTCTGCAGGCTGCTCGGGATCTTGTCGGCCACGACGAACGCCAGATCGATCTGCCCCTCTTCCAGCAGCTCGAACGGATTCGGCGCGTTCACGATGTCGAGATCGATGCTCGGCGCATGTCTCTCCAGGAACGGGAGCAGCCGCGGCAACACGGCCGCCTGCGCGTAATCCACGGCTCCCAGCCGAAACACGCGCTGTGCGGTGAGCGGGTCGAACGCCGGCTCCGCGCGGATGCCTGCGCGCAGCTCGGCGAGGTTCCGCGTCAGCCCCGGCAGGAGCGCGACGGCGCGCGGCGTGAGCGCCATCTGCGCGCCGCTGCGCACGAGCAGCGGATCACCGTACAGCTCCCGGAGACGTCCGAGCGCGTGCGACGTGGCCGACTGGCTCAGCCCCACGCGCGCCGCGGCGCGCGTCACGTGACGTTCGTTCAAGAGCGCCTCGAGCACGACCAGCAAGTTCATGTCGATGGCGCTGAGCTTCGCATCATGCAGCATGTGCATGAGCATAGTGCCAACTGTGCATTAGGTGAATGACCGATCAAGCTTCAAGCTCACGAGCATCGGCCACTCAGCCAACAGGAGAACACCATGTTCGTCGTCACAGGGGCCACTGGAAATACGGGTCGCGTCGTCGCGGAGCGCTTGCTGGATGCGGGCAAGCCAGTCCGGGTCGTGGTACGCGACCGCGCCAAGGCGGCTGCGCTCGCCGCGCGCGGCGCGGAGATCCGCGTCGCGGATCTGCAAGACGAGGCAGCCATCACCGAGACGCTGCGCGGCGCCGAGGGCGCCTATCTGCTGTCGCCGCCCGATCCCACGTCGAGCGACTTCATCGGCCAGCGCAAGGGGCTCAGCGAGCGGCTGGCGCGCGCCGCCCAGCGTGCAGAGGTGAAGCACGTGGTCTTGCTGTCATCGATCGGGGCGCAGCACGCGGCGGGCACCGGGCCGATCGTCACCGCGCACAACGCGGAGACGCAGCTGAGAGCGACGGGCCTGCCCACGACGTTCGTGCGCGCCGCCTACTTCGTGGAGAACTTCGAAAGCACGCTGCCAGTCGCACAGCGCGACGGCGTGTTGCCCTCGTTTGCTCCGCTCGAGCAGCGTATACCGATGGTCGCCACGCGAGACATCGGCGCGGCTGCGGCGCAGGCGCTGCTCGAGGGGCAGCGCGGGCAGCGCATCATCGATCTGTCGAGCGCCATCGAGGCCAGCGCGAGCGAGGTCGCGCAGACCTTGTCGCGGATCCTCGGGCGCGCCGTGCAGCCCGTGCTCGTGCCGCTCGCGGCCATCGAGCCGACCTTGACGAGCTTCGGCGTCTCGCCGCAGTTCGCAGCGCTCATGCGCGAGATGTACGGTGCGATCGCGCGCGGAGAGCTGTTCGGCTGGGACGACCAGGGCGAGCGCGTGCGCGGACCGACGGACCTCGAGAGCGCCTTGCGCGCGCTCGTTCAGCGCTGACGCGGGCTGCGGAGCGTGGGGTGAAATGAATCACGGCCCGGGCAGGAAACTGTGTAATGCTACAGTTCCGCTTGGCTATTCGGGCCTGATTGCCCTCTCCACGTCACCTGCTGACCATGCCGGGACTGCCCTCCGTCGCTCGTTCGATCCCACCCGGCGATGATCCTCCGCGCGGCGCGCGTGCGACGCCGCGCGTGGTGCTCGGGGGTTGGGGGCTCGGTGTCGTGGCGTTTACGTTCGCTGAAGCGATCTATCGGCTCGGGGACCGCGCGGTGGAGACGGTGCTCGCCGGGCTCACGCCGTGGCAGTGGCTCGGCTTCGCGGTGTGTACGGCGCTCTTCGCTTACGGAGAGGGCTACCGCGCCCTCCACAAGCGCTTCGTGCCGAAGCTGATCGCGCGCACGGACGAGCTGATGGCGCGCGAATCGCCGGGCGTATGGATCTGGCTGACCGCGCCGCTGTTCGTGCTGCACCTGGTCCACGCCGAGCGCGCGGAGCTCGCGCGCGCCTGGCTGGCGCTCGTGCTGATCGTGCTCGCAGTGCTGGTCGTGCGTGCGCTGCCCGAGCCATATCGCGGCATGATCGATGGGGCCGTCGCCACGGCGCTGACGATCGGCCTCGGCTCGATGCTGCTCGCCGTGCGCCGCCGCGTCGCTGCGGCCGCAGCAGCAGCCTCGATGCAAGCGTCAGACTGTTAGTTCATATCGCGTGGCTCGATAGTCGCGCGCACGAGACCGTCAGAAAAATTGTACACAATTTTTTTCCACACGGTCACGGAGCGAGTAGAACGCGGCATTAAGTGGCAGTCAGCAGTCCGTCCGCAGCGTGTTTGAAAACGGCACCTGCAAGTTGCTGAGCGCACAGGGGATAGGGTACGGCTCGAGCACAAATGTCGTTGCACGAGAGGCTCTTTGAGCCATTCGAGCACTGCACATGCACTACGCGCCCGGGTGGCATCCCTTCCATGTCGCCAGCGCAACTACGAAAGAACCACGCCTGTCTGTCACGCCTCCGGCGGTGACAGAAGCGATCGACAAGGTCGCCGCCTGCCGCGAGAAGCTCGACGCTTGTGTGCGCGCCGCGGAAGAGCCGGGCGACATACCCGCTTGCACCGAAGAGCAGGTTCGCTGCGTGGCAGGTGGCCTTGGCGTCAGCCTGCCGGACCTGCCGCTGCGCGAGCTCGCCGATTGTGCGGAGGACGCCGCGCAATGCACCCTGGACGCGCGCAATCCCGAGGCCGTCGTGGAGTGCGCCACGAGCCTGCGCCGCTGCGCGCTCGGCACGGTCGATCCGGGCGAGCCCGAAGGCGACTGACCTTTCCCTTGCATCGAAGCATCACCGCAGTCCGCTCCCTGTCGACGAGGCCGGGAGCGCTGCGCTTTTTCTCAACGTGTGATGAACAGACTCAACTTCGGCTTATTCGGTTTGCTGCTCGCGGCTTGTTCCAGCACACCCAAGAGCGATCTGACTCCGGGCACCGGCACCTCGGCGGCCTCGGGTCTGGCTGGCACGCGCGCGCGAGCGAGCGGCGAAGTGAGCGCCGGTCGCGCGGGCGGCAGCGCAGGGATCCCAAGCGCGGCGCAGGGCACGAGCGCGCAGGCGGGTACCGGAGGTCGCGCGGGACGCCCTGCGATCGCAAGCGTGACCGCAGGCCAGGGTGGCGCAGCGGGAAGAGCCGCGGTGCGCGTGCCGCTCGACAGCGACGCAGGCGTGGGCGATGGCACTGCGCTGCAGGGCAGCGGCAGCTGTCGCGCCGCGCACGACTCTCCCGGCTGCAGCAACGCTGATCTGCAAGTGTGCGTGTGCGAGCTGCGGCCCGCGTGCTGCACGCAAGCCTGGACTGTGGAGTGCTCGGACATCGTCATGCAGAAGCGCTGCCAGCCCGGCGTGCGCGAGTGCGTATGCGGCAGCGGTGACGAGCAGTGGAGGCAGACCGATTGCTGCGACAAGCGCTGGACCGACACCTGCGAGAGCGTCGCAGAGAACAAGTGCGCCGCGCAGCGCGGCTGCTTCTAGACGACCTGCTCGGCGAAATCCACCGTGTCGCCGAGCTGGATGGGGCCGCCTTCGAGCACGCGCGCCAGGATCCCTCCGTGGCCGCGCATCGCGTTGTAGCCGCCGACGCCCAGCTCGCGCTCGAGCTTCGAGCACGGGTCGCACGTGCCGGTGCCTTCCAGCAACGTCGCGCCAATGCGAAAGCGCGTGCTGCGCAGTGCGAGCAGATTGATGCCGCTCACCACCAGGTTTCTTCGCAGGCGCGCGGGCTCGAGCGCATCGCTGCCGCTGAGAGCGGCGATCACAGGCAGATGCTCGGCCTGCATGAGGCTGACCTGGCGTTTGCCGGCATCGCGTGCCGTGGCGATGTCGCCCTCGAGACCACGCCCGGTCAGGAGCTGCCCGGCCTGGAGCACCAGCATCGGCTCGCCGCGCGCGGGGCGCACGCCGATGAAGCGCACGACACCGGGCTGCGCGCGCATGCGGAGCAGGTCCCGCAGCTGTGGGTTTCGTACGGGATCAGTGGCGTACATCCCGAGCTTATAGCGCGCGTCAGAACACCACGCCGAGCGAGAAGCGCGCCTGGAAGTAGACCGGGTGCAACGGCCCGTTGAGATCCGCGTGCTCGTCGAGGCTGCGGTCCAGCGCGATCTGCTGCTGTCCGCGGCAGTCGCCGTCGCGCGCGCGGATGCTGGCGTCGTCCGAAGATCGACTCAAGCCGCAGCGCTCCACCTGGTGCAGCTCGTAGCCGAGACCGAAGCCGCCCGCGAACGTGAACGGGCCGAAGCGGCTGTGCGAGCCGATGAACAAGCTCACGCGCCGCTCGGTGAAGTCGACCGAGTCGATCGTGCCTGCGCTGTCTTTCGTGCGGTACGTGTAGCCGTAGTTCGAGAGCTCGAGCCGCAGCACGTAGCCGCGAAACGGCTCGCCCCAGAACCACGCGCCCACGCCCGCGCTCACGCCGGAGATCGGACCGAGCCCGTTGCTGTGTTGCTTCAGCGGGTCGTCGAGCCCCGCGTAGTTGATCGCGATGGGCGCGGTGTGCGTCACGAAGATCGGCGTGACAGTCACGCTCAGATACTTCCAGACGGACACCTCGAGCTCGACGCTCAGCCGGCCGAGCAAGAGCCAGTTCAACGTGTCGATGCGCGCGGAGTACTCACGCTTCCAGCTGCGCGATTCCTCCTGCACCTCGGATTCGAAGTCCTCCTGCGGCGCGGTCGCTCGGCCCTCGCCTCGGCCGCCGAAGTCCGAGTCCTCCGGGGCCGCAGGGGCGACCGGCGCGCTGGGCTCACTCGGCAAGCTGGGCGTCTCGGCGGCCGGGGGCGGATCGGAGCTCTTCTGCGGCGGCACGGCCTCGGGCGCGCGCCGCTCGGGCGTCGCGTCCGCCTGTGCGAGCACGACTCGGCGCCGCGCGGCGCTCGCCGGCTGTGGCTTTTTCGTCTCCGGGGTGGGCGCGCGCTTTGCGGCGCTCGGCTTCAGCTTGCTGTCTGCGGGGGTTGCGGTTTTCGGCGGCACGACGGGCAGGTCGGAGTCGTCCGGAGGCTCCGGCGGCGGCGCGCGCAGCACGTCCGGCATGCCGCGCGGCAGCGCGTCGTCCGGCAGAGCTGCGGGCTGTGCGGGCGTGGACTCGGGCTCCGGAGGCGCGTCCTGCTCGCTCGCGGGCGGCGCGGGTTGGGCCTGCGCACGTGGGCCGAGCAGGCTGACTGTGACCGTCAGCCAGGCGCACAGCGCACAGGCGAGTGCTGCGACGGCGGGGCTGCAGCGCCGCGCCGAGCCCGGCGCGGCTCGAAGACCACGGTACAGCTGCATGGCGGGCAGCATAAACGCAACGCCCCGAGCCGCGCGAGTTTCACGCCGGAACGCGCGCTTGTCGCAGCCGCGCAAAGCGTTATCCTGCTCCCCCTCTCATGCCCGGCGCACGCCCGCACTTTCATCTCGCCGCACCGGCGCTCCGCAGCGGCGGCCGCACATGATCGACTGTCTGGTCACGGGCGCAGGCGGTGCCCTCGGCAGCGTGCTCTTGCGCATGTTGAACGAGCAGCACCGGCACACCTACGGAGTGACATCGACGCACGGTCCCGCGCCCGACGTCGGCCGTGTGCTGCGCGCAGAGCTCACGGATCCGCGCTCCTATCGCGATCGCGTGTTCGCGCTCGCGCCGCGCGTCGTGGTGCATCTGGCCGCGATCTCGCGTCAGGGCGACGCGCTGCGCGATCCGGAGCGCGCGCGCGCCGTGAATGTCGAGGCCACCGCGGCGCTCGTCGAGCTGTGCGCGGAGATGGGCTCGCGCTTGATCTATGTCTCGACGGACATGGTGTTCGACGGCGAGCACGCGCCGTACAAGGAGAGCGACACCACCGAGCCCGGCACGTACTACGGCCGCACCAAGTTGGAGGGCGAGTGTTACGTGCTCGCGTACGCCAAGAGCGTCGTGCTGCGCTTGCCGCTCTTGTACGGCTTGCCGGAGGTCTCGCGCGAGCCGACATTCTTCGAGAGCACCCTGCGCGCGCTCAAGACGGGCACGCCGATCAAGCTGTTCGAAGACGAGTTCCGCACCCCGCTCTGGCTCGAGGACGCCGCACACGCCTGCTGCGAGCTGGCCGACGTGGAGATCACGGGCGTGCTGCACGCCGGCGGGCCGGAGCGGCTGTCGCGCCTCGAAATGGGACGCTTGCTCGCCGCCGCCGTCGGCTGCAGCGATGCGCCGCTGGTGGCTGCCCGCCGCAGCGACATCGAAGGCCCCGAGCCACGTCCCCACGACCTGTCCCTCGACTCTTCGCGTTATGTCGCGCACTTCGGCGCGCACCCGGGGCGCGATATGCGCAGTGCGCTGCCGTCGTTGCTCGCGCGCGGTCCCCACCGTCTCCTAAGCTAAGGATGCCGCCCGCACGTGCGCGTAGCCCTTTACAAACGCGATCGGGTCCTGACAATGCCTGTGGGGAAACGTCGGGAAGTACGAGGTCGATACCCATGACAAGGCGGCTCTTTGTCTGTCACGCCAACGCCGAGATCGAATCCACCAGCGAAGTGGTGGATGCCCTCGAAAACGCACTGGATTTTTCGGCGGGGGCGCTGCTGACGAGCGGCCTGCCCGGATACGCTTCGGACACCCATGACGAGTTTGCGCTCAGGGACACCCTGGCCGGCGCCAGCATGGTGCTCGCGCTCGTGTCCGAAAATAGCCTCAGGGACCCGGCGTTTTGCTTTCAGCTCGGCGCCGCCTGGGCGCTCGGGCTGCGCACGGTGCTCTGCGTGATCGACGAGCTCGATGGCGCGCGTCTGCCGGCCGTGCTGCGCGACGCCACGCTGGTCCACGCGCACGACGCCGCGGAGTGGACCGAGCTGATCGGCGATCTGTCGTTGCGGCTCGGCCTCGTGCCGCGGCCAGCGGCGACCACAGCGCCGCTGCTCGCGCCGTCATCGGCGCCGAAGGCCCCTTCCACGCCGGCGCCCGCGCCCGCGCTCGCGCCGGCACCGAAGGCACCATACGCCATGCCGGCCGTGGAGCTGAGCCCCACCGTGACGCAGCCGGGCTTCCGCTTGCCGGTGAACCGCGCGCCAGAACCGAGCCTGGAGCCCGAGCGGCTGCCAGCGGCAGCGCCGCAGCTGGCAGCTGCGGAACCAGAGCCGGAGCCGGAGGCCGAGCTCGGCCTCGAAGAGTCCGTGGACCAGGCCTTTGCACGCATGGCCGCCGAAGCGGACGACGAGCCCGAACGGCCCGCGCCGCGCCGTACGTACATCGACGAGCTACGCGGGATCGATGCACCTGCGCCCGAGCCAGAGGCCGAGATCGTCACGTCGCCGCGGCACTCCTATATCAGCGAGTTGCAGAGCATCGCCGAAGAAGGCGCCGAGGAGATCTCGGCAGCGCTGAGCGAGCCAGAAGCGGAACGACAGCCGCTCGCCACTTTCGTGAACGTGAGCGGCTCGGAGCCGCCGCTGTCCACGGACATCTTCGCGCGCCTGCCCAGCTGCGAGATGGCGCTGGAAGCCGGGCGCGCGCTCTCGGACTGCGTGTTCAATCGCGACGAGATCAGCGACTTCAGAGCAGAGCTTGGCGGCCCCTTTGGCCGCTTCTACGAATCACTCGGCGGCCTGTGGGACGAGCTGTCGCGTGATCAAGACATCGATGGTTGGGCAGACGCCGCCGAGGAGCGGTTGTCGGCCCTGCCGGAAGAGGCGCGCAAGATCGAGGACTGGTACAAGCTCGGCTACGAGCTTGCGATCTTGCACAACCTCGCAGGACAGCTCGTGTTGGACGGAACGGACGCGGCCGCCGAACAACAGTGGCGTGGTGCTCTCGAACGCTTCTTGACGCGTGCAGAGAGGGCCGACATCGGATACGAGAACCTAGCCACGGTTCTCGGACTGCTGGAGAATCTCGCCGGACCCAGCAGCGAACGTGACCTCGCGAACATCGGACGCTCGCTCTCGGAGCTGCGCCGGTATGCTGCGGGAGCGGACGGTATCCACACGGCGGCTTAGCCGGGACGGCAACAGGCGTCCGATGTCGAACGGGCATCGCGCACGCGCCGTCTCACGAGTCGGAACGAGGAAGTGGCCGCATGCTCGCAGCGCTCAGGATCATCGCCAGTGTCGTCGCCTATCGCATACGCAAGTTGGAAATGGCCAATCTGGCCGGCGCAGGATCGATCGCGGTCGCGCTGCACTTGCCGTTCGGCGACATCGTGTTCCGCACGCTCTACTGCTTCGTGCTGAACGCGCTGGTCTATCTCAACAACGATTACATCGACGTCCAGATCGACCTGGCTTCTGCGGACAAAGACGCCGAGAAGTCGCGCTATCTGGCCGAAAACAAGCGCGCGGCGCTGCACGCTCAGCTCGGGCTCGTCGCGCTGCTCGTGATCGGCGCGCTGGTCTACGACCCGGGCTTGCTCGTGCCGCTCGTGTTGGGTGGCGGCATCTGCTGGTGGTACTCAGCGCAGCTCAAGCACCGGCCTGGCCTCGACATCATCGCGATGATCATCTGGGGCGTGACGATGCCGCTGTGCGGCTCACCGGTCACGCATCCGGTGGGCTTGTACATGGCGCTGCAGCTCGGCCTGTTCTCGGGCGTGTTCGAGACGATCCAGGTCATGCGTGACGCAGACGAGGATAGAGAGGAAGGCGTGCGCACCACGGGTGTGGTGCTGGGCAAGGCCCGGACGCTCACCCTGGCGCGCGCGCAGATGATCGGCGTGAGCGCGTACGCGCTGCTGTTCATGCAGCCATGGGCTGCGGGCGTGAGCCTCCTGGCGCTCGTCCTGCCGTTCTCGGAGCGCGCGATCGAGCAGTACTGGACGCGGGTGAAGCTCGTGTACGGCGTGGCGTGGCTCGTGATCTGCGGCTGGGTGTACCTCTACGGCCAACGCGCAGGGTTCTTGGACTTCTGAGAGGCCATCGTGTCCGATCCTACGCCCGCGCTGCCGACGGCCTTCGATCGCGGGCTCGTGCGCTTTCTATCGCGCCCGCACCTGCCACTCTGGCTGGCTGCGATCGCGATGCTGCTGTCGGCGTCGTGCCTGTTCTTCGGCTTCTACCTGGACGACCACGTCGGCCGCTACATCTACTCCGATCTGCCCGGCGCGAAGCGCCTGTTCGATCTGTACGTGGGCGGCTATGGGCTGACGAACGGCAATCCCGCCGACACGCACTGGCAGATCGAGGCCGGCTGGGCGCCGTGGTGGACGCTCGACAACTTGTTGATCCGCTTGTACCGGCCGTTCGGGCTATTCAGTCACTGGCTCGATTTTCGACTGTGGCCGAACAGCCCGGCGGCGATGCACTTGCACAGCTTGCTGTGGCTCGGGCTGCTCGTGCTCGCGACCACGCGCATGTACCGCGCGGCGCTCGGCCCACTGCTCGGCTCGCTCGCGGCGCTCCTGTTCGCGGTCGATCACACGCATGGCTTCGTCGCCGGCTACATCTGCAATCGCCACAGCTTGATCACCGCGGTGCTCGGCGTGTTGTGCCTCGATCAACACCTGCGCGCGTACGCGGCGCGCTCGCGCTTGCAGCAGCTGGGAGCGTACGCGCTGTACGCGATCGCGCTCACGTCGGGCGAATCCACCATCGCGATCCTAGGCTACATCCTGGCGCACGCGCTGTGCGTGGAGCGCGGCAACTTGCTCGTGCGCGGCTTGCGCGTCTTGCCGTTCCTCGCGATCACGGTGATCGGACGCATCTTGTACACGCGCGCGGGATATGGAGCGTTCGGCTCGGGCCTGTACATCGATCCCGGGCGTGACCCCGTGGCGTACGTGCTGGCGCTCCTGGAGCGCGCGCCGATCCTGGTGCTCGGGCAGTTCCTGGCGCCGCCGGCCGAGCTGTATTCGGTGTGGCCGGCTGCGTGGGCGCGCGGCATGTTGGTGCTCGCGTGCGTGTTCAGCGTGCTGTTCGTCGTGGCGCTCTGGCCGCTCCTGCGTCGCAATCGCAAGGCCTGGTTCTGGCTGCTGGGAGCGCTGATCTCGATCGTGCCGGCGGCCTCGACCTACCCGCACAACCGGCAGCTGCTCTTCACCAGCTTCGGCGCGATGGCGCTGCTCGCTCAGCTGTGGGAGCTGCACGTGCTGCAGCTGCCCGGTCACCCGGACAAGCTCATGCGCTTCTCGCAACTGCTCGGCGGCGGCGTCTTCTTCGTGCACATCATCATCTCGCCGCTGGCCCTGCCCGTAACCACGAACGGCATCGCGGCCACGGCCCCGCTGCTGCGCGCGCCGGCGTCGGTCGGTGACGACGTGGCCGGGCGGGACGCGGTGTTCGTGACTGCGCCGGACTACTTCGCGGTCAAGCTGGTGCAACTATTTCGGAGGCTCGAAGGCAAGCCTCTGCCGCGGCGCTTTCGCGCGCTAGGCTTCGGGCCGGAGCACGTGACCGTGCAGCGCACGGCTGCGGACACGTTGGAGCTGGAGTACGCGGAGGGCATCCTGAGCACGCCGTTCATGGAGCTGTACCGCGATCGCCGCATCCCGATGCAGCGCGGCCAGCGCGTGCAGCTCGAGGGCATGGACATCGAAGTGCTGGAGCTGACTGACGACGGGCGCGCGCGCCGCGTGCGCTTTCAATTCGACATGCCGCTCGAGTCGGAGCAGCTGCAGTTTTATTACTGGAACGCGGGGGAGTTCCAGCGGCTGGCGCTTCCTGTGGCGGGAGAGAGCCGGGCGCTGCCGCCGGCAAAGTTGGAGCTTGGGTTTTAGTTGTTCGGAGGTTGCGGCTGTGCACGAGGGGTAGCGGGCCGGTGGGCTCGCGGCGTGGTCATCTGATTGTAGTGACAGGGTTTGTCGCACGAGTGGATGTGGGGGCAGCTGCTTTCAGGATCCCGTCCTGCTGCGGTCGTGGGGGTGTCCCAGGAAGTTCCTAGATCATTTCGATCACTCGGCGCACGGGTGAAAATGAGCTTGTACGGCTGCCCGCAGTGTGATCAAAGCTACCTGTGACGCACCGCCATGCATTGACCGACGCGCAGTGGAAGCTGTTGTCCGGCGTTTTGCCGCGACGACGCGGCCCCGCCCCGACGCTAGGCGACCGCCTCTTCATCGATGCGGTTCTCTATCGCCTCGTCCAAGTCTTCTTTCATAAGCTCAAGCGCTTCCGCGCAGCGGCCACGCGCTTCGAGAAGACGGCTACCAACTACCTCGGTGTGCTCCATCTTGCATGCGCAGCGATCTGGCTGCGCGACCTGCTCGGTGATGCATGAGGACTTAACCTAGGACACCCCCTAGCGGCTCTCCTCGGCGCGAATCGCGGCTTCTCGCTCGCGCGCTCGTCCGTGTCGACTTCCGGGCCGCTCGGCGCGTGTGGGGCCTAACAACGCGTGTTATGGTGGTTGTGTCATTTAGGGGAAACGTCATGCATGAAGAGTCTAGCGTAATGCGCGAAGCGGCCCGCTGCACGGACACTTGGTCCGTGCAGCGCGGGCGCTCAGCGTGCAACTGCTCGTGCATGTGGGCGAAGTGGACGCGCGCGGCTTGTACCGGGAGCAGGCGTACATCGATGTTCGATTGGGCCGTGCGGGCGCTGCGCATGTCAGAAGCAGAGGCCTATCTGCGAATTCGAACGGCGCCTGGGATGGCAGATACCCCGCGTGCTCGAGCGCCTCGCAAGCGGTGCCTTGCACCTGACAGCGATCAAGCGTCGCCCCGCATCTAACGCCGGACAACCACGTGCAGCTGCTCGAGCGAGCACGCGGCAAGAGCAAGCGCGAGGTAGAGCAGCTGGTGGCGGAGATCGCTCCGAAACCAGACGTGCCGAACCAACTCCGCAAGCTCCCGCAGCCGCTCAGCCCACTCACTCCCCAACCGCAGCTGCAGCAGTCGCTCAGCCCACGCACTACTCAACCGCCGCTGCAGCAGCCGCTCGGCTCACATACTGCACACACGCAGCCGGCGGAGTCGCTCGGCTCACACACTCCCCAACCGCAGGGCGCCGAGCACTCTATCCCAGTGAGCGCAGCGCAGCGCAGCCGTCCGCGGCCGGCGCCGGGTGTCGGCCCGTTGCAGCGGATACCCAGAAGCCGGCATTCGCCCTGCAGATGCCAAGCGCCCGAGCCTCATGCATGCCGCTGAGCCCTCGCCGCTACAAGCTGCAGCTCAGCGTGGGGCAGGAGGTGCACGACAAGCTGGAGCAGCTGCAGGAGCTGTTGCGGCATCGCGTGCCGGATGGGGACTTGGCGCGCATCGTCGCGCTTGCAGTAGACGGGCTGCTCGAAAGGACGCTGAAACAGCGTTTTCCCCGCCTTCGCATCACGCATGATCAGCTCCGGTGCCTGCTCGCACGCGATGGGACGGGACACGTTTCGCGCTCGGTACAACGCCATGAGGCCCCGGAGCCCGCCGTAAGCCGCCGACATTGCAGACGCAAAACACGCCGCCGCGCGCCCGATGCGTTCAAGCTCACCGTTCACCTCGCGCGCTGAGGCCGGGCTACGGCACCGCGCCATACGGCGCCCCGACACCAGCCAGATCCGACCCCCGCCCCCTCGCCCCTTCGTCGCCTGACCACGCGGCCATGGCACCGGACCGCCATCAGGCCATCCGGCAGTCTGCCTGTACCTTCGGCCGAAGCAGGCGAGCCAGCTTGCAGAAGCCCGGCCGGACACGACCGACTCTTTCGAAACCCCCGTTGCAGAATTTTTCCTACACAAAGCAAAAACCTGTGTTGCCGCTCACGGCTGCTTTGTCATGCCTCGGGCTCTTGCGGCGTTGCCACACGTTCTGATTGAGTGCGCCCGCTGTACCAACGGAAGGGAAGCCGATGAACAGGGAAGCACTCTGTAGTGGATTGATGATCCTGACACTTGGGCTCGCGAGCACACTCGCAGGCTGTTCGGACGATCAAGAAGACGGTCCGAGCGAGACCGCGGGCGCGAGCGCTGCCACCGAAACTGGAGGCAAGGGCGGCGCAGGGGGTGCGGGCAAAGCCGGCAACGGCACGAGCAGCAGCGCCGGGCGCAGCGGCAGCGGCAGCGCCGGCCGCGCTGGTACGCCTGCAGCTGGTGGCGGCGGAACCAGCAGCACGCCCGCAGGTGGCCTCACGTTCACCTGCACCGAGGAGCCGCCGAAGGAGGCCGTGAAGTGCGGCGGACAGGATTGC
>Ga0190269_10000347_pt1 | contig 24586 bp, 18 predicted proteins | sample Popmic249IS_FD_133749 | JGI IMG/M metagenome (GOLD analysis project Ga0190269, IMG submission 133749) | Populus adjacent soil microbial communities from riparian zone of Blue River, Arizona, USA - 249 IS | ecosystem: Environmental > Terrestrial > Soil > Riparian zone | place: USA: Arizona... | reverse complement strand
GTCAGATCTTTTTTTCAGAAACGTGCGCCTCCGGCCTGGGGACGTTTGTGTGCCAGTTTCTACGCACTCCAGTGCGTAGGGGCGCTCAGAGGGCAGCGCGCTTGAGGCTCGCGTTCTCCGAATGGCCTGGCCGAGTGGTTCGAGTGTTCGAACGCTTTTGGCGTAAACTCGTTCTGCTGAGCGCGATCCTGACTAAGCTGCGAGCTATGCGCAGCAGAATGTTTTGTATCCGGTGGTCGCTGGTGGCGGGTTTGGTGGCGGGCTGCGGCTCCGACGATGCGTCGAGCAAGTCAGACGCCGTGCGGGGCGATGCGAGCGCGGACGCGGCGAGCGCGGACCGGGGCTCGTCTGGCCGGGGTGCCAGCACGCGGCGCATGGATGCGGGACCGGAGGCCCTCGATGCGTCGACCGCGATTCGGAACGAGCAGACGTCGGTCGCCGGGCGCACTGCTGGAACAAAGCCGCGCGAGGCCAAGCCGACGATGAGACCCGCTGCCGCTGATGGCGGCATGCGTCTGCCGGCTTCGGACGAAGATGCTGCGACAGGTGCTGACGAGGATGCAGGCACCTTTGTGTGCGAGGCGCCGAACCTCGACGGGCTCGGGCTCGCCACCGTGGTAACAGGGCAGGGCATCGAAACGCTGGCGTCGGCGTCGCAAGCACCCAACTCGAACGACTGGTATCTGGTCGAGCAACGCGGGCGCATCCTGATCTTGCGCGATGGCGTGCTCCTGCCGACGCCCTTTTTGGACCTACAAGCCGAGGTTGGCATGATCGGTCAAGGCTACGAAGATCGCGGCCTCGTGAGCCTGGCGTTTGCGCCGGACTACGCGACCAGCGGGCTCGCATACATCGTGTTCACGCCGATGGAAGGCGAGGACGCCAACCGCGATTTGGTGCTCGAGTACCGACGCTCCGACGCCAACCCTGACCAGCTCGACCCGACCTCCCGCAAGAAGATCGTCGAGATCGTCGGGTCGATCTCCAACAACTTCCTCCGCGACATCCACAACGGTGGGCGCGCGACCTTTGGTCCGGATGGCTTTTTGTACGTCGCCATGGGCGATGGCGGTGGCGTCAGCTGCAACGACGTCGAGCGCGACGAGCCACAAGACATCGGCTCGCCGTTCGGCAAGATCCTGCGACTCGACCCGCGCGCGGAGCCGCCATACGCTGCAGCGGGCAATCCCTTTGCGCGTGGTGGTGACCCACGCGTTTACCACTATGGCCTGCGGAACCCTTACAACTTCAACTTCGACCGCGGCACCGGCGATCTGTACATCGGCGATGTGGGACAGAACAGCTACGAAGAGTTCGACTATGCGCCGAGCGGCGTGGCTGGCTTGAATTTCGGTTGGGCTGCGTTCGAGGGCGTGACGAACACGTGCCCTGATCGCCCGCTCCGCGCAGACAGCAGACACACGCCACCCTTCTTCGTCGCAGATCGGCGGGCGCGCGGCTGCACCGGCGACTTCTGCGACTGGCGCGCCTCCGTCGGCGGCGTAGTCTACCGCGGCACGACCATCCCCCAGCTACAAGGTGTCTACCTCTTCGGCGACTACGTAGGTCGTCGCATGGTCGGAATGCGCCGCTGCGGGGCGACGGGCTCAGAGCCGAGGATCATCCGTAAGCGCTGCGACGTAGGCTTCGCCGACGAGCTCTGCTTCCAAGCCATTGATGGCACGCCGCCATTCAGCAGTCTGACTGGCATCTTCGAAGGCAACGACGGGGAGATCTACCTCACAGCGAATCGCGACACGCTCCTCAAGGTCGTCGCTGCACCCGTGCCGTAGGCGCTGCCGCACGGCGCGGCGACAGCGCGAGTGCGAGCTGTGCCGCGATCACCTTGAAGATCAGCTTGGGCGGGATACCGGCGTAGCGCCTCGCAGCGTGCCCGATCTGCTGTGCGTCCGGCGCGTGCCGGGTGTAGACGCACATATCTGGGATCAGGCTCGCTCCGGGCGCGAACGTCCGCAGCGTCACGATCGGCGCCTGATTCTCGAAGCGCGTCGCCACACTGCTGTTGCAGCACGACGCGACCTCTCTGACGGTCGGTGATTCGGGCCGCAGCTTGTGGCCGACCAACAGCTCCTGACCGCTCACACAGCTCACGCGGTCTTTGCGGAAGATGCTGCTCACCATGCCGCCGTCGGCGGCGACTCCACCTCGGCCACCGGGCAAAGCATCGATCGCCCGCCCAGCGGCCTGACAGTCCCTGCAATAGCAAGCCACGGTGGCAATCGGGCGCCCTCGTCCCTCGAAGATGGTGCGACCACACGCACACCGAAAGTGTGAGAGTTGCGATGATCGAGACATGTGGCTGTGGTCGCTAGAGGCGGAATGTGGCAGACGCTGCGATCTGAGCTGCATTCGAGCCGTACAGACCGGGTCCGGCGTTGGTCGGCGTTTTGTTTTCGACGCGCGTCTCGTAGGCGATGTACACGCCTGCTAGGTCGATGCTCAGACTGTCGAGCACTGCCACGCCGACGCCGAGCGTCAAGGCGTGTGAGAAGCCTGGCGGAGCGTACCGCGCATCTGCGTAGTCTTTCGGCGTCGCAGATTGAACGAGTGAATAACCTGCTCTTACTCGCAGGATGGGCAGCACGGCATATTCCGCGCCCAGGTGGGCCGAGATGGTGTTCTGCCAGTTGGTCGGAGTCGAATTGGTCATCTCCATGCCGTTCCTGACGATGATGGTATCGATGGTCTTGAATGCCTCGCCGTACAGCAAATACTTGAAGTCCGCGGCGAGCAGCAGGCGCTCCTGCAAGGCCGTGAACGCTGCGCCGACGCGAAAGCCATGAGGGTTCGCGAAGGGCGCGGTGACTGGGAGCTCCATGCCCGCGACGCTGAGATCTCCCGTGCCGCGGACAACCACCTTACTGCGATAAGTCAGGCCGAGTCGTAAGGAGGGAACGGGGCGATACAACAGGCCGAGCTCCAAGCCGCCGAAGTTCCAGCCACTCACCTCAGTGGTCGCGTAGCTCGGATCAGGCCCGCCCTGCGTGTAGATATACGGCGAGCTGAGCGGAGACGTGGACGACGTAGTGAGATAGGTAGCGCGCCACATCGCCGCGACCGATAGGTTGTCCAAGATGCGCACGGAGACGGGGACTCCAACCTCGACCAAGCCTGTGCTCGACTTGTTCGTCACTTCGAGATCGGGTCGCAGCTCAGGCGCCGGCCGATAGACATTGGTGGTTCCCGAGCCGACGAGCGGATACACGCCAGCGCCGACCACGACGCGCTCGTGGAGGCGATAAGCGCCGCCTATGAAGGGCAAGACCGCAGTAGTTCGGTCGAACCGTATCGTTTCATAGTTCTGGTAGGTACCACCGTCTGCGTCAGGATGCGTGACAACGTAGACTCTTTGCGGCTGCGACACGATCATCGTGCCGTCCAAAGTCAACGCGAGCTTATCGATCTGATCGAGCGCTGCCGGGTTGATAGGAATGGCCGCTGCAGAATCGATGAACGCGACGCCTGTTGCACCCATGCCCGTCGAACGCGCATCGAATAGGCCGTTGATATCGGTATTCGCAAACGCCGTGCTCGACGTCATGCAAAAGACAAGTGCTCCGGTCAACGAACGAAGTCTCATAACTTCTCCTCCGACAACTCACGATGTGGCGTGACACTTGCTGTGTAGAAACTATGGCTCGCAGCGCTGACCGCAGCTCACGATGGACTGGCCGCCGACACTCAGGTGGACGCAGATCGCAGCGGGCAAGCCTGCACAGCTGGAGGCTGGATCAGCTTCGTCGCAAGGCATGATGCCGCCCTTGCTGCAGCTCGCGCTGACGGGTTCCCCTGCGCCGTCCATCGCTCCGCCTAGCGCCGAGAGATCCATGCAGTTCCATCCCGAGGGACAAGCTCCGGCGGCGGCAGGCGGCTCCGATGCTGGCATCGTGGAGCCGGCATCTGCAGCTTCGATGCGTTGCACTTCGACTACGCCAGGCGTCCCGCAGCTCACCGTCAGAAGAGCCAGCGCGAAAAGTGTCAGTCGATCACCAACACTGTTCAACATACCGAACGCTCCCATCTCAGTTATAGAGAGTTGTTAGTTTGTACTCAGGTTGCCAACCGCCTCAGGGCACCGATCCGAGCTGTGTAGTGTCACAGTTATGGCGAGTGCGGCCGAAGTCGACACAGCTAGTGATGATGCATGCGGGCACGCCGCGTCCATAAGGAACAGCGCAAAAGGCGCCGGTGGCCGCGCACAGCCACAACTATGCCGCCGTAGACAAGCAGAACGACATGCGCGCGTGTTCACCATCTGTGGTGCTTCGATCGCAAGTTGTCGCAGCAGCTACGAGCGGCGCGCGCAGCGCTTTTCCGGTTGTGGCCGTCGCGGCGCGCTGAAGCGCGCTCTTATCTGACGACTACACGCACGCGCGCTAAGTTCTGTATGCGTCCATAAGGTGTGTCGTTCCGTCCGTCGCGATGTGCGCTGGCGCGAACCGCGGGAAAGTATGTCCCAGGCTTGTCGAAGCTCGTTCGTACGGCAACTTCAGCGCGTTGGCCTGTCGTGTCTTTCAGCTCAGACTTGACCGCATAGGCACCCGACCCGTCGAAGTCCCATTCGACACCTACGAGCGAGCCCGTGTTTGCCGGCAGCTCGATCACTGCGCTGAGCTCGACTTCTTCGCCTGGCGAGACCTCCGCTCGGTCCGTGCCGTTGACTTGGGCACTGATGACCGGCTGCACACCCTTGCGTTCTGCAGCCGTCGGCGGCACGACAACCTGGCCGTCCACTACCCGGTAGCCCGTGCTCTCTGGCGGCAGCTCTCCGCGCTCTGCCCAAGCCGCCACGTCGCGCAGTGCTTGCTGCAGCACTGGGCCGAAGTTCGTCACCCGGGTGGTGATGGCCGTCTCGAGACCATATGTCTCTGGCTTTGGAGGCGTATGCATCGCCTTTTCGATGAACCACAGGCGGTACTGGTCCTCGAAGCTGTCGCCGAGCTGTTCCTTCACTCGCGAGCGGTACCAGTCCGCGTGCCAGGGAAATGCGATCTCGTCAGTGAGGTTCTGCACGACTATCATCTTGCCCTTGAACTTGCCGGACATCGTACCTGTCTGGTTGAACAGGCTCGAGGTCATGATCGCGCGCTGTGGAAACAGTGGCTTCCCCTGTGCATCGCGGTACTGATCGTACACGTGGTACTCAGGCCCCGGCAGCGTGTGTCGATGGTAGCTTTGCAGGGCGAGATACGCTGCATTGTCCACGTCGACTTGGTCGCCCGGTGCGAGCTCACTCAACCCGGCGACCTGCTGTCCATAACCGATTACGGCGATGTCATCGAACACACCTGCGATCTGCACGACGCTCCCAGCTGCAGCTCCGCTACGAAAGGAGATCGATGCGCCTTGCAGGTCGCCCGCTGGCAGCGCAGTCAGCTTCAACGCTGCCGCTGCATTCGCGTTCGACGGCTGCGTGGCTGCGAGCGATAGCGGTAGGCCGCGCGCCTCGACCGCCTCTGGCAAGAGCACTTCCGCGACCGTGGTCTCGGCTTTGATCTTGTAAGGCTCGAGTTGTTCTGGATGATCCGCGCCCTGGTAGCCAGGCTCGCTCCAGAAGTCGCTGAAGTAGCTGCTGTCGAGCGCCAGCACCGCTGGCATGAGCGAAGCCAAAACGCCCGTGTACCCGAATGCAATCGACTGATAGTTGAACCAAGCTTCGGAAGGAAAGCCGAACTTCGTGACCTCGTCCAGCGCAGCGCGTTCGCTCTCTGTAAGCCCATCATACTTACTGCTGCGGCTGCCTGGATCGAGCGCGTCGATGATGACAGGCAGCTTGGACCGCAACAGACGCATCGCGTGGGCTTGCACCGTAAAGTTGTTGGGCATCGCGATCGGGCTCGCATGCACGAACGGAACGACGCCGTCCCAGACACCGTCGGTGCTCTCGATGCACGCGATCGTCTTGAACGCGCCACCGCTGCCGCCCCACGCGTAACCGTACGGGCGATGCGCGCCGCGCTCGGGATAGTACTTGTTTGCGAGGATGCGCGCGTGCTCGGCTGTCGCAGCGCTCGCGCGCCATAACGAGATCTCCGGGTCGGCGGTGGGTGTGAAGCCCAGTGCGCCGCCGTTCGTCTCGATCAAGTAAGCGCCACTGTCCACGGCAAAACCAACAGTGTAGCTGGGATCGGGGTACTCCGGATTCGAGATGGCGTTCTCATTCCCTGGCACTGGGAGGATGTACTGGAAGAACCGGCCCTGATATTTCTCTTCGGGAGGAAAATAGATCGAAAAGCGGGCCTCTGTGCCCGTGAAGCCGCCGTGCACATAGCGATGACGTACTGGCTCGTCTCGCCATTCGTCAGTGTCCACAAACAGCTGCTGGAACAGTGGATCGTCGTAGACGAGCGTATAGCCCTGTGCGCCAGGCTCTTGTCTACTCGCATCGGCTTGCAGCTGCTCCTCGTGCGACCTCGTGGTACCACTGTCACCGGTGCTCGGTCGGTTCACTTCAGAAGAATCGGAGCAACCCAGGGTAACGGCGAGCGCGGCAGCAAAAAACTGCGTTCCCATGCGCATAGGCTCTTTTTCTCCTCTGCTTTGTAGCGTTGCGGTCTGCGAGTAATCGTAGATCACAAGGATTACTCGAAGCCGACGCTGACCACGGCCAAAGATGGGTCGAGATGACCTTGGGCGGTCATCGGCGCAGCGACGCTCAGCTCACGCGTGTTGCAGAGCTTCGAGCGCGACCGTGCGGATCGTTGCATCCTTGTCGTGCGTAGCCAAGCGCAGCGCTGACGCGAACAGGCTGGGGTCGAGCTTAGACATCGTGCTCACTGCGTAGTAGCGAACCAGCGGGTTGTGCGACTGCTGGTCGTGTTCTAGGCGCTCCTGCACGCTGCGTCTGACAGCATCACTGCTCGTCGCTTTGAACTCACGTGCGAGCTGCTCATACGTGTCGCGGTCGACCGGCCAGCCAGGCCTGACTGTCTCTGGCACGGATGTTTGTGGAGACTTCGCCGCGATGGGACGATGTATGGAGGTCCCTCGGCGTCGCCCATGCGGTCGGGTGATGTCGAGCGCAGCGAGCTCTCCAAGCTCCAAGCACGCGACGCTGCGCTCTAGCTTGTCTTGCAGCCGGCTGCCCTCACGCGTCGCTTGTTCGACGACGGTCTGCACGCCATCCGGTATCGACTGCGACGACGCCACCACGCGCACGGTGGTGGTTCCCGCGTCCTTCATGCTCGACTTGTAGACGCCGAAGTAGACCGCCGCGCCCTTCGTCTCCGCTTTGATCTGCTCGCTCAGCCACTCGAACATGGCGAACGGCGCGTTGGCGAGGACGCTCTCGGCTGCCTCGATCACCACGCCGAGATAAGCGATGTTCTCCAAGTGATAGCCATTCGGATGCATCTCGCTCCGAAGCAATCCCTGTGTCACCGCATCGAGCAGCGCTTCCGCGCTCAGCCGTTGCAGCCTCGCGATCGAGAAGCTCACCACCCCGCCTGACAGGAGCAGCCTGCGAAAGTCTTCGCCGTCAAAGCTGCGAATCGCGGTCAGACCCTCGCGGCTGTTCAGGCGATTGAGGGCATCGAGTGGCTCGACGATCAAACGATTGACCTCTGCGTGATAGCGGTCTGAGCTCACACCTCCGTGGGTTCTGGCCAAGCCAGCGTTGTCGATAAGAAGTAAGCCAAGCGCATGGTGCGCGACCGTCTCGTTGAGCGCGCGCACTGCATTCACTTTGGCGATCGCGCTTTCATGCTCGGTCGGCAGCGTCGCGAGCACGAGCGTGGGCACGTCGAGCTCTTCGAGCGTGCTGAGCAGCTCCGCGACGGCCGATCCCGTGCCGCCCCCGAGCCCCGCGCAGATCAACAGTGCATCGGCGTTTTGCGTGAGTGCCTCGACACGCCGCTTGATCGCTGCCGCATAGCGCCGGATGCATTCACGCCCGTAACCAGCGTCCCCGCCTGCGCCGTCGTAGCCTTCGACGCCTATGTAGTAGCAGTGCTCGGCGGGAATCGAGCTCGGGCCTTTCACGAGCGATGTGAGATCGCTGGTCGCGGTGTTGAGCACGACCGCGGGGTAGCCGCGGCGGTAGAGCTCGGCTGCGATGTTCCCTCCGCCTTGACCAAGGCCCACCGTGACGATTTCGATGGCCTTGGCGTGTGGTTTCACTGGCTCCCTCTGTGCTCGCTATCGCCTTGTTCGAACGCTGGCTGATCAGCTGACGCTGGCAGCTCATGATGGGGAGCGGGCGTGACGAGATGCAGGAGGCGCGGCGGCTGTGCAGGCGCGCGAGCGATGACCTCCACACCAAAGATGCCGACGCCTAACGCACACAGGACTGCGGCGACGATCCACGCCACCGAAACACGCGGCGAGTTGCGCGCGTTGTGTACCGGCGCGGCGGTGGCGCTCGGGGGTGGAGGCTCGGCGCTGAGATCATGCTGCGGCACCGGCGTCGCGGCGGGAGCGAGGACCAGCGTGCGAATCACGCTGACTGGGGTCGATGCTGCGGTGTCGGCTTCCGGCACTGGTGCGACTGATGCGTCGGCGAGATTCGAGCATTCCGATGGTGTCCCGCAGAGGCGCGCGCGGCAGCGCTCGGGATAGTGTCGATAGCGTTCGGTCCCGAATGGTGCGAGCGCCTCTGCGAGGGCCGCGACATCGGCGAAGCGCGCCTCCGCGTGCTTTCTGAGACAGCGCACGATCACGTGCCGCAAACCTTCCGGAATGCCGTGCGGCCCGACCGGATCGCTCTCGAGGATCGCGACGCAGGTCGCCATCAGGTTGCCACGATCGAACGGAGACTTACCTGTTAGCAGCTCGAACAGCAGACAACCCATGGACCAGATGTCGGTTCGGACGTCGCCGGCCACGCTGCCGCGGATCTGCTCAGGCGCGAGGTACGGCTGTGCAGCGAATCTGACGTGTGAGATCCGCTTACTCGCCTCCGCCCATGGCGCTTCTTCGAGTGCGAGCGCGCGAGCCGAGATGCCGAAGTCCACGACCTTGATGTTATCTTCACCGAGAAGGAAAATATTCTCTGGTTTGATGTTGCTGTGCACGACGCTGAGCGCGTGCGCGGTCGCGAGCGCCTCGCAGATTTGAAGTACGATGTCGACTGCAGTGTGGTGGTCGAGCGTCTCACGCCGTTGAAGCAGGGCGCGCAGATGTTGTTGCCCGAGCTCTTCCATCACGAGGAAAGGCACGCCCTCGTGCGCGTCGACGTCATAGACGCGCGCGACGTGATCGCTCGACATCGTCATGTGCTTGCGAGCGGCTTCCGCAAACTTTACAGCTGCATCTCCTACCGTCACGTAGTCTGACTGCAGAAACTTCAACGCTACCTGCGCACCTAGACCGGGGTGCTGCGCCACTAAGACGTCGCCCACGCTCCCGCTCCCGATATAGCGCGTCAACTGGTATCGGCCGCCCACCTGCGTTCCGGTTCCGAAGCGGACACCAGCAGGCAGCTGCGGACTACTGTCTGATAGACAGACTGCTGGAGGACGACTACCTGGCACAGCTTCGCATGACATCGCGATGTACTTCTTGCCGAGCACACACTGCGCGTGGTGCTACGTGGAAGGCAACGTATCGACGTCCTAGTGCCAGTTCAAGCCTGATTTATAGTAATAGCGCAAATGCCTCTGTTAGTAAATACAGTGTTGATTGTGCCTCACTGTCGAACCGTTGTGCACAGCTGGATACGATTGTTAGCCGCGTAGGTTAACTGTCGGACGCTGACTGGAAACAGCTCGGCATGCTTTCAGCCGGTTGAGAGACCTCTTCTGCAGGCCGACGAATCAGAGTGAGTAGTAGTGGGCTGCCGCCAATGGCTGCGAGGCAGCTTCATCGCCGGGCCACGAAGATGAACGCGGCGCGTACTGTCGAGACGCAAGAGCGAGCTCGTTGCATCGGCTGAATGGCGAGCGCCGCGCTGAATCGGCCTGCCGCTTTGCCTGGGCAGGAGTCTCGGGTCGCTCTACATTGGGCCGATGAGCCATGAGAAGCCTCGCTTCTGTTCGCAGTGTGCTGGAGTGCTCAGCGACCGGTGGATAGAGACGGAGCAGCGCGCTCGCCTTTGTTGTTCTGCGTGCGGCAGCGTCGTCTATCAAAACCCGCGGGTGCTGGTGAGTACGATCGTCGCAGTGGGTCGATCGATCTTACTGTGTCGGCGAGCCAACGCACCTGCTGCCGGGCGATGGGCGCTGCCGGGTGGATTCATGGAGTGTGGCGAGACCCTGGAAGAAGCGGCCGCCCGTGAGACGTTCGAGGAGACGGGTGTACGCCTCGCTGCAGGGGCACTGCGCTTGCACGCTGTCTCCACCTTGCCTGAGATCAGCGAGGTCTACGTAGGATTTGTCACGAGGCTGACACAACACCCACAGCTCGTGTGTGGCGCCGAGTGCAGCGAGCTCGCCTTTTTCGACGAAGCCACTGTGCCCTGGGCGCAGCTGAGCTATCCCGACGTTGGAGAGTACCTGCGCGTCTTCTTCGAGGAGCAGACGCGTCAGGTGGACGTCATTCACTTCAGTCGCTTGGATGCCTCGGGTGTGTCGAGCCAAGGATACGAGATCGGCGCGACCGTCGAGACGCACAGGTCAAAGCGTCTCTAGGTTGTGCAAACCCTGATCTCGCGGCGGGTCTGCATGAGCCAGGCACGCCTACGGCGCTGGTGCAGGGTAGCCGCGCTCGGCGGTCATCTGCTGGATCCAGGCTTCGACGGCCGCTGCCCCAGCTTCGTCGACCTCGTTTGACGCCAACGGCGGCATTTGTGCCGGATGATCGCGGACCAGCATGCGCGCGAGAAGCAGGCTCCGTGCTGGGGCGCCTGGCAGGATGTCGTAGAACGGGCCCTCTGGCGGCGCTTCGAGCTCGAAGAACGGAGCGTTGCCCGTCGGGAGCTTGTTGATGGCGGCGAAGAGTGGAGTCTGCTGCACGCTGTCGTTGCGTCCTGTCGCGAGACGAAGGTTCAACGCGGTGTCGCGCGCGCGGGCGTCGATCGTTTCGTTGTGACAGCTCACGCCGCAGTTTACGTGCAGGTAGCCCAGCGCCGCTTGCTCGACTGCATCGCCAGGGGGTGTGGTCGGGACAGCTGGGGTGCCTGCATCTTCGTCAGCGGTGACGAGATCTTCGTAGTGGATGCCGCGTGCGCCTGGGCCGAGTAAGACCGGATCCCAGCCGAGCACGAGGTCTTTGCGGCCTCCGTGACAGTCAACACATTGGTCGCGCGTGGGTACGGTATGACCCGTGCGCTCCCAGTTGTTTACGCCGTTGTTCGTTGCTGTGGCGCTCTGACCGTCGGCTGACCAGACGTACGTGGTGAAGACCCAGCCTCGTTCGACTTTGCGGAGTAAGCGGGTCTCCGCGCGTCGCAGCTCGCCTCGCGACATGACCTGGAACTCTTTCCAGAAGCGGGTGCCGACTGGAAATACAAACGCGTCAGGATCGGTCGTGTCCACGCGTGCATCAGCTGGGAGTGAGACCCAGCGTCGCTTGACTGCGCCGTCGCTCCATAGCTCGTACGCTGGCGCGTATTCAGTGAGCCCGCAGGCGACGATGCCGCGCGGCAGATCCGCGTAGAGTCCCGCGCAGTGCAGTGATAATGGCGAGGCGGGCCCGGTTACTTCAGGGCAATCGGCGGGGAGCTCGAACGGGAGGCACTCGGGTAGGGGTTCTGTACCTGCATCTTCGTCGGAAGGAAGATCGGGCTCTGGCTCGGGCTGGGTTTTGGTCGGCGGCTTTGGTTTCTGCTCGGGCTTTCGAGCTTCGCTGTCGCGTGCAGTCGATGCTGGAGCGCTGGCGTCCATGCCTGCGTCAGCGCTCGCAGGGCGCGCGGCACGTCCAGCCTGAGCGGCGCGTTCCTCGCCTTCATTCTCGGCGCGAGTGGCGCTGGCTTCTTGCCGTACCTCCGCGTCGCCTGCATCTGCAGCACCATCCTCGCTGTCCGACGAACATGAGACCGCGCCAAGGAGCCAAGCGCACGACACAACCCTGACCAACAGCTTCGACATGTCAGGCATCTTTGCCGAAGTGGCATGTGCGCCGCAACGCTCGCGACCTGAATACCAGCTGACAGTAGTCACAAGACGCGCGTGACCAATCGCACGCGCGCCACAGTTCGTGCGACCCTGGAGGAACTGCCGGTCACGAGCGCCGCAGGCATCGGGCCCGCTTAGGCGCGTGCTCGTCGCAAGGCCAAGATGGTTCCTTCGCCGTCGCCCGATACGTACAGGGTTCCATCCGGGCCCGCTGTAATGCCCGCAAACGGGCCCTGCGGGCCGGTGAACGGCGCGATGCCGCGCAGCGGCTTCGGCGTGACGCCGGGCGGGGCGCCGACAGGGAGCGCGCTTGCGACGACGCACTTCACCTTCGTCTTCAGATCGATGCTGGTCACCGTCTTGGCACCTGCGTCGACGACATACAGCTGCCCCTCGTGCACGAGGATGCCCTGCGGCTGCTGCAGCCCGTCCAACACCGTGTCGACAGACGCGCCGCTCAGCTTCACCACGCGACCGCCCGCTTGCTCCGAGACAAAGACCGCACCATCGGGCGCCGTAGCGACGCCTACCGGGCTGCGCAGCCCAGAAGCGAGCACTTCGACATTTCCTGCCGCCAGCGAGAGCACGCGACCGGTCCCGAGCTCGGCGACGATCAGCGCGCCACCCGGTGCGACCGCGACGCCGTAAGGTTGATCGAGCCCGTCGCTCAGCACTTCGCTCTCGCTCTTCGAAGGCCGATAGCGTGTCACTTGTCCGTTGGCAGTGGTAACCACCAGCTCGCCGCCGCCAGCAGCGGCAAGCCCGCGCACGTTGCCAGGAAACCCTGGCGTCATGAACATCGCGACGATCTGCAGCGTACCGTTCGGTGGGATCACGAACATGTGATGACCGTCGGCGATGTACAGGTTGCCATCGTCGGCCATCGCGATGTCGAGCGGCCAGCTCAAGCCGCCCGGCACTGCTGTCTTCGTGGTTCCGTCGCGCAGGACCTCGGTGATGGATCCGGTGAAGTGTGAGACGAACAAACGCTCGCCCACGAACGTGAGGTTGTCGATGCCAGGTGGCAAGCTCGCGAGCACAGTACGATCACCTGTGCGCGGGTCGATACGGAGCACTTGGCCGCTGCCCACTTGGGTCGAGACGATGTGTCCCTGACTGTCAAACTTAACGGATGTCGGTCCACCTAGATCTCCGGCGACGCGCTGCGACGCGCCGCCCTGCGGATCGATCTTACAGATCTCATTGGTTCCGAGGACCGGGAAATACAGCATGCCGTCGGGCCCGACCTCGAGCGCGTTCGGCAGCGGCAGGTTCTCGAGCAGCACGCGCGGCGCACCACCGTTCAAGTCGAGCTCCAGCAAGCGCCCACCGATCCGACACTCGTCGATGAACAACCTGTCGCGATGCACGGTGACGCCGTTGGCGCCAGGAAGATCATCGCGGAGCACGCGCGTGCGACCATCCGCGCCACGCACGCTCACGCGACCGTCATAGTATTCTGTCACGTACATGTTGCCGCGCGAATCGAACGCCAAGTCGTCGGGCGCCACGATGTCGCTGCCCACAGGACTGATCGTCTCGATCTCACCGCTCGCGATGTCGAGCGCGCTGATCTGACTGCCGGCCACTTGCGCGACGTACACACGACCGTCAGTGCCCGAGCGCAGACCGTTGGCACCGTACAGCTGGCTCGGCGGCGTTCGTCGCTCGAGACTCCAACCGTTTGCCGTTCGAGCTTCCTGCGCTGCTGAGTAGCGTCCCTTGTGCAGTGACATAGCTGTGTCTCGCCTTGCGGTGTGGTTCAAAACACGTCGGTTGAGGCCGTTTTGCGCAAGCTAGAGCGGGGCATGACACTAGTCAACAGTGGTGTTCATTTGAACGCGCGCGCCATGCTGCGGCTCCAGGGGTGGTGATGTTCAACCGCTGAATGAAATGCTGCTCGACCTCCGCGCTGACCCGAATGGGTGACCTCGTCGCGGCCGACGCTTGCCCGCCACAGCGTGGCAAAAGGTCCTTGGCGTACCGCCCGGTCCGGCGCTGACGGCGGCGCCTTATCCTCGCGGTTTCCGCAGCTTGCCCGATGCTCGGCGGCTGCTGGCTGCGCAGCCTCCTTGGCTCATCTCATGCATTGCCGCCTCGGCATGGTTGCTTTGGCTCAAGAACAGCTTCGCGGTTTCCTACTTAGACTCAAGCGCTTCGGCATGAACCACGACACGCTCGTGACCGCGGCGCGAGCCGGTTGGGTCGCGCGCGGCGTCTTGTACATCATACTCGGTGGACTTGCGGCGCTCGCGGCTGTCGGTGAGGGCGGCGGTTTGCATGATGGTCAAGGCATCGTGCGCTGGATCATGAAGCTGCCAGCGGGCACGCTGTTGGTCGGTCTCTCTGCATGTGGTTTTGCCGGTTACGCGCTGTACTGCGCGGCGCTCCTGGCGTTTGGTCAGGAGAATTCCGATGGGCCGTGGGCGTCGGCAATCACGCGCGTGAAGGGCGCCGTGGGCTGCATCGTGTATGGATCGTTGACGCTGACCTCCGTGCAGCTTCTGTTAGGTCATCACAAGCAGGGCAACACCAAGGAAGTGTGGTTCGTGTCGCTGCTGCACGAGCCATGGGGTCGCTTCTTGATCGGCGCAGTCGGTGTGAGCTTGATCGGCTTCGGCGTATACCAGTGCATCTACGCGGTCAGCGCCAAACATCGCGAGGAAGTCCGCGTGAGCGCGATGGGTCAGACCGAATCAGTCGCTTTTCTGTGGATCGGCCGGATTGGCCTCGTCGCGCGCGGCATCGTGTTCGGTGTCGTCGGGTACTTCACGCTGCGCGCCGCGATCGTGGCCGCTGAGAGCGGCGAGTCCACCACCACCTCGGGCGCGTTGCGTGAGATTCGCGACGTCGGCTGGTTCCCGCTGGTGATCGTCGCGTTGGGCCTCGCGGCGTACGGCGTGTTGCAGCTGTTCTACGCGAAGTACCGTAAGGTGGACGTCGCGTAGAACCAGCAGTCAGATGGCGCGAGCTTGGTACAACCTCAGCCAACCGCGGGCGATGCGCACGCTCGCCCAGATGCCGAGGATGAAGAAGCCGATGAACCACGTGCCGAAGCCCACGAGCACGAGGGCGAGCGGCGCCGAGATCACGGCGATCACCGCGGACCAGAGCACGGCGCGCCAGAACGTGCTGATTTGCCACTCGAAGTGGGACTCGAGCCAGGTACCGCGTGCGTCGCTGCGGGACACGTAGTTCAGGATGACGGCGATGATGGACGGCCAGCCGAACAGGAAGCTGCCGACCACAGTCGCCGCCGTCCAAGCGCCGATGCACAAGCTGAGCGCGTGCAGCGCGTAGACCACGTGTGCCGTTATCACCAGCCCGGAGCGCGGCTCAGCCGCCGGCAGGTGGGACCCGTTCGAATCATAGGGTTGGGAGAACGAGCTCATGCCGACAATCTAAGACGAATTTGCACGCATGCAACGCGCCGCCGCATGATCGCCACGGCCGTGCTCTCCCGGCGCTGGCCAGCGCGCTCGCGCTCGATCAACGGCGGCCATGCACGGTCGACAGCTATTTGACGAGGGTCTCGAGATGCTTTGCTTTGATCTTCCAGACGCCCGGCGTGCAGGTCTTACAGATCTTGTCAGCAGCGGTCAGCGTGTCGAGCGCTTGTTTTGTTGCCAAACAGCGCGAGGTCCATCCAGTTCAGCGCGATCTCCGCGTTCTCCCGCAAAATCGTGGCGTCAGTCGAAACTGTTAGGTGATCACCCATCGTGCGCTGCACCAACAGCGCTGCGACACCATCTTGCATCGCAGCGTAGTCGTCGGCTGCGTTGGGCGCGGCGACATCTTCGCTCTCACTGCCAGTGATGTAGCCGACCGGCACAGTGATAGCCTGCATGACTTGTGTGTTGACGCTGCCGACGGCGCTGGAGCCTGAGAGCACGAACACCGCAGCGACACGCTTGTCCTCGGCAGTCAGCTCGAGCGCGGTCACACCGCCGCACGAGTTGCCCGCAGCGACGATGTGCCCGAGGTCGAGTGCGCCTGCGAGCGGTCCGTTGGCGGCTGCCTTTTCCACCCAATCGATCAGCGCGCCATGCTCCGTCTTGGTGGTCGAGCCGAGCATGCCCGCGAGGTCGTCAGGGCCGCCCGTACCAGTGAGAGAGAGCACGACGAAGCCGGCATGCGCCCAGTGCTCGAACAGCGGCGCCCAGCTGAAATCGCTGCGCAGGCAACCACCGTTCGCCCATACCACGACCGGTAGCTTGCCCCCGGTCACACCGAGGTCTGTCGGACGCGTGAGATTGAAGGTGGGCGCCTCATCCACGAGCTCGGTTGTGATCGGATACGTCCGGCCGGAGAGCGGCTCACGCATCACCGCATTATCCGGGGTGCCTGCGTCTTCCATGCTCGCGCTGCCGCCCAAAGCCGCCGTGCCTGCGGCTCCTGCGCCAGCTGCCGCGACGTTCCCCGCCGCGCTCGCAGCGCCAGCGCCTGCGCGCACTGGCGCTGGCGGCTGTTTTGGCGCAGACGTGCCGGCCGTCTGCGACGTCACACCGCGTTGCGAGCCGGAGGCGCCCGCTGTTACGGCCGCGCCGCTGGCTTGTTGGCGCTCACCCTGGGTCGGTCCTGTCGTAGCCGAGCCCTTGGTCGATTCGGTGTCACTCGGAGCTGGTTCCGCAGGTTCGCTGCCACAGGCCAGCGTGAACATCGCGAATGTCGCAGCTTGGAGGGGCTTTACTCGCAGTAGCATCGGCATCAACGCCTCTCTTTCGAGTCTTTGGAGATTGCTACTGGCCATGGCCGCGAGCGCTCGCCGTTACGTGCGCGAGCTGGCCAAATTCTTGTCCTGCATGACGTCAGTTCTCCCCGGTTAGTGTCATTCCATTGTGACACTCGGGTGCTTCGGCAGCTCCTGCAGCAGACAGCGGCAGCCGTCGCTGCGAGCTTCCGGCGTCGCAGCCAAATGTGCATCGAACATCGCAACCACAGCGGTCGCGGCGAGGTTGACTTGTTCGGTTGCCTTCATGGCGGGGAGTTTGTATTCGTCGCCCGTGCAAGGAGCCATGCGCGCAGCGATCTCTTGGTCTACGAAGTTCTCCTCGCCGCCCAGACCGGCTCCGACCGACGGACCGTTCGCGAGTGTCTCCGCGACTGCACCGCAGCCATACGCGTCAGGGTTCGTGGGATGGTAGCCTGGCGGAGCGAGCAGCGCGTTCATGAGCTCGACCGTGGTGTCATCGAGCTGCATCGCAAACGCAGCATGCGTACCCTGTTTGAGCGTCATCAAGCGCGCATTGGGCGCCGCCCATGCAAATGCTTGGCGGCTGTGCTCATACGCGAGAAACGCGTCGATGTCGCCGTGGATGAACAGCACCGGCACCTCGCGCGTGTGGTAAAAACCCTCCATAAACAGCGCGCTGAGCGGCGCCATCGGCACCGACACCTTGATCCGCGGATCGTGCAGCGTCGGGTGGAACGTCGCGAGCAGTGTCGTAAAACCGCCCATCGACACGCCGGTCGCACCGATGCGGCTGTCGTCGATCGCGTTGGCGAAGAGGTGTTCGGGATCGCGCGAGAGTGCGACCATCTGATCGATCAGGTAGGTGATATCGCCTGCCTGGTTGTGCGCGTCGGAGCCTTCGGGCGCGCCGTTGTTCGCGAGCAAGTTGCTGAGCGGAAAGTCGGGCGAGACGACGAAGTATCCGTGCGACGCAGCGCGTTCGCCCACGTGCGCGGCTTCGCCGCGTGTCGACGAATAGCCGTGGCTGTACATAATCAACGGGAAGGGTCCACCTGCAGCCACTGGGTCGCCGCCGAACAACGCGCGCGTGGGCGCGGCGGGGTAGTAGATCGTCGTGACGAGCTTGCGGGACGGCGCCGCCGCGTGCGTTTCTGTGGCGACGATGGGCCTCGAGGTGTCTTCGAACGTGACGTCCAGCTTGCCCACCGCGAACGGACCGGGAGCAGCATAGTCAGACTGTTGCGGCTTGCTGAGGTCCACGGTGCAGCGCAAGTCAGTCCCCGGCGTTGTGCCACCATCCGGCGGAGCGTAGCCCTGGACGGGGAGCTCGCTTGCCGCTATTGGCGGCACGGGCGCGGGCAGTGCCGAGGATGCGCGGTGCGCTGTAAGCTCGCCTTGGCAACCCAGCGCGAACAACAGCCAGCTGGCGGCGACAGCATATCTGCTCATGAAGACCTCCATGGCAAGCACGCTAGCGACCTCCGTGAAGAACACTCCATTGCGGGTTGCGGCCAACCCTTTGCAGGTTGCTCGCTTGCGGCTGGCAGATTGGCGGCCACTGCTATTGCCGCGCGGACGGCCCGGCGATACCTCGAGGGTCGAAGATGACGTATGTAAATCGCTCTGACAGTCAGGGGCGTGAGATCACTGTGTCGGTTCGCGTCGTCCAGCGCCTGATCGACGCGATCGAGCAGGCCGGCGTGCCGCGCGCCGAGATCATGCGTGTGCTCGGTGCGGATGCGCTGCCGCTACATGAGCTCGACGCGCGTGTCTCGAGCCGCAAGGTGGACCGAATGTGTGAGCTCGCTGTGGACCTCACAGGCGACCAAGCGTTGGCATTGCGCTGGGCACAGAGCTTGACCGAGCGCACATTCGCGCCGGTCTCGCAGGTGCTTGCTTACGCAGGTAGCTTACGCAAGAGCTTGGCGCTGCTGGCCGAGTACGAAGGTCTGTTCTGCGACCAAACATGTTTTGCGTTGAGCGAGAGCGACGGGCTGGCAACGCTGCGTCTGTATCCAGGCTGGAGCTTTAGCTCGCCCCGCATGGCACGGTTCGCCGCGGAGATGGGTGCTGGCGGCTTCCTCGTGGTGATCCGTTCGTTCAGCCCGCGCGGAGCCGTCGCGCGTGTGTGTTTCGACTATCCAGCACCCCAGTACCGTGACGAATACCAGCGCACATTCGGTGACGTGGCGGTGTGCTTCGATCAGAGCTTCTGCGGGATTGTCTTCGACCGCGCGGCGCTCGATCGCCCGTCTGCGTATGCCGACGCAGAGATTCATCGCGCGATGCAGTCAGTCGCCGAGCGACGCTTGCTGCGCGTGGCGAAGAACGCTCCCTTCTCGTTGCGTGTGCGGGATGTACTGGAGCAGCGCGCGCCGGAGCGCGTCAACATGGCGAGTGTGGCGCGCGCACTTGGTCTGAGTGTCAGGACACTACGTAGACAGTTGAACGCGGAGGGCACGTCCTATCGCGAGATCGAATACGCCGTGTTGGCTTCGCTGGCGCGGCAGCTCTTGTGCGACAAGCAGCTCACCATCCAGGAGACCGCGTATGCGATGCGGTTTTCCGACGCCGCCACGTTCCACCGCGCGCTCAAGCAGTGGACCGGTATGACGCCGACCGAGCTCCGCAACTCCGCGACACAGCCCATCCACTTGGCGTGAGACTACTCTCGCGCGAACGCGCTGCGAGTAGTAGAGTCGCGCGCATCGACCACAGCGCGGCGGATCGAAGCAAACCACCTGTGGCTGTTCGCAGTTTCGCTCGCAGTCAGCACGCTCGCACTCGCGCTGCGCGTACACGCGCTCGGACGCGAGTCGCTGTGGCTCGATGAAGGCTTCACGTGGGAGCGTTCCAGCTTGGCCGTGCCAGCGTTGATCCAGCACGCGATCCGCGGCCACCACAACCCCACGTATTTCATCCTCCTTCACTACTGGCTAGGTTTCGGCGACGACGAGTTTATGCTGCGTTTCCCCTCCGCGCTCGCAGGCTCGCTCGCTGCAGGCGCGTGTGTTTGTCTCGGATACGTGCTGTACGATGTCGCGGCGGGCTTCGTTGCAGGCCTCGTGCTCGCGCTCTCTCCGCAGCAAATTCAGTATGGCCAGGAAGCGCGCATGTATTGACTGCTGTGCTTCACCGCGACCGCGGCCATGGTGGGATTGGTCTACTTGATCCGCAATCCTGCGCGCGCAGCGCAACCCATCCTCGGCACGGGAAGCCTGTGGAAGGCGGAGGATCTCCCTCTAGCGCGGCGCTGCCCCGCAGCGTGGACCGCATACACACTCGGCACCATCGGCTCGCTCTACATGCACAACACGACGGTTGTGTTTGCGGCAGGCGCCGGGCTCGCGATGCTCGCGGCATGCATCGGGCGCGGGCGTAGCGGACTGCGAATTGCCGCAAATTTCATCGCAACAAACATCATTGTCCTCGCTGTGTGGGGGCTGTATCTGAGCACTGAGCTGCAGCAGGCCCAAGCTTTCGCAGACGCCAGCTTTTGGGCGACGTTCCCCACCTCTCGCGAGCTCGGGATCATCGCTCGTGAGCTGTATCTGATGACTGCGCAGGTGCCGAGCCCGCTCGCGGTGCTGCTGATGGCTGCAGCCCTGGCTGGCCTGTGGGCGCTGCGCAGGGAGCCACGCCTTGCGCTCGGGATGGTTGTGCTGTGCGTCGCCGGCCCCGGCCTCTTGCTCCTCGTCAGCTTGTACAAGCCGATCTTCGGCGCACGCATGCTGCTGTGGGCTGCGGCTCCTTTCGCCGCTTTGGTCGGCGCTGGCGTCGCGAGCGCTCGCCGCATCGTCGTGCCCATTGCGGTCTCGGCTGCTGTCGCAGTCTTGGTCTGGCCCACGCTCGAGCAACAGTACCTGCGCGTCGACAAAGAGCCGTGGCGAGAGCTCGTGAAGACACTCGAAGCGAGCGCGCGACCGGGCGCGATCGCGGTCGCGGCGTCGTCCGAAGAGGCGATGATGTTGTCGTACTACCGGCAGAGGCGCTCGTTTCCTGTGGGTACCGTGCCGTTCGTCACGGCGCAGCGCACGCTCCCGCCGGAGGTACGCGAAGCAGCCGAAGTCTTCCTGCTCGATCGCAAGAACGGCGCGCGCAGCGCACGTGCCGCGAAGCTCCTCCAGAGCAAGGGGTTCCTGCTGGTCAGCACTAACAGTTTTCGCAACTTGCGACTGTTAAAGCTAACACCTACCCAATAGCCCGCATCTGACAGGCGTGAACAGGTTGTTCTGAGCACAGCGCGCCGGCTTGTGACGTTGCTGCATGTGTTCGCTGGTGCCGAATCGTTTCCACGCTGGCGAAAAAAGATCCGCGACTAACAATGTGCGTAGCGGGTGAATAAACATGCTTGCTGAATGTGGCCCGCCTGTGCGACGGGTGAGCCGGGGAACGAGACGCGAGGCAATGTGCAGTCATACGAAGTTGCGATCGTGGGCGGTGCGCCTGCCGGTCTGAGCACCGCTCTTTTCCTTACGGACGCGGCTCCTCATCTCAAAGATCGCATCGTCGTTCTCGAGAAGAGTGGCTATCCGCGAGAGAAGATCTGTGCTGGAGGCATCGGTGCGCGTGGCGATAACTTGCTGCGGTCTATCGGCGTACGCGTAGATGTGCCCTCGGTAGACGTGACGACACTTTCCATGCGTAGCGCGCACGGGAGTGCGGTGGCCTCGGTGCCAACGCTCGGTCGAGTCGTGCGTCGTGCCGAATACGATCATGCGCTGGCGCGTGCCGCACAAGCTCGCGGCATTCGCATCATGCAGAATGTCAAAGTCGATCGGCTCGAGCGTTCGCGAGCTGGCTACGAGCTGACGACCTCGGACGGAGACCTGCGCGCGCGTGTCGTCGTCGGCGCGGATGGTGTGACTGGCATCACGCGACGTGCGGTCGGCCTCCGGGCCTCCAAGTATCGCGCGCAAGTCATCGAGCTGGACACGAGCCCAGTCGCCAGCGATCTGCCGCGCGACACGCTGCATTTCGACTTCTTCGATCCGTCGTTTACCGGCTATGCGTGGGACTTTCCGACGATCGTCGACGGTGAAGCGATGGTGTGCCGCGGCGTCTATCATCTCAAGACACACGGAGAAACCGCGGACATTCAGCAGGTGCTGGCCGAGCGCTTGGCGGAACGCGGGCTCGACATCACCCACTATCGCAACAAGCGCTTTGCGGAGTGCGGCTTCGAGCCACACGCTAGCTACGCTGCACCGCACGTGGTGTTGGTCGGCGAAGCAGCTGGCATCGACGCTTTCTCGGGCGAAGGCATCGCACAAGCTATCGAGTACGGGGCGTTCGCTGGCAGGTACTTGGCCGATAAGCTGACCGGGAGTGACTTCAGCTTCGCTGACTGGCGGCGGCGGTTCGCGCGCTCTGCGGTGGGTGTGGATCTCGCGAACCGCGAGTGGTGGATGCAGGTGTACTTCGGACGAGCACGGTGCGCGATCGAAAAGCATGTCGCGAGCCAGGTCTCGTACGTTCGAGGTACCGCGAAACAGCTCACTGGTGAACAGCTCGCTGCCACATGGCACTTCCTCCAAGCTGTAACAGCCGGGGGACGATCATACGTCGCGGATGAAGCGCGTCGCGCGCTCAGGACCGTCCTGCAAAGCGTGTCGGCGCGTGCTTGACCGGGCTGGCGAGAAACATGCCCGCGCTGACGTCAGCTCGGCTCGCTGAGGTGCGCTTTGCGGTAGGCCTTGGGTCCCATGCCAGTCCAGCGCTTGAAGGCACGTGAGAACGCTGACGGCGTTCGAAACCCCAAGGCGTAGGCGGTGTCTTGAATGCCGCGCCGCGGATCTTCCAACATGCGCTTGGCGTGAACCGCGCGTGCACCATCGAGGAGCGCGCTGAATCGGGTGCGCTCCTCGTGCAGGCGACGCCGCAGCGAGCGTGTGCTTGTGCCGAGGTCGCGTGCGACTTGCTCCAACGTTGGACGCACGAGCTCCGTCTGCGACGCGATCCACCTCGACACGCGCGCCGAGGCGGGCGCGTCGCGCTCGGCCTTGGCGAGCAAGCATTCCGCGCGTCGCAAGAGATAGCTGTGCAGCTCACCGGCGCGGACCGGCGGCGGCAGGTCGAGCCACGCACGCTCCACTTCCATACCGGTGAGCGTCTGCGAAAATCGCTCCGCGCCACCGAAGAAGCGCGTGTACACGGCATGATGTCGCGGCTTGGGATGCGTGAAGAAAACGCGCAGCGGCATGACGCCGTCGCCCACGTAGATCCGCAACGTGCGGAGCAGCGCTACCATCGAGAACTCGGAGACAAGACGGCTTTCTGGCGTGTCTTCCTCGGGCAGATAGACCTGAATCGTCGCGGTATCAGCGCTCTCGTGAAGAACGAGCCGTGGGCCCTCGCTGATGAAGCCCGCGTAGCGGACGGCCGTGAGCAGCGCATCGCGCAAAGTCGCGCTGTTTTCTACCAAAGGCCCGAGCACATCGAAGCTCGTCGGCTGCAGACGCTCGCCCATGTGCAGGCCAAAGGCAGGGTCTGCGGTCATTTGATAAGCCGTGCGCACCACACGTCGGTACTCGTCTAGCGAAATCCGCGCATGCATGTCGTCGAGCAGGGTCGGCTCGATACCCGCTTCAGCCAAAAACCTAGAACGCGCGACACCCACCCGCTCCACCGAAGCCGCAAACGCACGCACCAACAGAATAGAGACCCGCACTCACGAGCCATATCCCAAGTTTTGCCACCGGACCAGCCGAACACGACGGCCTCGGCGTGGTGACGTGGTGCCGCTCATGGCTGCAGCGGGCGCCCAACGGAGCAAACCAGCAAAGACTTTGGCCGCAACCCGCAATGGCATGTCGAAGTCTCGTAGCGGCCGCGCCAAGTCTCATAAAGCATCATCAGTCGAGGCATTTCCCATATGTCATCCAACAACGGAGCGGTTTCTATGGGTCGAGCCTATGTGCGCTATCGATTGGGTTGCCTAGCTGTCTGCACGCTCTCGGCATGCTCGAGTGCAGACGATGTGAACGGCGCCATGCAAGCAGATGCCGAGTCCGTGGCGCCAAGCTCGGCTGCAAAGGCCGGTGCTTCTGCGGATGCGCCTGCAGCAGGCACGGCCACTGCAGAGGTGATTCCGACCGAGCTCGGCGTTTCGTCGCCGCCTGCGGAAGGTAAGGGTCCGTTCTCCACGAGCGCGGTCGCGCTGGAGGCCCGCGGGTACATCGAATCCGAGCTGTTCGTGGAGGGGCCCGCCAGCAAATACATGCTCTCCGGCAGCGAGACCATGGACGGCAAATGGACGCTGGTGGAGAACGGCAAAGCGGGCTTCAAGACGCGCATCCTCGTGCGTCGACCGAAAGATGCGAGCAAGTTCAACGGAACGGTGATCGTCGAGTGGCTCAACGTCAGCGGAGGCGTCGACTCCGATCCGGGCTATATGTACAACTTCGATCTGATTCTTCGCGAAGGCTATGCGTGGGTGGGCGTATCGGCGCAAGCGCAAGGTGTCGAAGGCGGAGGGTTCTCGCTCACTGCGATCAGCGGAGGACCCACAGTGCCTCCGCTCAAGATGTTCGACGCAGCGCGCTACGGAACACTCAAGCATCCAGGCGATGCGTATTCCTATGACATCTTCAGCGCAGTCGCGAAGATCCTGCGCGAGCCGCGGGAGATCGACGCGCTCGATGGTTTGAAGCCAAAGCATCTCGTCGCGTACGGCGAATCGCAGTCTGCGGGGCGCTTGGTCTCGTACGTCAACGGGGTGCATCCGCTCGCAAAGGTTTATGACGCGTTTTTCATTCATAGCCGCGGTACAAGTGGCGCTGGCTTCGAAGACTCACCGTTAGGTGGTCTTCCCATCGGCATTGGAGGGACAGCCGCGACCATTCGCGACGACATCGAGGAGAAGGTGTTTCAGTTTCAGACG